>FTBM01000072.1_pt1 | contig 24136 bp, 26 predicted proteins | sample 1639361 | NCBI WGS metagenome assembly FTBM01 (sample SAMEA3914864, study PRJEB12502) | metagenome | biome: forest; material: soil | place: USA | collected 2012-03-12 | depth 0.3 m | reverse complement strand
GGATTGGAGGACCGCGCCGTGGGGGGAAAGCCGTCTGGAATCAGGCTTTTGACCAAAGCGCTGGAGGGGGGATTTCGTGAAATGTTATTAAAAAATACATTTACGTCAAGAAAATGCGTGCCGGAGGGGTTTTTGGAGGGAACGGGAGATGGGTTTGACGGAAAAAACGACGCGGTTCGACGCCCAAGGCGGTTTGAGCGCAGCAGGGGTGAGCGTGGCGCCGTGAGGAATAGAGGCAGGTAATTGCTGCCGGCTTGCTCGCGGCGGAATGGCCGGTTAGGGCTCTGGGGATGCCTGCCAAGAAGAAGAGAGTGTTGCCGAAGAAAAAAACTGCGCCGAAGACCAGGGGCGCGGAGGTTGCGCGGGCGGCGAAGGTGGTGGCGGGGAAGGCCGCGGCGGTCGCTGGGGCGGTTGGGAAGATGGTGGCCTCGGCCTTCAGTATTCCGCGGATTGGACCGAAGAAAAAGGTTCCCGCCAAGAAGGCCGGGGCGAAGAAGAGTCTGGTGAAAAAAAAGATCGGAGACCGACTAGACATAAATGCGTCTCCTGCTGACCGGTTGCCGTCAGATTTTTAAAGGGCTGTAGGTTAGGCGGCAATTGTGGTAATACCACTGAAGATTGGGTTTAGTGCCCCTACTATGCAGAAAATAGCCTTAGCAGAGCTTCCTGATCAGGTATTCTTCTGGAGGAGGGATGACCCCATGAGGTGGATTAAATTGTACGGCTTGGCAATTTCGCCAATGGGGAAAGCTCCCGATGGCCAAGAGCTCGTTCAGGGAGATCCTGAGGAGCTTATTCTTTCCGATCCAAATTGGTGCAGCGTCTGTTGGCGGGAGTTTCCGAATTGGCCGCCGATTGGTCCGTGTCCATACTGCGGCAGCGAGAGCGTCCCTCGCAACATTGAAGAATCACGGAGAAGAATCTCCGAGTGGACGGGGTCTTCGAGTCCCCATATATGAGGCGCGGAGACGCTAGCTGGGGTGGGAGGATGCCACTCTCCCTGGTCTGTCCCGCCGCATGCGGGCGGGGTGTTTCCGTTTCGCTGCGACTAGCGTTGTCTACGCAGAAGCACCACTCCAATCTTCGCGGGCCAGGCCGGTGAGTCGGCGTGGGAGATGTAGCGGCTGGGGTAGTCGCGGTGCCAGGTGAGGTTAGGGCCGATGTGGAAAAGGGGGGAGCGCCTAAGGCTCTAGGTGGTTCGCCGGTGAGGCCATCGTCTCGGTCCTGGGGATAGACGGAGGAAATCAGCGGAAGCCGGGCGAATGGGAGGCGTTGTAGCCGGCGAGGCCGCCGAAGACGGCGATGACGAAGAAGACGGCGAAGAAGAAGAGGAAGATGATGATGGTGGCCTGGGCGTAGGAGCGCTTGGAGGGGTGGGTGTTGCCGCTCAGGGCCCAGACGAGGAGCATGATGACGTTGAGCAGGGGGATGGCGAGGATGATGAAGGTGACAATCCAATCGCCGACGGTGAGGGGTCTATCTTCGCGGTTATACATGGGAGGTGGTTGGTGGTGGCGTGAGGCTAGCAGGATGGTGGGGAATGCGGAGCTTTTTTGGGGGAGGCCAAGGCATTCACACAAAGAACACGAAGAACACCAAGGGAACGACGGAAAAAATAAGGTTGGTGCACACGAATGGGCAGTCCGGCCCATGGCCCCGCACTTCGTACAGTTTATGTCGGCATAGGCTTTCATTCGCGCGGAGGCGCAGGGATGGGGGATATGAATCAGCGTCGCCGATTGAGAGTTTTATAAGGGGAGGAGCGGAAAGCGGTCTTTGAGGGAGGAGGTTAGAGGGATGGGATGAGGATGAAGAGGAGGAGGACGATGAAGAGCAGGATGAAGGGGAGAAAGAGAAGCAGGGGAATGAGGCGGCCCGGGGTGTAGCGTCTAAAGGTTGTCCGGCAGGTGCGGCAGGCGAAGCGGGCGGGGAGCAGGGCGAGGAAGAGCCAGGACCAGATGCCAAAGATGAAGGGGACGACGCTGGTAACGGGGTAGTTGTGCGAGGCGATCTGGGTGATGGAATCGGAGCCGCATATGGGACAGCGCGTGGGATTGTTTCTTAGCTTGGGGGCGGGGAGGTTACGAATAGTCTTTTTGCCATTGGAGCTCGATGGAATATCTTCAAGAACCGTTGGAAGCCCCATCTGCTTTCAATTCCCTATTTTGGCACGTTGAGTCCGAATTCTCTGGACCATCTTTCCTTACTTTTCTTTTGCGCTATTTCCTTCGCGGTTAAAGCCGCCCGGCCTTCCGGCGTATCTTGCAAACCAAGCTTTTTCAGGCCTGCATTTATCCTGGAAATGACGACGTCAGCATCTGCGGCGATCGACATATTATTGCTATCCAATTCATCGATAAGAGCAGGGAGGTTCCCAGCCACATATTTCAAGTACGCCGCCCTGGCTTCTGTGGTTCCAATCCGGGAAAGAGCATCAGCCGCAAAATGGCGCTCCACGGGATCTTTTCTTTCGCTCATCTTCGACAACCGCGGAACACTCGATTCAATTTTCAACCTGCCGGTAGCGATCGCAGCCTCGACCGCAACATCGTGTTCATCGTCCAAGGCGGAAATAAAGATCGGTTCGGTGCGACCAAGATATGCTGAGCCCAAAATCCCAAGCGCCTGCACGGCCCGAGCACGAATGATAGAGTCCTTACTTTTCACCAGCACTAGAAGCGGTTCAAGCGCGCTGTCGGGAACCACACCTATTTGGTCCTGGTCCAAAAGGGACATTAGGGCCTTTCTTTGAATTTCTGGATCGCGATTGCTTAGGTTAACGACTGCAATTTCGGCCTTATCCGTACGATCTGAAGCTAAAACATGACAGATGGCAGATGATCCATACAGGAAACATGCGAGCAAAATTCGGAAGGACATAGGCGTTTTGAATGGCATGAGTAAATGCACCTAATTTTTAAAAGCTCAATTGAAATGCGGTGCTGCCGCGATTTGAGGAGATCGGGCCGACCTCTTGGGAGCGGTGATCGAGGGGATGGAACCCGCTTCGGGGTTCGCGGATGGGGACGCCGATACCCAGGGTAGCTCGTGCCTCGCAACCCTGGGCTATGGGAGGGTTTCCCGTTGGGAAACGCTGAATAAGCGGATAGGATCGCAGGGGTGGCCGCAGGGATGGTATTGGTGGAGCCGAACTTGCTGGCGCTTGGGGTCAAGCGCCGCTACCAAATGGCCGCCCCGACGCGCTTGGGTAGGCGCGGTGCCGATTAGTCAGCGCTACCCCAAGCGGCTTCGATCTCTTGGGTTAGACCGGTGAGGCTGGTGGCGTCGGGGTGAAGCGGTTTTTCGAATTTTCTTGAGAGTCAGTACAAATTTCTGTAATGACTAGTCCTGATGAAGAAGGAATTGGGATGGGAGAGTTGACGAATCGGCGGCATGAGGCTTTGGCGCAGTTGGTGGCGGGGGGGATGCTGCGGTCGCGGGCTTGTGCGGTGGTGTATCCGGATTGCAATGGGACGACGGCGTCGAACTATGGGGGACGGGTGGCGGCGAGGCCGGAGGTGGCGGCGCGGATTGCGGAGTTGCAGGGGGAGAGTGCGGGGAAGGCGACGATGGTGCTGGGTCAGCGGCTGTGCTACCTGCGGGATGTGGCTTTGACGCCTTACGCGGAGGTGGATGAGCGGAGTGTGCTCTGCGGGTCGGTGCACAGGGGACTGCATGGGGTGCACTATCAGATGCCGGATAAGCTGTGGGCGTTGAATATGTACTCGAAGCTGGCGGGGGATTTTGACGAGAGGGCGGTGAGGCCGACGTATTTGGGGAATTTGATTGCGAGGATAAGGGCGGATGGGGGGCGCTTGCCGAAGGAGGAGCGGGTGGAGGAAGAGGAGGTGGTGGTGGAGAGGCCGGGGGAGCGGTTGCTGGGAAGTGGGCCGCATGAGAAGTTTGCGCAGTTGGTGGCGGGTGGGGAGCAGTATGCGCGGAGCTATACGCTGGTGTATGAGACGGGAGGGAAGGCGGCGGTGCAGAATGCCTATCTGCTGGGGAAAAGGCCGGAGGTGCGGGCGCGGATCAGGTATCTGCAAGGCCAGGCGTCGGCGTGGGCGAATTGGGCGGTGGAGTATCGGATGCGGTATCTGCAGGATTTTATTAGGCTGCCGATCGGGGAGATCAGTGAGGAGAGTATCTATTGCCAGGGGGTGCACCTGAATAAATTTGGGAGGGAGGTGCGGGTGCCGAGCAAGATGCAGGCGATCGAGTTGTATACGAAGCTGGAACGGAATAAGGCGGAGGATTGGGATGATGGGCGGGCGGAGGCTGAGGGGTTGTTGGATAGGATTAGGCACCGGAAGGCCGCTTGACGAAGTCGGAGGTGGGAAGTCGGAGGTCGGAAGTCAAGTAATGCGGCCTGAGGGCCGGTATTTTTAGCGTGGTGCGGAGGTTTATTTTGAGTTGATGCGTTTTTTGGCGGTGTTGATGGAGGCTACGGTGAAGTCGGAGGTCGGAAGTCGGAAATCGGAGGTAAAATAGTGCGGCCTGATGGCCGGTTTGTTGGGGTGGTGCGGAGGTTTATTTTGAGTTGATGCGTTTTTTGGCGGTGTTGATGGAGGCTACGGTGATGGCCAAAATCTCATTGGCTTCGGTGAGGAGGTCTTTGAGGAGGGCAGGTTTTACGAGGCCGGCTTCGAGGGCTAGTTCCATCCAGTAGATGCTTTCGTCGCATTGTTGGCGGCCACGAAAGGCCGGTCCGGCGGCGCCGGACCTGCGCTATGCGCAGCCTATCTCGGCGTGCGCCTCGATTCCTCCACATCGCCGAGTTTTGAGATGAAGTGGGCGTCGGATTTGGCTCGTTCGGCGGCGCGGTAGTTTGCGCCGACGGATGTGCCGGAGCGGAGGAGTTGATTGCCAATGACGCGGGACGTGTCACCCGGAGGGAGGGAGTGGACGAACTTGATGATGCGAAGGGCGAATTGCCGAGTGCGCTGGGTGACGGCGAGCATAGCTGGTGAAGTGAGATGTGCGGAAGGCTAAGGCGTTACTTTTTGCCGGCCTTGTAGTCGTCGTTCAGGCCTTTGCCCTGGAGGATCTGGGGGCGGCATTTCTCGATGCGGGCTAGGCGGGTGGCGGGTTGTTTGGCGGCGGAGAAGTACATGTAGTAGGCTCGTTGGCGGCCGGGGGTAAGGGACTCGAAGGCGTGTTTGAAGGGGGGGCTTTCGGAGAGTTTCTTTTGGAGTTCGGCGGGAACTTCGTATTCGGTGATTTCCTTGTATTTTACTTCGAGGCCGGATTTTTGGACCTCGATGGCTTCCTTAATATAGGCCTTGAGGGTGCGTTCCTGCCTGGTGATTTGCTGAACGCTGGTGAAGGGGATGCGGCGGGCGGCCTGGGTGTGCTCGCCGGGTTTTTCGAGGAGTTTTTTGGGGTCCTTCAAGAGGGCGCCTTTGGCAAAGAGGAGGGCGCAGGTATCCTTGAAGCCTTGCAGAATGACGATGTTGCTTTCCTGAAAGGAGTAGCAGGGCTTGCCCCATTTGAGTTCCTCGGTGAGGCCGCAGGAGAGGCTGATCTCGCGCAGCTTCGTGAGTTCTTCGCGCCATTTTTTGGCGCGGGCGAGGAAGGCGTCGACTTTGGGGTTTGTGGTGGTCATGATAAGTACATACAAATTCTGCTTATAATTTTCTCAAATTACTCCTCTGCCTTGAGACCTTATCATCAGCGTCGCTTCAGGCCGGTATATCCGGTGTCGGAGCATAAATTTTCAGAGGGAGCTTATCATAATCGGATTTAATGCCCTGAGCCGATGCCACTCGCCACAAGCCCGCGACAGGATCCTTCCCGCAAGGAATAAACTCTTCACCCTCCAGCGATGCCCCCGACTGTTCTTTCAGCCGCCCACCTGAATAATCAAGGTCTTCCCAGACGAAACTACGTACGAGATGGCCCCTGCGATAAAGCTGAAAGTCGAATGACATATCTGTATCTCCGACCGAAAATGTGAAAATATCGAAATTTGAGCCAAGTTTCACAATCGCATTGCGAAATTCATCGGAATGCCAATGGCTGTAGCCAAAGTTGTCGAGAATATGCGTCCAATACGGATCTCGTCCAATAGCCAGGTAGTCAAAACGGGAATCTACCGTAGAGATGGTGACGTAAGTTTTGAGGCCAAGCGCTTCCAACAAATTGCGGTCGGTCATCTCGGTGTTTTTTATGAACACGAAGTAGGGAGACCAAGGGTGACCTTCATAGATCGGGATAGCATTCACGAAACCGAAGTTTCCTGATATTCAACCTCTGAATCAATGAGCTTTCTTACTTTGCGCGACGCGCTTTTACCACCGACCAGATTTTCCAGGCGATGAGGAGGGCGATTTGGCTGAGGAGGGCGGTGCCGAAGCCGGAGAGGTAAATGGAGGCGACCCAGAGGGCGACGGCGATGATGGCGAATACGACGCCGGCGTACATCCAGAATCCAGAAAGGATCATGACGGGTACGAAGATGAAGCGGACGCCGTCGGCGTATTCCTTAACCAGCTCCGGTGGACTGTAGATGTAGCCGAGGATGGGGATGGTGAGGACGAGGTGGACCCAGCGAAGGATCGCGCGTTTGGTGGCGGCAGTCATGATTTTGTCGGGGGTGGGTTAAGATGGTATCGGAGGTTAGGTGCGGTCGGTGGCCAGGCTGGCGACGGCGGCGGGAAGGGCTCCGAGCATTTTGGCCCAGCCGTATTCGGCTCCCTTGAAGGCTTGCTCGCCCCAGGGTTGGGAGACGTCGAAGCCGGAGTGCTCGAAGAGGATGCGGGTGCCGTCGCCATCGGGCTCGAGTTGGAAACTGACGCGGGAATCCGCGAGGCCGCCGGCGACCCAGGAGAAGGCGAGGCGGCTGGGTGGTTCGCATTCCAGCACTTCGCAGTTGATGGTCATCCCGTCGAAATTGACCTCGGGTTTGGGTGGGACCTGGAAGGTGAATTGGTGGCCGAGGCGGGGCACGATGTCGTTGGGGAACATCCATTCGGCGAGCGTGGCGCTCTCGGTGAGGGCTCGCCAGACGAGTTCGCGGGGTTGGGGAACGAGGGTTTCTCTTTGGATGGTCTTAGTCATGCTTTGCTCATTTTGTTGAGTTGTTTCTGAAGGCGCAGGAGGTGGTCGTCCCAGAAGCGCTCGTATTGGGCGATCCAGTCGCGCACGGGGCCGAGGCGGTCGGGGACAAACTGGTAGCGGCGCTCGCGGCCGTGGCGCTGCTCGGTGAGGAGGCCGGCATCGAGGAGGATGCGCAGATGCTGCGAGACGGCGGGGCGGCTCATGGAAAAGTGCGAGGCGATTTCGCTGACGGAGCGCTTGTCGACGAGGAGATCGAGCATCTGGCGCCGGGCGCGATGGCTGATCGCCGCAAAGACGTCGGGCTCGCGTTCGGCAGTTAAGGTCATGGGTGGGACTATACGTAAGGAATTGCTTACGCGTCAAGGCGAATGATAGGGAAGGATGCGAGCGGGGCTCGCTCGGTGGCTGATTAGCGGCCGAGCCAGAGGGCCATGAGGGCCTGGCGGCTTTTTACGCCGAAGCGGGCGTAGAGAGCGGTGACGGATTTGTGGAGCGTGGAGGATTTTCGGCCGACAGAGAGGGCGATCTCTTTTTCGGCTTGCCCGGTGAGGAGGCCCTGGAGAAGCGCTCGCTCCATGGGACTGAGGAGCTTGTCGCCCACAAGCAGGCCGTTGTTGAGGAGGAGATGGCGGTGGAGTTGAGGCACGCCTCGGATGGCCTGGCCGGCGAGGGTGGCCTCGGCGAGAGTGAAGAGGCGGCGGCGGGATTTGGTCTGGAAGCGGTCGATGAGGAAAAAAGACTCGTGATTGGCCCCGACGGGAAAGCCGACCCCAATGCGGTCGGCGATGCCGCCGTCGAGGTAGTAGCGTTTGTAGTGGGCGGTCTTCTTAAACACGGCGAAGTCGAGGTAGTCTTTGTCGCGGATGCGGAAGAACCGGAAGCGACCCGCGCCAGCCATGGAGGCGCGGCTGTCCATACCGACATGGTCTTCCTTCTTGGCCTCGTGGGAGCGATCGTAGTAGGTCGGGGTCAGTTTTCCGTAGTGCTCGCTATCGTAGTACTGGGCGAGTTGCTGGCGGTAGGGCTCGGGATCGGGCCGCAGGGCGACACGGTCGCGGAGGCGCCAGCCGAGAAAGGGGTCGGCCTTGGCGCGGGCGCCACGCAGGGCGCGAGCGGTGCCGATCCAGATGACATTGTCGGCGTGGATTTGCTCAGCGATCCACGTTTGGAGGTATAGCAGGGCGGCATCGGTCTCGCTGGCGGGGAAGTCCGCGAGCCGCTGCCAGAGGGCGAAGGTCGCCTCGGTGATGTTGGGAGCGGAAGCCATGATATCCGCGAAGTCATACTAAGCGGCCCTTTCGGTGCACGGAAAATCGTCCGCGGTGAAAGGAATTCCCTGCGCAGTTGGCGGAAAAAAGAAAGAACAGGCCCTAGGGCTTGGCTGGGGCGCCGAACTGGCGGGCAGCGGCTTCCTTGCGGTATTGGACGTAGGCGGTGCGGGCGGCGAGGTACTTGTCCAAGGTGTTCTTGGTCATGGTATCGTACTTGGACATTTTGTCGGGCATGTAGGCCACGGTGCCGGTGACGGAAACGGGGATGGTCCAAGCCCAAGTGCCGTAGATGAAGCCGAGCCAGGTCACGGGATTGAGCGCGTAGTCGCCGGCGAGGCCGACGGTGTCGCGGGCGCTGCTGGGGCCGAGGAGGGGGATGACAAAGTAGAAGCCGTGGCCGACGCCCCAACGGGCAAAGGTGAGGCCGACTTCGCCGGCAGGCACATTGGCGAGGGCCGGGATGTGATCGGCCGGACGACCGATGCCGCCAACGCCGACGGTGGAATTTACCACGAAGCGTCCGGTCTCCTGACCAGCGCGCTTGAAGTTACCCTGGAGCGTGTCGCTGACGAAACGGACGGGGAACTCGACGTTGTCGAAAACGTTGTAAAGCCCCTTGCGAACGGGCTTGGGCACGACGGTTTCGTACCCTTTTGAGATCGGCTTGAAGATAAAAGTGTAGATCTGGTGATTGAGCCAGAAGGTGCCGCGGTTGATGGGCTCGAGGGGATCGGCGATGGTGGCGACGTCGTATTCCTCGAGGTCGCTGGTCTTTTTGTAGGATTTGCCGTCGTTTTTGCCGTGGCCCGTGGTGGCGACGGCCGAGGTGGAGGCGGGCGGCTTTGGCGAGGTGGTGGTGCAACTGCTGAAGAGCGGCGCGACGAGAGACGCGAGGATAATGGGCAGGAAGGACGGCAGGTGGATTTTCATTGTGGTGCGTTCACTGATTGAGTGAGAGCGCTGATCACAGCGTCGGCTCCCCCCTTTTTATACTGAGCATCAAATTGGGTGCGGTAGTTGGCGATGAGGCTGACGCCCTCGATGACGACGTCGGTAATGCGCCATCCCTCGGCTTCCTCCAAGCGGTAGACGACCTCGTAGTGGCTGCCCTGGTAGAGGAGGGTGGTGGGCACCTCCACGCGGCCCGGGGCGGTGGCGATGCCGGGCTTGAATTTGATGACCGGGTGCTCGCCGGGGGTGAATTTGGCGCTGTAGGTGCGGATGATGAGGGTGGCGAAGAAATCGACGGCTTTCTTTTGCTGATCGGGGGTGAATTGCCGCCAGCCGGGGCCGATGGCACGGCGGGTCATGGCGTCGAAGCTGATCCGCTTCAGCAGGATGGGGCGCAGGCTGGTGGCGAGGGCGCTGTTGCTGGAGGCGTGGTCGGCGACATTGAGCACCTCATCAACGGCGGAATGGAGGCTCTTTTCCGCGGCTTCGGTCGAGGCCAAGGCCGTGCCTTGGAGCAAGAGCAGGGGGGCCAGGAGAAGGAGAAAGGCGCGCAAACTCATGGTGCGGGTGTGGCAGCGTTGGTTTTGTCCACGTTGCCAAAGGCCATCTTACCAATCAACGACTCCAGATCTACGGCGGATTCTGTCATGGTGATTCTTGTGCCTGGCGTCAGAAAGGTTTCATCGGCTCCGGGGGAGAGGGATACGTATTTGTCGCCGATGAGTCCAGTCGTTTTGATGGAGGCCATGGAGTCGGTGGGGAGATGGACATTGGAAAAGACGCGGATGGTGGCGATGGCGCTGTAATCCGTGGGCTCCATGCGGATGGATTCCACGCGGCCGACGGTGACGCCGGCGAGGAGGACATTGCTGCCCGGGTGGAGGCCACCGGCGTTGGCAAAGCGGGCCTCCACGAGGTAGGTATTGCTGCCGACGAGGGAGCCGGCGCCGAGTTTGATCGTGAGGTAGGCCACGGCGGCGAGGCCCAGGACCACAAAGATACCGACGGAGAGTTCAAGATTGGTCTTTTTCATGGATCGTCAAATGGAAGGAGCGCCCTGGCGAATGGAAGCAAGTGCCTGGCCAAGCGCATCGGTGCTGTCGCGGAAACCGCTGACCACCTGGTGGGCGGAGGCGGAGAACTCGGCGGGAGTGCCCTCGAAGCAGATGCGGCCCTGGTCGAGGAGGGCGACGCGGTCGCTGGTGACGAGGGCCTCGGGGACATCGTGGGTGACGATGAGGGCGGTGAAGTTGAATTGCCGCTGGTACTTGGCGATCATGGCAAAGACGGCGTTGCGGCGGAGGGGGTCGAGGCCGGCGGTGGGTTCGTCAAAAAAGACCAATTCCGGGCGGGTGACGATGGCGCGGGCGAGGGCGAGGCGCTTTTGCATGCCGCCGGAGAGCTGGCCGGGGTAGTGGGAGGCGTAGCGGTCCATCTCGAGCTGCTGCAAGGCTTCGAGGCTGCGCTCGCGGATTTCCCGGTCGGGCAGGTCGGTGGTTTGTTCGAGCGGAAGGGCCACATTTTCCAAAGCGGTAAGCGAATCGAAGAGGGCGTTGCTTTGAAAGAGGAAACTGCAGCGGCGGCGAAAGGCCGCATGGGCGGCGCGATCGGTGGGGCTGAGGATGCTGCCATCGAAGCTGATGCGCCCGGAGTCGGGCTGAACGACGTCGGCGAGGCACTTGAGAAAGACGGATTTGCCCGCGCCGCTGGGGCCGAGCACGGTGAAGATGCTGCCGCGAGGGACCGCGAGGGTCACGCCCTTGAGCACGAGGTGGTCCTCGAAGCTTTTGTGGAGGTCTTCGACCTGGAGCAGGAGAGGGGCGGACATCAGACGAGGAAGGAGGTGATGACGTAGTCCGCGACAAGGACGACGATGCTGGAGAGCACCACGGCGCGGGTAGTGCAGGCGCTGACGGCCTGGGCGCCAGTGGCGGAGCGGCAAAGGTGGGCGTTGAAGCCCTGGTAGGCGCAGATGCAGATGGAGAGGAGGCCGAAGACGGCGGCCTTGAGGAAGCACTCGCGGATGTCGCGCCCGACCACGGCCTGTTCGATGGAGGACCAGTAGACGCCGGATTCCACGCCCAAAAGGAGGGAGCCGGAGAGGCTGCCACCCCAGAGGCCGACGGCGACGAAGAGGGCGGTCTGCGCGGGGAAGACGAGGAGAGCGGCAAGGAGGCGGGGGGCGATGAGGTAGCCGTGGCTGCTGACGCCCATGGTTTCCAGCGCGACGATTTGCTCGGTGTTGCGCTGGATGCCGAGTTCCGCAGCCAGAGCGGAACCGGCCTGCCCGATGAGCATGAGGGCGGCGAGCACCGGGGCCATTTCGCGGATGAGGCTGAGCGAGACGAGGGCGCCGAGCAGGCTCTCGGAGCCGAAGCGGTTGAGCACGTAGTAGCCCTGCAGGCCGAGGACGAGGCCGGTGAACATGCTGACGATGAGGATGACCGGCAGGCAAAGGGTGCCCTGCTCGTAAATGGCGCGGAAGAAGCGCCGGAGGAGGCGCCTGGAGCCGAGGACGGAACGGAAAGACGTTCCGGTGAAGAGCGCAAAATCGCCAAAACCGGATACGATCTGAAGGGTTTGCCGTCCTACCAAATGCAACATCGGCAGAATACATGGCAGGAAGAAATGGGTTGTGCAATGCCCTCGCGGGGTGATTGCTCGAAGCTGGGAAATAAAGGGTTGGTTGGGCTGGGTGAGGGCGGTTGATTGACAAGGCGGGCAATGCATCATACGTGTGATGAAGTCATTCCCCTCTATGAAATTCAGGCTCCTTTCCGTACTGGCGATTTCTCTTACTTCCCTGGCGCCGCTGGCGGAGGCCAAGCTGACGGTGGCAAGTGTGTTCCAAGACCACATGGTGCTGCAGCGGGACATGGCGGTGCCGGTGTGGGGTTGGGCGGATGCCAATGAGGCGGTGAGCGTGGATTTTGCCGGTCAGCAAAAGACGGCCAAAGCGGACGGGAAGGGGTATTGGAAGGCGGTGCTGGATCCGATCAAGGCCTCGGCGGAGGGGCGTCCGCTGGCGGTGGAGGCGGGGTCGGATTCGCTCACCCTGAAGGATGTGGTGGTGGGCGAGGTGTGGTTGTGCGCGGGGCAGAGCAACATGGCGCGGACGCTGAAGCACGACGTGTTCAACTATCCGATCTTCAAGGATTATGCGAATGACGCGGAGTATCCGGCGATCCGATTCATCCTGTATCCGGCGCATGCCTCGGCCGCGCCGCTGGCTGATTTCGATTCCGTGGTGCAGAAGGATGCGCACTGGCAGGTGCTGAACAAGACGAGCGCGTTTGACGTGATGAGCATGCCGTTTTTCTTTGCGAAGGATCTCACCAAGAAGCTTGGGGTGCCGATTGGGCTGGTGCAGGTGGCGGTGGCGGGAACGCCGCAGACCGCGTGGGTGGCGAAGGAGACGCTGGACGAAGTGGCGGTGAAGTATCCCAACTCGCCGAGCTACGACAAGGCTTTCGCCGTGGCGGAGGGCAATCTCGCGAAAGGCAAGGAGCCCTTTAAGGACTGGGCGGGCTTTGAAGCGGCGGAGACGGCGTGGAAAGCTGCGCCGACCGGGCGCTGGCCGGGGGCGAACCAGGCGATCCCGGATTATCCCACGGTGCTTTACAATGCGCTGGTCCATCCGCTCGCGCCCATGGCCATGCGCGGTGTGCTCTGGCATCAAGGCGAGGGGGGGCCGGCGGTGAACTATCGGGAGCGCCTACAGGCGCAGGTCGCGCAATGGAGGAAGCTCTTTGGCGAGGACTTCTGGTTTCTCTGGGGCACGATGACGCGGAATACGGGCACCTCCCCGCCGCTCGCGCCGGACCAGGCTTCGCTGCGGAGCGGGATCAACGAGGAGTTTCTCCTGGCCGCGCAGGACATGGCGAAGGATGGCAAGGGCGTGTTGGTGAATTTTGTGGATCTCGGTAACAACAGCACCCACTGGGGCCGGAAAGAAGAGGGCGGGCATCGTTTTGCCAAGGCCGCTCTCGCTGAGGTCTATGGGGAAAAGGGGATCGTTTACACTGGGCCCGAGCTGGTGGAAGCGAAGATCGATGGCGCGACGGTGCGGGCGAAGTTTCGCGAGATCGGCGGAGGGCTGGTTTTCGAGCCTTCGCTGGATGGGGTTTCTGGATTCCTCCTGGAGGAAAAAGGGGCGAAGCAGGAATTGCAGTGGGCCAATGTGAAGATCGAGGGCGACACCGTGATTTTGTCCCACCCGGAGATCAAGAAGCCGACCAATGCGTACTATGGCTGGGCGATCAATGCGCACGAGACGCTGTTCAATCGCGAGGGATATCCGGCGTTGCCGTTCCGCCTGGTGCCGCGGGTTTTTGCGGCAAAAGGCGTGGCGAGCCCGCCCCTGGTGGAGATGGTGAACCCGCCGGCGAAGACGGATCTGAACATCAGCCACGTGCGGCGCAACGGCTATATCTTCAATGTGGTGCAGGATCGTGGGAGCGGACAGGCCACGGTGCGCGCGCGGCTGCCGAAGGAATGGAAGGGGGCCACGGTGACGAGTGGCGGCAAGCCGGTGAATACGGGAGCTCTCCAGACTGGGCCGGATGGGTACCGGTTTTTCGAGTTCACCACGGAGATCAACAGTCCTGACATCGTGGTGGCGAATACGGATTCTCCGCCAGATTTCTCAGGGGTGCATCGATTCTAGGAAAAAGAGGCTCCGGGTTGGCCGGCGTGGAAGGGGCCAGATTTTGCTCGTCGTGGATCACGACACCAGAGAAGTTGGCTCTGCCGCAACCCAATGTGCTCCCCGATGGGAGCAGGGGATAGGAATATCGCCCGGCGCCGCTTCGCTCGAATTCCCATGAACCTTCCATCCCTGAAAAAATTGCGAAAGCCGGCATTCCATGTGGCTGGTACGTAAGCTGGTCTTTTTTGCGGTGGGGTTGGTGACGTATCCCTTCCTCGCCTGGGTGAATCGGCTGAGTTTCTCCGGCGTCGAGCATTTGCGTGGGCTGCCTCGAGGGAATGTCTTGTTTGTCAGCAACCACCAGACCTATTTCGCGGATGTGATCGCGTTGATGCATATCTTCGGCGCGGTGCCTTGGGGCAAGGTGAACCGGCTTGGGTTTCCGAGCTATTTGATCAATCCCTATACGCGGGTCAACTATGTGGCGGCTGAGCAGACGATGAGTGCGACGTGGCTGAGCCGGTTTTTTACCCTGGGTGGGGCGATCACGGTGAAGCGGACCTGGCATGCCGCCGGGCAGGAAACGCTGAAAGGATTGGATTCCTCCGATATTCGCAAGATCACCCGGCCCCTGGCCTCCAACTGGGTGATTACTTTTCCGCAGGGCACCACGACGCCTTTTGCGCCCGGCCGGAAAGGGACCGCCCTGATTATCAAGCACAGCAAGCCGGTGGTGATTCCCGTGGTGATCAGCGGATTTGCCGAGGCCTTCGACAAGCAGAAGCTTAAGCTGCGCAAAAAGGGCGTGGCTCTTTCGGTGACCTTCAAGGCGCCGCTGGTGGTGGACTACGGAGCGTCGACCGAGGCGATCCTGGCGCAGATCATGGAAGCGATCGAACAGAAGGCGCCGGCGGCGAAGCCCTCGGAAGAAGAAAGCGAAGGGCAGGGGCTTCCGTTGGAGGCTTGAGGCGTTGATCAGCGGGTGGGCTGGCCATGCTGGCTGCTCGCCGTGCGCACCTCATAGTGCTGCTTTAGTTTGTTTCAAATACAACCTTGGAGACCTCGAGAAAGCCGGTGGCGCCCTTCGCCTTGATCTGAAAGAAAATCTTGGTGATGGGGTAGTCGATCTCGACGGAGTCTTTCTTCCCTCCGCCCTGCATGGGCGAGTGGGGGTCCAGCTCGTAGGTCTGGAATCCATCCTCCGTGACGGGGCCGAATTTATAGGAGTAGGCCTGGTTTTTTTCGTTGCGAATGGCCAGGGCGGTCAAGGTCGCGGGCGTGCCTTTGGCGGTGACGATGATCTTGGTGATCGAATCGAGCGAGGGAATGTCGAACTGAATGGTGGCCCAATCGGCGGAGGCTTTTTCAAAGTTGTAGTTGATGCGCAATCCGCCGCCGTCCTCGTTGGGGACAGCTTCGCAAGTGGCGTCCTTGGCCACGTAAATGCGGGTTTTCTCGGTGAGGTTGACTTCGACTTCGCCGGCACTGGCGAGAGGGGAAGTGGAAAGGAGCGCGAGAAAGAGAAGCTGGGGGAAACGGGCGGGTGAATTCATGGGAGGAGAAGGGAGTCGAAGAAAGTAAGGAATCAAGCATGTGATATTGTCAATGGAATAGGCGCTCGCGCAGAGGAGGTTTGATGGCGCCCGGGCCGGATTGCCGAAGAAGTTGACGTGGCACTGGAATCTGTTATCAAAGGTGTGATATGTCCCCTGTGAAAGTCGAAAGACGTACTCCCCTCCACGCCAAAGTTGGTCTCCTCGCCGTCGGTCATCATGTGTATTGGCCACAATTCGACGGGCTGCTCGATGAGATGAATCGGAAGGTCGCGCATCTGCGGGGCCGCATCGAAAAGAACGGTGTCGAAGTGGTTGAATTTGGCATGCTGGATAATGCCGCCACCGCATACGCCGCAGTGCCTAAGATCAAAGCGGCCAACATCGATCTGCTTTTTGTCGACATGGCGACGTATGCCACCTCGTCGACTTTTGGCATTCTCTGCCGCGAGATTCGGGTGCCGATCGTACTGGTCGCGATTCAGCCGCTGGCGGCGATGGACTACGCGAATGGCACGACGCACATGCAGCTTTGCAATGACGATTTTTGCTCGATCTCGGAATTCAACGGCGTGGCGATTCGCTTTGGGCGTCCGGTGCCGGCCTGCATCCTGGGTTATGAAGAAGGCGATCCGGTGGTGGACAAGGAACTCAAGAGCTGGTGCCAGATTGCGAAGGTGCTGCACGATCTGAGCCGCGCGCGCATCGGGCTGATGGGCCATGTGCTGGAGGCCATGCTCGACATGCATGTGGACCCGACCGCGATTACCTCGGCCTTTGGCCCGCACGTGGTGATGGTGGAGCCTGGGGATATCTTCAAGCATTACCAGAATCCTCCGGTGGCCGAAGTGGAGAGCTGGAAGAAGCGCATCGTGGAGTTTTTTGATACGCCTGATCCACAGTCCGATCCGCTCACGGAGAAGCTTACGGAGAAGGATCTCGATGTGGCGGCCCGCGCGGCGGTGGCGTTGGAAGGCTTGATCAAGGAGAAGGATCTCCAGGGTCTGGCTTACTATTATGAAGGCGAACCGGGTTCGGAATTGCGCACGCTGGTAACCAATCTGATCGTGGGCAACTCGCTTCTGACGGGTGCGGGATTTCCGATGTGCGGTGAGTTCGACATCAAGACCTGTGTGGCGATGATGATCATGGATCGCCTGGATATCGGGGGCAGCTTCGCGGAATTTCATCCGGTCGATTTCGTGCGCGACAGCGTGCTGGTGGGCCATGATGGGCCGCATCACATCAACATCGCGGCGAACAAGCCGGTGATCCGCAGCCTGAAGAAATACCATGGCAAGCCGGGTTCCGGCGCGGGGGTGGAATTCCAGATCAAGGAGGGGCCGATCACGATGCTGAGCATTGGGCATGCGCGCTCGGGTGGGTTCAAGTTTGTCATCGCGGAAGGCGAGTCGGCCAAGGGCCCGATCCCGCCGACGGGCAACACGAACACGCACGGCATCTTCAAGCCGGATGTGCGTACGTTCCTGAAAAAATGGGTGGCGGAGGGACCCACGCATCACTTTGCGCTCGGGATTGGACATCATGCGCACGAGATCGTGGAGATCGCGAAGATCCTCGGCCTGGAGTACGTCGTGGTCACTCCCGGCGCGGCGGAGTTGTGAATTGGCGCTTCGCGCTCGGTCGAAAATATCTTCCCGCCCAGACCGCTGAGGCTAAAATAGAGCTCGCGGCGGACAAAAATTCGCCGGTTCAAGCCCCCCGGATTTACGCCACTCCCAACCCCTACTGAAGCGCGCTTTGCCCGTGCCGACTGAACCCATGGTTGTTCGCGAGATTCCCTATGCCAGGGGAGGGGAGGAGCGCGCGGTCGGCGACCTCTTTTTGCCCGGCGGGCCGCTGAAAGGCGAGCCGGTGCTGCTGATTCACGGCGGAGGGTGGAAGGGGCTGGCGAAGGAGTCCTTCGAGTTCATGCTGCCTTTCTTTCTTGAGGCAGGTCGGCCGGTTTTCAATATCAACTACCGGCTGCTGGGGAATGCTCCATGGCCGGCGTGTGGCGATGATTGCCTGGCGGCGGGGCGGTTTGTTTTGCAGGGTGGACTTAGCCTTTATGGGGTACCGCAGGCGGAGAAGATCCTGATCTGCGGAGCCTCTGCCGGGGGCCATCTGGCGATGATGACGGGGCTTCGTCTTCCGCCGGAGAAGGTGGAGGCGATTCTTTCGATGGCTGGTCCCTGCCGGATCGACTGGGTCGCGACGAACAAGGATCCGCTGGGGCTGCATGAGGATTTTCTCACGCAGTTCCTTGGTTACCCGGCGGCGCTGGATTCCGCGGATGTGCGGAGCGCGAGTCCGACTTTGCTCGGCGTGCAGAATCCGCCGCCGCTCTTTTGTTTGCACAGCCGAAACGATCTGCTCGTGCCCCTGGCTCACTCCACGGAGGCCCGCGCCGTTTGGCAAGCGGCGGGGAGCCGGGCGGAGGTGACTGTGATCGACGGGCACGGCGACCTGCATGGCTTCTGGATTGACGGAGATCGCGACGGTCTGCTGCGTCCGGAAGTCGGTCAATTTGTGCACGAAACTCTTGGTAAACTTTTATGATTCCTCAAGCCATTCCTCCTGCCGGTTATCGATTTAACGACGTTCAGCTCGAGATGAGCCTGAAGCCCTTTTGGGACAATACGCCGGAGACTCGCGAGGCGGTCTGCCGGGAGTTGTTTCAGCAATGGGGGCCGCTTTGTCGCTGGTCGGAATCGATCTCGATCATGCTGTGGATCGGCGATGGTTCGGAGATTCTGGAGTATGAGGGGGATCTGGATTTTGAATTTGAGTGGGCCCGCTATCACGGCTCGGCCAATGATATTCATGCCAAGCCGGTAGCCGACACGGGCGATGCGGGGCATACGGCGATCAATGGGCATGTGCTGGGGCGTGATCCCGAGCGGCGCGGGGTGCATCTGAGGTCTTATCTTTATCGTCCGGAGCCTGCGAAATTCAGCTTTCGCTGGCTCAAGGGGCTGGTTGAGACGCTGAAGCGGGTAGGGCATGAAGTGACGGGGAAGCGCATTTTGGTGGGCGAGACTTTCGATATCGGGCCGGAGTTTGCGGTGTCGCGTTTCAAGTATGAGTGGCATCGCGAAATCTGCGGTGGCGGTGCGCTCTTTGGCGGGAAATTTATTCGCTGCGATGTGACGATCGATGGCGATACGCGCAAGTATGCGGGATATCCGACGGGCATTCCGCAGGGCACGACGGTGGGTGCTTTTGTGGGGCGGCAGACGCGGCATTTCTTTGAGGATATCGGCTTTGATTTTCTTTGGCTGTCGAATGGCTTTGGCTTTGCGCTGGAGCCCTGGGCGCTGACGGGGGCGATCTTTGATGGCGAGACGTTTCACGAGGAGGCGGCGGAGGGCACGGCGAAGGAGATTCTTCGTTTCTGGCGCGAGTTGAGGGAGGAACTGCCTGACGCGCCGATTCGCACCCGGGGGACGAATCTTGCGACGGGGATCGACCTGGCGTCGGATGCGTCGCCGATCCGGGAGATTTTTCGCGATGTCGCGCAGGTGGATGCGCCGGTGAACTCGCCGTGGGCGGCGCTGGATGGCGATGTGGGGCTGGAGCTTTCCGGCTGGATGTCGCACATCGCGCGGCTGCCGCATCCCGGGTATCGCTACCGGTACTACATTCACGATGCATGGTGGCTGAATAGCCCCTGGCTGGATCGCTATCAGCGGCATCCTTTCGATATCTATCTGCCGCTTTCGGTGAGCCGGTTGAAGGCGGATGCGACGGTGGAGCCGCCGAGTGATCTGGCGTTTCTTTCGATCGATGACTCGCATGGCTGCCTGCCGCCGCAGGTGCCGGTGGAGGTGACGGCGCACATTTTGCATGCGCGGGAGTTTCAGCCTGATGCGGCCGCGCCGCTGGTGTGGGTGTATCCCTTTGATGCGTATCATGAGCTGGTGACGGGACCGGTGAAAAATCCGGCGCTGCCGTTCTTTGGCGATTGGTTTGTGCGTGGGTTGATCACGCATACGGTGCCGGTGAATACGGTTTCGGATTCGGTGGAGTTGATGGAGCTTCTGGACAAGAACCCCGCTGCCCTGGACGGGACGACTCTGCTAGCGCCGGTGTTGCCGGATTCGTTTGGCCTGAATGCGCGGCTGCTCGCTTTTGCGGAGGGTGGGGGACGGGTGTTGTTTTATGGTCCGTTGGCGGAGGCCTCGTCGGTGAGGGGCGCTTTGGGGCTTGAGCTGGCGGAGCCGCTGGATGGGGATTTTTACGTGGAGGGAGAGGCGCCTATTCGCCATCTGCCGTTCCTGAGTGCGGGCGGCTGGGCGGAGACGGGCGAGGCGCTGGTCTCGGGAATCAAGGATGGTGAGACGCGGGCGGCATGTGCCTTGAAGGAGTTGCCCTCGGGAGGAAAGATTGGCTGGGTGCGTGGGTCGCTGGCTACTTCGGAATATGATCCCGAGAAGCGCAACAAGGTGCTGGGGCCGCGGCTCAATGAGTTGCCAGGCGAGGAGTTTTTGGCGACGGAGACACTGGCGCGGCTGGTGCTTTCGCGGATGGGCCTGGGGGTTGAGGTGCGGAAGGCGCAGGCCAATGATGATGACCCGATGCTTTGTGTTCACCGGCATCGGAATGCCTTTGTTTTCTCGGGGTATCAGCCAGCGTCGACGAGTGCGGTGGCGCTGCGCTTTCGGTTGGGAGCGCCTCTTTTCATCGGGGAGCAGAACCGGGTGGAGGATGGCGCGACGACGTACTCGGGGCGGACTTCGTGGCATCAGGTGTGCCGGTTCTTTGTCGAGCAGGAGGAGGCGTCGCTGGTGGAATGCCGGATCGTGCCCCCGATTCAGCATGGGTATGCGCTGCGGTTGCTGGTGACGGGGTTGAAGAATGCGACGGTGCATTTCCTGCCGGAGCCGGGGACGGCGGAGAAGGTCGAGGTTTTGCGGGAGCCGATGTTCCCTTACTTTACGGGTGATTTTCTGACGCCGACGCGGAGCCGACGGGAGGGGAGCGAGGTGCTGACGGTGGCGGGGGTCAATGGAGAGGTTATCTTTTCGTGGTAGGGGAAATCTCAACTTTTATGCGTCATATCGGGATGTTAAAAGGGAATGATGGCGGCTGGGTTTCTGGACTTGACAGGGATTACCTTGTATATACATTTCAGGTAATCAAAGGTGTGATATCCTGAATTAAGCGCCTCTCCTCCCCGAATGCACACGGTACCCCCCGAATCTGTCTTGCGCGACTCTCCGAGCGTTCCTCGGGCGGCTGGGATGCCGGCCCGCCGCGAGGGGTTTTCGCTGGTGGAGGTGGTGTTGGCGATCGGGCTGGTGACGTTTGCGATGCTGGTGATTTTTTCGCTGCTGCCGGTGGGGTTGTTTTCGCTGCAGGAGTCGAACCGGCAGATCGTGGAGACGGAGATCTTCAACACGGTGGGGGCGGAGCTTTCGTCGACGCCATTTGATCAGTTGACGAATTACCAGACGACGCGGTTTCCGATTTATTTCAATAACGAGGGCACGGAGATCAGCACCTCGAACAATGCGATCTTTATCGTGCGGTGCAATGCGCCGGTGGTGGAATCCAACACGGAGCTCAATCGGGTGACGGTTTTGGTCGGATACCGGCGTGATCCGGCGCTGACCAATACGACTGCGAAGGCCTCGAAGAGGAGCTTTCTGCTGGTGAATCGGGGCATCTAGGCATGAAGCAATCCGATCCAAATCGTTCGCGCCCGAGAGAGGCTTTCACCCTGATCGAGCTGTTGGTGGCCACGGCGATTCTGCTGATCGTGATGGTGATGATGCTGCAGATGACGGGCGGGGTGGGGCAGATCTGGAAATCGAGCGCGGGGAAGATTTCGGCGTTTCAGAACGCGCGGTCGGCCTTTTCCACGGTGAGCCGGACGCTCTCGCGGGCGACGCTGAATACTTATAATGACTATGTGGATGCGTCGGGGAACCCGCGGACGGCGTCCAACTCGACGAATTTTTCTCCGGCGAAATTTCTGAGAGCGTCGGAGTTGCAGTTCATTGCGGGTCCAGCCTCGGCGATTGTGCCGGGAGCGAATGGGACCAACAATCCCGGCTCGGCTGCGTTTTTCCAGGCGCCGCTGGGCGAGACGGATACGAGCGCGCTGCGGAGTCTCAACCGGACGGTGAACTCGACGGGCTTTTACATCGAGTACGGCACGCCTGATGATGCGCTGCTGCCGAGCTGGCTGAAGCCTTTGTTTGGCGCGACCAAGCGGTTTCGGCTGATGCAATTTGTCGAGCCGACCGAAAATCTGCAGGTCTACAATTCGACCGCTGCGTCGGGCTACGACCTGAATTGGCTGCAGACCTTCAAGACGCCGCGCGATGCCACCCAGCCCCGGGCGCGGGTGCTGGCCGAGGATGTGCCGCTGCTGGTCATGCGCCCACGGCTCACGCCGAAAGATGAGGAGGCGGTGGCATCGTCGCTGAGCGCGAGCTATTCCGATACGACGCGCGGATCGATTCTTTCGCCGAATTACCACTATGACTCGCGGGCGTGGGAGACGGGTTATCCCTCGGGTCAGCGGGTGGCGGCTGCGACGGCGCCGACGGTGCGATCGGGCATCATGCGGAACCAGGTGCCGCCGATTGTGGATCTGGCGATGGTGAGTGTGGACCGGCGCTCGCTGGCGCGGTTTGGCTCGCCGACGGATCCACCCGATGCGCTTAAGGTGCCGGCGGGGCTTTTCACTGATAGTTCCAAGCTGGAGGCCGACCTGGCCACCTATGGCAAGCAGCTTTCCGACGCGCATATTCGCTACCGCATCTTTCGTACCTCCGTGGAAATCCAAGGGGCCAAATGGTCCAATAATTAAAGCCGCATGAACATACTCCCCCGGCGCAAAGCCTTCGCTCTCGTACTGGTGATGATCACCATCGTACTCGCTGCGACGATGGCGGTTTTCTTTCTCGGCAGCACCGGGCGCGAGCGACGTGGGGTGGATCTCTATGCGCGGGGCAGCCAGGTGAGGTACCTGGCAGGCATGACAGTGAATCGCGTGATCGGGCAGGTAAGCGCGGCGACGAAGGAGGGCACGGCGAGTGTGCCGGTCTCGTGGGCGTCGCAGCCCGGCATGGTGCGGACGTATGGGCAGGATGGGAATCCGAAGAGCGTCTACAAGCTGTATTCGTGGGATAATCTTTGGGAAGCGGGTTCTGGTTTTGATGCGAATGCCGCGGCGCAACTTCCTCCCGCGGGCTGGAAGGCCAATCCGGCCGGGTTCACTGACCTGAACCAGGCGATGAATGGGGTTTATCCGATTTTGGATCCCGGCGCGGTAGGCAAGGTGGACGGATTTTCGATCGATTCGAATAATGGAGCGGTGTCGGGCTCAGGCTCGGGCGCGCCCATGCCGGTGAAGTGGCTTTACGTTTTGGAGGATGGGCAGATGGTGGCACCCTCGAGCAGCAGTGGAAATACAGCCACGGTGCCGGGGGCCTCGCCGACCAATGCGATTGTGGGCCGGGTGGCCTTCTGGACGGATGACGAAACTTCCAAGGTTAATATTAATACGGCCAGTGAGGGGGCATTTTGGGATTGGCCGAAAGCGGCCACCTATAGTGAAATGCAATTTGCTGGCAACCCGCCAATCGGGGGAGAATTCAATCGCGTGCCCGGTCATCCGGCGATGACCTCACTCTCGGCGGTCTTTCCGGAACTAGCCCCGGGAGATCGATGGACCGGCAGTCTGGGTGACTATCGCTCAAAAACGAAAGATCTCCTTGGGATGACTCCCAGAGTGCCATACAGCGACGCCAGTTCCAGAGGGGGGACATATCCCATTGCGACGGCGAATTTTGACTACGGCCCCAATGCCGGCGCTCAACCGAGCACTCCGATTCCGTCCGTCCCGTTGACGCTAAAAACGGATCGGCTTTTTGTCTCGCCCGACGAACTTTATTTCACCGCGACCAACCGCGTGCCTTCCACCATCGTAACGGTGGATATGCTCAAGCAGCGTGCTTTCTTCCTCACCTCCAACAGCCGCGCCCCCGAGACCACCCTCTTTGAGACGCCTCGCGTAAGCCTCTGGCCGATTACCTGGCCGTATCCGACCTCGCATACTCTTTTGGCCAATCGGCAGACGGCGCCGGTGAGTTCGCCGAACCCCGATAGTACGCTGGTCAGCGCCAATCCTTGGATGCGCGGTGAAGAACGCCTTTTGGCCTTTGACGCAAGTTTGAACGTGACGGGATCGAATGGAGGGGATCGTTACTACTTTCAGCGGCAAAATGACGAGAGTCCGACTTATGATTACGACAAGATCCAGAGAAACAAAGACCTCCTTTCTTACCTCCAGCATGAAACCTCGCTGGACGTCCCTGGATACGGGAGTAATTTCCTAGCCAAGCTTGGAGCCAGCAATCGAGACATGGTGCTCGGTAACGCGTTTAATTCAGTGCGTTCGCTGGTCAATCAGTACACATTTTCCAACGACGGAAAGTTGCTTTATTCCTACACGCCGGTTTCGTTTGGCTATTTCACCAAATCGAATGCGAGCTCTCCAATCAAAGGATACGCCGAAAGCGGAGCATTCAATCCCATTCCGCTGAGGCTCGATTTGGGAAGCGGGAAATTTACGACGGTTAGCGAATTCCCGCTCCTGCGCGAAGCGGCCATGGTCTTCATCGCAACCGATCGGGTTACGC
>FTBM01000085.1_pt1 | contig 26072 bp, 22 predicted proteins | sample 1639361 | NCBI WGS metagenome assembly FTBM01 (sample SAMEA3914864, study PRJEB12502) | metagenome | biome: forest; material: soil | place: USA | collected 2012-03-12 | depth 0.3 m | reverse complement strand
GGTGATTTCCTCTGGTCCGAGCTTGGTGTCGCGGGCGCCGATTTCGAATTCGTCGATGTGGATGGAAGTATAGATGTCTTCCTTCACCACCTTCTCCGAGATCATGATGGCATCTTCGAAGTTGTAACCGTTCCAAGGCATGAACGCGACGAGCACGTTGCGGCCGAGGGCGAGTTCACCCTTCTCCGTATTGGGACCGTCGGCAATAACCTGGCCCTTTTTGATCGACTGGCCCTTGGCCACGATCGGCTTTTGGTTGATGCAGGTGCTCGCATTCGAGCGCATGAACTTGCGCAGTTCATAAACCCACACGCCATTGGCGGAGTCGGTCTTGATCTTCTTCTTGCCTTCAGGAAGCTCACCGTTCTTGGTGATGATGATATGGCTGCCGCTGACGGAAGCCACCTTGCCGGAATCCTCAGCGAGGATGACCGACTTGGAATCCTGAGCCACGCGTGCTTCCAATCCGGTGCCGACGAGCGGCGAATCCGAGATAAGGAGCGGCACACCCTGGCGTTGCATGTTCGAACCCATCAAGGCGCGGTTCGCATCATCATGTTCGAGGAACGGGATCAGACCCGCGGCCACGGACACCAGTTGCTTCGGCGAAACGTCCATGTACTGGAGCTTCTCCGGCTCGACTTCGACGAAGTCGCCGCGGTAACGAGCGGAGACTTTTTCCTCGAGGAATTTGCCATGGGAATCGACCACGGCATTCGCCTGGGCGATGTAGTAATTTTCATCGCGATCACCGCTGAGGTACACGACCTCGGCGTTGTTCACCTTGCCGTCCTTGACCGTGCGGTAAGGCGTCTCGATGAAGCCGAACTCGTTGACGCGGGCAAACGTGCTCAGGGAGCTGATCAGACCGATGTTCGGACCTTCCGGGGTCTCGATCGGACAGATGCGGCCGTAGTGCGAAGGATGCACGTCGCGCACTTCGAATCCGGCGCGATCGCGGCTCAGGCCTCCAGGCCCAAGGGCCGAAAGACGGCGCTTGTGGGTCAGCTCGGAGAGCGGGTTGGTCTGATCCATGAACTGGCTCAGCTGGGAACGACCAAAGAAGTCGCGCACCACTGCGCTCAGGGACTTGGGATTAATGAGCTTCTGCGGGGTGATCTGATCGACACCCACATCAAACAAGGTCATGCGCTCGCGCACTAGACGCTCGGTGCGGGCGAGGCCCACGCGGCACTGGTTGGCGAGAAGCTCGCCCACCGTACGTACACGGCGGCTGCCGAGGTGATCGATATCATCGGTCATCCCCTCACCCTTGCGGAGTTCCACGAGGTAACGCATCGCGGCGACGAAATCGTCCTTCACGAGGATGCGCTCGTCTTCGCTCACGCTCAGGTTGAGCTTTTGATTGATCTTGTGGCGTCCTACGCGGCCCAGGTCATAGCGCTTGGGATCGAAGAACAGCCTCTTCAGCATGCTGCGGGCATTCTGCACGGTTGGCGGGTCGCCAGGGCGCAGCTTGCGGTAGATGTCTTTCAGCGCCTCTTCTTCATCGTGCGCCGGATCCTTCTTCAGGGATTTGATGATTGTGTCATCATCCTTGGTGTCGACGACCTTGACCACTTTGTGGCCGAGGGACATGAGCTGGCGGATCGTGGCGGCGTTGAGCGGCTCGAAAGCGCGGGCCACGGTGATCTCACCGTCGCGAATGTCCTGGATGAGGACCTTGGTGCTGATCTCTTCTTCGTCGAGGTTCTCGGCGAGTTTGAGGTCAACGATGTTGTAAAACAGCTTGATGATGTCCTCATCGGAGGGATGTCCGAGGGCGCGCAGGAAGGTCGTCGCCAGGAACTTGCGGCGGCGCTTGCGGCGATCGAGGTACACATAGAGCAGATCGCTCGTGTCAAATTGCACTTCGATCCAGGAACCACGATCAGGGATGATGCGGAAACCGTGGAGCAGCTTGCCATTGAGGTGCACGCTGGTCTCGAAGCAGATGCCCGGTGAACGGTGCAACTGGCTGACCACCACGCGCTCGGCGCCGTTGATCACAAAAGTGCCCTGAGGCGTCATGAGCGGAATTTCGCCCATGTACACTTTTTCTTCCTTCGTGCTGCGCTCGTCTTTGTAACGGAACGTCACATAAAGAGGTGCGCTGAAGGTCTGGCCTTCGCGCTGGCACTCGATGGACGACATCTTGGGCTCGCCCAGTTCATAGCTGACGAAGTCGAGGCTGGATTTCTCCTCAAATCCGAAGATGGGGAAAAACTCCTTGAAGACCGCCTGCAGGCCTACGCTCTTCCGCTTGGAAGGATCAACGTCCTTCTGGAAAAAGTCGTCGTAAGAGTTGATCTGGAGCTCAATGAGATTTGGGGGCTCGATGGCCTCCTTGAGTTTGCCGAAGTAGATGCGTTCAGACATGGCGGTATTGGTGCGGGTGGTAAAGCCGAGCAAGCGTTGGCTGCTAATTCTGGAAAAAGCAAAACGCCCTCGCGCGAGTCGGGATCGTGTTCTCGACTCGAGTGGGGACGCAATTTAGAGTGTTCTTCCTAGCGGTGCAGATAACGGAAACTTGATTCGGCGGAATTATTGATAGTGAGCCCGGACGCCGGGAACGCAAGCGAAAAATAAATAATAATTTTCGACTTGCGTCCCGGTAAGTACGGGAAAGGAACTTATTTGATTTCGACCTTGGCGCCGGCCGCTTCGATCTTCTTCTTGATCTCTTCGGCTTCTTCCTTGGTGACACCTTCCTTGAGTGCCTTGGGAGCGCTTTCGACGAGGGCTTTTGCCTCGGCGAGACCCAGTCCGGGGACGGACGCGCGCACTTCCTTAATGACGGCGATCTTGTTCCCACCGGCTTCGGTGAGGATCACGTCAAAGGAGGTCTTCTCCTCTGCAGGAGCAGCTGCTGCCCCGGCTGGACCGGCTGCGGCGACGGCCACAGGTGCGGCGGCGCTGACGCCCCATTTTTCTTCAAGTTGCTTAACCAGGTCTGCGACTTCCAGAACGGAAAGACCGCTGAGCTGTTCAACGATTGCGGATGTATCTGCCATTTTATGTGTATTTTTTTGGTATCGTCGCGCTCCGAAGCCTCTGGAGCATTTGAGGCCGACAGCCGTCGACCCGACGAGGAACCGTTTGTGTTTTGTTACTCGTAAAAGGGGCTTCTACCTCTCACGAAATTGGTTTTTGGGCTGGTTCCGATCCGGTGGGATCGAATTAACCCTGGGCCTCCGCGTGGGCCTTGAGCACACGGGCCAGACTTGCGGCTGGCTCGTTGAGCGTACGGACGAGCTTGCTCGCCGGCGCCAGAAGCACTCCGAGGAGGGTCGCACGAAGGACGTCCTTGGAAGGCAGGTCGGCCAAGGCTTTCACCTGGTCGGCGCTCAGCACGGCGTTGTCGAGGATGCCGGCCTTTACAGGAGGCTTCTCAAACTCGGCGACAAAGGTTTTGAGGATCTTGGCCGCGGCGCAGATGTCCTCTTCACCGGTGACCATGGCGGTCTGGCCGGAGAGGGCTTCATCGAGGGCAGGCAGGCCCAGGTCCTTGATGGCGCGCTTGGCGAAGGTGTTCTTGACGACGTGGATCTGCGCCTTGGCTCCTTCGAGCCGGGAGCGGAGCTCCTCGAAATGCTTCACCTGCATGCCGGAGTAGTCGGCGATGAGGACGAAGGGAGAGTTTTTGAGCTTGGCCTGAACGTCGGCGACGATGGTTGCTTTTTCGGGTCTCATGGTCTTTTCCTCTTAACTTAGTTTTTCAGGAAGGGAGCTGCGTCAACGCTGACGCCTGCGCTCATGGTGGCGCTCAGGGTGATCGCTTCCACGAAGGATCCCTTGGCGGTGGCCGGACGGGCCTTGATCACGGCGTCGATCACGGCCTTGCCGTTCTCAGCTAGGTCTTCTTCCGAGAAGGAGAATTTGCCGACGGGCACTGCGATGTTCGCGTTCTTGTCGAGCTTGAACTCCACGCGGCCTGCCTTCACTTCTTTCACGGCTTTCGCGGTGTCGTCGGTGACGGTGCCGGTCTTGGGGTTGGGCATCAAGCCACGAGGCCCGAGTACACGACCGAGCTTCTTCACTTCCGCCATGGCGGCTGGCGTAGCGACGGCCACGTCGAAATCGGAGAATCCCCCGGTGACTTTCTTGATCAGATCTTCGTATCCGACGAACTCAGCGCCGGCGGCCTTGGCGGCTTCCGCGGCAGGACCCGTGGCGAAAACCAGCACCCGGACGTTTTTGCCGGAGCCATTGGGCAGCGGGCAGGTGCCGCGTACCATCTGGTCGCTCTGCTTGGGATCGACGCCCAGCTTGAAGGAAAGAGTGACCGTCTGGTCAAACTTTGGCGGAGGAAGCGTCTTGAGGGTCTTGATCGCTTCGGTGAGAGGGTACTTGCGATGGCCGTCGACTTTCTCGGCGCCAGCGCGGTAGCGTTTGCTGCGTGCTTTTTGCATATTTTTAGCAGTTCAAGCGGGCCGCGAGGCCCTCCTGCGGTTGGGTTGTTATTCGGTGACTTCGATGCCCATCTGGCGGGCGGTACCACAAATGGTACGGAAAGCGGCTTCTTCGGTGCGGGCGTTCAGATCCTTCATCTTGATCTTCACGATATCGAGCACCTGCTTCTTGGTCAGCTTCGCCACCTTCGTCTTGTTGGGCTCCTTGGAGCCGGAAGCGAGACCCGCCGCCTTCTTCAGGAGAATGGAGGCCGGAGGCGACTTCGTGATGAAGGTGAAGCTCTTGTCCTTGTAAACCGTGATGACGACCGGGAGGATGTCACCGGCCTGCTTCTGGGTGGCGGCATTGAATTCCTTGCAGAAAGCCATGATGTTCACGCCTTGCTGACCGAGGGCTGGGCCCACGGGAGGAGCAGGATTTGCCTGTCCTGCAGGAATTTGTAATTTGATCTGTCCGACAATTTCTTTCGCCATAAAATAGAGAGTGCCGCCCGGGATGGGCGGAAAGGGTCAAGAAGAAATCACTTCTCCAACCCCGATTCAAGAAGTTTTTAACTATTTCTTCGTCAACCTCCAGAAGAGGAAGCTGCCCAAAGTCACAAAAAGGATGTTTGGAATCCAGATTAACAGGGCCGGATGCGCCGCCGGATTGCTCCGGAAAGTGTCCGCCATGATGATGAAGAAAAAGTAGGTAAAGGCCACGATCAGGCTGATTGCAAAGCCGGCCGAGGTCTCTTTTCGGTGAGCGGTAATGCCCAACGGGACCGCAATCAGGGCAAAGGCCACGCACGCCATCGAGGCGGATATGCGCCGGTTCAGTTCCACGGTCGCCTCCAGCATTTTGCCATCAGCCCCCTTCCCCAGATATTTCAGCAACTCGGGCAGCGTGTACGAGCTCAGCCGGCGTCCCGTCACGTATTCCCGGTAAAATTCCTTCAGCGAGATCGGAAATACGCCCTCATCCATCTTGATTCCGGGCCGCGCCTTGGAGACGTCCCGGGGCGTTTTGTCGTCGCGCTGCTCAAATCGAGCCTGGGAAAACTTCAACAGCAACTGCTTGTTGGGGTTGTCAGGGGTCAGGACGCCCTCTTTCGCAAAGACCACCTTGGTGGGCTCATCCGCGTCGTTGATCTCGAATACGATGAGATTCCTCAGCTTGTCCCCCACCTTCTCTCCCACATAGACCCTTCGGTCGGGAAATTCCGACACCACGTCGTCCGAGCGGAAAAGCGCCGAAGGATTGCTGGTCGCGATCTCGACAAAGGCCTTGGTCATCTTCTGCTCCGCTCGGGGCGCGACCTCGATATTGATCCAGAAACACACCGCCGTCAGCAAACCCGCCGTGATGAAAACCGGGATACAAATACGCGGAATACTCACCCCGTTCGCCTTGAGGGCGATCAGTTCGTTATCGGCCGACAATCGCCCAAACACGAGTAGCAGCGCCGTCAGGAACCCCCAGGGAATCGTAAAAGTGAGCGAAAAAGGCAGGATCAGCGCCATAAAAGCCAGCACCGTGGTGATCGGCACGTCCGGCCGGTTGATCAACACGTCCAGCAGCTGCTTGAACAGATTTCCCAGCACCAGCACAAGGCTCAGCACGACCACGCCGAAAAAGGCTGTCGATAGCACCCCCATGCCGACGTAGCGATCAATGATCTTCATTTAATACAGAAACTTCCCTTCACCGCATCAGGTTGGCGGGAGCGGTTGGAATTAAGGCATCCCCTCCCCTTGATCAAGTGTTTTACCAAAAACCTATCGCCTTCCGCTCCACTTCCTCCTTTTGGACGAAGTCTTTGGAAATCAGCCACGATTGCACTCCGGAAAGGTGAAAGGCCCCCCATGGAACGATCACACGCCGGTATCCCTTGAGCGACGAGTCGATCTCGGAAACCAGCTTTTCGTTCCGCGAAAAGAGAATGTCGTGCATCACCACCTTCTCCGCCGTTTTGTCATTCAGGGGCGACTTGGGGTCGGAGATGGCCGTGAGCAATTGTTGCATATTCTCCGATTGAAATAACCCCATCGCCGCGATGATGAACGCGATCGTCTTCGGGTTGAAGGTCTCCACGTCGACATCGGCATGCTTGAAAACCAGCCCGCGCAGCCCTTCCCGGGGCTCCCTCTCCGGCACTGCGCCATCCCCCTTCTCGAGGGCCAGCCCGGTCATCACGTCCTGCGTGTACTCGCTGTCTTCCTGGGAATCCAGGTGGAGCATCTTGGCAAACTTGGCGTAGTGCAGGCTGTTTTTGAGCAGTCTTTTCCGGTCGGTCACGCCCTCGATCAGCACCACGGATGGCAGCGCGGGATCCGCATGGGGCAGGATGTCCCGGTAAAATTCCCGCCTCGCCACGTGCATCATTCCCGCCAGCCACACTTCTCGATTGTCATGCTCGAATTTCCGCTCAACCACGTAGATCCCGTCGCTCTTGAGCCGCACATAGCCGCCCGTGCCCTTCTCTAGTTTTTCCGCCACGCAAAACGCCGCGAAGGCAAAGATCGCGGCCGTCAGGGCAGCGCCCAGTCCCAGTCCCGTAAGCAGGAGATTCTTCCAATGGAACCTTCCATCGCTCTCCCGCACCGCAAAAGGAGTCCTCCAATCGGATCCCTTTTCCTTAAAAATCACCAGCAGCCCCACCGCCAGCAGGAGCTGCGCCGCAGCCGCGCCAAATTGCATCCAGGGCGAATTCCAGTTCTGCAGCGGAAAACATTCGCACAGATCCGCCCACCAGAGGAAGAGGATCATCGGCACCACCACTCGCTTTGGGACTCGGGCCGAAAAGATCGTCACTCCCGCCATCGGCAGGGTCATCAGCAAAGCCGCATAGACCACCAACAGTCTCAGGACGGTCAGCCCGGACACTCCAATTTGCGTGGTGGCTACTTCGTCAAGAAAGGAGAGAAGTCCATCCGCGAGAAAGGCAAACCAGAATGCATTTACGACACCTTTTAACACCCCGGAAGCGTAGCACGAGTCTGCCACTCCTCAACTGCGTTCTTTTTCGGGATCAAGCCCCCACCCGGGCCGGACGAATCGTCGCCACCGCCGCCGCTGCCAGCAACACCACGGCGGAAGAGGCCAAAATCGCCCAAAAGGCGTACGGCGAGGCCCCGGCATGCCGAAATTGGAACGCCTGGAGCAGCCCCGCCAGGTTGGGCCCGATGAAGCGCGCCAGGCTGCCGCTGGATTGCATGACGCCCAGAGCCCGTCCCTGCCAATCCGCTTCGACACTACGGGAAGCCAGCGCCGAAAGCGTCGGCATCAGGAGGCTATTCCCGATCCCCACCGCCGCAGACGCCGCGATCATGCTCGCCATGCCCTGCGCAAAAGCCAAATCCAACAGCCCCAATCCCATGAAAAACGTACCGGCCAGGGCCAGGCGCTTTTCTCCAAACTTTTTTACCAGCCGCCCGATCAGTCCCCCTTGGATGATCACACCGAGTATTCCTATGCCACCCAGCACCATCCCGGTGTGAAACACATCAAGTTTGAACCGGTAGAGCAGCAGCTGCGCAAACACCGTCGTCATCATCGAGAACCCTGCGATTACCAGAAAATAGCTGATGAGTGTCCGGGCATAGACACTCGGCTCGATATGCGAAAACATGTTCGGGAACAGCTTCTCCGGCACCTCATTCTTCGTTCCGGGCACTCGCGACTCGGGCAGGCAAATGAGCACAAAGAGGAAATTCGCTGCCGCCAACCCTGCCGCAATATACATCGGCAGCGCGTAGTTGAACTTTCCCGCGATGCCTCCCAGCACTGGCCCAAAGACAAATCCCAGCCCAAAGGCCGCGCCCAGCACACCCATTGCCCTGGCCCGGTTTTCCTTGGTGGAGATATCCGCCAGATAAGCCTGCGCTGCGCCGATATTGGCCCCCGCTACACCATCGATCAACCGCCCGATGAAAAGCCCGGCCACACTCCCGGCCAGGCCCATGATCAGGTATCCCACCACCGTTCCAGCCAGACCAATCAGCAGCACCGGCTTGCGCCCCACGCGGTCCGACACTTTTCCCCAAAGGGGCGAACAAAGGAACTGCGCCAGCGAAAAAATCCCCACCAGCGCCCCAATTTGCATCGCCGTCGCCCCAAAGTGCTCGCCATACAGCGGCAGCACCGGAATCACGATGCCAAAACCCAGAATGTCGATGAAGCACGTCAGAAAAATCGCGGCGTACTGAAGCTTTCGGTTGGCCATGGCAGGTCGAACAATCAACAGGACTTCCCGCGTGAAATCAAGACCGCTGGCTACCGCCCCTTTTCAAACGCTCACAGCTCCGCTTCCAACAGAAAAGCCCGGATGGCCCTTCCCTCCGCATGCGCTGCCATCCAGCTTTTGAAAGCTTTCGTCTTCTCAAAATCGGCCTCCCCCACCCGGTCCTTGAAACTCGCAGCCATCCGCTCCTGCAACGAGGCCGATCGAATCTCCCTTTGATAGGGCGCGGTAAAAATCAAATGCAGATCATCGTGCAGCCCCTTCGCCTTCAACGCCTCCCACTCGCCTCGATCCAGCCACACCCCGCCGGTGATCGGGCTGCGATCGACCTGGAAGGAAAGCTCATGCCCCACTCGATACCGAGCCAGCATCGCGCCCGATTCCGGACAAAAAAGCGGCGGGCGCTTGGAGTCATCCACCAATTCCGTTTTCGCCGACTCGCCCGCAAGCCGGGTCACCCTTGGCCCACTCTTCAGCCACGCCAGATACGATTGGAGCGGAATCCAGATGCCCTGCGACTTCGGACATTGATAGACCACCAAACCGGGCTCGATCTCAGTCCTTTCCAGGGAAACAGCGGAATGCAGTGGGCTTTTCATGGTTTTAAGTGGTCCTCATTTTCTGAAGGCAATCCCGGCTGGAAGGCAATCTTGATATTTGCTCCTCTCCCCCTGATAGGTTGTGAACCTCAAGCCGTTCGCCCTCGCCCAGACAATCAACTCATCAACCGCTGCCGGCAGCCATTCCTTGCCTGGTTTTTCACTGGAGTTTCCCGGCACATATCGCATCTCGTGAAAAACCACCGCTCCCCCGTTTTCCTTGAGCAGCCGCATCTTCAGTTTCTCCATAATCTTGGGTGCCCTCGCCGCATCCGCTTCTGCGTCGCCCAGATACATGGTGAGATAGGCCAGCCTTCGGGTGGAACTCTCTCTGGAAAAGACCACCGCAGGCGTCATCAAGCCATAGGGCGGGCGGAACAGTCGGGTTTGAAACCCAGCTTTACCGGTCGCGGATCGGATCACCGCGTCGGTCTCTTCGATCTCCGCATTCATTTTTCTGGCCCTCAGGAGAGTCAGACGATGGCTGAAAGTGTGATTGGCGATGGTGTGCCCTTCCCGCTCCATCCTCTTCACTACGTCCGGATTCGCGGTCACGTTTTGGCCAATCAGACAAAACGTTGCTTTGACTTCGCGTTTCTTGAGCACGTCGAGCAATCGCTCCGTACCTTTTCCCGGTGTTGGTCCGTCGTCAAAGGTCAGAACAATATTCCCCGAGCCTTTCGGCCACTGGTGAGGCCTCAGGATCGTGCATCCACTCAGCAACATCACCGATAGAAGGCTAAGTGAGCGCTTCACCCCGGCCCCTATTGCAGACGTTTTGCGTGAGGATCTTTCCGATCAAAGGTACACCATCGGATTTCATAGGGATCATCAAGGGCCATCCTAACCCTCCGGTTCGTCTTCGCCCCCTCTCGAAAAGAACCACGCCACCGCCCGGGGAAGAATATAGGCGAGCACTATATAGAAGATCAAAATCCCGCCAGCGGTGACAAACGCCTTCCAAACCACGAAGTCCTTGGCCCATGTCTCCGGGATACAATAGATGAGGCCAATCACATACAGCACCATGAAAAGGGCTTTCGGTTCCGTCGTATGGAGGAACTGATAGGCCAGGATAAAGAAGGACAGGAAGGCAGCCAGCCCCACAAAAAACAAAAGCCCATTCATCCCCCAGGCAAAAATCATCCCGAACGCCACGAACGGAAGCAACGTAAGATTGATCAGGGCACCTGCTCCTTGGGAAAGAGGAAACGTCTCACAGGCCAGGAGAAAGGCTCCCATTGCCAGAAACATCCTCGCAAACGTCGACCCAATTCCATCGAAGAACGCTTGTACCGGATCGTAGCTGATTTTCACAGGATTGCAGCATCCTGGCAGAAAACTCCCCCCAACTCCATCGCCATTCTTTGCCATGGCTAACAGGCTTGAAATCCGCTACGCCATCCCTCGATGTGGCACGAAATTAGCTTCGCTCGCGGAATGCCGGCCCTCTTCGTTCCCTTTAAAAAGAAATACGGCACTCCCCTAAGACTCCTCCTCTTTCTGGCCGTCGCGCCCTTTCTGGCAGCAAACTCTCTCAGCGCCGCCCAACTCCCCCCGCACGTTACCGACCAGCCGCTGGAGTTGCATCGCTACCCCCTCACCGAGGTTGGCACGGAGCTCGGCAAGTTCGTCGACGAAAAATTCACCTCACTGCGAAACCAAGGCATCGAGCCCTTCGCCAACTATTGGGGCACCTATCTCGCGAATCCCATCGGCGGAAATCAGCAGGGCACCGCTTGGGCTCAACTCCTCGTCTTTGGCACCGAGATCCACTTCGACAATTACGGCTGGCAGGGCGGCTCAATCTTCATCTCGGCCACTGATTTCGCCGGCACTAATCTTTCCCAAAAAGTCGGCAACGTCTTCACTCTCTCGCAGGCCGTCGTGATCAAGGATTTCAACCTCTACAGCCTCTATTTCAAGCAGGCCTTCTGGGACGACAAACTGGAGTTCCGCCTTGGTCGCCTCTCTGCCGGGCAAGTCTTCGCCTCCCTCCCCATCATGGGCCTCCCGGTCGGCGGCGCGGTCAATGGCAACCCCACCTCGCTCTTTACCAATTCCCCCTTCCACGCCACCGGCGTCGCCTCCTGGGCCGCGTATACAAAATACCTGCCGACGCCCGAGACTTATGTCCAGGCCGGCATTTTTCAGGCCAGTCCACAACTCGGCAATCCCGCCAACCACGGCGTCAATTTCTCCATCCAGCGCGGCGACGGCGAACTCCTCATGTTCGAGGCGGGCTGGCTCCCGAAGTTTGGCGCGACCGATGCCAAAACCCTTACCGACAAAGCCGACGGAAAAAAGCAGGTCGTCCCGGCCAATCCCGGCCTCCCCGGCCAGTACACCTTTGGCGCCTACTACTCAAACTACACCTTCGCCACCTTCTCCGGCGGCGTGGAGCACAATACCTACGGCTTCTACGCGCAGGCTCAGCAAATGCTCTGGCGCAGCGCGGCGAATAGCAACCACACCTTCACCGTCTGGGGCGGCCTCACTTACTCCCCGCAGGAGGAAATCGCCCTCCTTCCCCTCATGGGCTACGGCGGCGTGGTTTGGCAGGGCCTTATCCCGACCCGCGACAAGGACAGCGCCTTGCTGAATTACTACATCGGCGGTTTCAGCAGTTCTTACGCCCGCCAGCAGGCCCAGGCCGGCGCCGGCTGGGCCACCACCGAAACCGTGCTCGAGGCCAGCTACTGCATCCAGCTCGCGGAGAATTTCCAATTCCAACCCGACCTCCAGTGGGTCATCAACCCTGGCGGCTTCAGCGGCATCCCCAATGCCCTCGTCGTCGGCTTCCAGGTCTCCGCCCTTTTCTAATCCTATGATCGTCGCCGAAAGAGCCGGACAAAAGCACGTCGCCAAGGCCACCCCCCGAGGCTGGTCCATCTGGGGCGTCGCCGCCCTTTTCTATCTTTACGAGTTTTTCCTCCGGGCCGCTCCCTCCTCCATGGAGCCGGAGTTGCAAAGGAGCTTCCACCTTTCCGCTGCGGAACTGGGCACCGCGATTGGCATCTTCTATTATTGGATCTATTCCCCCGTTCAGTTGATTGCGGGTAGTTTTCTCGATCGATTCGGCGCAAGGGCCGTTTTGGTGCCCGCAGCGTTGATCTGCACTCTCGGCTGCTTTCTCGAAATCATGGGCCATTCGGTCTTTTGGCTCAGCGCGGCTCGTTTTTGCCAGGGCCTCGGCTCGGCCTTTGCTTTCGTCGGCACCATGTATCTCGCGGCGGAATGGTTCCCCGGTGCCATGCTGGGACGCCTTTCGGGCCTGACCACCGCCCTCGGCATGCTGGGTGCTATCATTGGCAACGCGGGCATCTCGCATGTCGTACAGACCCTTGGGTGGCATGTTGCCTTGGTTGTGGCCGGCTTCCTTGGCATCCTCGTCACAGCCCTTCTCTTTCTGGTCGTTCCGAGGGATGTCCGCTGGCGGCAGACCGAGGCAGAGAAGGCGGCTCTTCCCCGCGGCCCCAGCCTGCTCCAAGCCCTGAAGATCACCTACTCCAATCCGCAAAGCTGGTACGCCGGCATCGCGGGCATGGCTCTCTATATGCCTCTCTCCATCCTCGGCGCTCTTTGGGGTGTGGAGTATATTATCTCTATTACCGGTGGCACCAAGGACTCCGCCGCTTGGGCCGTTTCCATGATGTATTTCGGCTGGCTCTTCGGCGGGCCTATCGCCGGCTGGTACTCCGACCGCACGGGCATCCGGCGCAACCTCCTTCTCGGCGCCGGCGTCATGACCCTTCTTACCACTCTGGCCATCGCCTTTATCCCCCACATATCTCCCACGGGAGCCTGCTTTCTCATGCTCTTCCTTGGCTTCGCTTCAACTTCGCAAGTCGTCTGTTTCGTCACCGCCATGGAGCACAATCCCCCGGCCGTGGCTGGTACCGCCATCGCTGCCACCAACATGATCATCATGCTGCTCGGTGGCATGGGCGAGTGGGCCTTCGGTCTCCTGCTCGACTGGTTCGCTGGCGGGCACCTCGACCAGGGCGGCTATCCCGAGTCCGCCTACCGCAGGGCCTTCCTCCTCCTCCCCGTCATCTCCGCCCTCGGTGTCGCCGCGGCCTTTCTCCTCCAGGAAGCCCGCCGCAAAAAGGAAATCCCCCCGGGTCCCGAGCCCATCGCATAAATTCGCTCCAGCCCGGCGCCCGTCGCACGCGAAGCTTGCATCGACGCTCCCTAAGCGGTTAACGAAGGTGTCCCCAAACTCCTTCCGGACGAGATCACCGCATTATGTCCAGCAACCCCGTTCCCTACGACACCATGCTGGCCGCCCTGGATGCGGTGGATGTCGCTCAACGGCGCGAACTGGCCGATAATTCCAAGCTTTCCGTCTCGCAAAAAAGGGATGCCCTTCTCCGGGAGATCGGCGCCTTCTACGAGCGGCAGGGCCTTACGGTCGACCCCAAGATCGTCGAACAGGGCGTCGATGAATTTCTCTCCTCCGAGCTCGAGTTTCTTCCACCCAAAGACCCGCTCCTCTCCATCGGCGCTACATTGTGGGTCAGGCGAAAGCTCGTCATCCTGAGCACTGTCGGCCTTTTTGTCCTGGCCGTGCTGGGCCTCACCGCCGCCTCGTCGATTTCGTGGGAACAGCGCCGCGAGTTGCAGCAAATCGCCAGCGACCTGGAGCCTGATCATGTCTCCACTCAGTCGCTGGTTGAATCGGTCAAAGGTCTGATCGGGCCAGTCCAGCAATCAAACCACCCTCGTACGGCCGAGTGGATGGCATCGGAGGCGGAGTTCCAGCGAGCCGCGGATCTTTGGCAAAAGAAAACCACCGACCTGCTCGCAGGCGTCGAGAGCGAACAACCATCCTCGATCCTCGACCTGGAAATGGCCTCCCGCTCCCGCAAAATAGATCAGTTTCGCGAGATACGAAACCAGATCTACGACGAAAGCAGCGCCTTGCGAAGCCAGGCGGACGCACTCAAGACTGCCGCCCGATTCTACATTCAGTATCCGAGCCTGCTGGCCAATCTAACCTCTCCATTGGCTGGCGCGGGTCTGCCTGCTCTCTTAAGCAGCTCCTTTGCCCAGGCGAGTGCAGAGGCCCGCCAGGCTCTGGACACCGGAAATCAGACTGCCTTTTCGGCGGCCCTTGCTCGGCGCGAATCCATCCTGCAACAAGCCGGCCAATTCAAAGCTCTTTCCAGCAAACTCAACGCCCTCACCGCGACTCTCGCGCAAAATGTCAGCGATCCCGATGCTCTAAAAGCAGCCCGAGAACTCGCCACCGCCGCGGAAAGCGCCATTTCATCCGGCCAGCTCGACTCCGCCCAGAGCGCCGTCGCGCAACTCGGGGACTACCTCGATTTCGTCCGCTCCGCCTTTGTCCTTCGCATTGTGAGTCGCCCCGGCATGAAAAGCGGCATCGACCGCTACTACACCGACGCGAGTGGAAAACGCGTGGCCGGATACTACGTCATCGTGGAGGCGCTCGATGCCAGCGGGCGGCCCATCCGGCAGTCCATCCGCAATGAGGAAGATGGCAGCTTGAAGCAAACCTCCATCTGGGGAGAGCGCATTTCCAAGGATGTTTACGAAAAGATCAAAAAGGATAAACTCGATAACGGCCGCATCGATCAGAATGTCGTGGGCGCCAAGCAGGCTGGTTCCGCGAAAATCGACTACACCATGATCCCAACCTCGGAGGGCCGCATTACACGCTGGTAATCACATGCCCACCGGCAAATCCGTTCGCGGCAGCATCCACTCCGCCCTCACCAAAGAAGCCCGCCAGCAGGAATCCTGGCGGAGCCAGGCCGATGAGATCGAGGGCCGCATTCTCGTCACCAGGCAGCAGATCAGCGAATATTTCCAGGCGCTATCCCAAACCTACCTTGCGGAGAAAGACTCGGAGCAGGTCAGGGCCGCGCTGGGCCCCGTCTTGGTTCAGGCCGAAAAAGCGTTGGAGGAAAGAAGGAAGCTGAACGAAAGCCTGAATGCCGAGCTGCCGGTATCGCAGCAGGCCCTCGCCGAGCTCAGCCAGGCCTGCGAGTCCCTTCAATCGCAAAGGGATGGCCTTGTTCTCAAGCTCACCACCCTGGATACGGAGGCTCGTTCCACGGAGGCGTTTCAAAAGGCCCTGGCCCAAAAGGAAGCCATGGAGCAAACGATTGAGGCCAATAAAAAACGTGCGGCCTCGCTTAAGGACCTCTCTCAAAAGAAACTCGTCAGTTACCAAGCCAATCGCATCTTCCGTTATTTGGTGGAGCGAAACTACGGCCTGCCCGCCTACTCGGCCAATGCCCTGGCCTCACGCCTCGACGCGATGGCAGCCCGCTCCGTTAATTTCGCGGCCAATTTCGAGCGCTACCGGGCTCTCGTTGGTATTCCCACCTACGTCGAGCAGGATGTCGCCTTGCGAGAAAAACAATTGCAGGATTTTACCGACGGACCTCTCGCCGATATCGAAAAATCGGCCCGCGAATCCGTCGGCTATTTTCCCTTCAAGGAAGAGTGCGACCGCACCCAGGAGTCGCTTCAAGCCCGGCTCGCCGAGCGCGAGACTACCCAGAATCGGCTTCTCGCCATCCAGCAACAACTCGCCACCATCGTCGGCGGCACGGATGAGCATCTCGTCCAGGCGCTCGGCCTGGTCGGAAGATTTCTCCATGAGGTTCCTGACGCCACTCTCCAAAAAATTGCCCTCGGAACCCCGGACCAGACCGATGATGCCTATGTGGCAAAAATCAGCGAACTTCGCGCCTCCTTGCTCAGCGACATTGATCAGGCCAGGGAACTGTCGGAGAAGGTAAGGACCGCATCAGAACGAGTCAGCCGCCTGCAAAAGCTGGAGCAGGATTTTCGCCGTCGGGACTACGATGGCTCCTACACCAATTTCCCCAGCCTCGACATCAATACCCTGTTGACCGGCTACCTCCTCGGCCGGGTCACCGACGACACTTTTTTCTCCACCGTCCAGCACCACTACGTCGATGATACTCCCGTGGTCACTCAAGCTTCCTCCTCCTCCTGGGGAAGCTCGTCCGACAGCGGATTCGGCGGTGGTGGCGGCGGATTTTCCAGTGGTGGTGGCTTCGGCGGCGACTCCGGTGGCGGCGGAGGCGGTGGTGGTGGATTTTCCAGCGGAGACGGATTTTAAAGCGAACAACAAAATATCATTATGAGCACTTCATCGAACGATTCCCCTGCCCCATTAACCACCCGCCCCACCGCCCTGGAGCGTCTGACCAAGGCCCTCCAGCCGCTCACCGCGCTGGGCCTTTTTCCCGCCGCCCAACCAAAGGAGCTTCCCGCCGTCGCCACCCTCCTCGCTTCCGTTGCCGATCAGCCGGAGCTTCGCGATCAGGCCCTGGTCGTGGGACGCGTCCTGTCGCAGACCACTGTCTTCAATGAAGTCGTCCGCGATCAGGTCAAGGAGATGCACACCGCGTCACGCTACGAGGAGATCAACAAACTCTTCGCCTCGATCCGCGATGACGCCCGTAAACTCGTCGATCAATTGGCCGACGGAAAAATCGACACCCGGGAGAAGATCTCCAATTTCGTCAACAATCTCTTCAAGGGTTCCATCCATGATCGTTTTGAGAAGATCCGTAAACTCTACAACGAAGTCACCTCCGACACTGCCCAGCAGCTCGACCGCGAGCGCACCATCCTCAACGCCTATTCCGAGTTTCGTCTTAGCCTAAAGGAAGCCGAGCTGGTCTCCCGCGATCTGCTCACCGCGCAGGACGCCCAACTCACCAACGCCAAAGCCGCGCTCGACTCCGCCGCCACCCGCGTCGAAACCGGCGCCGACGACCGCGCCAAGGGCGAAGCCCAAATCGCGCGGGACGAGGCCCGGATCCGTTACGACGCCATTGACCGCAACTACCAGGTCGTGAAAAGCGTCTCGGAGAATCTCACCGTTTCCTACAACGTCGGCGAGACCGTCATGGCCCGGCTGGCCCAGGCCCACGGCGTAAAGGAAGCCGTTTACAATCAGGCCATCACCTTCTTCGTCACCAACGAGAGCGTCTTCACCGCCTTGGATGCCGCCTTTACCTCCACCGCCGGCCTCCACGAAGGCACCCAGACCATCGAAGCCATGAAAGCAGGCGCCAATCAAAGCCTCGACGTGCTGGCCGAGGTCACCGGAACCGTGCAAAAAGACGCCCTGAAGAGTGCCTATGGCTCCACTATTTCGGTCGACTCGGTCAAGCGCCTCGTCGACTCCATCGTGAACTACGAAAGGGAATCCCAGGATCTCATCGCCCAATACCGGGCCGAAGCCACCACCGGAGCGAAGCAAATCGAGCAAGTCGTGGAGGACGGCAAAAAGCAACTCGCCGAGATTCCGCGCGGGCGCTGAATGAAGTCCCGCCCAGCGTCCTACCGCCCACGGCGCCAACGCCCGGGGCGGCGCTTCATCGGCCCGATCTAGGTCCGCGAACCAAGTACCTCCTCCAGCTTGTCAAAGGACCCGGTCCATCCCAGCGTCATGCCGCCACGCGCCTTCGCAAAGACCGCGATCTCTTCGGCGGTTGCCGCGCCGTAGGGCTCCCACGTCACCGTCACGCGGGTCTCTTCCGGCCCCTCTTCCACAAATTCCACCGTGGTCAGCATCGTCTCCGGCCACACCAGCGCCATCGGATGCCGTCCCATGCCCCCGTGCTCGTCGCAAAACTGCTGCGTGTAGACCAGCCGCTCGGGCTGCTGGATTTCCCGATAATCCGTCCTCCCGTACATCGTTACCTCCCCGTTCGTCATGGCATAGAACGTGTGCCCGCCCGGCCGGATATCGGCCTCCCGGAGTTCCATGGTGAAGCCCTTCGGCGGCAGCCATTGCGCGACATGTGATGGTTCCGTCCACATCGCAAACACCACATCCCGTGGGGCTTCAAAGGAGCGATTGATCACAAACTTATCCTTCCCCGAGCCTTCCTTCTCCAGGTATTCCGCCAAGCGATCCCATGTCGCATTCCCGCCGACCTGCTTGATGAACTTCTTGATCTCCTCGGCTGCTTCCGGCGTGGCCAGCGCCATGGTCATGTCCATCGTCGTTTTTCCCTCCGTCTCGCGGAAAAACACCGTCACCCGGAAAAGCGGTGGCCGGTCGGCGCTGCCACCGTGATCGTAGAGCAGCTTGGCGCACTCCTCCACCTCGAAGTAGTGCGTTGTATTATCGTAGTCCGTTCCATCTGGCCCATGCATCGTATAGCTCCAATGCCCGCCCGGCCGCAGATCCTTGCTGTGCGTGGTGATCGTGAAACCTCTCGGCCCCCACCACTGCCCCAACTGCTCAGGATCCGTCCACGCGTCCCATACCATGCGCACGGGCGCGTCATAGACTCGGGTCAACTTCAATTCGTTCGACTTAGCTTTTGTTGTCATCACTTTTTCCTTTCTGAGTTTGGTTCTGCTTTGCCTTCACGGTCTTCAAATACGCATCCAGACGATCAAATTGCTCCTCCCACAGTACCCGATACTGCTCCACCCAATCATCCACCTCGCGCAGCGCTTCGGGATTCAGGGTGCACGGACGCCATTGCGCCTCGCGGGTTTTGGTGATCAGGCCGGCCCTCTCCAGCACCTTCACATGCTTCGTGATCGCCGGCAGGCTCATCTTCTTCAAAAACGGCCGGCCGAGATCCGATATGTTCGCCGCCCCCTGAGTCAGCCGCGCCAGCATCGCCCGCCGCGTCGGGTCGGCCAATGCCGCAAAGGTCAGGCTCAAGGTGTCTTCCATCGTATAATACCGGTTTGTTAATTAACTTACAGGTTATATAACGGCCAGGGCTGTCCCAGTCAAGCGCACTTTTTCATGAGCCTCATGAGCGCCGGCCCAGATGAAATTCTCGGAACCGCACGAGTTTTCTTCAAAAATACATCCGCCCTAGCCGCTTGCACGATAGCCGGATAGCTTGTTATGTCTTTCCCACGCATGTCTGCCTCTTCGCCTAATCCGAGCCGTTTTCTCTCCACGCTCCTTTGGGGAAATTCGGTTGCGCTCTCCTGGATGTGGGGGCTCGGCCTGTTTTTCTCTGTCCAATTCACGACCCAATACGGCCTCTTCGGCCTGCTCACTTTCGCCATTCCCAACGCCATCGGCCTGCTGGCCTTCGGTCTGGTTACCCACACCATCGCCCGTCGGGAAGGGGGCTCGGAGTCGCTCGCCAAGTTCTTCACCGCCTGGTCGCGACCGTTCCGGTTGGTCTTCTTCCTCTATCAGCTCCTCACCATCACACTGACCATCTTTGCCTTCATCCGCTATGGCTGGCAAACCCTCGGCTTTGAGCCCCAGGCGCTCTACATGCCGCTCACGCTCCTCATCGTCCTGGCCGCCGCCATTCTCTTCGGCGAGGAATTCGACATCAAGCGCATCAAGTTCAGCCATGGCGTCATGTCGATCATCGTCGCCTTTTGTATGGCCTGGCTGATCATCGCCGCCGTCCAGACCGGCCCGGGCAAGTACGTCTTCACCGCCCTGCCCACCAACGACTGGCAATACTGGGGCTACGTCGTTCCCATCATCATCGGCTTCCTCGTCGGCCCGTGGCTCGATCTTCAGCAGTGGCAGCGCGCCATCCAGATGCACCGCGAGCGCGTTTCCATCGCGGCCGCCTATTGGATCGGTTCCCTTGAGTTCTTTGCCCTCCTCATCTTCCACGGCTGCCTCGCCATCTGGGCGCTCGACCATGGCGCCGGTCAGGCCATGCGTGAAGGCATCGGCAGCTACCACTACGGCCACGAGACCATCCTCAAGTTCCTCTACGAGCACGCCCCCGCCGCTCCCTGGACCTTTGCCGCCTACTGCGTCTTCATTTCCATCTGCATCCTCTCCACCCTAGACAGCGGCTACATCGCGCTGCGCTGGTTCTTCCAGGAAAACATCGCCCGTTCCAAGAACCCTCTTCTGGCCTTCATGCCGAAGCGCCTCCTCACCTCCCCGATCCCCGCCTTCATCGTGGCGGGCATCGTCGCCCTGGTCGCCGCCGTGCTCCATTTGGAACTGGAGTACTTCATGATCTTCTACGCCACGTTCTTCGTCGGCTACTCCGCCCTCGGCATCGCCCGCTGCTATCTCATCAGCCCGGCCAATGCCATTCCCCAGGTGAAGATGTTCTGCATCGGCAGCCTCGCCGTTGTCATCTGCGCCTTCGGCTACTTCCTCCGCTATCCCCTGTTCATGATCTTCGGGTCCCTGCTCCCACTCGGCTCCATCGCCTGGCTCCTCCTGAAGCCCAGCGCCGGCGAGGACTTCGTGAGCGACTCCGACGAACTCACCGCCACCGCTCCCGAGTCCCCCACCTCGCCCCGCGGCATCATCGGGCCCGCCAATGAAGACGCCGTTCCCAATGGCGGCGCGGGAACACCCCTCGTCACGCACGAAGGCGGCTCCCACAATGTCGCCGGTTATTTCGAAGACAAGTGGTTCGTCCACTCCTTCATCGCCACCTACGCCGACACCAATTCCGTCGGCAATGTCTACTTCGGCATGTACGCCATGTGGGTCGGCAAGACCCGCGAGCTCTTCTTCAACAAGGTGATGCCCAAGTTCAACCTGAAGAACACTCCCTTCTACATCCTCACCCGCTCCTTCGAGCACAAGTTCGTCCGCGAGACCCGCGAGTTCGAGACCGTCAGCGTCCGCATCCGCATCTCCAGCTACAATCGCAAGTTCGTCATGCTCGAGCACGAGATCTACGATTCCGCGCAAAAGCTCCTCGGCCACGGCAAGCAAAGCCTCCTCTTTGTCTCCTCCGTGGACTACAAGCTCCTCGATCTCCCCGTCGAAGTGGCCGCCGCCTTCATGGCGTACACCTAAACGATGCGAAGACTGCCCGCCATTCTCCTCACTGCTCTTGTCTTGGCGGGCTGCGGCAAGCCCACCATCGTCAATCCCACGGACGATTCTCCCACCCCCGCGCCATCCGCCTCGCCGAGCGTCACCCCGCGCATCGTCCTTACCATCCCGCCCACCGAAACGCCCACACCCACGCCTTCCCCCACTCCCGATCGCGTCCCCGAGCTTCCGCGCAAGCCGATCGACACCGTGAAGCTCTTCAACGGCATCACGCTCAACAGCAAATTCGAGACCCCCGCCACCGACGAACTCGCCTCCCTTGAGCGCAATCAGGACGACGCCTACCGCGTCCAGATCATCTTCACTGCCAAGCTCCCCCGCGCCAGCCGCACCGTCGAAGATCTCGCCGCCAACGATCCCAAGCTCCCCGAGGTTCTCAAGGCCATGCCCCAGCTCCTCGCCTCGGGCGCCGTTTCCCCCTATTACGAAAAGCTCTACCGCAATAAGGTCAACAACCTCCGCGACCGCATCAACCGCCTCGACGTCGTCCTCTCCCGCCACAATTTCTACGACTGCGAGACCATGCTCGAACTCAAGAGCCCCGACTCCGGCCGCAAGGCCCTCCTCATGCAGGGCGACATGGACATCAATACCGACGGCTCCGATGGCGACCGCAATTTCCCCGTCGACGCCACCTCCTCCACCTTCCAGCCCCAGACCAGCTACCGTTGGGCCAAGCAAACGACCCACGTCAATATCCTGCTCCCCATTTACGAGAGCAAACTCGCCAGCCAAAAAGCCGAGTACGCTTCCAAGGGCCTCTCCCCCGAGCGCAATCGCGACCTCCGCCAGGCCATCGAGGCCACCACCCGCACCATCAACGATCTCAAATCCAGCAGCTTCCTCGTCTCCGGGGCCGACCCATCCATCGTCGTCCCCGGTTTCATGCTGAAGGATTCCGCCAATCCCTACTCCCCCAGTATCGGCGACTACGCCGTCGTCATCTACGATGGCAAAGTCTACCCCGCCGTCGTCGGTGACGCTGGCCCATCCGATAAAATGGGCGAAGCCTCCCTCCGCATCGGCCGCGAGATCAACCCCAAGGCCTCCAGCAACATCCGCGCCGTCAACAACATCAAGGCCGCCTACCTCATCTTCCCCGGCACCGCCGAAAAATTCGGCCCGCCCGACGTCGTGGCCTGGACCGAAAAATGCCGGCAATACCTCGAAGAAATCGGCGGCATCACCCCCGAGCTCCACGCCTGGAACGACATCGTCCCCCCCTGGCCCACTCCGACTCCGACACCTACCCCCACTCCCGTTCCTTCGCCTAGCCTCACACCGTCGCCTTCTCCCGGCGAGCCCACTTCCACCATCACGCCTCCGCCGGTGTCTTCTGCGACGCCCACCGCCACGCCCTCTCCTCTTCCCTCTCAGGCCCCGCCCGAGATCCAGACGACCCTGCCCACGGAGCTCCCGGTCGCGCCGGGCACCAATTCCACGCTCCCGAAACCTTGAGTCTGTCGCACGAAGATCTCCGTCTCCTCCTTTGCGATCTTGGCCGCCACGTGCAGGCCAAAATCCTCACCGGACGCCAATCCCGTTCCACCGAAACGCTCGCCAGCGTCGCCGCGCAAACCTCCGCCGACACCATCTACGCCATCGATAAGATCGGCGAGGATGCCATTGCCGACTGGTTCAAGGAAAAGTGGCCCGCCACCGAACCCGTCGAGATCGTCATGGAGGGCCTGGAGGAACAAACCTGCTTCCCTCCCGGCACACCCGTCGCCCAGACGAAATGGAAGTGCCTCCTCGACCCCATTGATGGTACTCGCTGCATCATGTACGACAAGCGCAGCGCCTGGTCCCTCGCCGCTCTCGCCCCCCAACTCGGCGAGCACACCATGCTCTCGCACATCGTCGTCGCCGCCATGACCGAGCTGCCCACCACCAAGCAATGGCGGGCCGATCAAATCAGTGCTGTGCGCGGGCACGGCCTCGTCGCGGATTCCACCAACATCTTCACCGGCGAAAGAACTCCCCTCATCCTCACCCCATCCACCGCCCGGGACTTCCGCCACGGCTTCGCCTGGATGGCCAAGTACTTCCCCGAGGGTCGCACCCTCACCTCCCAGATCGAGGAGCAACTCTGGAGCGAACTGGTCGGTATCGGGGTCGACGCCTCCCCCACCGTCTTCGACGACCAGTACATCTGCACCGGCGGTGCCTTCTACGAGCTCCTCGTCGGCCATGATCGCATGGTGGGCGACCTTCGCCCTCTCGTCTACGCCGCGCTCGATCTCGAGTCCTCCCTCCTCTGCCACCCCTACGATGTCGGCCCCGCGCTCCTCCTCGAGGAAGCAGGCATCATCTACGAACACCCCCTCGGCGGCTCCCCCGATGCCCCCTTGGATACCACCTCCGGCATCGCGTGGATCACCTACGCCAATCCCGTCCTCGCTGCCACCGCCCGGCCCGTCCTGCAAAAAATCCTCCGCCAATTCCTCGGCTGATTCCCGTATGACCCGCGAAAAATTCCTCGGCTCCCTCGGTGTCGCCGTCCTCAAGACGCTCTTCCTCACCCTCCGCCTCCGCTTCAACGACCGCATCGGCTTCACCACCGGTCACTACAATAAACCGGTCATCATGTGCTTCTGGCACAACCGCATCCTTGGCATCACCCTTTGCCACCTGCGCAAGTACCCTCATAAAAAGCGCCCCGGAGTCACCGTGCTCACCAGCCCCAGCCGCGATGGCGGCATCCTCGCCGAAGTCGCGGGCGGCTTCCGTATGGGCTCCGTTCGCGGTTCCAGCTCCCGTCGCGGCTCCACCGCCCTTTTGGAACTCGTCTCGCTGGTGGAAAAAAACTGCGACATCGCCATCACCCCCGACGGCCCCCGCGGTCCCCGCTACAAGCTCGGCCCCGGCGCCATCCTCCTCGCCCAGCGCACCGGCGCCGTTCTCGCCCCCGTTCATGCCCGCTTCTCCTGGTGCCTCCGCCTAAAAACCTGGGATGGCTTTATCATCCCGTTGCCTTTTTCCACCGTCTCCGTCACGGTGGATGAAATGATTCCCGTACCGCCGGAACTCTCCGATGAGGAGTTTGAAGCCCTGCGGTCCAGGCTCGAAACCACTTTGCAAAATGATCCGAATTGAAGGCACTAAAGTAGCGCAAACCGTCCACGAAGAAACCAAGGCCCGCATCGAGGCGCTCTCCGCCCGCGGCATCAAGCCCGGTCTCGCCGTCGTCCTCGTCGGCGACGACCCCGCCTCCCGCGCCTACGTCCGCTCCAAGGACAAAAAGGCCGCCGAACTCGGCCTCCACTCCGTCAAGCACGAGCTCGCCGCCACCACCAGCCAGGAAGATCTCCTCGCCCTCGTCCGCCAGCTCAACGCCGACCCCGCCGTCCACGGCATCCTCGTCCAGTCTCCTCCGCCCGCCCATATCGACGAGGCCGCCATCGTCGCCGCGATCGACCCCCGCAAGGACGTCGACGGCTTCCACCCCATCAACGTGGCCAAGCTCGCCATGGACGATCCCACTGGCTTCGTCCCCTGCACGCCCCTCGGCTGCATCCGCCTCATTGAGGAGAGCGGCGTTTCCATCGCCGGAGCCAATGCCGTCGTCGTCGGCCGCAGCATGATCGTCGGCAAACCCATGGCCCTCCTCCTCATGCGCCGGGGCAAGGGCGGCGACGCCACCGTTACCGTGGCCCACTCCCGCTCCCGCGATCTCGCCGCCATCACCCGCGCTGCGGATATCGTCATCGCCGCCATCGGTCGCCCTCATTTCCTCACCGCCGGCCACATTCGCGAGGGCGCTGTCGTCATCGATGTCGGCATCAATCGCGTCGACGACCCCACCTCGCCCAAGGGCTACCGCCTCGTCGGAGACGTTGACTACGATGCCGTTGCGCCAAAATGCGCTGCCATCACCCCCGTCCCCGGCGGAGTCGGCCCCATGACCATCGCCATGCTCATGGCCAACACCGTCACCGCCTGCGAAAGGCTCTCGGCTTAATAACACGTTTAAGCGGAACGAAACTTGCTTCATCCGCTGATAACTGCGACGCACACCAAAAATCATGCGAAAAACGAAAATCATCTGCACCCTCGGCCCGGCCACTGATTCCCCCGAAAAACTCCGCGCCCTCATCACCGCTGGCGCCAACGTCTTCCGGCTGAACATGAGCCACGCCCCGCACGATTGGGTCCGCCAGGTGGTTAAGGACATTCGCGCCATCTCCGCCGAGCTCGGAGTCATTACCGGCATCCTCATGGATACCCAGGGCCCCGCCATTCGCACCGGCGACCTCCCGGTGAAGCTCAACCTCACCCCCGGTGACATTTTCGATTTCACCATCAAGGGCGAGCAAAGCGACGAAGTCCACTCCGTCGATGTGAATTACGAAGGACTCGTCAACGATATCAACATCGGCGACACCGTCCTGGTCGACAACGGCGTCATTCACATGAAGGTCCTCTCCAAGGAGGCCCACCGCGTCCGTTGCCAGGTCCTCACTCCGGGCCTCCTCGGTTCCCGCCGTCACATCAATCTGCCAGGCGTCCGCGTCAATCTCCCTCCCCTCACCGAGAAGGATCTCGCCGATATTGAAGTCGGCGCCAGCGTTGGCGTCGATTACGTTGCCCTCAGCTTCTGCCGCGAAGCCTCCGATATTCTCGCCCTCAAGCGCGTCCTCGGCGAGCACGGCAGCGAGGCCCGCACCATCGCCAAGATCGAGGATCAGCACGCCGTTAGCGTCATCGACGAGATCGTCGACAAGGCCGACATCATCATGGTCGCCCGTGGCGACCTCGGCATCGAGTGCCCCATGGAGGAGCTCCCCATCATCCAGCGCCGCATCGTCAAAAAATGCATCCAGGCCGGTCGCCCCGTCATCGTCGCCACCCATATGCTGGAATCCATGATCGAAAACCCCGTGCCAACCCGCGCGGAAATCACCGACGTGGCCAACGCCGTCTTTGAGCAGGCCGATGCGATCATGCTCAGCGGCGAGACCACGGTGGGCAAATACCCGGTGAAATGCGTGGAGGTGATGGACAAGGT
>FTBM01000093.1_pt1 | contig 26511 bp, 17 predicted proteins | sample 1639361 | NCBI WGS metagenome assembly FTBM01 (sample SAMEA3914864, study PRJEB12502) | metagenome | biome: forest; material: soil | place: USA | collected 2012-03-12 | depth 0.3 m | reverse complement strand
GGGAGGCGGGGCGGGCGCTGGTTACATGAGGGTTACTTGAAAATAGGTGCCGCGGGCAAGACTCCCGCCGCCGTCGTCGCAGGCTCCGCCGGCATAGAGGTCGGCGTTGATTCCTTTATCCTGATAGCCGCCTACGGCGATGCTCTGCCCGGCTTCGAGGCGCGCGGTGACGGTGCCGCCGGCTTTGGGATAGGCTCCGCCGCCGGTGGCGGTATCATAATAAAATACCTGGTCGTTGGGTGGCTGCAGCGCGGCGACCTGGTCGCCGTTGGCGTCGAAAACCAGGAGGCTGACGAGGGGCTGAAAGACCCCATCGACAAAGACCTGGCGGAAGGGGCCGTTGGGCGAGTTTTCGTCGCAATAGTAGATGGCCATATCCACCTGATAGACGGCGGTGCGCGGGATGAGATAGCGGGTGGCGCCGTCGAACCCGCCAAAGAGATCGGTGGTGACATGCGAGGTGTCCCAAGCCAGCTCGACCTGGGTGGAGAGCGGGATGAGGGTGGCCGAGCTGTCGGCGCGGAAGAGCACGACGGGGGTGAGATTGATAAACCCCTCGTGCGAGCCGAGGCGGGCGGTGCTGATCAACTCGTAGACCCATCCCGCGCTCTCTCGCACGAGATCGCCCGCGCGCAACTCCGCGGCGGTGAGGGCCAGGCGGGCCGCAGAATCCTCCACCTCCAACAAATTGATGCGGCCGCCGACGCCAAGCGCGGTGACCATGGGAATGAGGTGGGCCGAAAGACTGGCTCCGGCTGTTCCCGCGACCACCATGCGCACTTTGTTGGTGGGCGCGGTGACTGCGCGGCTGGCATCGCCGGTGAATTCGCAATCGGGAAAGGTGGTCCATTCCTCGAGGCCGCTCCACTGCAAATTGATATGGCCGCCGCCAAAATCGCCCGAGGCGGAGAATACGTAGGGACGCCCTGCTTCAACTGCAAACTCGACCTCGCTGTCTTCGATGAAATTCATGGGGGATAGGGTATAGTCAGTTGCGTAGGGAAAGCAAGATTTTTATGGAGATGGCGGGCAGGACGGAGGCCGGGGTTGGCGCGGGCTCGGCGGTGCGGCATCTACGGCCCCCGCGGCGCGGCGGCCCTACCTATTAAACGATGGAAGCGGAAAGTGTGGGACGACCTTTTGCGATTTCGGCAAAGGGGAGGCGGTTGGGCGGAGAGCCTTTGTGGGAGGCAGCTCTACAGTTTGAGCAATTGAGAAATTGCTTTCGTTGGGGGGAGTGGTCGGATTGGGGATTCACCTCCATTTTATCCCTTTATGTTCCCTACTCGTGTGGCCTTGAGCTGGTCGTTTTTGTCGGTTGCTTTGTTGAATCTGGCGGGGCTCTCGCCGGGGCGGGCGGAGAGTGCCACGTCGGTGACGCAGTATGGGATCACGTGGACTTTTGACCAGGCGTATCCGGTGGGGCAATTCGTGACGGGGGACTGGTGGGTGGTGGGGCCGGTGAAGGTGGTGAGTGTGACTCCGGCACCGGGGCCGGCGGCGGCGGATGAGCCCTCGGCGACGACGAAGAGCATCTATGGCGCGCCGTCGCTGCGGGATGACAAGACGTATCGGAATGGGTCGATGATCGTGCTGGGGCCGCCGAAGGACGGGATGTGGACGAAGCAGGGCTATGACTCGCGGGCGCTGAATTTTGACGGTTCGCTTTCGGTGAAATTTCCCGTGACGCTGCCGGTGAATCAGTCGCTGATCTCGACGATGAGCAGCGAGAATTATGAGAAAGGGAAGTTGAAGACGCCGTTCATCGCGGGAACGATTTTCCCCGGGAAGCCGCACCTGACGGAGGAGCTGGCGCTGGATACGGCGGCGATCCTGACGTGCCTGGACAAGGCGCCGCCGGCGGATGCGTTTCGCCCGGCGTATGCGGGAACGGACAAGACGATTTACCAGACGAAGGATATCCGGTGGCAGTTGCTGCCGAACCTGAAGGCGCCGGCGAGCACGCCGGAGTGGGCGAAGGTGGAGCGGGTGATGGAGCGGCCGTGGCTGGACCATATCGGGGATTGGGTGATCCAGTACAGCGCGCCGGGGAATAATCAGCCGGCGTATGGCGGGGATGTGACGCATGCGTACGCGATCGCCTCGCTGATGCTGCTGCTGGACGTGCCGAAGGAGCAGAAGGAAAAGCTAATGATTAGCTTTCTGCAAAAGGGAATCGACCTGCATGGGCTGGCGGTGGCGGGGCGGATGTGGTTTTCGGATGGCGGGCATTGGATGGGGCGGAAGTGGCCGATGCTCTTTGCCAGCGTGATGCTGAATGCGCCGGCGCTGCGGACGTTCCCGGAGGTGGATGCGACGAAGCCGATTTTGTATGACAAGATCACGCTGGAGCCGGGCTCGGCGGGGCCGACGCCGACGACGTTTTTCTCGGAAGATCTGGATACGTACTATGGCAAGGCGGCGGATGGGCAGACGGCGCTGTGGCGGGTGACGTATCACTCGTACTCGCGGCAGCCTTATCTGGAGAAGCCTTTCGCGGAGTGGACGGAGGATGACAAGTTTCAGAACAACTATATCTGGATCCCGGCGTGCTGGCCGGCGTACGCGCTGGCGGCGCTCTCCATGAAGCAGAAGGCGACTTGGAACCACGATGCGTTCTTTGATTTCAACGACTGGTGGATGGCACCGGGGCAGACGCGGTACGACTCGAAGACGGGTGAGAAGAAGCCGACACGCTATGGCACGGACAAATTCATCCAGGATGTGTGGGATACCTACCGCGCGAGCATGCCGGAACAGGCGGGCGGGAAGGACAATCTCACGTGGCAATGGAACGGCACGCCGACCGCGGAGGGGAAGATGTTTTCGAAAAAGGGGCGTTGGGTGGAGAACGCGAAGCCGTAGGCGAAGGCGGAATGGAAGACGGGTGACGCGGAGCTGGGGAAGGCGGAGGGCAAGGGGTGGATGGGAATTGCCGGGTGGGGCCGCCTGCCCTAGCATGGGTGGATGGCGATGATGAGATACCTCGGCTTGGGAATGTTGGCGTTGCTGCTTGGGGTGGCTTGGGCTGGGGCGCAGATGCCGGCGGGGGCTTCGCCGGCGCAGGTGGCGGTGACGTATTATGAAATTTGCGGTCAGGTGCCGTTGAACATGGCGGCGCTGAATGCGATGCGTTCGCGGCCCGCGCTGGAGGCGGATCGGAAGCTGGCGCCGTCAACTTTACAAGCGCGCGCCGGGGTGCTGACGGCGGTGGGCGGCCATGGCAGCCTGCGGGAGGTGCGGGTGCTGAAGTCACAGGTGACGGGCGACCGGGCCACAGTCTCGGTGATGCTCAGCTACCAAAAGCTCAAGCCCAACACGCTGGAGATCGCGTTGATGAAGGAAGACGGGGTGTGGAAGGTGGCGGATTGAGGAGCGGGTGCGGGCTCTGAAGAAGGGTTGAGTTAAGGCGTTGGGGCCGGGGAGAGAAGGTGATCAATCCATCACCCGTGGGTCCATCGTCTCGCGACGGCGGTTACTTAGCTAAGCTTTCCCGGGGTGTTTTTGTTTTCAATGGTTGAATGAACGGGAAAGCCGAGGCAGCCGACCGATCGTATCGATGAAGCCAAGTGCGCTGGCCGTTGGGGTCAACGGCCGCTACCAGAGGGCCGCCCCAATGCTGGGACAAGTGCGCCTCCCGATTAAACCTGTGCTTCGCTAAGGATTGACGGGAACGGCGCGGCGGACGACGGGGGGATCGGCGATGAGAAGGCCTTCGGAGGGGGCGAGCTCGGGGAGGGTGCTGGCCTGTCGACTGGCACGCTGGGCATCGGCAGGGCGGCCGGATCGTGAGTACATGGCGGCGAGGAAGACCCAGTAGGCCTTGGCGCGAGGCTGAAGAGCGACGGCCTTTTCGAGGCACTCGGCGGCGCGCTGGTATCGGCCGAGGCCCTCGTTGGAAAGGGCAAGCTGGGCCCAGGCGGCGGATTCGCGGGGGTAAGCTTTGACGTAGCGCTCGCCGAGGGCGGCGGCTTCGGCATACATGCGGACCTTGTAGTAGCAGCTGATGAGAGGGCTCATGAGGTCGGCCCGGGCGGGGTCGAGGTCGAGGGCTTTCTTGAAGTACCAGATGGCCTCGCTGTACTGGCCGATGACGGCGTAAATGCGGCCGAGTTCGAACAACGGGAAGAGGCGCTTCGGATCGAGGTCGAGGGCTTTTTTGAGGGCGGCGATGGCTTCGTTGGTGCGGTTGAGGCCGCTGTAGCTGTTACCGAGGAGTTCCCAGGCGTAGGCGGACTCGGGCTGGATCTCGACGAACTCGGCGGCGAGCTTTTCGGCTTCGGCGTGGCGTTTCCAGCAGAGGAGGATATCCGCATAGGCCCCGAGGATCTCGACCTCGTGGCCGCCGGTGAGGCTGAGCCAGGGGCGGAAGGTCTCGTCGACCTGGTCGGGCATGTTCAGGCGGTAGTAGAGCCAGCCGGCCTGGGCGGCGAAGACGGGGTCGTTGGGAAATTCTTTCTTCGCCTCCTCGATGCGGGTGACGATTTGGTCAATATCCCGGGAAGTCTTGGCGCGGCGGGCCAGGCCCTCGAGTTCCTCGTTGGTCTGATCGCGTTTTAGGCGGGTGGCTTTGAGCTGGGCGACGGGCACCTCCTTGACCCAGCTGTAGCTGAGTGCCCGGGTGATCTCGGTGAGGGGCACGGCGAAGTTGAGGGACTGGCCGTTGCGGTAGGTCATGGTGGCCATGGCGAGAACGCGGCCGCGATTGTCGGCGACAGGCGAGCCGCTGGAGCCCGGGGAGATGGCGGCTGACATCTGGATCATGGATTGATGGTGGACGATCTGGGTACCGGAAAGGACGCCGGTGGTGACGGTGCCTTCGAAGCCCTGCGGGTTGCCCACGACGACGACTTCCTCGCCTTCCTGCGGGGGCTCGTCGGCAGGGCGCAGGCGCACGGCGGCGTGGCCTTCGCCGGGCAGGCGAAAGACGGCGAAATCGCGATCGCGGTCGGCGTAGATAAAGCTCTGCGGTCGCAAGGGAGGGCCCTCCCCAAAAGAAACGGCGAAATCGAGTGAGTCCTCCACGACGTGGTAATTGGTGACGAAGATCCCATCCTGCGAGAGCATCCAGCCGGTGCCGGAGGCGTAGGGCTTGCCTTCCTTGAAGACCTTGATGTGGCCAACGGCGGGGCGGAGTTCGCGGGTGATCTCGACGACGGAAAGGATGGGAGGGGTGGGCCGGGGAGTGGCCTGGGTAACGGGCGGAGGCGTGGGAGTGGCGACCGGCGTGGCGACCGGCGCGGGAGCGGGAGTCGCGGTCGGCGGGGTCGGGCTGGGGGTAGAGGCGGCGACGGGCGCGGGGGATGGCCAGAGACGGCTGCGCAGAGCCCAGAAACCGGCGGCGAGGAGCAACAGGAGGATGAGCAGAGCAAGGACGAGCGGGCGGGAGGAGCGGGGCGGCGCGAAGAGTGCTTGCGCGGCCGCATCGAAGGGCAGCCAATCGGCCAGGCCCTCGTGCCAGTAGCAGGATTGGGAACCGAGCCAGCCGCTGCGCAGGAGGCGGCGCATCTCAGCGGTGGTGTAGGGTCCCTCCTGCGCGAGATCGGGACGCCGAATCACGTAGTAGATACGGGCGTCGTCGGGCGCGGGTGGCATGCGGAGGAGGTTCCTAGATCAGGGAGGGTTGGCGAGAATTTTTCACCGGGTCGGAGAGGGCTGGGCGGCCTGTTGGCGGCGGGCGCGAATGACCTCGCGGGTGGTTTCGTATTTCCTGGCCTGCCCGGGCTGCAGGGCGAGGGCGGCGTCGAGACACTGGTCGGCGCGATCGAAGCGGCCGGCGCGGGACCAGGCAAGCGCGGCCTGTTCCCACATGTCGGGGTCGCCGGGAGCGAGGCGAAGATAGCGGTCGGCGATGATGGCGGCGGCGGCATCCTGCTTATTGCGGGAGTAGGCGGTGAAGAGCTGCTTCCAGACCTGTGGAGTGCCGTAGCCGAGATCGCCGGCGCGGCCGAGACAGGCGATGGCGAGGGGGTAATTTTGGCCATCCAAGGCGATCCAGCCACAACTCAGGAGATCGGCCGGGTCGTTGGAGGAAAGCGCGTGGTCGAGCCGCTCGGCGTCTTTCGCCTCCAGAGGGTTTTGCCCGCTTTTCCGCAAAGCTTCGGCGAGTTTCGCCCAAAAGTGGCCATCCTCCGGGACAGCGGCGACGATTTGGCGATAGAGCGGCGCCTGGTCGGTTTTGTCCTGCGTGAGGTCCAGCATGATCGCGCGGTCCACGATGAGGCGATAGTCATCGGGGTGGGCGGCTTTCCAGCGTTGCACGAGTTTCTCGTAGCCGGCGCGATCCTGCGTGAAGGAATAGGACAGGGTGAACTTTTGAAAGAGTTCAAAGTCGTCGGGAAAACGGGTGAGGGCCTCGGCGATGGCGGTCTGCCGGGCGGCTTCGTCCGAAGGGCCGGACCGAATGAGGGCGACGACGCGCTTCTGGGTTTCGCTGCGTTCCTTCAGGAGGGCGAGGTAATCGTTCCAGGAGAGCTGGCAGTAGCGCGGCGAGTGGAGGATGGCATCGATATCCGCGAGAGTGATGAGGACGGAGAACCACTCCTGATCCATCAAACGCACAGTGCCGAGGCCGAGGAGGCGGCCCTGCGCATCGACGACGGGTGCGCCGGAGAGGGCGGGCGAAAGCGGCACGGATAGGCGCGGAAAGTCTTCTCCGGGCACGGGCGGCAGGGTCACCACGTCGCCAGGGAGGACGAGGAGAGCGCCCTCGGTGGAGCGGGCGAGGGCGGTGAGTTTTTCCCCGACCTCGAGGGGCACGCCAGCCGGGCGCACGGCCGCGGAACCAAAGGTGCCGGAGAGCTTGAGGAGTGTGGCGGAGCCATGCTCGGGCGAGTAGAGCACGGCATCGGGCTGGTGCGTGCTGCCATCCGCCAGGGTAATGACGAAGTGATAGCCCGCGAGGAGATCGATGGGGCCGGTGGCGAACCAGCCATCCGCCGAGACGATGCAACCATTGAGCGTGTAGGCCACGTGATCCGGGTGGTCGTAGATTTGGATGGTGCCGACCAGCGAGCGCACGGCGCTAAAATAGGGAGTGGCCGGGACGGCCGGAGTGGGACGGGGCTTGGGGGTGGCGGGCGCCGGCGTGGCGGTGGCAAGCGGCGGGGCGGTGGGCTGGGGAGTGGCCGAGGGCTCGACCCCAGGCGGCGGCGGGAGGGGTGCCCCGGATGGGCTGGAGCGCCCCCAGAGAAAGACGAGAGCGGCCACGAGAATGGCGACACAGGCGAGGAGGAGCAGCCAGAGGAGCTTGCGCCCACCAAGGCCGAGCTCCGCGCGCAACTCGGCATCCACTGGGAGCCAAACCTGATCGCCGGCATGGCAGTAGCGGGACTCGTCGTCCACCAAGCCATGGCGCAGAAGCGAGGCCAGCTCTGCCGCCGTGTACGGCCCCTCGGGATCCAGGCCCTGGCGCCGGACGACGTAGTAATAGATAGGCTCGGCGGTGGGCGGCATGAACGGGCGAAGCTATGGCGGAATTGTCCGGGGTTCGGCGAGTCTTTTTAGTCTTAGACCTAACAGAGGAAACCTATGGGCTTCGAGGCGAAGGCGCCAGTAGAGAGGAATGACTTAGCCGCGTTTGCGCTGGGCGGACTGCCATTTTTTGGCGAGGGCTAGTTTTTGGGGTTGGGTGAGGGATTTGATTTGGTACTCCAATATTGAGGCGGCGGAGCGGTTTTTGGCAGGGGTGAAGGCGAGGAGGGTGGCGGGGCGGTGGGCTCGGACGTAGGCGGAGCCTTTTCCGGCGTTGTGGGTGGCGAGGCGCTTTGGGACATCGGTGGCGATGCCGGTGTAAAGGGCGCCGTTGGCGCAGCGGAGGAGGTAGACGAACCAGGGGCGGGGCGTGGGGGAAGCGGCGACCGGTTTGGGGCAGGGTTTGGTTGTCTTCCTTGCGCTGGCCATGGTGGAGGGGAGTTTCGCAGTGCGGAAGTTGGGGAGCAAGTGCCGGAAACAACACTGAATTGAGGCGATTAAAGAGAGACCTGTGATCGCGCCCAACGCGCTGGCGGTTGGGGTCAACCGCCCCTACCATTTTGCTGAGCAACCCGGCACTCAATTTCGCATCTTTCTTGCGGCGGTTTCACGGGAATTTCGCGGGAGCTTCACAATGCTTTCAAAGAGGGTGGGCAGGGTGGTGGCATGGAAAGACTGCGGAGCGAACGGAAGGTGGCCTGGAGCTATGGCACGGGGCTGGGGGTTTTCGCGGGGTGCCAGGCAGTGGGGGTTTGGTTTCCGGCGGTGAAGCTGGAGGTATTTTGCCGGGCGGCTTCGTGGCTGGCGGCGGGTTTTCTGGCGGCTCCGCGGGTTGAGACGGAGAGCGGGTTTTTACTGGATCATCCTAGGATCGCGGTGCACGTGGTGGAGGCCTGCAGCGGGTATGATTTTTTTTCGCTGCTGTATGCGGTGCTGTGCGCGATCGCGGTGCGGTATGCGGCACGGGTGGGGCTGCAACTTTTCATCCTGCTGCCGGTGGCGGTGGGGCTGACGCTGGCGGCGAATACGGCGCGAATCGTGTGCGCGGTGGATGCGCGGGTGCTGTGCGCCTGGCTGCCGGCGGGGCCCTCGGCGGAGGCGATGCACCTGGCCGTGGGCGTGTTTGTTTTTGTCACGATCCTGGCGGCGAGCTGCCATGCGACGCGTATCCTTTATGCCAAATCCTAATACCACTCCCACCCTCACGGCGGGCGAACCGATTCGCCGACGCTCTCCCCTCCCCGATCCGGCACGGTCGCCGATTGTGCTGCTACTGGCGGTGCTGGTGCCGCAGCCGTGGCTGCTGGCGCTGAATGTGCGGTCGTATTTTCTCATGGCGGGGGAGATGGACGCCGATCAAAAGTGGGGCGCGCTGGCGATCTTTGCGCTGGAGCTGGCGCTGATGGTGGGCACGGGGCTTTATGCGTGGAAGCTGTGGCGCGCGCAGAAGCCGGTGCCGTGGGTGGCGAATTGGGCGATCTTTTTGCCGCATGCGGCGTACCTGACGGTGGTGACGATGGCGATCTGCGACCGGAAGCTGGTGCCGACCTCGGTGGCGGAGTGGATCGTGCCGACGGGGCAGTTGCTGTTTCATCAGTGGGTGCTGGTGATGCCGGCGGTGTTTTACAGTCTGCTGGCGCTGGCGTGCTTTCCCACCAAGCGGGGACGGTGGGCGGATATGGGGCTGAGCGTGCTGGCCACGGCGGGCGTGCCAGCGGCGTGGTATGTGGGCGCGCAGGTGCTGCGGGGCGCGAGCCTGGGCACGGCGGTGTGGATGACGCTGGCCGTGGCTTCGACGGTGCTGTGCCTGGGTGGTTTCCTCAGGTTGACGACGGGGGTGTATGCGTGGGCGTATGGCAAACAGGGCGTGGTGCGGTTTTTATTCATCCTGGTGATCGCGCTGGCGGGGCCGATCGGCGGGCTGGCGTTGAATGCGCGCATCCCCTTCCCCACGGATTTCCAGTCGCCGTTCATCTATGGGCTGGCGGCACTGAATGGGCTGCTGTTGCTGGTGCCGGTGATCAATCGGCCGCTCTTTGATCGCGCGATCTGGCTGGGGTGTTGCGCGATGTTTCCGTTTAGCGCGTATTTCTTTCTCGTCTATCTCCCGTTTCTGCCGCTGGCGATTCCGGCGATCCTCTTCTTTGGCGCGGGGTTTCTCATCTTGGTGCCGACGGGTTTGGTGATCGTGCATGCGCGGCGGATCCTTGAGCCGCTGGGGCTGGAGTTGAGGGATGGCGGTGGCAAATGTGCGCTGCTGTGGGCGGCGCTGGCGGTGGGCATGATGCCGGGGACGGTGGCGCTGAATGCGTGGATCGACCGGGTGTCGTTGAATCGCGCGATCGACTATGTTTTTACGCCGGACTATCGGCGCGACCTGCGCTTCGATGGGAGCCTGTGGGCCACGCAGCATTCGCTGGAGCGGCTGCGCGACCAGAAGCAGGCAACGTATCTGCCCTTTCTCACGGAGTATTATGATTGGGCGGTCTTCAATGGGTTGACGCTAAGTACCGCAAAAATGCAGGCGCTGCATCAGGCGTTCTTTGGCCAGATCATGAACCCGGATGCACCGATCAGAGACGAGATGATCTCCTTTAGCAAGCGGCGCAGCATGATGCCGACGCAGCCCACTCGGGGTGGGTCGTTCCCGCACGACGTGAAGCTGGCGAACCTCACCACCACGACGCGCGAGGAGCAGGGCTGCACGGCGACGCGGGCGGTGCTAACCTTGCAAAACAACTCCACGAGCCAGAGCGAGTATGTCGCTACCATTCAAGTGCCGCCGGGGGTGCTGGTCTCGGGGTATTGGCTGAAGGTGGGCACTGAGCTGGTGCCAGGGCAGATCTTTGAGAAGAAGACGGCGCTGTGGGTGTACCAGATGATTCGCAATGTGAGCCGGCGGGATCCGGGCCTGCTTACCTACACGTCGCCGACCACGCTGGAGCTGCGGGTGTTTCCCTTTGCGGGACAGGAGCAGCGGGTGACGGAAATCGAATTTCTCACGCCGCCGGGGCTGGCGGCGACGGTGAAGATCGGTGATGAGGCGCTGCCGCTGACGAGCGCGGAGGCGGGGCTGGCGCTGGCGTCCGGCAAGGAGCAGGCGCTGCTCACCATTCCTGCATCGGCGAATTTGCCGGAGGTGACGCGGCAGCCGTATTTGCATTTTCTCATCGATCGCTCGGCAGGGTCGGATCTCACGCCAGCGCGGGCGGTCGAGGCAATGTACGCGGCGGCGAAATCGTTTCCCGGGGTGGCGGAGTGCCGGGTGACGGCGGTGAACTATGAGAGCAGCGAAGTGACGCCGGGGTTGATCGCGCTGGATAAGCTCGATGATCTGGCGTGGGCTCCCGAAGGGCCATGGCTGCCGCTGCGGGGCTCGCTGCTGCGGGATCGGGCACTGAAGGGTGAGCTGCTGCGGTATCACGATGCGTTTGTGGCGGCGCCGCCGGGGAGCGAGGAGATGCGGCGGTTTCCGATTTTTGTGGTGATCGAAAAGCCAACTTCCGAGACGGGGGCGGCGGACAATGAGCTGGGTTACTTTGCTTCGCTGGTGCCGGATATTGGACACTTCTATTCTACGCGAGAGGGATGGGACTTAAGAGCCATAGCTTTCGATGGGCGGAGGGTCGACAATGCGAAGGCAAATGCGCAGCCGGTGCGGATCTTTCGCGCGGGCGGAAGGCTGTCGGTAGCGCCTGCCGGGGGAGAGACGGCGACGGTGGTCTTTCCTACAGCGGTGAAGCCGGAGGAGGTTGCGGTGTTTGATGCGGAGAAGAGGGCCTTTGAGCCGGTGCCGGGGGTGCGGGCGGTGGAGGCGGAGAGCCGCTATACGCGAGGGGCGGCGGCGTGGCGGGCGAGCGTGGGCACGATCGAGGATCCATCGACGGCGCTGGCGGAGTTGCCATCGATCATCAAGAGCAGCCGGGCGTCGGGCGTGCTGGTGCCGGCGAGTTCGTATATCGTGGTGGAGAACAGCGCGCAGTGGCAGATGCTGAAGCTGAAGGAGCAGCAAAAGCTCCAGAACAACAAGGCGCTGGATATGATGGAAACGCCGGAGCCTTCGGCGTGGCTGGTGGGAGGGATCGCGCTGGGGCTGTATCTGGCGGTGCAGTGGGTGGGGCGGATGCGGAGAGGAGTGGTGCGGGGGAGGCGGAAGGTGGAGCGAGGAAGGTGGTGAATGACCTTGGGGAAAGCACCCAAGGCCGACTAAGCAAGACAATCAATGAAGGCGATCAGAATACTTGCCCTCTATTTGCTCTCCTCCTGCTTTCTACTTGATGGATGCAACAACTCTGGAGCAATTCGGAGAGTTTCGGACGCAAATGATGTCATTTTTTTGATGCGTCTTCCGGCAGTGTCCAAGTTTCGTTGATCCGTTCAGGTTCCACCATTCCTCTTGAAATTGTTCCCGGTTTAGAGATCCCAGAAGGTTGGATCGTCAAGCATTTGGCACCAGGCCTCATTAGGTTAACCATGTCGGACGCTGAATTTAATGTCTCACGCAATGGCAAAGGCTGGAGTGTTCTGCCCGTTGGCGTATATCCCTCGGGAAACGGCCTTAAAATCGCAAAGTTGGAAGCCCACGGAGCGAATACGAAAGTGTTGGTCGGGGATTCCGAAAGACCATTTATTGATATGCGGGTTGACAATGAGACCGTCATTCCTGGCGCATCCGAGGAATCACTCCGGGTAAAATGGATGTCTCCAGCGGAGGTGCAGATTTCTGATTCGTCGGGGAAGGTTCTGGCCACTATTCGGGTTCCTTGAGGGTGAAGTTGGGCGGGCTGGAGAGGGCCGGGGTTGGCAAGGCGCGGCGGTGCTCCATCCACGGCCCCCGCGGCGCGGCGGCCCTACCATTCAACGATGGGGAGCGGAACGTGGTGGCCAACCTCTAAGCGATTTCGGTTGGGCCTGCGCCTCCGCACCGGAGCCGCGCCGAGCGGATGCGCGGTGGATGGGCTTTGCAATTGGGGAGTGGGTCGGAGAGGATGCGAGGCATGATGATGAAGCGGATGATGTTGGCGCTGCTGGCGGTGGGGTTGGCGGGCTGGGCGCGTTGCGAGACAGGGACGCTCGATAAAAGTGGCGAGTGGAATTTGCCAGCGGCGGCTTATGGGCAGATGCGGCTGGAATCGGCAGGTGATGAGACGCCGGGCGTGCGGCAGGACTGGGATGGGCCGTGGTCGGATTACGCGAAATATAGGCTGGTGGTGGGGTATGCGGAAGGGCGGCAGGAGAAGCCGGAGCAGTATGATTTTGTGGACCCGGTGATCGAGCTGGAGGGGCTGGAGGAGAAGGGCCGGGAATCGCACGCGTGCACGGTGACGCTTTTCAGCGGTGCCTCGAAGAAGGACGATATCGCGGTGCAGTGGCTGGAGTTGCCGAAGGATCTGGCGCTGGGGCAGGAGTACAAGGCGGCGGTGATCTCTGGCAAGCGCACGTCGAGGACGTGGACGGTGTATGTGCGCTTTGCGGCGGAGAAGCCGGCGTACATCCGGGCGAAGGGCAAGTAGCGGAGCGCGGAGTACGTTTTCCGCGTTGACTGGCCGCGAAGCGTAACTGGCGATGGCCAAGCCTCAGCCACGAGGGCCAAGGTCTTCAGGCATCACTAAACTGCTCTATCCAGGTGAAATAGCGGGACTGTAGTTCGGCCTGAGTCGGGGCGGCCACGAGGTGGCGTTTTCCACCGGGCTCGATGAGCGCGATCTCCACATCGGCTCCGGGAAATTGATCCATTTTCACACACATCCCGTAGAAGACATCGGTCGCAATTTTACGGACCAATTCGCCAACCGCTCTCTTTTGCTCGTCCGAAAGTTGGGCCAGTTGAAGGCGCAGAGCGACATTCTCGTCGCCTTCGTGTTCCTTCGGAGTATTGCTGATGAGCCGGTCGGCTTCGGCAATCTTCGTGTCTACACAAGCGACCAGGATGGCGCCGAATAGTTTCTCCGCCATGGCATCACCTGCCTCCCCCTCCGGCCAGTGAAGCTGACCATTGGGAAACAACTCCTGATACAAGGGATCACGCTTGGACATCGTATTTTAGGGCAACCCGTTTTCAATTATCTGACGGGGATTAAATTGTACGGGCGAGGGGCGCCCTGGACTAGGAAGAGCGGGCGGCGCGGAGGCGGCGGAGGAATGGGAGGGCGCCGAGGGCAAGGGCAAGGAGGGCCCAGGTGGAGGGCTCTGGCACGGCGCCGAAGGTGGTGAGGTTGTTGAAGTTCGACCCGTCGACCGGGTAGGTCGAGAAGTCGCCGAAGGAGCTCAAGGTCAAGAGGGTGAAGGACGACGGATTTTGGACGATGAACATCTCAAAGCTGGCCCCGGAATCGCCCATGATGGGCGAGGCCTCGGTGTCGTTGAAATAGAGGATGGTGCCTTCGATGGTGAAGAAGCCGGAGAGGCTGGAGTCGTTGCTCTCGAACTGGAAGTCGCCGGCGGTGAGGCCGCTGAATCCATTGCGGCCCACGGTCAGGACGGCGATCTTGGAGGACGGGGCGAGGGCGGGGTCGTTGAAGATGAAGGTGAGCGGACCGCCATCGAGCGAGGCGACGGTGGTGGCGACCTTGACGGATTCCGAGGTGAGAGGATCGGAGGTGAGGGTGAGGGAGATGCGGGCGTCGGTGTCCCACACGAGGTTGCTGCCGATGTTGATCTGGTGCTGCACGCCGTCGGTGGCGAGGAGACTGCCGGCGTTCAAGGTGACGCGGCCGGTGCCGAGGGCCTTGGCGCTGCCGACGTGGAGCTCGCCGGCATTGACGATGGTGCCGCCGGAGTAGGTATTGGCGCCGGTGAGGGTGACCGCGCCCGCGCCGTTCTTCACGAATTTGCCCGAGCCACTCATGACGCTGCCGAGCAGGCCGTCGTCGCTGCGGTTGAGGACGAAGATGGCGTTGTTGACAATCGCACCCGCGCCGAGGCTGCCGGTAGTGCCGCCGTTGCCGAGCTGGAGCGTGCCCTGGCTGATGGTGGTGACGCCGCCGTAGACGTTGTTGCCGGTGAGGAGGAGCGTGCCGGTGCCAGACTTGGTGAGGCCGGTGGTGGCGGTGGCGCCGCCGATGGTGCCGCCAACGGTGAGGGTGCTGGAGGCCACGGTGACGGTGCGCGTGGCATTCATCATCACGTTGCCGGTGCCGAGGTCGAGAGCGCTGCTGCCCTTGAAGGTGAAGTTGGCGTTCCACTCCTGCTCATTGTTGGTGGCGAGGGTGAGAGCGGAGCCGGTCGTGTTGTCCAGGGTGGAGACGCCGGAGATCTTGAGGGTGCCGGTGCCGAGGGCGTTGGCGTTGCCGAGGTTCAGACCGCCTGCGCTGAGGGTGGTGCCGCCGCGGTAGTTGTTGCTGCCGCTGAGAGTGAGGGTGCCGCTGCCGGCCTTGACGAGCGAGAAGCCTTGATCGCCCGGGAGACTGAGCGTGCCGGAGCCGATCGGCACGGTGGTGTTTAACCCGCTGGTGCCGCTGCCTCCGCCAATGATCACAACGCCGCTGACATCCCGGGCGCTCAGCGTGCTGACGGGAGATGGGGCGGAGTAGTAGTCGATAGGGGTGCTGCTGGAGGCGCTAAACAGGAAGGTGCCGAGTTTGGTGAGACCGATCGGAGACGTGCCGGAAGGAGTGAATTCGTAGTAGCCCGGTTGATAAGTGACGCTCGAAGAACCGCTGGTAACGGTCTGCGCAAGCGCAAGCTGGATAATATCCGTGCCAACATCGTTGATGCTGCCTGCGTAGACGCCGCTTTTGCTGCTGTTGACCGTGAGGACCTCATCAGAGTGGCTGCTGCTGCCTGCGATGATACCGCCGGTGCCGGAAAGGAGGCCGACGGTGATGCTATTGGCCGAGAGATTGAGCACGCCGCCATTGACCGTGAGGTCGCCGGTGGTGGCGCCGAGGGCCCGGGTGTTCCCGAGGGTCACGAGGCCGGAGTTGATCACGGTGCCGCCGGTATAGCTGCTGGCGCCGTTGAGCTGGAGGACGCCGGAGCCGTCCTTCACGAGGCGGCCGGAGCCGCTGATGATATTGCTCATGCCGAGGGCCTCGGAGCGGTTCACGGCGAGAGTGGCGTTGTTTACGATTGCGCCTACCCCGAGCGCGCCGGAGGGGCCGCCGTTGCCGAGTTGGAGCGTGCCCTGGCTGATGGTGGTGGGACCGTTGTAGGCGTTGTTCGCGGTGAGGACGAGGGTGCCGGCGCCAGCTTTGGTGAGGCCGGTGGTGGAGGTCGCGCCGGAGATGGTGCCGCCGACGGTAAGCGTGCTGGAGGCCACGGTGACGGTGCGCGAGGCATTCATCGTCACATTGCCGGTGCCGAGATCAAGGGCACTGCTGCCCCGGAAGGTGAAGTTGCTGTTCCAGGCCTGCGCGTTGTTTGTGACCAGGGTGAGGGCGGAGCCGGTCGTGTTATCCAGCGTGGTCACGCCCGCGATGGTGAAGAGACCGGTGCCGAGGGCGCTGGCGTGGTTAAGGTTCAAGCCGCCGCCGCTCAGGATGGTGCCGCCGCCGTGGCTGTTGCTGCCGCTGAGGGTGAGGGTGCCGGTGCCGGCCTTGAAGAGAGCGAGAGTGCCGCCCTGGTCGGCGAGGGTGCCGGCGAAGGAGCCGCTCTTGGCGGTATTGGTGGTGAGGGTGGAGGCGCCAGTGGTGTTAACGATGGAGCCGCCCGAGCCGGAGAGGAGACCAACGGTGGGGCTGAATCCACGGAGATCGAGGCTGCCTCCATTGACGGTGAGGTCGCCGGTAGCCGCGCCGAGAGCCCTGACGTTGCCGAGGCTGATGCTGCCTTCGTTCAGGACGGTGCCGCCACTGTAGGTATTCGTGCCGGTGAGTTCAACTGCTCCCGCGCCGTTTTTGACAAAGCGGCCCACGCCACTCATCAGGTTACCGAGGATTCCGTCGTCGCTGCGATTGAGAACGAAGGTCGCGTTGTTGATGATCGCGCCCTGCAGGGAGCCGCTGGCTCCTCCGTTGCCGAGCTGGAGCGTGCCCTGGCTGATGGTGGTGGCGCCGGTGTAGGTGTTTTCGCCCGCGAGAACCAGCGTTCCCGTGCCGCTCTTGGTGAGACCGAAGCTGGGGGAGGTGCCGGAGATGGCGCCGCCGACGGTGAGGGTGCTGGAAGCCACGGTGACGGTGCGGGTGGCGTTCATGGTCACGTTGCCGGTGCCGAGGTCAAGGGCGCTGCTGCCGCGGAAAGTGAAGTTGCTGTTCCAGGCCTGCGCGTTATTTGTCGCGAGGGTGAGAGCGGAGCCGCTGGTGTTGTCCAGGGTGGTGACGCCAGAGATGGTGAAGAGGCCGGTGCCGAGGGCGCTGGCGTGGTTCAGGTTGAGCCCGCCACCGCTGAGGATGGTTCCGCCGCTGTGGCTGTTGCTGCCGCTAAGAGTGAGTATACCGCTGCCGGCTTTCTCAAGAGAGACCACGCCCGAACCGTCGGAAATGTCGCCGGCGTAGGCTCCGCTCAGGCCGCTGTTGGTGGTCAGCTTGGAAGTTCCCGTTCCGTAGAGATTGGTGATGAGGCCGCCAGTTCCGGAGAGGCGTCCCACGGTCGCGCTGAAATCGTTCAAATCCAGGATGCCGCCGTTGATGGTGAGTTCGCCGGTGGTTGCGCCCAGCCCCTTGGCGTTGCCGAGGGAGATGACGCCGTCGTTCAGGGTGGTGCCGCCGGTGTAGGTGTTGGTTCCGCTTAGCACCAGCATCCCGGTATTGTTCTTAATGAGCCGACCAGATCCGCTAATGGTGTTATTCAGGTCCAGGCCGCCTTGTATTTCCGCCACCAGCACTCCGCTATTGAAGATGGAACCCCCACCCAGTGAGCCGCTGAATTGCAGGGTGCCCGCCGAGACCGTGGTATTTCCGCCGTAGGTGTTGTTTCCACCCAGCACGAGGGTGCCTGTGCCGGACTTGATCAGGCCGCTCGTGGGCGTCGCCCCCGAGAAATTGCCGCCATAGGAGAGGGTGTTGGACGCTACCGTAACGGTCCGATTGCCATTCAATACGATCTCGCCGGTATCAAAGGCCAGCGAGCTGCTGCCCTTGAAGGTAAAGTCCGCGTTCCAGGCTTGCGAGCCGCCACCATAGGACGTGAAGGCTGAGCCGGAGATATTGTCGATGGTCGAGACGCCTCCGATGGTGAATATCCCCCCGCCCATCGAGTAACCGTCGACCAGATTCAGGCCACCAGCCATGAGGAAGGTGCCGCCATTGAAGTTGTTATTTCCGGCGAGAGTCAGAGTGCCGGAGCCCGCCTTGACCAAGGCGAGAAGCTGGGGCTGGAAAACGGGCGCTCCGGGCCCGATGACAATAATTCCTCCTCCGCCGCCAGAGTACTGCATCGGCTCGTCCCGCAGGGCGCTCGCCAAAACGGTGTTCTTGCTGGTGTTGGTCGTCAGCGTGGTAGTGCCGGACGGGACATCATAAGCGCCACCGCCTACGGTGATAGCTCCCCCGGAGCCGGAAAGTGCTCCCACGGTGATATCGTTCTTCCGGAGATCAAGGATACCCGCGTTGACCGTGAGATCCCCCGAGGCGGCGCCGAGCGCCTTGGAGTTGCCCACGACCAGCGAGCCACTATTGACGATGGTGCCGCCGGTGTAGGTGTTGGTTCCACTTACGGTTAAGGTTCCAAGGCCATTTTGCACCAGTTTACCCGCTCCGGTGATCGTGTTGGCCAGGGTGAAGTCATCGCCGCGATTGACCGCGAAGGTCGCGCTGTTGGCCACGGCGCCCGCGCCCAGCGAGCCGGTCGTGCCGCCGTTGCCGAGTTGCAGCGTGCCCTGGCTGATGGTGGTGGCGCCGCCGTAGGTGTTGTTGCCAGCGAGGACGAGGGTGCCCGTGCCGCTCTTGGTGAGGCCGAAGCTGGTGGAGGTGCCGGAGATAGCGCCGCCGACGGTGAGCGTGCTGGAGGCGACGGTGACGGTGCGGGTGGCGTTCATCGTCACGTCGCCGGTGCCGAGGTCGAGGGCGCCGCTACCGCGGAAGGTGAAGTTGGCGTTCCAGGTTTGCGCGGGATTGGACGCAAGGGTGAGGGCGGAGCCGCTGGTGTTGTCGAGGGTGACGGCGCCGGTGATGGCGAGGGGGCCCGTGCCGAGGGCGTTGGCATGGGCGATGTTCAGCCCGCCGCCACTGAGGGTGGTGCCGCCGCTATAACTGTTGCTGCCGCTGAGGGTGAGGGCGCCGGTGCCGGCTTTCTCCAGGGCGAGGAGGCCTTGGGAGAAGGACGATGAGCCCGCCAGGGTGAGAGTGCCTGCGCCGGTCTTGATAAGCCCACTCGTGCCGGTAATGCCGCCTGTGATCGTGACACTGCTGGGCACGAGATTGTTCAGCAGAAGAAAGGTCCCGCTCGCCGAGTCGTAGGTATAGGAGCCTGGCCCCGTGTAGTCGCCAACCGGGGTATGCAGAACTCCTCCGGCGGGGATGATGATCTTTGTTCCGTTGGGCATCGACGACAGATTGTTGATCGTCGCACCAGTTCCCGACAGGGTGAGTATCCCGCTACCAGAGGCTCCGGAACCGGAAGTAATGATGCTTCCTCCGCTGAAGGTACTCAGGCCCGAGCCGGCGGGAGCGGTGGCGCTTCCATCGGTGAGGCTGCCGGCAAAGGTGCCGCTCTTGCTGCTGTTGGTGGTGAGCTTCCGGATCACCGGAGTTCCCGTGCTGCCCATCTCGCCCTCGACCGTGATGACGCCGCCGGTGCCGGAAAGGAGGCCGACGGTTACGTTGTTGGCGCCGAGGTTGAGCGTGCCGGAGTTGACGGTGAGGTCGCCCGTGGAGGCGCCGAGGCCCTTGGCGTTGGTCAGAGTGATACCGCCGCCGTTGAGGGTGGTGCCGCCGGAGTAGCTATTGGTGCCACCGAGAGTGAGGGCGCCCTCGGAATCCTTGATCAGCCGTCCGTTGCCGGAGATGGTCTGGGCCATGGTGAGATCGCTGCTGCGATTGATAGAGAGCGTGGCGTTGTCGACGACCGACCCGGTGCCGAGGGAGCCGGTGGTGCCGCCCACGCCAAGTTGCAGGGTGCCGGAGATGATGGAGGTGACTCCACCAAAGGTGTTATCCTCTGTGAGGACGAGGGTGCCGAGGCCGCGTTTAGTGAGGCCGGCGGTGGCGCTGGTGGAGGAGATCACGCCGCCCACGGTGAGCATGGGGCCGGCGATGTTGAGGGCACGAGTCGCGTTTAGAGCCACGCTACCGGTACCGAGGTTCAGGGCGTACGAGCCGCTATAATCGAAATCCGCATTCCAAAACTGAAGGTTGTTGGCGGCGAGGGTCACGGCAGAGCCGCTGTTGTTGATGAGAGTCGGGACGGTCGACGGAGGGACATCGCGGACGACCGAGTTGAAGACGTTGCCGCCGATCTGGAGGAGGCCGGTGCCGAGGGCGGAATCGTTTCGAAGATCCAACCCGCCACCGCTTAACAAGGTGCCGCCGCTGTAGGTGTTGGCATTGGTGAGGGTGAGCGTGCCCGCGCCGGCCTTGATGAGGGCGAGAGTGCCAGTGCCGTCCTCCAACAGGCCGGAGTACAGGCCGCTGGCGTTGGAGGTGGTGCTGAGGGTGGCCGCGCCGCCGGAATAACTGCCGACGGAACCACCTGAGCCGGAGAAAAGGCCGACCTTCGCGGTGCGACCGGCGAGATCCAGGGTGCCGCCATTGACGGTGAGGCTGCCGGCGGCGGAGCCGAGGGCGACGGAACTCCCGAGAATGATGCTGCCCTCGTTAAGCGTGGTGCCTCCGGAATAGCTGTTGGCCGTCCCCGAGAGGGTGAGCGTACCGCTGCCGATTTTGATTAACCGGCCGTTGCCGCTGATGGTGCCGGCCAGGGTTTGCGCATCGGAATGGTTCACGACGAAGACCCCATTGTCGACCACCGCGCTGGTGAGGGAGGCTCCGGTGCCGCCGGTGCCCAATTGCAGGGTGCCCGAGCTGATGGTGAGGGGGCCCAGAAAGGTATTCGCGCCGTCGAGGACAAGGGTGCCCACGCCATTTTTGGTCAAGCCAATGGAGGAGGCGGTGGCGCCGGAAATGCCCCCACCCACGGTGAGGGTGCTGGCGGTGACCGTGACGGAACGGGTGGCGCTCAGGGCCACGGCGCCCGTGCCGAGGTTGAGATCTGCGGTGCCCTTGAAGGTGAGGTCGGCGTTCCACTTCTGGGCGTTGTTCCCGGTGAGGACCAGGCTGGTGGTGGCATCGAGCGTGGCCACCTGGCCCAGGGTGAGCGTGCCGGTGCCCAGCGCACTGGCGTTCCCGAGGATGAGACCGCCGCCGTTGAGATTGAAGCCCCCGCTGAAGGAACTGCTGCCGCTGAGGGTAAGAAGACTGGTGCCCTGTTTCAGAAAGCCGAGAGCCCCCGCGCCGTCGAGCAGGCTGCCCGTGTAGGCCGAGTTGACCGTGCTGTTCATGGTGAAGGTGCTGAGGCTGGTGCCGGTATTCACCATTACCCCGCCGAGACCGGAGAAGCCGCCCACGCCCATGTTGAAGCCGGCGAGATCGAGCGTGCCGCCATTGAGAAACAGGTTCCGGGCCGCAGCGGGACGGGCGCCGAACAGAATGGCCGTGCCGCTATTGATGTAGGCGGTGTCTGCGGAGGTCGGCGCAACCGAGCCGACCCAGTTGGTTCCGGTCGCGTAATTACCCGTTACATCCTGCCGCCAGGTCATGGTGGAATCGGCCAGCGCGCCCGCGGCGGAAAAGACCAGAATTACAAAAAAAAGTGCCCTTGGGCGAAAGAAATACATAAGCGCACCCATCCTCCCAGTAAACGGCGCGGAGGGCAACCATAGAATAAGGCAAGTGGAGGCCGAAAAGAAGGCTTAGAGAGGCTATTAACCACGCAACCGATCTCAACGAGGAGAAGAAATCATCCGGCTGCCATGCAACAGCTAAGCAGATGGCGGGATGCAGTCTTCCGAAAAACCCGCCACTTAGCCGCGTCAAACAAGCCCAATGAGCTGCCTCGAGAGAGAGCGCTGGCGTTAATTATTCACGGGTGCGAGAAGGGTGGTGACGCGACTAAGGTTGTCTCCAAGGACCGTCGGGCCTCAGGCCGAGGGAGGCGAGGACTTCACTGAGTTTCTTTTCCCAACGGAGGGGGAAGATGTGTTTCTCCTCGCCGTTGACCCTAAGTTCCCCGCAACGAAAGCAGAGGTCGAGCGTGAAGGTGGTGCCATCGGGTTGGAGGGCTTCGATGCGGTGGTGGTCCTGGAAACGGCATTTGGTTTCGTGGCCAAAGTCGAGCGAAATGGGCAAGGAGGCGCGGAGTTCGGCGATTTGCTGAGGCGTAAGGATGACGGTTGCGTAGATCGTTTCGTGAAAGTCACGAGCTGGAACATAAGGAGGAGTGGTAAGCGTTTTATCCCAGGCATTGGAATGCTCGATGACTCGCACCTGGGTGGCGGAGGCGAGGGCGTCCTTGATGGTGTGGCGCAACTTCATGCAACGGGCGAAGGGCTTGCCGAGGATATCCGCCGCGAGAACGAGGGCCACGAGCAGAAGGGTGACAATGAGGAGGCGGCGGAAGAGGGCCTTGGGCGAAAAGGGCGGCCGTTTTTTGCGACGGGGCGGGCGTACGCCCCGCACGAGGCCGGGGATCTCGGGGGGAAATTCGGGTGGCATGGGGTGGCGTTTACGATTGCTCGGCCATGCCGGAGATGATGCTCATGAGCGGCGAGGTAAGGGCCGACCAGGTAAAGAGCAACTGCACAAGAGAAGCCGCCATGGCAACGCCCACGATGGTGAGGGCCGTGCGGTGACTGCGAATGAGGCAGACGGCGAGAATTGCGCCCAGAGGAAGCGCGAGAGAAAGGGCCATAAAACCGTACCGCCCCTGGCAAACGAGGCTGCTAATAATAGGCAGGGGCTTGCCACCAAGCATATCGGCAAAAATCATTTCAAAGGCGCCGATCTTGAACGCGACGAATATATTAAAATAGCTGACAATGACGGAAAAGATGCACGAGATGGCACGCACGCCGCGGGCAAGGTCGCGGATTTCCGCGGAGGGATCTGGGGTCACGATGCGGGAGCTTTAGCAGGCGGCGGAAGCTGGCGCGAGGATGAAGTCGCAGGCGGGGCGCTCAATTCCTTAGCCCACGCTTTGCCAAAGAGCAAAGGCCACGGCCAGAGCACAGCCTCCGGCAAAGGCCAGCAGGTAGCGCGGTAACAGCGCCCGATTCTTCGCCGGGGCAAATATCGTGTAGAGATCCAGCGCCACCTCGAGCAAAGCACTCATGCCGCCCAAGGTAGCAGGCCGGAGCGCCATTGGCCAGGGCACCGCCGGGCGGAAATTGGATCTACTGCAGCTGGCTCGCGGGAGCGGGCGGGACGACGAAGAGCAGGATTTGCATCACCACATTCGCGCCGGGGACGAGGAGGAGCAGCAACAGCCACAGGCTCCAACCCATATTGCGGCAGCGGGGAATGAGCAGGCCAATGAGGCCGTACACGGCTGCCGCGACCGAGATGAGAAAGATCGCGAGACCAAGGAGAATGACCATGATGCCTGGGCCGCTGCCTTCTTCCGTAGGCATAAATGGCACCATGATACCGGCCAGCACACCAATGACGATCGAGACCACCACGCCGAAGATGATCGAGCGGATGAGGTAGGGAATGCGTTCGAGGGACTTCGGAAATAGGTTCATGTTGCCGAGGGTTGTCGCAGGATGGAGGGGAATTAGCAAGGGGCGCGGCGAGAAAGGGCCAAAAGCGAGCCGGAGAGTGGCTTGGAGTGCGTGGAAATGGATTCGCTCCGCGCCTCGAAGTTACTCTATTTATTTTATTTTCAATATGTTATACAAAATATTCCAGCCATTGTTATAATTTGAAATACATTTGAATAATTTATTTACAATAGTTTCATATCATTTATACGGGCAGTCATGAGCATATCTCCCCTGCCCTATTCGCGCTTCTTCACCTCGTTCTTCAATTCTCCAGGAGCCCCATTCGCTCGGAGACGTCTCGGGGTCGCGCGCAGCCTCTGCGCCCTGGCGGTGGCGGGCCTGGCGGCGACGGCGTCGGCCGTGACCCCGCTGGCGATCAATGTGCAGGACTACGGCGCGGTGGGAAACGGGTCGACGGATGACAGCACGGCGATCCAAAACGCCTTCAATGCGGCGGCCACCGCCGGCAAGCCCTCGGTGGTGCAGTTTCCGTACACGACGAGCTCCTACCTGATTAATTCAACCCTCACGATCGGAGCCTCGAACATCGCCATCGACGGGCAGAATGCCGTGCTCACCTATACGGGCACGGCGGCGGCGATCGATGCCGTGCTGCTGGGCGGCACGACGTATCCGGTGAATATCAAGCTCTCCAATCTGCTCATCAATGTGCAGACCGCCGGCGCCAGTGCCACGCAGCCAACCATGGGCATACGCTTTCGATTTTCCCACTCGCGGATGGACAATGTCTCCATCGCCCTGCTGGCCTCGAACCAGACCGGCTTTGTTTATCCCGGAGATACCAATGGGACGGGACCGTATTACAACCTGGTGAGCAAATGCAGTGTGGACGGGCATCGCAATATCGCGGGCTGGTCGGTGACGAATCAAAAGGGCATCGTCTTCACCCACAATGCGGCCTCTACTTATAATAGCCCGAATGCCAATACCTTCATCGGTGGCCGGGTTGGCGCGGTGGATACCGCCTGGCATATCGAGGGAATAGGCAATTCCATCCTAAGCCCCACCTGCGAAAGCATCGTGACGACGGTCTACGAAGTTAACAATCCGGACGACACGACCAATTGCTCGGACAATTCCCTGGAGGGCGGCTATGTCGAAGGCTACTCGACCGCGTCGGTCTATGTGATCGGCAGCAGCGCGGTGCGTACCTATGTGCGCCCGGGCTTCATGTCGAGCGTGGGCTCGACGATCATCGCGGACAATGGGACGGACTCCTGCATCCTCGCGCCGGGCTTCAAGCAGAACCTCCCGCTGTACCCAAATCCCCAAATCGGCCTGAACCTCTACAAGGCCAACAACACGCAGATCTTTGTCTACTACGGCAATCCCAACGGCAGCGTGGTGGGCGGCCCCGGCAGCCTTTGCCTGAATCTCAACGGCGGCGGCGCGACCCTGTACGTGAAGCAATCGGGCACGGGCAATACCGGCTGGGTGGCGAAGTAGGGCGAAACGGCGAGGTAGGCGGCAGGCCGCAAGGATGAGGGGCGTCACCAGGAAATGAGAAATGGGGCCTGCCACAAACCCAAGTAAAGCGCCCCCTGGAAAAGGCCCCGCAAGGCAGCCTCGGCGGAGGTTGACCGCGTGGGAGCGCAATGGCAGCCTGCGGCCACATAGCACGCGCCAGTCGCGGGTCTGAGCCATTTTCATAAGGAGCGCCTCGGCTGAAACATGCCCCGGAGGTCTCCGCGGGTTGGTGGCGACAACGGTGGATGATTGGAGGGCCCGGCCGCTGACTCGTCGGGAGATAGAAGCGATACACCGTCATAGCGCCGGGTAAAGCTCAAGAAGCTGGTCGTGACGCCTATTGCGAAATTGTTGGCACCATGGGTGCTATGGTTGCCGTCGTTGCGTGTAGCCATCCTGCAACGCGGGAAGGTCATCCAGCTTGGTCGCGTACGGCACCTGGCTGGAAAGGTAGCCGTAGTTGGCCAGCCCCTTGGCAAAATCCGGCGGGTTGCCATTGAGGCGCGCCGCTTCTGCAACCGGCGGCTGACTGGCGAGATCCTTAAAAGCGATGGGATCGGTGAAAACCTTGCTCCAGTGCTCATTGGCTTCCCTTTGCGCCTCGGCATCGGGCCAGGTGCCATCGGCTGGCAGGATGCCGGCCTGCGGCGTATCCCACGTGCCTTTGGAACTGATGATTGGCCGGGTTACGGGCAGCCGGGGAAACGCCTTACAAGGCTCGCCGCTACGTGCCCAAGAGGCCGACTATCTTATCTACGGAGCCTCTCGATTCTTTCCTTACCTCGCTTCGCCAGAGCAGCTAATTCAGCAGGGTCGATGGTCTGATCGCCGTTGCGATGAAATAGTCGGGGTGACGGCAAAGAAGCAATTAAGGCTTCCAGAGAGGAAAATTCATCACTTTTATCGGAGCGCCACCGCTCGTCGCTATTGCTGTCCCGGTACATCACCTCGCAAGTATAGTGAAACCGTCCCGCTTTGGACTCGAATACGTCCCCATGAATTTCTGCCCCCCAAATCCGTCCAACTTTCTTCATAAATCGGTGTGGTTAAATCCTTTTTCCTGCAGATACGCTTTGAGAAATTTCATGCTTTTGGAGCCGTCTTTCAAGTCGAAACTCAGGTACATCGGTTCTCCATTTTCAATCCACCACTCGCGCCCGTGCGCGCTCTCCATCAAATCTAAAAGATCTTTAGCATTTTCAAGTGAATCAGGCAACTTTTCACGGATGTCTTTTGGAAGGCTTTCGTTGAAGCCGCGCCTGGGCCAAACGCGGTAACCGATGTTATTAGGATCGCCAAAACGTCCAGCGGCATAAGTGTCGATTCGTGAAACCCCTAATTTTCTTGCAGCCTTTACCTGGGTCATTAGGCTCCAAGCACCATAACCTGAACCTACATCATCATTTTTCCTAATCTCCTTGTTGTAGATGACCAACTCGCCATCCTGATCGAGATGCAGCAATCGCTCCTGCGTGGCTATATTTTTACCAGTCACGGTGAGATGGATTGAGGGCATTCCAACATCGACACACAGCGCAGAGACCTCTGAATCCTGCGGCGCACCTGCAAGATTTGATAGATCCTCGTCCGTGATATCGCGTCCAAACGCCTTTTTGATGTCAGTGCCTTCCCGAATCACGGGTGCGGGCTTTGCAAATTCCTTTGCTCCTTCAATGGGAGGGCCGCTACGTGGAATGTTTGAACTGGGATCAGGCGACCTGGGGGCCGAATATTTGTGCACCGAATTGTCCTCCCTATTAAGGGCATCCTGGATAAATGGAGATGACCTTGAGGAGTTGCCCAGAGAGTTTCCACTTTCTACGCCACGTCTGCTGCGGTGCAAGAGCGTCCTGGTATCAGCGTCGGTCCAGACCTTTACGCCGAGCTGGCGAATGAGGCCGGTGATCGAAGAG
>FTBM01000067.1_pt1 | contig 29482 bp, 22 predicted proteins | sample 1639361 | NCBI WGS metagenome assembly FTBM01 (sample SAMEA3914864, study PRJEB12502) | metagenome | biome: forest; material: soil | place: USA | collected 2012-03-12 | depth 0.3 m | reverse complement strand
CTCCCTCTCTCCCCGCCATTGTGACGATTCCGTAATATTCCCCAATTCCGCCCCTTTGATTTCCAAATAAATAGCCCGCCTTCGCTTCAGCTCTTGATGCTAAACGAGTTCCGACCCTCCTGGAATAAAAGCAAAAATGATGCCAGTCAAAGCCGGCGCCTGACTTCAAATCGACGCGGGATATGCAACCAGATTCAACGACCTCTTTTTATTTGGCGGGAGGTAGCGGGGAAGCGGAATAAAATGGAGCGATCTCGGGTTCCGTGGCGAAAAACTTAAAGGCGTGGTCTTCCATGGTGTTGCGAAAAGCGTCGGCCGGCATGGCCTGGCGGGCTTGCTCCAACAAAACCACCGCTTCCTTCGTTCTTCCCTTGCGCAGGCTGATCGCCGCCGCCGTCAGCACCCAATCCATACTCAGATCATTGCCCTTTTCCTTGATCTTGGCCTCAGTGGCTTGCGCGACCTCCGCGAGATCGCCCGCGTCGATCTTGGCCAGGCGGAGCTTGAATTCATAAAGGCCATGGTTGTCCGGACTCAGGCTGATGGCCTTTTCCAAAGGCGCGTACGCCTTTTTGGGTTCGTTGTCCGAGCGATAGGCTTCCGCCAGGTTGAGGCAGGGTTGAGGGTCTTTGGGGCCGGCCTCCATCGCTGCTTGAAATTCCTTGATCGCCTCGCCTGTCTTGCCGTCTTGAATGCAAATCACCCCGAGCAGATTGTGGCTGTCCGCCAGCATTTCTCCCGCCGCGATGGATTTTTTCAAAAGCTCCGCCGCCGCGACCCGCTCTCCCTTGGAGAACGCCACAATCGCCAGGCCGAAGTCCACTCCCTGAGCCAGCGGATTGCGCTCCCGCTCAATCAGCAGAATATTCTTTGCCTTGACTGCATCCCCTTGGGAAAGCGCCTGCGCCGAAGCTTGCAAAAACAGCGGCGGTTTTCCCTCCGATGTTTGGCCAAAGACACTCGCGATCGGAAAAATTAAGATAAGCAGCAGTCCGCCAAAAATTTTGTTCATCAAGACACTCCAGTGTTTTCATCATCTCCGCCGCATCAAGAAAACCCCTGAAACTTTTTTGTCACAATGAAACAGTGTCTCGAAGCGACTATTCCCGCTAGGAATTCGTGCCTTGCCCGAGCACGACCGCGCCATTTTTCCATCGGCCAGGATTTGGCCTTCCCTGCTGATCCTCACGGTGGCCGTGCTTGCCGTCTACTGGAATAGCCTCACTGTTCCTTTCCTTTTTGACGACCGCCCCTCCATCCTTGCCAACCCTTCCATCACATCTCTTTGGCCGCCCTGGGCCGCGTTGAGCCCTCCCGGCGGCAGCGGCATTACCGTCAGCGGCCGGCCCATCCTGAATCTTTCCTTTGCCCTGAACTACGCCGTGGCAGGAAAAACCTCCGTCTGGATTTACCATGCGACGAACCTTGCGATTCACCTCATGGCGGCATGGGTCTTGTTCGGCCTCGTCCGGCGCACCTTGAGCCTGCCCACTTTCTCCGATCGATTGCGGAGTTCCGCCCTCCCCATCGCCCTGAGTTCCGCCTTGCTCTGGTCCCTCCATCCCCTTCAGACGGAGTCGGTGACCTATATAGCGCAGCGCGCGGAATCTCTCGCCGCCCTCTGGTACCTCCTCACGCTCTATGGTTTCCTTCGGACGGTGGAGAGTCCCGCTCCAGCCGGCTGGTATGTGGTTTCGCTTCTGGCCTGCCTGCTCGGCATGGCGACCAAGGAAACTCTGATCACCGCTCCTATTCTCGTCCTCTTCTTCGACCGGACATTTCTCTCCGGTTCGCTGCGCAAAGCCTCCTCCGGCCGCCGGCTCTACTACGTTGCGCTTTTCGCCACCTGGGGTGTGCTGGTCTGGAGCATCCTCCAGACTTCAAATCGAGGCGGCACCGCGGGCCTGGGTCTCCACGAATACTGGTGGCCATATGGGCTCACTCAATGCCAGGCCGTCATGCACTATCTGGCTCTTGCCTTTTGGCCCTCGCCGTTGGTTTTCGATTATGGCGAGCACTTGGTCGTGAATCCTTCCTCCGTGGCTCTCCCAGCCCTCGGCCTTCTCTTCCTCCTCACCGCAAGCGCCCTTGCGCTTTGGAAAAGACCGCCCATCGGCTTTGCCATGTTCTCGTTTTTCCTAATCCTCGCACCGACTTCCAGCATCGTCCCTATTCTCGTTCAGACCGCGGCCGAGCATCGCGTCTATCTTGCCCTGGCCGGGCCGACCACCCTCCTCGTGGCCAGCCTCTTTGCCTGGGGCGGGCGCATCGCTTTCCCATTCATTGGCCTTCTGGCTGTCACCCTGGGCGCGATGACCATCTCCCGCAACCAGGACTTCCAAAGCGAGATCTCCATCTGGAACGACACAGTCGCCAAAAAATCGGACAACGCCCGTGCGCACAGCAATCTCAGCGAAGCTCTCGCGCGCGCCGGAAAAATCGCCGAAGCCGAGCAGCACGCTCGGGAGGCCGTTCGGTTGGAGCCCTCCTCGGCCGTTGCTCACCACAACCTGGGATTGATCCTCGCCAAATCCGGCCGCAGAGCGGAGGCCTACGGTTATTTTCAGGAAGCCCTCAAACTTCAGCCAACCTACTCCGAAGCCTGGTGCGACCTCGGCAGTACTCTGCTCGTCGAAGGTGAGCTCAGCGAAGCCGTCCGATGTTTTCAGCAGAGCCTTCAGAGCAACCCCGGCAACGCCGAAGCCCACAACAATCTCGGCATCGCGCTGGCCCACCATGGTGACCGATCGGGCGCTCTTCGCGAATTCCAACAAACCCTGCGTTTGAATCCAGGGCATCTAGGCGCCGCCCAAAACCTTCAGGCACTTTTAACCGGCACAAACACTAAGTGAGCATTTAGCTTCCGCATATTGTGACGAAATTGTCACCCAAATCCCAAGGTTTCCGCGTGCCGAAGCCAGCCCGTCTCACGCCGTGACGAACATGTAACTTCGGCAGGATTGCGCTTAGTAACCCCAGATTTATAAATCGCATCCACATAGATGCGCTTAGTACGCCGCTCTGGTGAGCCGCCGAGAAAGCCTGCGAACGTTTCCCCCCAAAGAGCATGGACCAAGCGCCATGGCCGTATCGCTTGGGCAACAACCTTGACCATCGAAATGAAACTACGAAAAAATATTCTATTAATCCTCGTCGCCGCGTCTGTCCTGGCGGCCGCACCGTTGCGCGCGGTCAGCCTGACCACGCCGAATACGGACGTCAACATCGCCAATACGGACTACACCCGCACCCCGTCTTCCGGCAATCTCACCGCGCCTCCCTCCCCCACCCAAGGCGGAGGCAGCTACACCTTCTCCTACGGTGGTTTTAGCGGCGTCGCCACCGTAGCTTCCGGCAGCCAGGCGACTCCCTCGTTCAGCCTCACCATTACCAACAACACGGGCTCCATCCTCACTTCCGTCACCTTGAGCGGATTGGTGGCGCAGCTCAAAGGCAACAGCGGCAGCATCACCGAGACCCTCGTTTCCTCCGTGACCGGCATCTCAGGCTTCACGGTTGCCTCCACCACAGCTGGCGGGGTCGCTTCCAACAGCCTGGATATCAATACTGTTGCCGGCGCTGGCGCACCCAGCACCCCTGTCACTGGTGCCTACAATGCGACCATCTCCGGCTTTAGCCTGGCTAATGGCTCGTCCTTTACCATCACCTGGACCGACAAAAACGATGGTGGCACCGACGCCATGTTCGGCCTCGCCAGCATGAAGGTAAAAGCCAACGTGGCCGGCCCTACCAACAACGACAGCGTCCTCACCGTCGCCAGCTCGGTCAATCTCGGCCGCGCGATGCAAAATTCGAATGCGTCTCAGAACGTGACCGTCAACAAGGCTGGCGCTTCCGCCACAGGCTATACGGCCTCTGTCTCCGGGGATGCCAAGACCACCACCCCCACCGGCAGCATCTCAGGCACCACTGGTACACTAAATGTCGGAGTTGATAGCACCACTACCGGCGCCAAGGTCGGCACCATCACCCTCGCCAACACGGCCACCACTTCCAATGGTGCAGGGCAGGGCAGCCTCGACCCCAACGACACCATCAGCGTCTCCGGTACCATCGTGGCCGACCGCACCGTTACGTCCAACAGCGTCAACCTCGGCAAGGTCTTCGTCGGCGCCACTGTCACTGGCACCGCCACCCTCACCACCACCGGCGCGGACGATAAGTTCACCCGCATCACCACCTCGGGCTCGGCTGTTACGACCGGCGAGGTCACCATTGCCGCTTCCAGCAACACGACGTTCAACTCCGCCTCCAGCACCGCTACCCGTGGGGTCTCCGGCAACTTTGGCACCTCGGGAGCCAAGAACGTCACCGCAAATATCGGTGTGACCGGTGAAGGTCTCGCCGGCGAAAACGCCCAGGCCAGCGTGGGCGTCACCACCACCGCCGATGTCTACGAGCGCGCCGCCCTAAGCACCAACAACAGCGGGCCGCTTGATGATGGAGCTTCCGTCACGATCGACAACGCCATTGCCGACGGCTCCCAGCGCGCCTCGGCCCAGATTGCCTCTCAGACCGTCACTGCGGGCTGGAGCGTCACCGGCCTTGGGGTCGGCACCGACATCGCGGAGAATAGCGGTGTGGTTGGCACGGTCGGCTTCAACTCAGCTGGCAAGCTCAATGGTGTCCACGCCGGCTCGCTCGTTATCGGATTCCAATACTCCGATTCGAGCATTCAGGGTGCTGGAGCAAACCCCAGCGAACTCGCGGCCCGTACCTGGACTTTCAGCCACACCGTTACCGGCAATGTGAGCGATTCCGGCTCGGCCGGAGTGGATGCTGGCGGCAGCTTTGCTGGCTTCGGCCTCATTTCCGCCAATGCTGCTGGTACCCAGGCTAATCTCCTTGCTGGCACCGCCGGATCTGCGACCAACGTCACGATGGATTTCTCCACGATTAACCCGGGAGCCACCAACGACATCAAACGCGTGAGCGACGTCCTCGCCCTCAACGGCACCGGCCCCGACACTGTCGTCCTCCAACTCTCCTACAACGACAGTGATCTCGGTTCGCTGAGCGAGGACGATCTTCGTCTGGGCTGGCTCTCAAACGGTCAATGGGTGCTCGCCATCGATGGTAACGTCGGCGGCACACCGGCCTTCTTCCTCGGCGCCTACGCCGGTCAAGGTCTCGGCTCCTACGGTCTGGATACCACCACCAATACTGTCTGGGCCGTCATTGACCACAACAGCGACTTCGCGGTCATCGCCGTCCCCGAGCCCGGCACCTACGCCCTGCTTGCTCTCGGTGGCGCAGTTCTCGTGATCTTCCGCCGCCGGAAGCTCGCTTCCCTGTAGTCCCAAGAGTTGATTCCAAAACGCCGGCATCCGAAAGGGTGCCGGCGTTTTCTTTTCCGGCACCTGCAATCCCACATCCTTAGCATGACAATTTCGTAACATTCAAAGGTCGATCCCGCGCTAACTCCCCCGCACTATTAGGCCAATCTCACTAGGCCGTTCCGATAACGTAACAATCCCAATATTGGAGATCCGCGATGGGTTGCTAATATCGCGCCACTTGCCACTGCAAATCTAAGGCGCGTGTCGTTCTGCGCCCCACTCAGCGGCCGTTACATCCAAGTAACGCCAGTCACACGGCGTGAATTGAAAACCGAAAATACGCCGAAAGGCACTTTCACCAAAAGCTCGGACTTCGGTCCTGCTGCCAAAAACCACCACGCCCTCAAAATGAAACTACCAAAATCTCTACTAACCCTGCTGGCCGCGAGCTCCCTGCTCGCCGCTTACTCTCCGTACGCCCGGGCTGCGGTCAGTCTCACCACACCAAATACGGACGTCAGCATCGCAAATACGGACTACACCCGCACCCCATCTTCCGGCAATTTGACCGCGGCTCCTTCCGGCACCCAGGGGGGAGGAAGCTACACCTTCTCCTACGGCGGCTTCAGCGGCGTCGCCACCGTTGCCTCCGGCGGTACACCCAACCCTTCTTTCGCCCTCACCGTCACCAACAATACCGGCGCAGCTCTCACCTCAGTCACCCTCAGCGGCCTGGTCGCCCTGTTAAAGAGCAATAGCACCAGCAGCGTAGTTGAGACTCTCACCGCCTCGGTCACCGGCATCTCGGGCTTCACCGTCTCCTCCGCCACCGCAGGCGGCGTGGCCAGCAATAGCCTCAATATCAACACCCTCACCGGCAGTGGTTCTCCCGCCACCCCCATCACCGGCACCTACAGCGCCACTATCTCCGGCTTCAGCCTCGCCAATGGCTCATCCTTCACCATCACTTGGACCGATGCCAACGATGCCAACACCGACGCCATGTTTGGTCTCGCCAGTATGAAAGTGAAGGCCAACGTCGTAACGCCCCCCAACAACTCCGTTCTCTCCAGCCCAAACCCCTCCAGCGTCGCCTTCGGCCGCGTGATGCAGAATGCGACCCCTTCGCAGGCCGTCTCACTCACCAAGGCCGGTAGCGACACCACCACCTACTCCGCCACGCCGAGCAACAACGGCATTACCGTCACTGCCGATGGCAGCGCTGCGGCCGGTGCGGGTACCGAACCTCTCACGGTCGCCCTGGCCAACAATGCCAATGGCAGTTCCACCACGGGCTCAAAGAGCTACTCGGTAGTCGTCGACAACCTTGCCACCACTGGCACAACCAATACCGGCGTCAACGATCCCAACGAGACCATCAGCGTCTCCGCCACCGTCCTCGCCAATCGCGACATCACTGTGACCGGCAGCGGCACCAGCGCTGGCAGCCCCGTCAATCTGGGCAAGGTCTTTGTGGGCGCAAGCACTGGCACCTCCAGCGTCACCCTCAGCGGTGGCGCTCAGGACGACAACAACGGCACCCGGGTCGTTATCTCCGGCTCCACCAGCAACGGTGGCGTCACTGCGGCTTTTGCGGGCAGCGGCACTTTCAACGGCGCCAATCAAACCAAGTCTGTCGCAGTCAGCGGCAATTTTGGATCCAGCGGATCCAAAACCGGAACGGTCAACGCGGGTGCACTTCTCTCCAACGGTGAAGCCGCCGGCGTCGGCGCCACCGTGGATACCACCGCCACCGTCAACTACACCGCCGATGTCTATCAGCGGGCTGACCTGACCGCCTCGAATAATGCCACCGGCCTCGACGATGGCGGCACCGTCTCCGTCAACAACAGCGACACCACTGATGCAAGCGGTCAGCGCGCCGCCGTCCAGCTCGCCAGCAAGTCGGTCGTAGGTGAGGGCTGGAGTGTCACCGGCCTCGACGCCGGCACCAACATCTCCCAAAACAGCACCGCCACCGGCACCGCCAACTTCGACTCCGTTGGCAAGCTGAATGGAACGCACGTCGGCAGCCTTGTGCTTGGTTTCCAGTATTCCGATTCGAGCATCCAGGGAGCCGGTGCCGCCTCCGAACTGAATAGCCGCACCTGGAGCTTCAGCCACACCGTCTCTGGCAATGTGAGCAACTCGGGCACCGCCACCGTCGGCGCAGGGGGCAACTATGCCAACTTCGGCCTCACCTCCACCAACCAGACCAGCGCCACCCTGCTCTCAGGCACGAACGCCACCGGCTCTGCTTCCGACGTCACGATGTCGTTCTCTTCCAGCGAGCCCACCGCGATCAACGACGCCAACCGCGTCAGCGATGTGTTCAATCTCGCCGGCACCGACGAATCCGTCATCGTCCTCCAGCTCTCCTACGATGAATCCAGCCTCGGCTCGATCGACGAAAGCACGCTCCGCCTGGGATGGCTCTCCGGCGACACCTGGGTGCTCGCCATCGATGGCAACGGCCCCGGCAGCACGCCCACCTTCGTCCTCGGCGCCTGGAATTCCAGCTATGCCCTCGGCACCTACGGTGTGGATACCGATAGCAATACGGTCTGGGCCGTCATCAATCACAACAGCGAGTTCTCCGTCGTCGCTGTACCGGAGCCCGGCACCTGCGCCCTGCTTGCTGTCGCCGGCATTGTCCTCGTGATCTTCCGCCGCCGCCGCTCCGCTGCTGCGAACTAATTCCCCAAAGCAACCCACCACCATACGCCCGCATCTCCTCGTGAGGTGCGGGCGTTCTTTTTTGTCAGGGCCTTTGCTCTTCAATTGCCGCAAGAAACGCGCCGCCTCCTACCGAAGTAGGCGCCGCAATTTGGTAGGGGCCGTTGACCTCAACGGCCTGCGAGTTCGGCAGGATCACACGGAGAAAATCAAGCCTTCCAAAACCTCCCTTTCCTTATTTCACTCATCACAGGTTCGGTGGCTACTTGAAGCAAAATCAGCCTACGGAATCACCGCCTGGTAGTCGCCCGTCTTGATCTTGATCGGCCCCTTCAAATCGTAGTTGCCCGCCTCCGCCAGCACCTGGAACACATCGCACCTCCCCACCGACATCGCCCACTCCTCCCTCGTTTCCCTATTCGCCGCATGCGCCAGGTCCGCCCGCCGCACCTTCAGAAAAGCCTCCAGCCACTTTCGCTCATCCACCCCAGTGGCCGGCGTCCCGCCCACCACCACCTTTGTCTTTTTCAGCAGCGAGGGCAACCCATCCTCATCCCCCTCGCTCCCATGCTGAATCATCGTGTCATATACCGCCGCCTTCGCCAGCGCTGTCTTTAACCCCAGGCTCGCGCAATGCCGCAGCACCGGCCCGAGAAATCGTTCCTCCACATACGCATCCTGAAGATGCCGAAACACCGGATCCTTCGCCGCCTCCCGCCAGGCGCGCTCGATCCCCTTCAATCCCTTGATGCTTCCGTCCTCCTCCTTCGCCAGTTCCTTCAACCGCGGTAGATAAGCCTCCAGCGCTGTCCCCGGCTTCAGCGTCTGATAAGTCTGCGCGATCTCATAAATCTCCCCATCCGCACTCGTGAATCCCCCCCGCCCCGCCGTGTAGCCGCGTCCGTCGCCCAGCGCTTCGCAGTACCCATACTGCAGTTCGATCGTCCCATTTTCAAAAACGCTCGTCAGTTGCTCCGCCCGTCGCTCCTGCTCCGCCGTCATCCAGGGCTCCCTCGCCCCGGCGCGATCCGCCCCGAGAAAAAACAGCAGCGCCGCCGCCCAAATCAGCCCGCCTTGCCTCAAGGCTGCACTCCCGTAATCTTATTGATTCCATCCAGCGCTTGGTTTGTTCGCGCCACGTAGTGGTCGAAACCCTCCTTCCCGCAGAGCGCGAGAAAATCCCGAATCCGCGTCACATTATCGCCTGTCATTCCCTTTCCATCGTCAACATAGTCCGTCGCCACCACCGTTTTTCCCGCCTTGAACGCGCTCCGCAGCAGCGCCAGCCGCTCATCCGTCTGCTTCGCCGGCAGCCGCTTCTTCTTCTCATACCACAGGCTCTCCACCCCCAGCCCTGTGATCGCCGCCAGAAACCGCTTCGAGTCCTTGAACGTCAGCAAGCGCTCGCCATTCTGTGCGATCACCAAAAACGGTTGCCCCTTGTTCAATTGCGTCCCCGTCTGCTTGATCCATTCCAGCAGCGTCACCATCCGCGCCGCCGCCTCGGCCTCATCCTTGGGATCATCTACTCGCCGCATCTCACGGCCGGTCTTATAAGAATCCTCGTCGCCCCAATATTCAAACCCATCGACGATATCCAGATACACCCCGGCAAACCCCGCCGCCACGATCTTCTGCAGGTACGGCTTCAGCACCGAGTCCCGCCAATCCAAGTTCCAGTACCGCACCTCATAGTTCCCTTTCCAATCCGGATTCTCCCGCCCCAGCCACGCCGGAGGCGTCTTCTTCCACTCCGGCTTCCAGTAAAAGCGATAGTCCTCCGCCTCCCCAATCGAGAAATACGAAATCGGGACAATCCCCGCCGCCTTGATCCGGTCGATCGCGCTCTTGGAAAATTCCCCCGCCCCGCTCCCATCCGACGAGTAATCCATGATCACATGCCGAAACCCTGCCTTCACAATATCCACCGGCACCGGATTCTGCAGCTGATAAAGCCACGCCTCTGCCCCATGGGAAATGACGCAAGCCACCAGCATTGCGAAAGCAGCAACTACGCAGAAGGAATAGCGGGGGAGCATTGAGCATCATCTACCACACGCCCCGGCACCCCGCCACGCCAATCCGCCTTAGCCCCCCTTCGCGCTCACCTCCTTCGGGAGATCTCGATCAGGCCTCAAAGTGCGCCAACGGCACAAAAGTCGATAGCCCTGGGCAACGCCCTGGGTATTTCCACAAACAGAGATCCAGCCCTGTAGGGGCGGAACTCCGCATTCCACTTTGACTCATTTCCGCACAGCCTCCCGTCACGGATCAAGCCATTGCCGAAGCCGAATAAAAAATTGGGTTCCACTCGCCGGACTCCTACTTACTACTGGCCAGAGAATCCTTCTCCCCATCTTCCATAGTCCATAAAATCAACGAAGAGCCCGGCACCGAAACCTCACTGCCGAAGTCTATCCTTTTCCAACGGAAAATCCCGGAGTACCTTCCCCTTATGAGCGTCGAAGAACTTGAATCCCTTGTTTCAAGCCTCCCGGCTGGTGAACTTTCCAAATTTTCCCAGTGGTTCGAGGAATTCATGGCCGACCAGTGGGATCGGCAAATCGAGCAGGACTCCCTCTCTGGACGCCTCGACGCCGCGCTCCAACGGGCGGACGATCATCACGAAGCTGGCCGCTGCACGCCACTTTGAATCACTACGCCGATCCGGATTTCTGGTTTCACTACCGCCAGCTTCCAGAGGAAGTTCGTTCCCTCGCCGATAAGAACTTCGCCCTGTTGAAGTCCGATCCTCGCCATGCCTCCTTGCGGTTCAAAAAGATTGGGCGAATTTACTCCGCGCGAATCGGTCTTCACTATCGCGCTTTAGCGAAAGAGCGCCCAGATGGCTTCCATTGGTTTTGGATCGGGCATCACTCGACCTACGACAGATTGGTCAACCCACAATGACGGGCCACGCCACACCCATGAAACCCAAAAAACCAAACCCCGGCAAAGAACTCTACGCCCAGCTTCGCCGCCTCCCATGGGACGATCTCTGGAACCTCGAAGTCTCCCGTTTCAACGCCGCCTCGCCGCGCGAGCGCACCGACCGCGTGGCCGTCATCCGCGCCGTCGGCGTCGTCTTTTCCGAATCCGGCCGCGCCTCGCAAAATGAACCCGTGCGCCAGTGGCTCCGCGGCCTGCTCCGCGATCCCGATGAGAAAGTGCGCCGCTACGCCATGACCGCCCTGCCGAAAATCGGCGCCGACGCCACCGAGGAAACCGAACTCCTTTCCCTGCTCAAGACCACCTCGGTCGAACGCGAGAAAAAATTCCTCGGCCGCGCCCTCGATAAAATTGGCCGCGACACCACCCTCGAAGCCATGGGCGAAACGGCGGGACTTCTGCCCCAGACCGAGCAAAAGGTCAAAGCGGCCGTCGCCCGCGCTCAGAGCCCGAGCGAAATTCGCCTGGATGGCGCCCTCAACGATTTCACCGGCCTGAAGGTCCACCTGCGCTGTCGCAATGGACTCGAAAACATCGTCCGCGACGAACTCGAGGCCTCCCGCACCATCGACCTCAAATTTCAGGTCGTCGATGTACAGCCCGGCCTCGTCATTCTCGAGCCCTCCGCCAGCTTCACCTTGGGAGACCTCTACACTCTCCGTTGCTTTCACACCGTCGGCTTCGTTCTCGGCGAGGCCCGCGCCACGAAGAACGCCGTGCCGGTCGACGCCCTCGCCGCGCTCATCACCTCGCCGCTCTCCCAGCGCATTTTCCAGAGCTTCACTCAGGGAACCATTCGCTACCGCATCGACTTCATCGGCAAGGGCCACCAGCGCGGCGCCGTCCGCGAGTTGGCCAACCGCGCCTATGCCCTCTGTCCGGAAATCCTGAACGATCCCCGCGTCGCCCCCTGGGCCGCAAATCTCTATCCCTCGTCCCAGGGCTACTCCGTCGAGCTCTCCCCTCGGTTCGTGCCCGATCCGCGCTTTGCCTACCGCATGGGCGATGTCCCCGCCGCCTCGCACCCGCCCCTCGCCGCCTGCATGGCCCGGCTCGCCGGCCCTATGGAGAACGAGATCGTCTGGGACCCCTTTTGCGGCTCCGGCCTCGAACTCATCGAGGCCGCCCTGCGTGGCGGCGTGCAGGCAGCCTTTGGCACCGACCGCGACGCGGCCGCCATCGCCACCGCCGAGCGAAACTTCGCTGCCGCCGCTCTTCCCTCCGTCCCAGCCCGCTTTACCTGCATCGATTTTCGCAAGTTTGCCGGAATCGAAGGGTTGAAGCCCGGCACGGTCAGCCTCGTCGTGACCAATCCCCCCATGGGCCGCCGCGTTCCCATTGGCAACCTTCGCCAGCTCATCGAGGATCTCTTCTACGTAGCCGCCTCCGCCCTCCGTCCCGGTGGCCGGTTGGTCTTTGCCAACCCCATGCTCATGGACTCCCCGGTGAATTCACTCACACTCCAGTCCCGTCAATCGATTGACCTCGGAGGCCTGAACTGCCGCCTTGAATTATACCTCAAAAAGTAGACCCACTCTCCGGCTTCTCTTTCCGCGTACTCATAGAAAATAATACGCGTTGAGCCACGCAGGAGCAGCCCTGCCCGCGATCTTCTCAGATGCGGTGCAGAGAACTTCCAGCGGCTTTTTTAAATCACCGGTTGCACGAAAAACCCGTGCAATATCCTTGCACCGTTACGCAACTCCTACAAATCTCCTGCCCAGCGAAAACGGTTTGCGGTTCGCCGCAAAATGCCAATACATTGTAAACATCCTATGCTGCACCTCCCGCTGTCCCCCGGACTTAGGCCCCTTCTTTTCTCACTTTTGGTTATCGCCTCGGCCTCCGGTCTTCGCAGCCAAACCACCGACGGCGCCACTCTCCAGCAGAAGCCCGGCCTCGCCTTGATCAAGCCGCAGCCCTGGTCCAAGGAAAACGAAGCCACCGTTTACGAGTTTCAGGCCTTTTACGATCGTAGCACCACTGGCGCGGGCTACTACGAGTTCCACAAGGACAAGAGCCCCGACAATCGCCAGGTGCCTACCGGGCGTATCGTGAAGGTGATCATCTATCCCGATCCCTCGCTGATTAAGGACATCCTGACCCCGGCCGATCGCCAGAAGCTCTTTGCCGAGCAGGAGGAGCTCAAGGCCATTCGGGCCCGCTTCCCCGCCACGAGTACCTACCTGGATCCGTCCATGAAGAAAATGGCCGACGAGATCGCCCTCTATGATTCCGGCAAGGTCAAGAAAGACGGCGCCTGGATCAGCAAGACCTCCTACGACGCCGATCAGGCCACCAACCTCATCAACCTCCTGCGGACCGATGTCATCAACGCCGATCCGCCAAGCTCTTTCGACTTTGCCAACGATCCCAAAGTGGACGCCCTGAAGAATCTCGGCAAAACCAATCCCTCCATCCAAAAGTCCCTCGACGATATCACCACCACTTACAACAAGGCACTGCGCAAGGAAAAGCGTGCCAAGCTTCTTGCCCGCCTCGCCGACACTTCGCTGACCCTTGCCGAAGCCCAGGCCAGCATCAAGCAGCTCAAGGATCTCAAGCCCGAGGAAGATCCCCAATGCGCCGCCTTCATCACCAAATGGGATGCCGCCACGGCCACCGTGACAACTTGTACGGCGCAGGCCGGCACCCTCGCTCCACTCGTGGAACAGGAGCTCAAGGGCGTCCAAATCACCGATGCTCCGCCCGTCCTTTCGCCCGACCTGGTGAAACAGATTTCCGCTCTCGACGATACCCTCCGGAGATTCCTCAACACCCGCCCCTCGCCGCAACTCGTCGCCGCTGTCCGTACTGCCAAGGCCGTCACGTCTACCGGCCTCGGCTTCGACAAGCTCAAGGTCCTTTTCACCAACAAGCAGTTCCTCGACGCCCGCGGGATCATCGACGATCTCGCCCCCCAGAGCCGCCAGGTCGGCCCCGAAACGACCCGCGTCGTCGCCAGCCTGCAAAGCTACATCGCCGGCCAGGTCAAGGAATTCACCGGCCTGCGCGAGGAAGCCAAGCTCCTCGCCGATGCCAACAAACCGGTCGAGGCCCTCGCCAAATACGAAGCCGCCTTCCTGATCATCCCCGACAGCGCCGTCGGCGATACCATCAATCAGCTCAAGCAGGCCCTTCCCTCGCCTTCTCCCAAGAAGAAATAGCACTTTCGGCTTGAGGCCGCGCCCGGCGGAGCCATCATCCCCGGCGCTATGGACGTTCCCGATCGCCGCCGCATCTCAACCGAGATCCGCGTCATGTATTTCGATACCGACGCCGGTGGCGTGGTTCACAATATCGTCTACCTCCGCTTCATCGAGACCGCCCGCACCTACCTCGCCATGCAGTTGGGTATGAGCTTTGAGGAGATCGCCCGCACCCAGATCCACCCGGTCGTTACCCGCACCGAGATCGACTACAAGCGCCCCGCGCGCCTCGGCGACATCATCCTTGTCCATGGCCGCCTTGCCGAGTCCTCCGGCGTTCGCTTCTGGGTCGAGTTTGAGATTGTCCGCCCAGCCGACAACACCCTCCTCGTCACCTGCCGCCAGTCTCTCGCCCTTGTGCAAATGCCCCAGGGCCGCGCCATCAAATTGCCGCCAGGCTTTCCTGATTCTTTCTCGCTCGCGTGAGTTCCCACACACGCTGGCTCCTCCTCCTTCTTACCCTCGCTGCGGCCCTGGCCATTGGCACCGCCGGCTGGGGCGCGCTCTACAACGAGACCGACGGCCAATACAGCGGTGCCTCCAAGGTCATGGCCCAGGGTGGCACCTGGCTCATCCCCGACAACAACGGCATCCCTCGCCTCGTCAAGCCCCCGTTCCTTTACTGGACCATGGCCGCCTCCATGAAAGTCTTTGGCCTCAACGAGTTCGCCGCCCGCCTCCCCTCCGCCCTCGCCCTCGTCTGCTGGGTCGCTGTCACCTTCCTCTTCGTCGCCCACCTCAGCACGCCCTTCCGCGCCTTCCTTGCTGGAGCCATCCTCCTCACGTCCCTCGGCACCTTCACCCTGGGCCGCATCGTCATGCCCGAGCCCTGGTTCGCCGCCTTCATCGCCGCCGCCCTCTACTGCGCCCTCCGCGGCCACGACGATGAAACGACGCAAAAACGTTGGTACCTCGGCTTCTGGCTCGCCGCCGCCCTCGCCACCTTCACCAAGGGTCCCCACGGCCTCCTCTACCCTCTCGCCATCGTCGCTCTCACCGCCCTTCTCTACCCCCCATCCCGCCCCCGCCTGCGCGGCCTCCTCTCCTGGTCCGGCTGTCTCCTCTTCCTCCTCATCAATTTGCCGTGGCATTTGTATGTGGAAAATCGCTTCCCCGGCTGGTTCCACCACCTCTTCTTCGCCGAGCACCTCGGCCACATGACCGGTGGCGGCGTTCCCGTCCGCGACTACACCGACGTCCCCCGCTGGCAGTTCGTGACCCTCCACTTCGCCTGGTTCTTCCCCTGGGCCGCCCTCGCCCTCGGTGCCTGGCTCACTAATCGCAAAACCTTTGTACTCCCCCGCACGTTTGCCACCACCTTCATCGCCTCGTGGGCTGCCGTCGTCTTCCTCTCCGTCCTCTGCACCGGCGAGCGCCAGGACTACTACGCCATGGCCATGTGGCCCGCCTTCGCCATGGCTGCAGCCTTTCTCCTCGACCGACCCCGCCTCAAGCTCATCACCGTCGCCTACGGCATCTTCCTTCTCGTCGTCGGCGTCACCGCCTTCGCCCTCCTCAACCACATCGCTGCCCCGGCAGACCACACCGGTACCGTCGCCGAGCGCTCCACCGCCTGGCTCACCGTCAGCAACTTCGGCCCCGAGGTCTGGGCCAATCTCTCCCCCGGCCTCTGGACGCTATTTGCCATGGCCGCCGCTGCCGCCCTGGCCTTCGTCCTTCTCCTTAAAGACCACCGCCAGCCCGCCTTGCTCGCCCTCGTCGCTTCCGCCGCTCTCCTCGATCTCGGAGCCACCTTCGGCACCGCCACCGTCGCCCCCTATTTCTCCCTCGGCCCCGCCGCCCGCGACCTCAACGCCACCCTCACCCCCGAGACCACCCTCATCTACGACGGCGGCTTGGATTCCGGCAGCAGCCTCCTCTTCTACACCAGCCACCCCGTCATCCTCCTCGACCAGCACCCGGAGAACGACTTCCTCGTCACCAAGTTCCACATCCACCCCGACCGCTTCCTCGCCTCCGCCTCCCTTCCCGCCCTCTGGCAATCCGGTCGGCCCGTCCTCCTCGTCACCGAATCCCGCAAGCTCCCCGCCTGGTCCGCCCTCCTGGGCAGCCCGCCAAAAGTCGTCGCCCGCAGCGGCACCCAGGTCGTGCTGAAAAATTGATTCTTTCTTTGGCACCAGCCGGGGATCGTGTTTACTGACAGATTCTCTATGGAAAACGTCATCATCATTGGAACGGGCTGCGCCGGTCTCACCGCCGCGATTTACACCGCCCGTGCCAACCTCTCTCCGCTCGTTTTGGAAGGCCGCCAACCTGGCGGCCAGCTTACCACCACCACCGCGGTGGAAAATTTCCCCGGTTTTCCCGAGGGCGTCGACGGCCCCGACCTCATCATGCGCATGCACCAGCAGGCCGAGAAATTCGGCTCCCGCTTCGAATACGGCCACGTGGAGGATTTCGAGCACGCCGGCACCCATACCCGCCTCAAGATCGACGGTCACTGGCGCGAAACCAAGGCCCTCATTATCGCCTCCGGCGCGTCCCCGCGCTACCTCGGCATCGAGGGGGAAAAATCCCTCATCGGCCACGGCCTCACCTCCTGCGCGACCTGCGACGGCGCATTTTACCGCAATGTCCCTGTCTGCGTCGTGGGCGGTGGCGACTCAGCCGCCGAGGAGGCTACCTTCCTCACCCGCTTCGCCTCCAAGGTCTACCTCATCCATCGTCGTGATACCCTCCGCGCCTCGAAGATCATGGCCGACCGCGCTCTCGACAATCCCAAGATCGAGCCCATCTGGAATTCCGCCATCACCGAGTATTTGAAGGACGACGCCGGCGAGGTTCGCGCCGTCACGCTCAAGAACCTCGTTACCGGAGCCACCAGTGAACTCGAGGTTAAATGCGTCTTTGTCGCCATCGGCCACGAGCCCAATACCGCACCTTTCCGCGGCAAGCTCGATACCGATGAGAATGGCTACCTCGTCCAAACCCACGGCACCCACACCAACCTCCCCGGAGTCTTTGCCGCCGGCGATGTCGCCGACCACGTCTACCGTCAGGCCATCACCGCCGCCGGCGAAGGTTGTTCCGCCGCGATCGACGCCGAGCGTTGGCTCGCCGCGCAGGAATAATCCTGCCGATGCCCTCTCGTTGCCCAATCCTCAACGCGCTCGACACCGGGAGAGCGCGATGAAGATTTGCGACCTCACCCAATTCTACTCTCCCGTCTCCGGGGGCGTACGCCGCTACGTCGAGCAAAAGGTCAAGTACCTCCGCCAGCACCACCCGGATTCCCAGCACATCCTCGTCATCCCCGGCGAAACCACCGGCCACACCGGCGACGACCACGCCCGCGTCTACACCGTCGCTTCGCCGCTCATTTCGCGCACCTCCCGCTACCGCGCCCTCCTCAAGCTCCACCTCGTCGAGGAAGTCCTCGAGAGCGAAAAACCCGACATCATCGAGTCCGGTGACCCCTACCAGCTCGCCTGGAAAGCCATCGCCTCCGGCCGCGGCCTCGGCATCCCCGTCGTCGGCTTCTACCACTCCCACTTCACCGAGGCCTACATCCGCTCCGTCGCCAAATACTTCGGCCCCCTCGCCACCTCCATCGCCGAGGACCTTTCCCGCCGCTACGTGCGCCATCTCTACAACCATTTCGAGCGCACCATGGTGCCCAGCCCTGCTCTCGCCGATCTGCTGCGCGATTGGGGTGTCGAGGATGTCGAGAACGTCGACCTCGGCGTCGATACCGACATCTTCAAGCCCTCCTCCGAATCCCCTGCCGCCATCCGCCGCGAGCTGGGTGTGCCCGAGGATCGCCGCCTTCTCCTCTACGTCGGTCGCCTCGCCTCCGAAAAAAACGTTCGCACCCTCTTTGACGCCTTCCGGCTGCTCAACGCCCGCCACCCCGGCACCTACCACCTCTTCACCACCGGCGACGGCTCCCTCCGCTCCAGCCTCCTCAAGCTCCGCGACGACACCAACGCCGTCACCTGGCTCCAATTCTGCGGCGACTCCCAGCAACTCGCCCGCCTTTACCATGCCGCCGACCTCTTCGTTCATCCCGGCATCCAGGAGACCTTCGGCCTCGTGACCCTTGAGAGCCAGGCCTGCGGCACCCCCGTCGTCGGCATCCGCGGCTCCTACATGGACCGCATCATTTTTTCCAATCAGACCCGCTGGGCCGCCGAAAACACCCCCGAGTCCCTCGCCAACGCGATCCACTCCAAGTTCCACGACGACCTCCCCGCCATCGGTCTCCAGGCCTCCCACGCCGCCCGCGGACGCTACTCCTGGAAAATCATCTTCGACCACATGTTCGCCCTCTACCAGGACGTCATCGCCCACTACTCAAAGTAAAAAGCAGTCCCGCCGCTCTTCTCTTCCAAAAAAGAGAGAGGCCGCAGGCCGAAAAAAGCGGTCGCAGACCGCGCCCGCCGCGCAGGCGCCAAACCCATGGGCCTCCGGCCCCAAACCTCCCCCTTCGTCGCCCTCCCTGCCCAAGCCACCCCGGCCGCAGGCCTTCTTTACCCCAACAAAGTAAGCTCCCTGCCGGCGCCTCCCTAAATTCCGCGTTCCGAGTTCCGCATTCCGAGTTTGAGGGCCCCAGGGCCCTCAGGGCGCCAGCGCAATCGGCCCCACCGTCCGTCGATTCGCCGGCGTGATCTGCGCCAGCTCCGCCGACTGCTTCGCCTTCTCATGCACCGTGATCTCCTCGTACCTCGCCCGTTGCTGCGCCGTCCCCAAAAACACCACACCACGCCGGGGATCCACATATCGATAAGTCACCACACCACTCTTCTCCGTCCCCTCCAGCACATAGGCCGTCGCGCCGGCTGGCACCGCCTTCTCCATCCGAAACCCAGCCTTCCCCAGCCGCTCTTCCACTCCCAGCGCCTCACTTTGTTGCAACAACGCACACCCCGGACTCATCACCCCCATCAACAGCAAAAGCACCCAGCGGTTCATCCCTCTACCCTAGCTGAAAAATCCCCATAAACCACCCTTTGCCCGCCGTCTCAGCTCGGCCTCTAGTGCCCAGCCTGCGGCCCGCTGGAAATTCCGACAAATCCAGGGTCCGACCGCTTGGCCGCCGTCAGAGGACTCGAGGTCGTCAGAACCAGTGATCCGGGCTTCATGATTCCCTTCATCTTCGCCACCAGGCCCGGGTCAATCTTCACTCCCGACCCCTTCAGCTGCGCAAACGTCGGCGCCGTCCCCGAGCCCACGTCCACCGTCACCCACTGCGCCGGCTTCCCCCAGCTTGACTTCGCCAGTTTCAAATAGACCGCTTCCGATACTTTCACGCCGGGCGGAAACACCACCGGACCGCTCCCGATCAGCACTCCGCCCCGCAGCACCTCCACCTTTCCGTCGGCCTGGCTCAACACCACCGCCACGCTCCCCTTGGGACTTAGCTCCGGCTTCCAGAATATCTGCCCCGTCGGCGCCACCGCCGTCTCCAGCATCTTCTCTAATCCCGCCAGCCTCTCGATCGGCACCTCGGAGACCGCCGGAGGCGTCGCATTCGCGGTGATCACCACCGTCGTGTCGTCCGACCCTGTCACCGCAAACAAATCCTTCGCAAACGCCAGCGGCAGATGCACACACCCGTGCGACGATGGATATCCCGGCAGTCCGCCCGCGTGCAAAAACACCCCCGACCACGTCAACCGCTCCGCATACGGCATCGACGCATTATTGTAGATGCTCGAGTGGTGGTGCACATCCTTGCCCAGGATGCTGAAAACCCCCGTCGGTGTCCGATGCCCCGCCCGGCCCGTGCTCACCCCCGTCCGCCCGATCTCGATCCCGTTCCGGTACACGTAAGCCACCTGCACATCCAGATCCACCACGATCAAAATGGGCCCGCTCGTCGCCCGCTCCGGATGCCACGCGTAAACCTTCTTCGCATCCGCCCGCACCGGGGTCGGAATCGCGACCAACCCCACTGCGGCCCAAAAAACGCCGAAAATCAGGGAACGGGAGGAAAAAAGTAGGCTCATGCGTCCATCCCTATCCATTTCCCCCACAAAGTCACAGCCTTCGGCACATTTTTACCGCGAATGCCATCAATGGGCGCCAACTTTTCACCCGAAAAAAGTGTTACCCATGTTCTGAACTCCGACTTCCGACCTAAGGATCCTCCTGGCGGCGCCGCCCCTTCATTTTCAGTTTGCCCCGCCCCCTCAACCCACTACAAACTCTATCGTGGCCCTGCCTCCCGGAATCTCAGTTCGACCCTATGCCCCTCGCGATCGCGAGGCCGTGCGCTGGCTCTGCTGCCAAACCGGCTACCTTGGCAAGCCCATCGACCCCGTCTTTGAGGATCGCGAGCTCTTCTCCGACTACCTCACCGCCTACTACACCGACATCGAGCCCGAATCCTGTTTCGTGCTCGAGCAGGAGGGCGTGGTCAAAGGCTACCTTCTCGGTTCCCGCCGCCCCTTCCGCCATCAGGTCTACGGCTTTTTTCAAAATATCGGCCTCTTCACCCGGGGCATGCTGCGCTACCCAAAGTACTCCCCGGCCACCCGCGAGTTCATTACCTGGATCCTCAAAAACTCCTGGAAGGAAGTCCCCGCCGCCCCCCGCCGCACCGCTCATTTCCATTTCAACGTCCTGCCCGAAGCCCAGTCCTTCGCCGGCACCCACGTCATGATGAACGCCTACTTCGACTACCTGCGTTCCCGTGGCGAAAAAGCCGTCTTCGGCCAAATGGTTACCTTCGAATCCCGCCGCGGCGCCCGCGTCCTCGAACGCTTCGGCTTCCAAGTCCTGGAAAAAAGAGAAATTACGAAGTGGAGGGATAAGCACCCCGAGCCCGTTTACCTCACGACGGTCATCAAGCAACTCACGCCGACCAAACAAGCGACCACGACTTCGGTTTAGCTCCTCTCGCTGACCCCGGCCTCCGGCCGCAAATACTTATCTCCGGCTTCCGATTTCCGACCTCCGGCTTCGTGAGGCTCCGCCTCACTGAAAGTCCCGCGCGATCTTCCCCTTCCACGTCTTGTCGCCCTTCACCACCCCATCTTCAGAAATGGTACGGTGAACGGTGATGTGGAAATCCTTCGCGTCCGATTCCACATCGATCTGCGTGGCGATCTCGATCTTCCGCCCCGCCTTGTCGATCGAGACATAACCGTCTCCCTCAAAACCCGCGCTCGCCGGGTTCGCCGGATCCACCCGATAGGTCACTGCCTCGCGGTCAAAGAAGGTCGTGTCGCCGATCTTCCAATGCTGGTCCTCGTCTTGCCGCACTTTCACCCACTTCCCCTCATGCGAAACCATCGGCGGCGGCGCATCGCCCAGGTTCGCCCCGGAATACCGCTTAAAGTCCGCGGGATTCGGTAGCTCCACCGACTTGAGCAGGAAATCCGCGGGCGCTCCCCGCGAGGTGAGCCACGGCAGCTTCACCGAGGAGACGCCCTCGCCCACCGCCAGCTTCGTCGGCGCCAGGTACGGCGTCGGCCATAGCATCGGGAATTGCGCATTCGACACCGTCACGCGAATGCGATGGCCCTTGGCAAAAGTATAGGTCGTGAAATGCAGCCCCACCTCCAGGTCAAAGAATTTCCCCGGCACCAGCGCCTTCGGCTTCGTGCGCCCGTCGCGCTGCGAGCCATTCGCCGCACCCCCAGTGATCAGCGTCACCGAGCCATCGGGATGCACATCCTCCAGGCATACGCTCCAATTCGCCAGCGCGGCCTCGGCCGCTACTCTTAGCTTCAACCTCGGCTGCCCCACCAGCACCTTCGGCGCGCTCATCGGCGCGGAGTCAAAGATCAGACACCCCTTCGTCTCATGCTTCATGTTCGGAGCCCGCTCGCCCCACCAGCTCCCCGCATCGATCCCCGCGGCGGGATCCACCGGTACCGTCAATACGCCCTTGCCGCTCTCGGACGACAGCCTGCCACCCAGCGCCAGCTGCAGCGTCTCCTCCGTCACCCCTTTCATCGGCCACGCAAAACTCTCGTACTTTCCCGGAGCCGTCTCGTAATCATCCCGCGCCGGCACCGTGCCCCGCACGAATGTCACAAATTTCGGCTCCTTCATCACGCCGGTCTCTTCCCCGCAGAGCCATTGCTTCCACCAGCGCACCGCCGTCTGCCAGTTGTTATAGCGCGGCCCGGGTGCGCCATCATTCGGCCACGCATGATTCCACGGCCCAAACTCACCCTTCACCGGCGTCTTCACATGATCCAGAATCGAGATCGCATAATCCCGATAACCGTCCAGCAAGCCCCCGATCGTATAGATCGGAATCTTCACCCGATCATAGCCCGTGAAAAGCGACCGCCCGTCCCTCCAGTATTTCCCATCCCGCTGATGCCTTAGGTCGCCAAAAATCCACGGCTCCCGGTCAAACCGGTTCTTGAAGTACGCTGCATCCAGCACGTAATCCGGCGTCTTCGGCATCAGGTTCTCCGTCTCCACCTCCTCCGCAAAAATATCCAGGTGCAGAATCCCGTCCCAATTATGCACGTCGTTCGCATACAGGTCCTCACTCGCATGCGCCACCAGTAGCGCCTTCAGCGCCGGCGGTTGCCGCATCGCCATCATCAACGCATTGAACCCCGCCCACGATTTTCCCTGCATCCCGATCTTCCCATTGCACCACGGCAACGCCGCAAATTTCGCGATGCATTGCTGCAGATCACTCAACTCCGCATCGGAATAGTCTCGCGGCACCAGCACCCCATCCGACCCGCCCGTTCCGCGAATATCGATGCGCGCACACGCGATCCCCCGCGCCGCCAGGTAGGTATACATCCCATAGTCTCCCGCATAAAACAGATCGTCTTTCCGGTACGGCACCATGTTCATCACAATCGGCACCCGCTTCTCCGGCGAAGCATCCGCCGGCTTGTAAAAAGTCACCGCCAGCTTCACCCCATCCTTCATCTCCACCGTCGTCCGCTCGATCGCCACCTTATGCTCCGCCGGATAATACCGAAACCACTTGGGTAGCGCCGCCCCCGAAAGCGTTTGCGGCCCCTCCGCCGAGGCCGCACCCACCGACCCCAATAAAACCGCAATCGAAACCAATCTTAAATTCCGAATACGACCAACCGAGAGTGCAACCAGTTCAGGGGGAAACATACCCGATGGAACGCCTACTCAGCTCCGTTGTCAAAAGCCGAATTCGAACAGAGTTCAGCCCATTTCGCCCACCGCTCCTCCCGCTAGATGCAAAGGTTGGCGATCTTCCCGTCCCTGATCACGACACTATGTTCCAATTGCACCGGACTTCCCTCAAATGTTCCCGAGACCACCGCGTCGAACAACCATTTGTCTCCCTCGCCCGATACCTCGAGAACCTTCAGTTTCAGCCCATACTTATCGAAAGCATCCTGAATCCAGCGGCGCACACCGAGGGCTCCATGATATTCCAGCCCTCCATCCTGCACCACGGCCTGCTCGGCAAAACAAGAGGCCAGCATTTCTTCGTCGCGCGCATTCACTGCCACCACCAGGCCATTGATCAAATCGTAGGGATTTCTCATCCCGCCATTCCCTCACGACGCACTGTCACCCCTATGTCAGGAGCATTCGCCGCCCCGCGGATTTTTCCGCGAGGCGGACGCTGATTGCCTCGTTAAATCATGCTGTGCAGCCCGACCACATTGCCTTCGCTATCTTCAAAGATGCCGATAAAGCCATGCGGCGGAATCGCCATCCTCTCGCGAATCACCTTCCCTCCCGCTCCTGGGATTCGCCCCAGCACCCCATCCAGATCGCCCTCGACGTCCAGATAGACCAATGTTCCGCCCTTACCCGGAGCAAAGCCCTCCATTTTGGTGATGGCTCCCCCCGTGCCGCCCTCTCCCCCCAGGGCAAAAATCCCCATCTGCCCGCCCGGCGTTTCCGTGGAAGTCAGCGGTTGGCCCAGGATTTTTTCGTAAAAGGCCTTGGCCCGATCAAAGTCGGACACAAAAATTTCGAACCAGTTGATTGCGTTGTTTTTCATGATGAATATTGGATTTTGTAGCGCCTGCGGAGGAATTCCCCAGGCGAGTCCCATTTCACCCCCCCGCACTGACAACCCTATGTCAGCAGCAAAAAATTATTTCGCGTAGCGTGCCGCGACCGCCAGCGCTGCCGCCCGCACCAGGTCCTTCAGTTCCGGCGGACTCTCCACCTCCACTCTCGTGCCATAGCTCAGCACCCAGCCGGTCAAATACTCCGGCGAAAAGCCCAGCACCTCGATTCTCACCCTCCCGTCGGCCAGAAACTCTTCCCGTAGCGGTAAAGACTGGGCATCCGAACGAAAGCGCTCTGCCACATCCCGGTCTACCAGGAAAGTCGCCGGCTTCACCGCCTCCCCTTTCGTTTCCCGGCGCACGAATTCCTCCAGCGAAAAATCCTCATGTCCGCCAAAAGTCTCCACCAGCACCTTCCATTCCTCGACCCGATCCAGGCGAAAATCTCTCATTTCGTTTCGTAGCCGGCACCACGCGATCAGATGCCACTGCCTCGCATAAAAAACCATCCCCAGCGGTTCCACCACCCGCTCGGTGATTTCCCCAAGTCGCTTGGCGTTGTACCGCAGGCTCAGGCATTTTCGCCGTACCACCGCCTCCTGCATCGGCATCAAATCCGATCCCAGTCGCGAGGCCCGGCCAAAGTACACGTTCACGGTCTGCTCCAGACGCGTAACATAGTCCCGTCGATCGGCCGGCAACACGGAGCGAATCTTCAACAGCGCTCCCCGAATCGACCGCTTCAACGACTCATCCGCCACCTGCTCGGTCACCTCCGCGCCGATCACCAGCGCGGCGGCCTCCTCCTCCGTAAACATGACGGGGGGCATATGGTATCCCCGCGCGAGGCTGTATCCGACCCCCGCCTCCGCCACGATCGGCACCCCGGCTTCACCCAACGCCGCCATATCCCGGTATACCGTACGGATACCGACCTCAAAATGCGCCGCGATTTGGTCCGCGGTGATCACTCGCCGCCCCTGCAGCAGCAAAATCATTCCAGTCAGGCGATCAATCCGGTTCATTCTCTTGCCCCCATCATTCCACATCCAATCTCCCAGAACGAAGCCATTTATTCCCAGTCGGCGCCCCGCTTTCCCGCCTCCCGTGGAACTCTAAGCTTGGCCCCGTCTTCCCCTCGCTTAGCTATTGGAACTTTCGTGACAACCTCAGCCAGCTTCTAAGCTTTCACCCCACTTTACGTTGCCAATGCCATATCGGCCTGTTATCCGCAATACGACCGTGAAGAAAATCCTTCTACTTCTCGCCCTTGCTGCTGTGGGTGTCTGCTCTTGGAAATTTCTATTTCCTCCCAAACCCTCCGTCGCTGCGCCTGGCGCCCACCTGGCCACCGATCCTGTCCAGACCCCTTCTTCTCAGCCTCCCTTTCAGAAGCAGGGCTACACCATCTCCACCCTTGCCAACTACGAACTCGACGCTCGTGTCCTAAGCATCCGCTCCTACGACCGGGACCAGGGCGCAGACCTCATCCCCTTCGATCTCGCCCTCGGCTGGGGTCCCATGTCCGACCCAAAAAAACTCTCCAACGTTTCCTTCACCCAGTCCGACCGCAAATACTACTGGCACATCTCCAAGCTCCCTTCCCCCACTCAGGACATCATCCGCTATAGCGCAAATACCCACATCATTCCCGCCAACCCTCAGGTCCGCGCCGCCATCGCTCAGCTCAATGCCGGCCAGCTCATCTCCCTCCATGGCCGTCTCGTCAACGTTGCGGGGCCCACCGGTTGGCGTAAAAACTCCTCCCTTACCCGCGGTGATACCGGCCCCGGCGCGGACGAGGTCTTCTACGTCGAGAGCGCCATCCCATTTTTCGGCGACCCCTCACACAACGACCTCCTTGCCTTTCCCACTCCGACTCGCACCGACGAGACCTCGCCCACCTACTCCAGCCAGGCCAACTCATCCACCACCCGCACCGTGAACGTCTATTGGCCGGTCAACCAATACAGCGCGATGCCACCCGTCCACCTTCCTTCCAGCCTGGCCACCACCCCTGCTACGAGCACCACCAGGGTCGCTCCATCCGCGCCTACCGTGGCGCGAATTCAGTCCGCTCCAGCCACGGTTTCCCGTCCCGCTCCGGCTCCTCGCGTAGCTCCACCGGCCGCCCGCGCTCCTACCAAGAGCTCGACCTCTTCTCAGTAGCGTCGTTTTTGGCGCATCGGACCTCCCAAACGTCTCGCGGTCTCGTCGCCCGCCTACGAGGCTCTCGCAAACCGACGGAGCCAAAAGGCCACCCCACATCCTGGCCGGAGCGCACTGTCCCACTCTCCGCGTTTGGAAAAGACGTCCAACTCACCCACCCGCTTCGTTTCCTTCCCATGGAAGACGCCGAACTCCTCGCCCGCCGCGCGGACCATCTCGTCCGCCTCACCAAAAAAGGCACCGCCAATCTCTCCGATGTAGCCCGCCACCCAGCTACCGCTACCGGCCCAATTCAAAAACCGCGCCCCGGCCCCTCCGAGCGTTCGTCGGCATCCCTCGGGCTGCATCCCTATCGCCCACTCGTGCCGTAGAAGACAGCGAACCTATCCCTGGGCCTTGATCCTGCGAAAACGAATCGCAAGAATCCCAGCCCCCACCACAAGCAGCGCCCAGGTGCCTGGCTCCGGGATCGCCGAAACCTCAAACTGCATCACCCTCCCGGTCACGGTACCGTCTGCAAAGCCGGCCGTGCTCGTCACAAAACCGTCGTATTGGATGGTAAACCCATCGATGCCGAGATAGGCAAAATTCGGCGTCCCGTTAAAGACGGTACTATCATCCGTCCCCATTGCGTCGGTGAAGAATCCTCCACGAAACACCTGCCCATCGGCCAGCACGACGCCGGTGAAATCCAGCGTGATCACGTTGTCCGACGTCAACTTCAGAACAAAGGGCGTCGCATCCGTGAGACGCAGCACATCGTTGCCACTATTGGTTGCATCACTGTAGGCAGGCGATCCCGTTTGCGTGAACTGAAAGCTGAAGTCCAGCCCACCGCTCGGATCCAGTGAGGTCGCGGTCAGGATGCCAGGGCTGTTTCCCGGACCCACCACTCCGCCACCGCTGATCCTGCTCACCTTGCCGGATCCACCCAGCTTCGTCCCCGCCGATGTCGTCACTTCGCTAGAGGTGGAAATATCCCCGTTTACCACGATGGTGCCTTGGCTCAACACGGTCGTGCCCGTATAGGCATTCGCCGTAAGAATCGTGAGTACGCCGTCGCCGGATTTAACAAGGTTACCTGATCCCGCCACCTGCCCCGAGCCACTCAAGGTGTAGGCCGTCGTGGAGTTATTCACTGTCACCGACCCCGGCAGCAATGTGCCCGACAACACCACATTCCCCATCGCGCCTGCATCATTGAAGGTCACCTTATCGACCGCATAAAATTGCTCCGCAGTTCCCGAGCTACTCCAATTCGTCGTGCTGTTTGCATTCCAAACACTCCCGTTCGAGCCCGACCAGACCAGATTGGCGGCCGACCCGCTCACTCCCATATACACAGCGCCCGGAGTAGTGGTCGTATCGAAGGTGATAGTTTGCCGGATCAGCGGCCCGCCCCACGCCAGGTTCGTCTCGTTTCCACTAGTCAGGCTGCTGGCTCCGTTGATCAACGTGTAGGTGCCATCCGCCAGCCCCCCGTTCAGGAAATTGGCCACCACGCTGGTCGTGCCACTCAGCGACAGCGCCCCTCCTAACGAAATCAGATCGTTCACATGCGCCCCAGCCGTCGTGGTATTGCCCAGGTCAAAGACCAGCTTGCTGCTGTTCAAAGCCAGGTTGCCGCTGATCGTCACCGTCCCCGCCGTGTTCGTGCCCGCGATATTGATCGTCCCACTGCTCGCCACATTGCCGATCACATCATTGGCAAATCCTGAGATCCGCCCCGCCTGCAAAGTCTGATTACTTCCCAGCGTGAACGTTCCGCTGCTCAGCGCCGAAACATCCAAAATCGCCCCCGGCGTCACCGTTATGGAGGGCGAGTTATTGATGCTCCCCGCTCCCGCCAACGCCAGCGTCCCTTGCGTCACCTTCGTCGCCCCCGTGTAGTTGCTCTGGCCGGTCAGGGTAAAGGTTCCAGAACCGATCTTGGTCAGGTGCACTGCGGAGCCCATGACATAACCGGCCACCGTGCCACTGCCGATCACTCCACCAAAGGTCGAACTTGCGTTGCCGGCCCCCACGCTCAAATTAAGAGTCGTCGCGGTGCCCGTGAGAGCCCCCACATAGCCTCCACCCGTGAGCATCTTCACTGTGCCGCTGGCAAGGGCAAATCCCGACCCCGCCACCACGTTGATGTTTCGCGCCGTGGTGGTGAAAAGATTGGAGCTTGTCCCGGTCATCAGGAGCAGGGAATTTCCGGTCACGGAGGCATTGCCGCTCCACGGCGAAGAACTGGATGTTCCGCTGGTGATGGCGATAACCCCGCCACCGTCAAAGGTGGCATTACCTGTCCCGCTAAATGTACCGCTCAAACTCAAGGTTCCGCTGATTGACGACAGGAAGGTCACATCTCGGTTCAACGCCAATGCCGAACTGATCGTCACCAACCCACTCCCCGTCCCAGTCCGCCCGATCACTACCGTTCCGCTGCCCTGATTGCTGACTACCATCGGACGCGAAAAGGTCATGGCACTGCTGGTCGTATTGCTCACCAGGAGCGCGAGATTATTGGTTCCCGTACCCGCATTGCCCAGGGTAACGGTGCCGCTCGTGCCCAGTGCACTGGTGCTCGTCGCGATCAAAGTACCTGCGCTGATCACCGTGCCGCCCGTATAACTGTTCGCCGTGGAAATGGTCAGGGTACCTGTGCCGGTTTTGAGCAGGCTGCTGGTTCCCGCAATCTGCCCCGAGCCACTCAATACATAATCCGTCGTGCCGTTGTTTACGGTCACGGTGGCGGGTAGCAACGTGCCCGACAAAACCACATTTCCGTTGCTCGAGGCGTCGTTGAAGGTCACCGCGTCTCCGCCGAAAAACACGTCCGGAGTTCCCGCATTGTCCCAATTCACCGTGTTGTTGGTGTCCCAGTTATTCCCGTTGGTTCCCGCCCAGACCAGACTGGCCGCTGCTCCACTCACATTCATGGTCACCGAGCCAGCGGTGGTCGTGGTATCAAAGACAATGCTCTGGCGGTATAGCGTTCCGCCCCACGCCAGGTTGGAAGCGTTTCCACTGCTCAGGCCCGTGCCCCCGGAGATCAGCGTGTAGGTGCCATTGGCCAGCGTTCCGTTCAACAAATTGGGCGCAATGAACGTTGTGCCGCTCAATGACAACATCCCACTCAGCGTAATCAGGTCGTTCACGCCCCCTCCCGCCGTCGTGACATTCGCCAGGTCAAAAACCAACTTCCCGCCGGTCAGCGAAAGATTGTTGCTCACGGTCAGCG
>FTBM01000091.1_pt1 | contig 33767 bp, 46 predicted proteins | sample 1639361 | NCBI WGS metagenome assembly FTBM01 (sample SAMEA3914864, study PRJEB12502) | metagenome | biome: forest; material: soil | place: USA | collected 2012-03-12 | depth 0.3 m | reverse complement strand
GGATGGCGGCTTTGCGGTACCAGAGGTCGGCCTGGGCGAGGTCGACCTTGGTGCCGGTGCCGGCGGCGTACATGAGGCCGAGGTTGAACTGGGCGGTGGGGTTGCCCTGCTCGGCGGCTTTGCGGAACCAGGCGAGAGCCTGGGCGAAGTCTTTCTCGACGCCTTCGCCCTTGAGGTAGACGGCGCCGATGTAGAATTGCGCGGGGGCGAAGCCCTGGGCGGCGGACTTGCGGAAGAGGTCGAGGGCCTGGGTGGCATTCTTATCCTGGCCGAGACCGGTGAGGGCCATGCGGCCGAGGTAGAACTGGGCCTGGGCGTCGCCCTGGGCGGCGGATTTGGCGAACCAATCGTGCGCAGCGGTGAGGTCGCGGGGTACGCCTTGACCCTCGAGGTAGAGGAGGCCGAGATTGCATTGGGCGCGGGGGGCGCCCTGCTCGGCGGCGCGGCGGTAGAGGTCTTCGGCTTTCACGTCGTCCTTCGGTACGCCCTGGCCCTCGGCGTAGAGCTTGGCGAGGTTGTTTTGGGCGTAGATGTTGCCCTGGGCGGCGGCCTTGGTGAGCCAGTCGATGGCGCGGCCGGGATCGTGCTGCGGGCCGGGGGCGGCGTAGAAATCGCCGAGGTTGAATTGCGCGTCGGCGTTGCCTTGCTCGGCGGCCTTGGTGAGGTACTCGACGGCTTTGGCATTATCCTGCGGGACGCCGTCGCCTTTCAAATAGAGGAGGCCGAGATTGGCCTGGGCGGCGAGGACTCCGTGGTCGGCGGCCTGCGCGGCCCATTCGGCGGCCTTGGCGGGATTTTTTTCCACGCCGACGCCGCGGGCGTAGAGGCTGGCGAGATTGAACTCGGCGGGCGGGTAGCCTTGCTCGGCGGCCTTGGTGATCCAGGTGGCGGCCTGGGCGGCATCCTGCGGAGCGCCGTCGCCGGCGAGGAACATATTGCCGAGATCGCTCTGGGCCTGGGGGTAGCCGTCGCGGGCGGCCTTGCGGATCCAATCGAAGGCCTGGGCGGAATCTTTGCTCACGCCGCGGCCCTCGGCGTACATGAGGCCGAACTCGTACTGCGCCTGCGGGTCGCCCTGCTGCGCGGCCTTCTCGTACCACATGGCGCCCTGGGCTTCGTTTTTTTCGGTGCCGCGACCCCGGGTGTACATCTCGCCGAGCTTGCGCTGGGCGTAGAGATTGCCCTGGCCGGCGGCCTTGCCGTACCAGGCGAGGGCCTGGCCGAGATCCTGCGCGATGGCGGTGCCATGCTCGTACATCTGGGCGAGGTTTTTCTCGGCGTCGGGCTCTTCCTGCGCGGCGGCTTTGGTGAACCAGGCGAGGGCCTGGGCTTCATCCTTCGCGACGCCATCGCCCCGCATGTAGATGAGGCCCACGTTATTCTGCGCGGGCGCGCTGCCGAGGGCGGCGGCTTTGAGAAACCAGGCCATGGCGGCGGCGGGATCCTTTGGCACGCCCCGGCCGGTGGCGTACATGACGCCGAGATTGCTCTGGGCGTTTTCCTCGCCGAGGTCGGCGGCTTTGCGAAAGAGGGCGAGGGCCTTGGCTTCGTCGGCGGGGACACCTTCGCCATTAGCATAACGGGCGGCGAGGTTGGTCATGGCCACGGGCACGCCGAGGTCGGCGGCCTTGCGGTAGAAGGCGATGGCCTTGGCGTCGTCTTTCTTCGTCCCCCTCCCCTGCTCGTACATGAGGCCGAGGAGGTAGTAGGCGAGCGGGTTGGCCTTGTCGGCAGCGGCCTTCACGGTGGCAAAGGTGTGGGTGTCGCAATCGTCGCTATTGACCGTGCGGTCCTCGACGAACTTATTCACGAAGGCGTCGAACTTTGCCATGTCGCTAATGCCCTGGGCCTGGCCCTCGGCGCGGCCCAGCACCTGGAGCGTCTCGATGGGCGGGATGAGGTCGCCGGTGTAGCCCGCGGGCAGGCTGGCGAGGGTGCGGGTCTTGTAGAGAAAGAGGAGGAGCTCGCTATCTGCCCCAGCCGTGCGCAGGCGCATGAGGGCGTCGGCGTCGACGTTGCCGGAGTAGCCCGCAACCTTCACCTGATCGTGGATCTGGGGGGTGGTTTCGCCGGATTGCAGGCGGGAGATGACCTCATCCTCCGAGAGCGGCGTGAGTTCCCCTGCCCTGGCGAGGCCGAGGCACGCCAGAGCGAGCGCGGCGAAGAGCAGCGCGCGGGCTGGGCGGTGGATCTCGAAATGGCGTAACATGGCTTTCCCCTCGGTACGAGGTGGGCGTGAAAGATAGCGCAGGTTTGAGCGGGGTCGAGATATAATTCGTGCAACTGGTTGTATTCAAGACCGCTTTCGCTCCCGGTTTTGTAGAATTGCGGGCGCCGCTACTTTGGTACCTTGGTGAGAATGGCCGGCCCGAAGAGCGTTGCTACTCTGCGCCAGCCGCTACTCGGGAGATCATCGACCCAAGTGACATCCTCGGCCACCAACCGGCAATCGATGCGGCGCACATTATCCGTGACCTGAGCCAGCACGGCCAGGAAGGCTAAGATCGCGCGCCATAAGTTAGAAATTGCGATGATTGATTCGCCCGGCAATCCATCAGGTCCAACCCTAATAACTCCAACGCATTAAGACGCTGCGAAAAACCATCCAAAAAATCGCCCAAAGCGCAAGCCGTGAACAAGCCTGACATTAGCTTGACAATAAGTGAAATAGCTTCTTTGTACTGTCATCAATAAATGACGCCGGTTTAATTTGGCCGGGACATTTCGAAATCAACTGTTCCCACCTTATGCCTGCCGCCTTCAATCCCAAAACAACCCAGTTCGATCCGCAAAACGCGCTCTTCCTCGCCATCGCCTCGGATATCGCCTACGATCAGGACCAGAAGGTGGCGAAAAAGAGAGCCTTGGATCTTCTGGGGTTGGAGAACTTCCACGCTTTTAACACCAAGGACACGCAGGGGTTTGTCGGAGGGAACGACAAATTTGTGGTGGTGGCGTTTCGCGGCACCGAAACCAAAGAGATCGCCGATTGGATGACGGATGTGGAGATTGCACCGGTCAATTTCAATTATTTGTTCCAGGGCGCCAACGATATCGGGCATGTCCACAACGGCTTTGGGCATGCGGTGGTGGATGTCTGGGACGAGGTCATTGAGACGATCAATCAGTTTTCCACCAAGGGGCAGAGCCTTTGGTTCACGGGGCACAGCCTGGGCGCCGCTCTCGCGGTCGTCGGCGTGGCGGCGTGTCTTTTTGACGATAACTACCGCAGGCCGGTCAACGGACTTTACACCTACGGGCAACCGCGGGCAGGCGATCACAACTTTGCGACAACGCTCGACGGGATCTTTCGCGCGAAGACCTTTCGCGTGGTGAACAATGCCGACATCGTAACGCGGGTGCCTCCCCGCAGCCTCGGCTACTACACCAACGGAAGCCTTCTCTACTTTGACAAGGCGGGCGTGGCGCACAATGACGACGGCTTCTGGAACCAGTTTCTCAATGAAGTGGTGGTGGGCTTGGGCGTGGCGCAGAATTTTCCGAGCGTGGTCAAGGACCATGATCTGAAGACCGGCTATATCGACCACATTCTCAAGTACATTGGCGATGTTAACAAGGGGCTGCGCAAGCCTCTGGTGTGGTAGGAGGCGGCGCGGAACGGCGACAGATTTGCTGAGTTCGCATCTCGCCTCGCGCCCCATCTTCTGCCACGCTGCTCTCCATGAAATTTGTCGATATCGGGCGCTGCTTTGTGAATGTGGAGGTGATTTCCCACTTTGAATACAAGCCGGGGAATCCGCGGGTGCAGGGGTATGTGAACCAGACGGAGGATGCGCTGACGATTTACTTTGGCGATGAGCGCGAGACGTTTCGCGGGGAGAAGGCGAAGGAGTGGAAGGCGCGGTTGCTGGGGGAGAATTAGGATCGGGAGGAGGAGCCGGGCGACGAATCGTCCGACTCTCCTGGGGCTAACCGCGGAGCGAGTCTGCTCGCGCTTATTTCATCATGCTGCAGCAGCCAGCCATGGGGGCGGTGGTTTTGTCCGAGGCGCCTTTGGCCATATCCATGGTGCCGCCTTTTTTAGGGGCAGTCGGGTCCAAGTGGCAGGCGGGCTTGGCAGCCTCGGTGGTTTGGGTGGCGGTGGTGGTCACTGCTGGGACTGTGCTACCCTTGGATGGTGGCTCGGCGAGGGCCAGGGTGGAGAGCGCAGCCACGGCGGCGGCGGTGAGGAGGAGAGATTTCAGGGTTTTCATACACTAAGTATAACGAGAGACCGCGCGGCATCCCTCAGAGTTTCGGTGAAGGATCGGCAGGCAAAGATGGTGCCCGGGGAACGGCGGGGGAAGGCTCGGGCGAGGTTTCGCCATTGGGGAGACGCAGGGGCGAGCTTTGGCCGGAAGCCAGCACGAGCAGCAGGAATGCTCACGAGAGAGTTTTCACCGCAGGCGCAACACGGGACGGAGTTCGATCGGATAGTTATCGACTGGAATGACTCCAATAAGTTGGATAGCCGCGGGTTCCCAGTTCCGCTTAGTCACGACAAGCGTATGGCGAGGGAAGCGATCCGCCGCATGAAAAAGGCCCACCCGCTTTTTCTCTTCGGGAATGGAAAAACGCCCCGTGTCATCGGTGAGAAAGAGACGCTTGTCACCCTCGAAGAAGACGGATGCGCCAGCGACGGGCTCAAGGCTTTGCTGAGCGACAACGCGACCGGAGACGGCGGGGCGGATTCTCTGGTAGGTATCGCAACCGGAGAGGAAGGCTAAGACAAGGATAAGGAGCTGGGCTTTCATAATCTCCAGCTTCTCATAAGCTATATTCACTCACGTCGTAACTCCAAGTAACCAAGTGCTGCTGGGCATCGAAGAGAAAGATCACCCCTATGCCCTTACCGCCAAAAAAATCAGCGCGCACGTTCGAGCAAGACACCTCGACATAGGAAACGGAGCGAGCAACGAGGTCAGCGGTCACACGCCCATAGGGACCTGGATAGGGCCCATCCACGGGAACGCACTCATATCCCAGGCCGTTTAGCTCCTCCAATACCGCAGATCGATCGCGCTTGTCGGCGCATTGCCGCATCTGCGCAACGATGACTTCCTCGGGTAAATTGTGATAGTGGATCCACAAGCCCCAACCTGCAACCGCCAGGATCGCAAAGCCGACCAAGCTCAAACCACCCATCAAGACAGCCAGGACACTACGTTTCCAAAGACTCAGACCAGAAACAGCGACAGAGTAGGTTGCCGCGCCGAAGAGCAGCGTTAGCGCAACTATGTAAAAGAAAAAAATGATCACGGCCGGAGCGGCACACTCCGCAGCTCGATGAGCAGGCCGCGCTGGCGGGCGGTGCCGAGGATGGGGATCTCGCGGGTGAGGTAGCCTTTCTTTTGCACGGAGAGGGTATGGCGGGGGAAGTAGTCGACCGGGAAGATGATGGGGTAGAAGCGGAAGCCGTAGCGGGCGGGGATGGCGAAGCGGCCCTGGGCGTCGGTAAAGTAGAGGTCGGGGCTGGAGGTGAAGGTGAGGCAGGACTCGGCGAGGGGAGCGTGATTGGCGGCGTTGACGACCTGGCCTGAGACGGCGGGGCGGGTGGTCTCGCAGGTGACGCAGCCGGAGAGGAGAACGAGAGAAAGGAAGAGGAGCAATGCTTTCATAGCCGAGGTTAGATTGCGGGGAGAGTAGGAAAGGTTCCCGGCTGATGGCGAGGCCAATTGAGGATCGAGCGCAGAGATAGCGGAACCCAACGTGCTCGACGCATTGGTGCCCACGAAAGGGCAGTCCCGCTTGGCGGGACATGTACTTCGTACAGCCTATGTCGGCATGCGCCTCCATTCACGAGCGCCGCCACGGAGTGGGGCGAAAACCTTAGTGCAAGCGGCTCAGGCCGAAGGCGATCCAGCCGATCCAGAGGAGGAAGGTGAAGGCGCAGGAGGCGGTTACTGCGAAATAGGCTCGGGGGGAGGGCCAGACTTCGCTGATGGTGCCGACGAGCACGGCGGCGGCGAGGGCGAGCCAGGTGGCGCTGACGAGGGCGAGCTCCGAGAGATCTGGCGCGGAGAGGTCGAGCCCCCGGGCCACGAGGTAGACCAGCGGCACGAGGGCGGCGACGGTGAAGGTGGAGAGGAGCAGGGAGCCGAGGCGAAAGGCGATTTTCTCGGCGGAGGTGAGGCTGGCTTGGTGAACCAGCGCAGGGGCTTTGGGCGATGCGTTCATGGGGGGATGGGGGAACCTTGCGGGGGGTTGCAGCAACACTCTGCCCGAGGGAGGCTCGGCGCAAGGGCTGGGGGGAAGATTTCTTGAAAAAAAGCAAGTCCGGGGGAGCTCAAAGCTCACCTCCGCCGCGCCGTGCGGATCGCGAGCACGAACATGACGGCGCCGGAGGGCGAATCGACCGGCGGCTGGTCGAGGATGGCGTGGGCGAGGAAGCGGCGGCCTTCGTAAAAGCCCCACGCGAAGCAGCGCTGGGCCTGGGCGTGGCCGATGAGTTGGAAGGTCTCGACCTCGCCAGACCACCACCGCCCGCCCGAGAGCATCACGCTCACCACATTGCTGCACTCGTGCAGCGCGCCACAGCCATGCGCGCGGTGGACGGCGGCCTGCAGCCGATGAAGGTAGAGACTCTGCTCCTCGGTGATCGGGACGGTTGTGGAATCCATGCTGCCACCTTAAGGGAATATGCGCACGCTGTCTGCTGGGCGGCGGCGCATTATCGTGTAGGGCGCGGCCTTACTGGGGGGCGCTCACTTTGCCGATCCGCCGAGAACTCTTTGCTATTCGGAAGATGCCGCACAAAGTTGACGCCATTGATGGAGTTTAGCTGAATTGCAGCAGCTACGCCGGGAGTGGGAAAGGAATTGGGTGAACCCTTCAACAGGGTGCGGGGAGGATCTTACGTGACAGAATAGCGGGACCCCGCAGCGCGGCGACCCTACCAATAACACGAAGGGAGCCGAAAGTGTGATGGCATCCAAATTGCAAAGATGCCTTCACGCAATTTCCATGGTCCGCTCCGGTTCGGCAGCAGGCCTGGATGGAGTTCATCCGGGAGATGTCGCGCGGTGAACTGATCAAAGAAGGAACGGTGGAGCTCATCATCGATCTGGAGACGTCGGACAACGGCTTGCGGCAGACTCTACAGACGAGGCTGACGGTTTGCCGGAGAACGGCGAAGTAGCATTTGCGAGCAAGAGATTACCGCAAAACCATTCGCCATCCTCCCCCGCCCTCGCTATAGGAGCGGGATGCTTACGCTCTATTTCCTCCGGCACGGTCAGACGTCTTTTAGCAAGGCCAACGCGTTTTGCGGCGCGGGGTTGAATCCGCATCTCACCGAGGACGGGCTGCGCATGGCGGAGCTTTTTGCCAAGGGCTATGCGAGCACGCCGTGGAAGGCGATCTACACCAGCCCGCTGAAGCGTACGCTGGAGACGGCGAACCCCGTGTGCACGGCCACCGGTCTCTCGCCCCAACTGCGCGATGGCTTGAAGGAGATCGGCTATGGCCAGTGGGAGGGCAAGACGACCGAGGAAGTGGATAAGGAATTCCACGACGACTACATCCGCTGGACGGCTGATCCCGCGTGGTACCCGCCCACCGGCGGCGAGGCGGCGATCTCGATTGCGCATCGCTCGATCCAGGTGGTGGAGGAGATCCAGAATATCTACGAAGAGGGCAATGTGCTCATCGTCTCGCACAAGGCGACGATCCGCATCATGCTTTGCTCGCTGCTGGGCATCGACGTGGGCCGTTTCCGGTTCCGGCTGGATTGTCCCGTGGCGTCGGTCTCCGTGGTGGAATTTGGCAAACACGGGCCGCTGCTGAAGAAGATGGCGGAACGCAGCCACCTGGATGCGGATTTGATCAATCAGCCGGGGACTTAGGGTAAGTCGGAGGTCGGAACTCGGAGATCGGAAGTAAAAATTGCCTCGCCTTAGATTTGATTGGCGCGGCCCGATCGAGGCCTGCCGCGCAAGCTTTCCTTAGTGCGTGTCGATCACGCCCTGGCCGGGGCCGAGGGAGGCGATCTGGGTCTCGACCTGGTCCATGGGCACGGTGGGGATGGTCTTGGCGCCGATGGAGGTGCTGCCGGAGTAGATCATGAAATTCTTGGCGCGGATGGCATCGGCCACGCTGAGGCCGGAAACTTTGAAGACCATGGGATTGGTGCCGCCGTGGGTGGCGTCGACCGTTACCCCAGGGACGGTGAGCGTATAGACGACGGACTCCAGCGAAGGCCAGGCGGTGCCGGGGTAGCCGGCGGCGAGGGCATCGTTGGCGGTGGAGGCGATATTTTGCGCGTTGCGCTGGGCCACGCTGGCCTTGGCCTGGTAGATGATGTTGACGATATTGGGAATGGCGATGGCGGCCACGATGCCGATGACCGCGATAACCACCAACAACTCCACGATCGAAAATGCTCGGCTCGAGCGAGAGACGGGGGACAGGGCGCTCATGGCAAAGACTAGTATGGGCCGGAGCCAGCCATGGGGCAATCTCCAAATAACCCGGGGATTCCCAAGGGGAAACGCTGTAGGGAATTTACCGCCCCGGCATGACGGTGACGACCTTGCCCTCGGGCGAGTAGATCACGCTGACAGGCGGCAGACCATCGGCCTGGTAGCGGATGAGCTTGCTGCCGGCGCTAGGCGAGGCGGGGTTGTCCAAAGGGTAGGCCGTGGCAACGACGACGGCGGCGCCCGTGGGACCGGATCGCAGGGAGGCCTCCACGGCGGCCTGATCCATGCCGGGCTGGATGCCCATGAGCAGGGCGCGATTGCGCAGACCGCTGGGCAGGTTGGCGGATGAGCGAAGGATGAGCGCGTAAACGCAAAGGCCCAGCACGACCAGCGCCGCCGCGATGATCGAGTAGAGAACCAGGCGCTGGAGGCGTGAGCTGGAGGCAGGGGTGTTCATAAGCGGGCTAACCTCCCCCGGGGGTGGGACTGGCGGCCGGGGTCGCGGCGAGCTCGGCCAGGGCGCGGGTGACCATGGGAATGGACACCCCGGCTTTCTGGAAAGTGGTGAGATCCTTCATCACGGCCTCGTTGCCAAATCGGCTGCCGTCCCAACAGTTCCAGTTTTTGCGGTACAGGTCCATGGCCTCACCGTAGCGGCCGCCGCAAAGCAGCGCATGGGCGCGCGTGACCTCGACGGTGACCAGCGCCTCGTCGGGGAGTTGCTCCTTGACCGAGAGGATGTCCTCACTCAGCGCGAGCGCCTCGGGAACCCGCTGGAGGCAGAGCAGATTGATCGCCCGCACACTTTGGTACCCGGCCCAGACCACCGGCTCCTTCTTTTTGGAAACCCCCGCCAGCGCCTGACCCAAGATCGCGTCGCTTTCCTCAAGCAGCGCCGTTCTCTCCGCACCCTGCTTATAGGTGCTCAGGGTGATGAGCATGGCGCTGAGGCTAAGTTTCCCCATGGAAATCTCCGCCGCCATGAGCGGCATTTTGCCTTCGACCTCCAGGCCTCCGCGCATGGCCACCACGGCCTCGCCGAGCAGCTTCTCGGCCTCCCGGTCAGGTTTTCCCTCGACCAGGCTGCAGAGCGCGCCGCCCAGGCCGACCTGCACCACGCCCCACATGAGGGGCTCGTCGGCCCGGGTCAACACCTCGCCGGCCTTTCGCAGAGTGGCCACGCTCTCCTGGCGCATGGACAAGCTCTGGGCTCCATGGAGGGTTTGCGAGAGGCCGAGCTGGGCGAGGCCCAGGTGGGTGTAGCTATTGGCCCATTCCAGCGGTTGGTCCTCCCGGGTAAAAACCTCCAGCGATTTGCGATAAGAATCGATGGCCTTGGTGAAGAGTTCCTCGCCAATCCCGCCAAAACGCAGCATGCCCATTTCGGTCACGAGATCTCCCCGGGCTGTCTGGCAATCCGCCCACTCCTGCGGGGTGGACTCCTTGGTGTAGATCTCCAGGGCGCCGTCGTAGCAGGCCACGGTTTCCCCCAGCAGCCGCACCCGCACCCCGGGCGATTGGGGCGACGCCATGGCAAACATGACCCGGCCGATATTCACCTGCGTGGCGGCCCAATCCAGCGGAGCGGTGGTGCGAATATCCTCCAGCAGGGCGCTCTGGTAGAGATAGAGCACGTCGTCCAGCCGGTGGGCGGCGTCCAGCGCGGAATCGGCCTGGGCCGAGTTGAAGAGAAAGTTGCCCAGGGCATTGCGCGGCTCGGCCCATTTCTGGCCATCCTCCACCAGCTTTCGGTAAGTCTGCTCCGCGTCGTCCATGCGGAGCTGCTTCTCCTGCAACGCGGCCATGAGCAAATCCTCCCGCAGCAGCCGGCGGTAATCCGCGCCGTGGTCGCCGCCGCTCTCGCGAGCCTGGGCGATGGCGGCCGCCCGGGCGGAGCGGCCGTGTTCCAAATGGGCCAGCGCCTCGGCCGCGCTGCGCTCGCCCAGCAGGCGAACGGCGATGCGATAGGACGGGCTGGCCTCGTCGTGCTTCACGGCCTGCTCGATGGAATTCACCAAGCGGTTCAGCGTCAAGAGTTGCAGGTTGCGCTGAAGATCCACGTAGATCGTTTTGTCCGGCGACTCAGCGGCTCTCTTCGCGGTCGCGGCTTCCTTGATCAAGGCGGCGAGGTTTTTCTTCATCCCCTCGTGATCGAGATGAAAATCGCCCTGAAGCTGGGCGACGGAAGCGGGCTCGCGCGGGCCTCCGCCGAGCCAGTCTGGCATTTTCAAGGTGGGCATTCTCCAATCCGGCAGCAGAGGCAGGTTAAACTTCTGGGAGAGCGTGAGGCCGTGCAACATCACGCCCCAGTTGCCCACAATGAAAAGCACCGCGAGGAAAACCACGACCAGGCCAAAGAGCCAGGCTCCGATGCGGCGGCGGGGCCGGGGCGCGCGCGGCTCCTCCCGGGCGGCGCGGGGGGCCGGAGCGAGAGGGAGGGCGCTCACCTTGGGCAGGATTTCCTCGGGCCGAGCCAGCGCGGTGTAGGTGGATTTCCAAAGCTGGATGCGCTCGCGGTAGGTCTTTTGCAAAGCGCTCACCTCCTCGTGCTCGCCGGGATTTCGCTCGTAGGGAAAGTCGTCGTCGCACACCAGCACGTGCAGCTTTTTTCGCAACTCGCGGGCAACCTCGGCTTCCATCTGCGCGTAGGACTGCCGCGCCTGCTCGAACGGCACGGTGGCGGGATGGGGCTCGGCTCCATAGGCTCCGCTCACCACGTGCACTACGGCCTCGCACTGGGTGATTTGCTCCACCAGTTGGCGGCGGCCATCGAAGTAATCGCCGGAGATATTACCCCGGTCCACCACCGTGCAACCGGCGGCGGCCAGGCCCTGGCCGATCAGCTCATAGGCCGGGCCGAGATCTTCCCGCGTGGCGGAGACAAAGACTTTCATACCGGGCCGGTTTGAGCGGCAGGGCGGGTGCCTGTTTGGCTAAGTTTGGCTGGCACGGTGGGTCTGGGCGTTGCTCCACGAAGAGCGGAGCTCAACTAGCACGAGACCCGCGCGCTTAGCGATGAAAAAACCGCCCGCCCAGCGAACTCTAGCCGCCCAAATCGTAGGCGGGCAGCGCCGCAAGCACCTTGCGCTCGGGCGAGTAGACGACCTCGATGGGATGAAACCCGCCGATACGATAGACCACGACGCGGGAGGAGCCCTCCGCCAGGACCGAGGTGACCGCCAGGGTGGTCTGCGCGAGCGGGGTCTCGCGTTGGGTGCCGAGCCAGCAAAGGCGATTCACCGCCCCCTCGTCCATCCCACGCAGAATGCGCAACTCCACCACGCTAGCGTAGTAAAGAGTGCCCAGAAAGTAAGCTGCGAAGCCCAGAGCGAACAGGGAGAGGATAAAAAGAGCCCGAAAGAAATGGCGCAAGGCGGGACGAACTGGCCGGGTGGCGTAGGGGACAGACGCAGGCAGGTAGTAGGTCGTGGTCACGCCTTGGGAAGGAGCATAATTTGGGCCGAGTTAATGCAGGCTCGAAATAATCTGTCCGGAAAGAGGAAGCAGCAGGCCGACAATGAATAGACAAAGGAGGGCGGAAAGGAGGAGCACGAAGCCGATGCCGAGCAGTAGGGTTTGGCGCTCGGTGGGTTCCCGGCGAAAAGTGAAAAAGCCGACCACAAGCGCCATGACCCCAGGGAGCAAACCGGCCCAGTGCCCGGCCTGAAGCACCAAGACCGTGAGGCCCGGCAAGGAGAGAGAGCCGAATGCAAGACACCACTTTATGGGATATATGGAAGCCACGCCGATGCGATCTTGATGACTGGACGTTGCAATCGATATGGGGCACAAATCATCGACACGCCTTGAATACGGAAAACAACCAGGCGAATCACCCAAGTTCGGGCACTTTATGAAAGGCATCTTCCCTCTTATCGCTGCGGCGCTTTCACTGGCCTTCACCTCGTGCACCAAGACTGACCGGCCCTTGCAAATCGGCGGAGCATGGAAAATGGCGGGACCTTACAATGCGGGAATGCCAAGCGTGATTACCCAGGATGGCAATTACTTGATTTTTGTGAACGAGAAAGGGGGCCGGAGCCGCGGTGTGCTAAAGAACGACGCAGAGGTGATCGCGCTGGATTGGGAAGGCGGCTTGATCGGGCAACTCACGGAAGGGGCTACCCGCATCAACTGGAAGAATGGGACGTGGTGGGTGAGGGACAAGGGTGTGCCGGAACAGAGTTGGTGGTCTCCTTTCTCGAAACGAGGGTGATCGCATGTTCAAAGTGCTTCCCCCTTTGCTGATTAGCTTCGTAGCAGCGGCGGTGCTGCTGATCGCCGGCAGGATGGTCTGGGAGCAGGTGGAAACGGCCCGGATATTGCGGGAACGAGATCTCTCGCCAAAGGTCTTCGAGGATGCCATGAATGTGGCTACCTCTGTGCGCGCGGAGGATTTAGAACTGGCGAGAAAAGGAAAGCCGTCGATCTGACCGGCCGACCTCGGCATGAAATCGACCGGGGAATATCTGAGCTATCTCAGGAAGCATGGGTATGTGCTACGGGAGAGCAGGACGCTGGCGGGAAACATCGTGATTGGCAATGTTTCGCGAGATTCTCCGGAGAATGCGATCTTTGTGGTGAGCAAAAGTGGATGAAATTCGTCCACTTTCTGGCTGATTTTCAGCCACTTTTTGGCGTGGCCTAAGCCGCCGGCAGCGAGAAGAAGAACTTGCTCCCCTGCCCCACTTCGCTCTCGACCCAGATGCGGCCGTGGTGGGCCTCGACGACGCGCTGGCAGAAGGTGAGGCCGAGGCCGGTGGAGCGGCGGGTAGTGGCGGTGGCGTCGAGGTGGACGCCCTCGAGGAAGATGCGCCCGAGCTGGTCGGGCGGGATGCCCATGCCGTCGTCGCTCACGGTGAAGACGACGGCGGGCGGATGATCGGCCGGGCGGCGCTCGGCGGAGACGGTGATATGGCCGCCAGGCGGGGTGAATTTCAGCGCGTTGCCGAGCAGATTGACGAGGACGCGCACGATTTTCTCGGAATCGACGCGGGCGGCCGGGAGCACGGTGACGGCGTCGATGCCGAGGTGGATGTGGTGGGCGGAAGCGAGGGCGGCGACTTGCTCGAAGGCGAGGGAGATGAGCTTGGTGGGGTGGACATCCTGCAGGGTGAGGGCGCGGTGGCCGCGGTGGTCGATGTTTCCAATATCGAGCATGTTGTCGATGATGATGAGCACGGCATCGCAATTGCGCCGGGCGGCGGCGAGGCACTCGACCTGGGCGGAATTAACCGGGCCTACGTGGGCGACGGCGCTCATGCTGAGGAGCAGCGCATTGAGCGGAGTGCGAAGGTCGTGATTGTCGAGGCGCACCATCTGGTCGCGGTGTTGCTCGGCGGCCTGCATGGTGGCGATGTCGTGCCCGAGCTTGGACGCGAGAGCGCGCAGGGCGATCTCGGCGGAGGCTTGGTCGGCCAGGGCGCGGAGGGTGGAAAGTTCGATATCGGTCCACTCGCGGGGAAAGTCGGCGATGGCGCAGAGGGCGCCGAGCGGGGTGCCATTGGCATCGCGCACGGGCATGCCGGCATAGGCGATGACGGCGAGGGAACTCACGGCGGGATCGTGCCCCGGCAGGGGATCGACGCGCGTGTCGCCGATGACGAGCGGCGCATCGGAGGTGACGACCTGCTGGCAAAAGGCGGGAGAGAGAGGATTGGCCAGTTCATCGACGAGACGGGCGGGCAGGCCGCACACGCTCTTGAAAACCTGGCGATCCTGATCGACAAAGGAGATGATGGCGACGGGCACGCCGAGGATGCGCACAATGAGGGAGGTGAGGCGGTCAAAGACGGCCTCCGGCGGGCCGTCGAGAAGGAGACCCTTCTCTAGAGCAGGCAGATGTTGCGCTGGCACTGGCGTTGTATTGTGGGGCTCGCGGAAAATTTGGCAATGCCTTTGGAGAGACTTTTAAAAGAATGGCTTCTCCAGCCTTTCCCCATGTTCTCGCAGTGCGATGAACTATTTGTCGATCTGGTAAAGGGAGACTTTCCTCCCGTTGGGAAGTGTGATGACGGAAAAGGAGAGGGTCGAACTCATTTCAGCTTGGCGAAGGTATCGCGAGCGGAAGAGGGCCTCATAAATGCCCTTAGAGCGCAGTTGGGCTCAGGCAACAAGCCTGAATTTATTTCAGTTTCGCCACCGCATCGCGTACTTCCTGGGCGTGGGTGGCGGTCTGGGCTTTGGTGGTGACCCAGGCAATTTTGCCGTCCTTGATCAGGAAGGATTCGCGCTGGGTCAGGCCCACGACCGGGATGAGATCCACGCCAAAGGCGGCGGCGACTTTGCCATCGGCATCGGCCACGAGCGGAAAGGGCAGCTTGTTGGTTTCCTCGAATTTCTTTTGCGAGTCGACGCTGTCGCGGCTCACGCCAATGACCTGAATGCCCTGCGCCGTGAGGTCGGCAAAGGAATCGCGCAGCGAACAAGCCTGCGCGGTGCAGCCGGGGGTGCCGGCCTTGGGGTAAAAATAAACGAGAGTGAGCCCTTTTTTATAGGTGGCAGCAAAGTCGATCGGCTTGCCATCCTGATTGGTCCCGGTGATGGCCGGAGCCGCCGCGCCGACTGCCAGTGGAGCGGCGTGGGAGCAAGTAACGCCGAGGGCAAGGAAGGCCGTGGCGAGAAGCAGGGATTTCATTTCCCGCAAGGTACGCGAGGCCGGACGAACCGCAAGGGGCGGAGCGCTTTAAGGAACGGAGAAGCGACTACGACGGCGCATGCAGGCTCATGCTCCAGACCGAAATGAGCGGAGAGACCATGCCGACCGCGAAGACGATGAGCGTGCCCACGATGGTCGAGCCGAGCGCCACGGCGAGGAAGAGGGCGAGGTCCGCCGAGGGCTTTTTCCAAAAGGTAAAGATCACGGCGAGGAGGAGAGCCACCGCGGGAAGCATCGCTGGCCAATAGGAATATTGAAAGAGCCAGCCGGTCAAAATAGGCAGCGGCTTGCCTCCAAGCGTGTGCTGGTATTGCACGCTCAATAGCGAGCCGATCAATAAAAAGGCGAATGACTCCAGGAGGGAGAGAGCGAAGAGCACCCACAGAGTAAGGCGGCGAAGAAGAGTGCCTTCCATCATATGCCAGTATAACCGGGTCTACGTTTGCTGCTGCATGCCGCCATGAGAATGAACAAACGGCATGCTAACGCTGATGCAGAAAAAGAAGAGGAGCAGACCAACGAGCAAAACGACCGCAATGACCACGACGAGCGTGAGGGTCTCCGAGGGCTGCTTCCATGAGGTGAACGCAAGGGCGACGAGAAAGGCCAGGGCGGGAAGAACTGCGTACAACCAGCCAGCGTTGAAAACGAAATCGGTGAACACCGGAAGCGGCTTGCCTCCGAGCATGTCGTCAGTCACGTGCTTGAGTGCGGCGGAGCACATGGAAAAGATAAACCCTTGGAAAGTGACCAAGGCGAAGAGCACCCACAGGGTAAGACGGCGGAGAAGAAGCGCAGGGTGCGTCCACGACTGGCTGGCGGAATCTTCGGAGTTTGTCATGGGAGAAATCCAGACTGGCCGAAAATCGGCGGTTTAAAAGCTAATAAGGCTAACTGCGAAGCTCGCGGAGCACCTAAGACTTGGCCGTCTTATTGCTCCAAGCCTGCCGCAATCGATCTCGGATGGTGAAGACCACGTTGGAGCCGAAGCGGGATTCGATGGCGGTGAGCTGCACGCGATTGTAGGCCTGGTCGTAGGAGTCGGCGAAGGCGGCCTTGAAGCAACTGAGTTCCTTGTCCTTGATCTGGATGCCGTATTCGCAATGCATGGTGCGCTTCCATTCGCGCTCCCAGGCGACGCTGGAGAGAGGAGCCTTGTAGGCGTAGGTCCCGCGGGCCACATCGCGCTCGGCCATCCAGGCGCCGAGCGGACCGCCAATGGGCAGCCGGGGCACGATGAGCGCAGACAGAAGGCCCAGGCCGATAACGGCAAGGAGGGCAATGGCGAGCGGACGCCGGGGTACGAAGGAGAGGTACGACATTTACGAGGGGCGCGCATCCTATAGCGGAAAAATCGGGGATGTCAATCGAAGTCGGAGGGCGGGAAGCGGAAGGTGGAGGTGGTTTCAACCGTGGCGAAACTCGGGCCAGCGCGGAAAATACGAGTTCACCGCTATACGCAAATTATTTATTTTTAATACGTTACGATAAATCATTCTTCAGAATGCAGCGAACAGCGCTCGGCGGCGGATAATCCGTTCATGGAATAGCCAGGGGCTCGGGAGGCGGAGTGGGGCCGATGCGCGGGGAAAAGGTGAGCGGCTCGACCGCTGGCGGGAAAGCGAGACCCGGCGTGATGGTGCGGACAGCCGCCACCTCCGCCTCGCTAAGCGCCGGAGAAAAGCCCACCCTCGGACCCGCAGGGCGCGGCGCAGCTTCGGATTTCGCTTTCCACTCCCGGTAAGCCAGCTCGCGCGTGGTGGCGATGACGTCGAAGCCGTAGGCTTGGCGAATGGCGGCGAGTTGGATGCGATTGTAGGCCTGCTCGTAGGTGTCCGAAAATGGGGCACGGAAACAACCGGCGGAGCCATCCTTGACGTGGATGCCGTAAGTATTTTCCAAGGTGGCTTTCCATTCCTTTTTCCAGCCCGAGTTTGGCATGCCAATTCTGTAAGCGAAGTAGCCACGGGAAACTTCGCGCTGGGCTGCGATAGAACCAAACGGGCCACCTATGGGGAGGAAAGGGCTGAGCAACACACTGATGATAGCAACCAACACGATCATCACTCCCACGTAAAAGATCCGCGTGGCGCGATTCGATCCGGGCGGGAAGATGGTCAATCCCATGGAGGCAACCTAATACTGGAGCCGCAAATCGTCCAGCCAAGTTAGCTTAGACCTGAACGCTCCTGGCGCATTGCTGGTAGACGGTGATCAGCTAAGAGATGTGCCACTCCGCCGCCTTGGAGATATTGACGAGGAGTTCGGCCTCGATGCGCGCCGCATTTTCGCGCATGAGATCAGCGTGCTCCACGCCGCGATTGGCAAAGCGCCACCAGGAGAAGCATTGTTGGACGGGGTTCAGAAAAAGAAGCATTTCAGAGTATCGTGTCAACTGGCCGCCACTACACCAAATGCGCACCGACCGGCGCATGAATCGGAACGAAGCTTTCTCTTTTTTGTGGCGGGGGGCTGACTTTTTATCACTACTGGAGGGATGAAGATGAAGCTCGGCGGGTTGGTTTGTGCAGCGGCGGCTCTGGCTTTTGCAGGCTGTGCGGAGACCACGGTGCAGACGATCGCGCCGGGGACGCTGGTGGGGCGGCATACGCTGGGCGTCTATGTGCCGCGGTTTATTGCGAATCCGCGCTGGTCGAGCGAGCTCACGGGCGTGTTCATCGACGACCTGATGGCGAAGTCGAAGGCCACGGTGGTGCGGGGCGACACGGTCTCGCTGGATCTGCCGGATGCAGCCGGCAGTTCGTCCGGTCTCCCGGAATCGGAAAAGGCCTTTGGCGGTGTCTCGACGCCAACGGTGCCGATGGGCCAGGCCGGGATCTACGCCGCGCGAAAACAGGGCGCGGGCCTGATGGTGGCAGGCGACGTGACGACAAATACCGCCAGCGCCGGCAGCTTCGTCGCGGTGGCCACCATGCAAATCGTGCGGCTCTCGGATGGCGTGACCGTAGCGCGCCTGCGCAAGGAAGTGACAGGCAGCGATGAGAAGCAGGCCGCGATTGAGGCCGTGAAGCAAACGGCGGCGGCCATGGCGGCAGGGTATTGAGAACCGTGCCGGTTCATCGTTCAAAAGGCAGAGGGTCGACCTTTGCTCCGAGCGAGCAAAGAGCAGCCCTATTTACTCAGAGCGCTTTTTTTGTGGCGCAGCCACCCATTTGCATCCACCTGTAGAGGCATGAAGATGAAGTTCCCTGCGCTGGTTTTTGCGATGGCAGCAATGTGGCTCGGCGGGTGCGCGGAGCAGACGGTGAGCACGATCACGCCGGGAGCTTTCTCCGGCATGCGTTCGGGCTCGGTGTATGTGCCGGTATTCGATGCGAAGCCCGAGGTGGCCAGCGCGGCGACCACGGAATTCATCGCGGACCTCGGGGCCAAGACCCGCGTGCTGGTCGTGCGGGGCAACTCGATCGCGCATGATTCCAACCCCGAAATCACCACCGGCTCGATGTTGGCGGATGTGAATGCCGGAATCGAAGCCGGTCGGGCGACGGGCGCGAATCTGATGATCGCCGGCGAGATTCAGACCCACCGCGCCACCGGAGGCTACACCAGCGTGGCGATCCTGCAGATCATCACCCTGGCCGATGGCGCGACCGTCTCGCGTCTGCGTCAGGAGTACACCGCTGCGGACGAACGCCAGGCCGCCCTCGGCGTGGCGAAGCAGGCGGCCTCGGTGATGGCGGCGGGGTTTTAGAACTCGGGGATTGGCGGGCCAAAAGAATCGGGACCAATCTCTTCCGGAAATTGCTGGAGCATTGACCGGGCGCCAGAGCTAAAAAGCCTCGACCAACTCGCGGCGAGAGATGCCCAGGGCGAAGAGCGATCGAAAAAGAAGATCGAGTGAAACAGAAGGATCGCCCGCTTCCATCTTCGCCAGCCGGGATTGGCTCGTGTGTAGCTTGAGAGCGGCCACCTGCTGGGTGAGCTTTTGGGCCTGGCGGGTGGCCTTGAGCAAGCGACTGGCGGCCAATCGCATCTCGATAAACTCCATGTCAGCCGCGGTCAGCCCGAGGAAATCCTGAACCGTTCCTTCCACCCATTGGCTTTTGGCTTCAGTTTTTTTTGCGCTGCTTTTTGACTTCTTCATAATTCGTTAGTCGTTTTTTGCAGACCTCCAAAGTGGTCTGCGGAGTTTTTTGGGTCTTCTTCTCGCCGATCTCCAGAATCACGATGGCATCGGAATCCAGAAAGTAGTATAAACGCCACGTCCTATTTCGGTCGTTCACTCTCAGTTCATGACAAGCTTTCCCGATTGAGGGCATCGGTCGAGAATGCGGCAGAGATGGCTTTTCTCCTTCCTGCAACTGCCTGAGGAGAAAACCCATTTCACGCCGAGCTTCCGTGCTCATAGGAGGCGTTTTCACCTCGCCCGCCAGCCATCGCAAAGGCTTGCTCATTCCCAATTACATTATGTCAAAATCGACATAATGCAACATGAATATAAAAATCCCGCTCCCGTCCTATACCGGCTGCTGCTGGCGCTCGTTCCAGTATCTCTTGCTGCTCGTATAGACGACAAGCACAAGCAAAATCCCGAGAAGCACGCCGGAGGAGCCCTACTTCGACTCCAACTCGGCCGGCAGAGGAAAATCCTTCAGGAGATGCGCAGGCTCAGCCCAGGTGTCCTGCAGCTTTTTCTGGTAGTAAATGCCGATGACGAAGCCCTCGGGGACGTCTCCGGATGCGGGATCTTCCACCGGCACCGTCATTTGAAGGGTTTCCGATTGGCCGCCCGCCCAATCGATCGGCGGGCTGATCCAACGAGAAATGACGGGCTTCTCGGTGAGTAACACATCGCCACTCGTCGTCTTCTTGTAAAAGTAGACCATCACCCGTACCTCCTGCATATCAACGGCGAGGCTTGGAGTGACGACTAAGCTCACATTGATCGCCTGCGTGCCTGCATCCGTGGTGGCCGGCACAACCTTGGAAATCGAAAAATCCGAGGCATGGGCCAATGCCGAGGAAACGGCAAACAAGGCTACGGCACTCAGGCAGATCGCGCACAGGCGAGAGGAAGCAGGCATGGCGCATCCTTAGTGGAATCAAGGACCCACTCAAGCAGGATCGGGCCCCTGCTTAATCAAAATACTAAGAGTCCTCCAGGCTAGCGCGCGCCAAGGTCCTCCTTGGCCGGCAGCGGAAAATCCTTCGCGAGCTGCGGGGGAAAGGCCCAGGTGGCCTGAAGAAAGTGGCGGTAATAGATGCCGATGACCACGCCGAGCGGCGCATGGCCCGCCCCGCGATCCGCCGCGGGGAACTCCACCTCGAGGCCCTCGGTCTTGCTGGCCCAATCCACCGGCTGGGTCAGCCAGCCAACCTGCGATACGGGATAGGCGGGCGCGACGGAACCATCCTTGGCCCGCGCGTAGAAGAGCGTGGTGATGGATATCTGCCCATCGACCTTCACCCCGGGAGCCACTGCGATGGTGAGGTCCACGATGCGCTGGTGTTTGGGCGTGTCGTAGGCATCGGCCTGCGCGATGGAAAAATCCGCCGCGCGAACGGAAAGAACCAGGGCGAAAAGAAGCGTGGCCGCGAACAGGCGGCCGGGGAGGAAACGCGGCATCAGCGATCAGTAGCGAGCACTTCCAGATAGGTAAAGATGCCGTCTTCGCTGTCGTCCTTTTGCCCGTCGAATCGCACGCGGACATGGCGGGTGCTGCTCCACACCTGGTGGACGGTACCCGTGTGGCCCTTGCGCGGGCCGATGAGCGCGGAAACCTGGTCGCCCACGCCAAAGGGGGCGCCGTTCTTGCGGCCGCAGTATTTCTTAAAGGGAGCCAGCACGCCAAAGACCAGCGCCAGCCCAAAGCCGGAACCAAAGATACTCTCGATGAGCACGCTCTGGTGATGCAGGTAAGCCTCATCGGCAAAGGCTCCAATGACCAGCAGCGGCGCGCCCCAAAAAAGCACCAGCCACGGCCAGCTCTGGGCAAAGAAGTATCGCGCGGGTGTGGCTTTCATCGGACGATCAAAGCCCCGCTCCAGGGAGGCGAAAGGCATGCGTATTCGGGGTCGTGTTTTTCCCATAGCACGCTTCGGTGGGGAGGAAAAATGAAATTTCCGGCCAAAAAGGCGGTCTGGTGGGGGAGATTCGCCACCACGAGCGACTTTTTTGAAAAAACCCCTGCGCGAGCCCGCCGCTCCTTCCTGGAGATTTACCGCCCGGAGGAGGCCTTCTTTATCGCACGGTTGGAATGGTATCGGGAAGATTATCCGAAAGACTGCCAGGATAGATGTAGGAGGCCTGGATCCTGCCCTTGTAGTAGATACCCATCACCACACCATAATACGCGCCGCCCTTCACCACCGGACACTCGAGCTGGAGCGTCTCGGGCCCCGCCGCCCAATCGACCGGCGGCGTGAGCCAGCGCGAAACCGCATCGCCCGGCGTGCTGACGATGGCCCCCTCCGCCGTGCGCGCGTAGAAGTGAACCACCAATTGGATCTGCGTGGGATCGATCTTCTCCTTCGCCACCGTGGTCACGACCAGGTCGATGAACTTTTTCCCACCGGAAGCCGTATTGGTCACCTTGCCAATCGACATGTCATTGGCCTGAACGGAGGCCGCGAAGGCGCAAAGGAGCAGGGCCAGAGCTGCCATGCGGCCCGCAGAAAGCGAAGGAAAAAGTGATTTCATAAATGGTTCAAGGCTCGCCCCAGCCACCGCGACAGAGCGCAGTCGGCTCAGGAACATCCGGTTGTGTAGCGCGAGCCTGGCGGGAGGACGAGAGAAAAGGCGCGCACTCTAGTAGCTCTCTCCGCTCTCGAGGTCGGATCGCACGCCCAGGCGGGTTTGAAATCTAACGGGAAGGCAGAGGCGGGATTCACCGTCCACCGGGCGGAAAACGGCAAAGTGAATATGTGGCCCTTCGCTGTATCCCGTGTTGCCCGATTTCGCAATGGGCTGGCCTGCGGCCACCTTATCGCCGAGCCGCACCAAAGCGCCTTGGGGCTGGAGATGAAGGTACTCGGCGTAGGTGCCGTCGTCGTGCCGGATGATGACGAAATTGGCCGCCGTTTTTAGCACGGGATCGGTCCCTCCCACGGTGAGGTTGTCGCGCACGCCTGTCACCACCCCGGCCCGGGCCGCGCATATAATGGTGCCTTCCGCCGCCTCCCAATCGATGGCCTGTTCATTGCCGGTACCGGCATAGTGGCTGAATTTCCCAAGCGCCCCTTGGTTGACGCGGTGAAGCTCGCCGGTCCGAAAGGGGAGCCGATAGACCGTATCGTTCGCCTTTGCCTCCCCCGGCAGGCCAAATTTCCACTGATAGGTGAAGGTATATTTCCAAGGCTGGCGCGGATCCTTGCGCTGAATACGCACAAGCTCGGTAGATTTATGGTCCTTAGAGTCAACCGTCAGAGGAAATGGCTGCGACGAGGTGGCATTGATAAGAGTACAGCGAATCGTAAGAGTATATTCCGTGGCGTAACTATTCTCCGCCAACAGAGTCACGCCATTGACCTCGGAACGCTCCATGATGTGCAGGCCGGACTGGTCTTCCTCGGCCGGGGCGGGCGAAGCGAGGAAGAGCCAGAGACTTAGCGTGACAAGCCAGCTTGGAGAGAGGCGCATCCTATCGCCTACTTAGCCTTCTCCCGCAAATACGCCGCGATCGCCTCATTATAAACCGTGGCGTATGCAAACGCCTCTGGCGCATGCGGAGCCGTGCAGCCGGCGGGCAGCGAGGTATCGCGCGGCAGCTTGGCCACAAGGGCGTCGTCGCCCTGCTTGAGGCCGGGCGCGGTGTACACAATGCCGCCGGCCATGTAGATTTTCAGGTGGCCGGCTTTGATATCGGCCGCCGCATCGGCGAGCGCGGCTTTTTTGGAAAAGTCTCGGGCAGGCGGCGTAGCCGGCGGCGCGGCGCAGGCTGACAAAAAGGCGACGAGCAGGAAGGACAGGACAAGCGCGGGTTTCATGGGTGCGGGCTCTGGCCTTAAGCATAGCGCAGGCGCGCCAAACGGCCAGCGATTCCTGCCTCCGCCAGAATCTCCTCGACTCTCCCCCACCCCTCCGCTCATACAGCGAGAAATCCTATGGATGCCACCTTGTTCAAACTCGTTTTCTCCATCGGCAGCCTCATTTCGCTCATCCTCAATTTTGCCGTCCTCGTGGCCGCCATCTTCGCCCTCCAGCGCAAGATGCGGTCGAGCGCCGCGCTCATTGCGCTTGGCTGCGTACTCGGTCTGGTTGGGTCGATCGGGGGCTTCGTCCTGTACTCCATTATTTCCACTCCTCCGGCGCCCTGGATCAACCTCGGCCTGCAGGCTCTATTTACCCTGCAAAAAATCCTGTGGGCCATTGGCACCATTCTTCTTCTGACGGAAGCCAAGGCCCAGCCCGTCCCAACCCCGCCTCCGCTCTAGCTTCTCCCTCCGCGGAAATTGCTCGACTCCCCGGGCGGATGCCTAATCCTACCAGCCCATGGCGGATTCCTTTTCTTACGTGGTGCACGAGGCGAGCTCGGTGGCGTATCTGCTCACCAATCTCCTGGTCAGCGTGGTGGCGTTGATGGCTTATTTTCAAACCCGGCGCATGAGCCTTCTGATCCTCGCGATCAGCTCAGGCTGCGCGGCCGTCACCAGCGTTGGCTATTGGATTACGTGGCACTTCCTGGCGAAAATCTCCTCCTATTCGCTCATCATGGGCAGCCTCCAACTCGTGGACATCATCAACCAGCTCGTCTGTGTTGCCGCCCTGGTCTGGCTCATTCGCAGCGTGGCCGACACCCTGCCCCCACCCCTGCCGAAACAACGCCCTTAAACATCCCACCATGCCCTTCCAAGCGCTCTACCTCACCAAAACCGAGACCGGCGTGCAGTCGGAAATCGCCTCGCTCGACGAGGCCGCGCTGCCGCCGGGCGACGTGCTCATTCGGGTCTCACACTCGACCTTGAACTACAAGGACGCCCTGGCCATCACCAAAGGCGCGCCGGTGGTGCGAAGCTTCCCCATGGTGCCAGGCATCGATCTGGCCGGCGTGGTGGAGCAAAGTACCGATGCTCGTTTTGCGCCGGGCGATGCCGTGCTGGTCAATGGCTGGGGCCTCGGCGAGGAGCGCTGGGGCGGCCTGGCGGAAAAGGCCCGCGTGCCGGGTGATTTTGTGATTCGCATTCCCGAAGGTTTCGGCCCCGCCGAGGCCATGGCGCTGGGCACCGCCGGCTACACCGCCATGCTCTGCCTCATGGCGCTTGAGCGTGGTGGAGTGACACCCGCGCAAGGCAAAGTGCTCGTTACCGGCGCGACCGGCGGCGTCGGCAGCGTGGCCATCTCGCTGCTCGCGGCCAATGGCTACGAAGTCACCGCCTCGACCGGCAAGCCGGCGGATGCCGCTTATCTCCAGGCGCTGGGCGCCGCCGAGGTGATCGACCGCGCCGAGCTCTCCGGTCCCGGCAAGCCCCTGCAAAAGGAGCGCTGGGCCGCCGCCATCGACAGCGTGGGCGGCCACACTCTCGCCAATGTCTGCGCGAGCCTGCGCTACCGCGGCCATGTCGCCGCCTGCGGGCTGGCCCAGAGCATGGATTTCCCCGCCACCGTCGCCCCCTTCATCCTGCGCAACATCACCCTGCATGGCATCGAGAGCGTGCGCGCCCCCCGCACCGAACGCGAGTTCGCCTGGCAACGCCTGGCCCGCGAGATAAAAGTTTCCCAGCTCAGGGAAATCGTCACCACAATCCCCCTCGCCGACGCCATTGCCAAAGCAGCAGAGCTGCTCTCGGGCAAACTGCGCGGGCGCTTGGTGGTGACGATCTAGTCCCGCGCCTTCAATCTTCCAAGACGCGTTTTCCACCCTTTCTTTCCGGCCCATCGAGAGCGAGAGTAAGGCATGATGTTCAATGCGGAGTGGCTGTTCGCCGCGAGCCTCCTGGCCAGCGCGGCGATGAATTTAATAATTATTTCATACGCCATTCCGGCCTGCGCCCAGCGGCTGCGGCCCGGCCCGGTGGTGCTGAGCGCGGCGGCCACCGTGGGCCTCTTTCTCTCGCTGGCCTACTGGATCTGCGGGGCCCACGCCATCTTCATGAGCGGCCATCCCTCGATCTATGCCAGTCTCTTCCTCATGGATATTGCGACTTCGGCCCTCTACGCCGTCGGCGTCGTGTTGCTGCTGCGGGAGTTGACCGCCGTCGCCCCCTCGCGCGCAGCGCAGCCAACCGGCGCGTAGCGCCGCGCCATTTCCGTCCTCGCGCCCACGCGTCATCGGGTACATTGGGAAGTTTCTCTTGACTTATTTTAATAATTATTAAATACGAGAGTTACTTCTACCCCCCTTATGAAGACACATCCCCTCACGCTGGCCGCGGTTGTTTCCGCGGGTCTCCTCCTGCACTCTCCCAACCTTCGCGCCGCCGGTTTTATTGCGGTCGATTTCGATGCCGGCCAGACCACCGGCAGCCGACCGGTCGGCCCCATCGCGATTACCCCGGCCACGAATAGCGGTTCGGCCGCCGTCACCGTGGTCTCCGGCACCGGCAATCCCGCCGGCGGCGGCGTGGCCAATGGCATCCGCATTCTGGATACCGGCGGCAGCGGCGCGGGCGTGGAGTACAATTTCGTCAACTCCCTCGGCGCGCAGGTCTCGAGCTTCCGGGTGGATTTCGACATCGCGCAACTCAGCTCCGGCGCGGCGGGCAACTACATGACCTTTGGTCTCGGCGAGTACAACAGCTCCACCAGCCTGCGGCTCAACACCAGCGGCCAGCGCTTCATCGAGGCCGACTTCACCGCCGACGGAAAGGCCAATTTCCTCAGCGCCACCGGCACGGACAGCAACAACAACGCACTGCTCGCGGGCCACAATCACGTGACCATCTTCGTCAACGACCTCGACTCCGCCGCCGTCACCTATGCCCGCCCCGACACCGGCCTCGGCCAATCACTGCCCGCGAATTCCGTGGCCTATTGGCTCAACGCGAATCTCATCCTCACCACCACGCTCGACACCGCGGATACCACCGCCGGGGGCACGGTGGGCACGTCGGAGCACAACTTTGGCCGCGCGGGCTGGGTCACGTATTCGGCCTTCAATGGACTCGATTGGAACGTGGACAACTTCGCCGTCACCGAGCTCCCCGCCGTGGCCACCGGCACCACGCGCTTCGTCACCGATGCCGCCAGCTTCAACGCCCTGCCCAAGCTCAACGCCGGCGATGTCGTCGTGATGCGCAATGGCGCCTATGGCGCGCTGAACAAGGGCCTCGACACCTCCATCACCAGCGACGCCGTCGCGCAGAGCAACCCCATCATCATCCGCGCGGAAACTCCCGGCGGCGTGGATGTCACCGCGCCCTCCGCCCTCATTTTGAAAAGCAAGGGCATCACGCTCGCGGGCCTCGATTTCCTCAGCACCAGCGGGATGATCGACAATTCCGGCACGAATCCCGTGTACCTCATCCAGACCGCGCAGGGCTCCAGCTATCACAAGCTCTCCAACATCCGCCTGCTCAATAGCGGCGCGGGCGACGACTACGGCTACTGGGTCTTCCTCAGCGGCTACCACCACACCGTCGAGTACTGCTCCTTTGAAGGCAAGAACGAGCCCAATGGCTGCCCCGTGCTTTGCATGAAGGGCTTCACCAAAACCGAGGCCGATATGAATACTCAGCGCCTGCACGCCGTGCGCTATTGCTACTTTGGCCCGCGCGAGTGCGAGGCCGGATCCGGCGGCAATGGCTACGAGACCATCCGTATCGGCGACAGCGACTCGCAGGCCATCGATATGCATTGCACGGTCGAGCAAAACCTCTTCTATCATTCCATCTGGCGCAGCGACGCCACTCCCGCCGGCGAGGTGGAGGTGATCTCGAACAAATCCGTGGGCAACCAGATCCTCAACAACACGCTGCTCGAGACCCAAGGCGAAATCTGCCTGCGCACCGGCGACTCCTGCGTGGTCGATGGCAACTACATCCTCGGCGGCGGCACCTACTCGGGCACCACCATTTCGCTCAACCCCGCCACCGGCCTGCAAGGTGGCATCCGCGTGCTCGGCTACAACCACATCGTACGAAACAATCACCTCGTCAATCTCAGCGGTTCCAGTCTCGGCGCCGCCCTGAGCGTCCTCTCCGGCAGCCTACCCTTTGTCGTGGGGACTGGCACCGGTGGTCAAGCTGGCTACAAGCCGGCCAACAACGCACAGATCTACAACAACACCATGATCGACTGCTACGAAATGAACCTCGGCTTGGTGCATAGCGGCACCTTTGCGCCCACCGGCGTGCAGCTTTACAACAACGCCTGGCAGGGCAACTCCGGCAGCTACGGCATCAGGAGAAATAATAATTTCACCCAGGCTGGCTCGGGGCAAAATTACATCTACGGACCCACCGGCAACTACGGGTGGACGGGCCTCACCGGCGGCGTTTACACCACCGCCACGCCCGACATCTCCGTCGCCTTTGACAATTACCTCATCCCCTCCGCCACCAGTCCGCTGCTCAACCTCGCCTCTCCCACCCTTGTCGCGGCCAAGGACGTGCGCGGCCTCACCCGCCCCGCCGGCTCCGAAGACATCGGCAGCTTTGAGAAGCAAGTCAGCGGCAGCGGCAAGCGCCCCCTCCTCCGCAGCGAGGTCGGCCCCATCTTCGACGGCGGCCCGGCGGGCACTTATCCTTAAGCGCGGTGAGGAGACGGCGGCGAATCCGCCGACTTGCCTCTTTCCTCCCGGCCAATGGAAGGCTACGAGTCTGGTCAGTGCCAACGCTGATTCACCCTATTGCAAAGCAGCAAACCTCGGAGCAACAGCCGGGAATCCTGCTCCTGGCCTTTTGCTTTGCCGCAACGGCATGGGGCGCTACCCTGATGAGCCGCAGCTTGCTCTACTGGCCAGCCGCAGCCTCTTTAATCGAACTTTACCGCGCCGAGTATTTCATCGCGTATTTTCTCTACCAAATCCTCCTGCTTTTCTCGATTGGGACGTCCCTTAGCATCCGTTTCGCCGCCGCCGTTTGGATTCCCCAACCCCCGCTTTTCACCCGCACCACGCTTTGGCTGCTGGTAGCCCTGCCCCTTCTTCTTTTTTACACCATTCCCCTGGTTCGCAACCTGGACAGCTTTGTCTCCCTTTGGACACTCTCTGGCGACCCTTCGGTCGACCAACAAATCGTCCCCACTTTCAACCGTATATGGAAAGCTCTACCCTACGGCGCAAATTGGGATGGAGTCATTCTGAGTTCACTCACCGCATTTACCGGCCCCATATACGAAGAAGTCTTCTTCAGCGGATTTCTGGCGAATATTGTCCTCAGAAGGCTCGGAACGATTGCCGCTCTACTCGTGGTGCCAGCGTGCTTTATGCTCTCCCACACGCTTCAATTCGGCTGGGGTTGGCATATTCTACCTCTCTACTTTGCTGGACTTACCTACCTGACAATTCGGCTGACCACAGGATCCATCCTGTGGTCCATATTCGCTCACCTCACGGCCAACTTCATCGTTTTCCTGCCAAAATGGGCTTTCGCTCTCTATTGCTTCCGCGCGACTCATTGAAACCGCCGCAAGGCAAGAGGGCCCCCATCAAGTGCGGTTCCCGTCTCATCATCAGCCCGGTGAATCCTGCAGTCGCACGCACCACCTACCGGTGAGGCAAAATCACAAAATAAATCACGAGCGCAAGCACACCGATTGGTCCCACGATACATCCGATGAGGGCCAGACGCTGACGTCTCTCCCATTGGAAATATGTGGGCTTTCTCCGGTGGTAATCGTACTGCTGGGGGCGGAACTCCACTCACATCTCTTCGCGCAACCAAACGCATTTCACAAGCTTAAACGCTGGCTCTCGCTGGGAATGACAAGACCGACGAAAAGCACCGGGGACATCGTGTTCATTCCATAAACAGCACAAGGCTCGACCATCATCGAAGGCCGATGCGTCTCCGCCAATGGCATCGCCCGGATTAAAACATTGCGATTCCACGAAACCAGACGACTATCTCCCTATGGGCAACGAGGGATACGACTACGGCCGGAAGCGCCGCACGACTTCCAACGACCGCTTCATCGAGTGGTGGTCCACTTGGCCCTGGCTCATCCTCGGCTTCGCCATCGCCATCGGCGTGATCGTGCTGACCATCAGGCACTAGGCACCACCAGAGGCTTGCCCGACTTCTGCCAGCACGAAAGCGAAGGGTTGGGCTAGCCTTTGCCTTGAATTCTCTGGACCTCAGCTTGGTACTGAGGCGACGGCGTTTCCGACCCGGGATGCTTCAGCCAATAGCCTTCACCCAGAATTCTCAACATAGCCCAATGCCAGGCCTGATCGTGAAAAACGAGCCCCGCATTGGATAAGCGCTACTTTCTTCCACATAAAATTCATTAGCCTTGGCCTCGGCATCTGCTTGAGAAAGACCTCCATAAACCACAAGGCACCATGCATACAGATGACGCTCGTTTGCTAGATATTCTCTATATTCAACATCGTCTTCCGACCAAGGATTGTTCATCGCACTCATACAGACTCCATCCTAAAACCCATACTTCCCCGGATCCCGCAGCACGGAATCCGCAGTGCGGGCGGCGTCGTGCTCGGAGAGGCGCACGCGGCGCAGCGTGATGATGAGGCCTTCGCGGTCATGCGCGGCCAAGGCGCGATCCCAATCGCCCCGCACATCCAGCGCGGCCAGGCGCTCCTTCAACGGCATCCCCGCAAGCCGGGCCCGCAACGAAGCCTCGCCTCCCTCTTCCCGCAGCGCCTCCGGCACCGGCGGCAGCCGATCGTCCAATTCCTCCTTGCGCTTCCGCGAGCTCGTCACCGCAAAGATCAGCGCCACAATACACGACCCCACGGCAAGAACGAAGACGACCTGCAGAATGGCAAAGAAAATCATACTGGCATCGCGGCCTCCATGGTGTTGAGAACTCCTTTACCCGCCTAACGATTAAACGGCACGGAAAAACGTGGGTAGGTTGCAAAAGCGGGGTCGGTGAGATGAATCACCGGCAAGGCATAGTCAAACTCGTACACCTCATTCTTCGGCAACATGCGATAGGGCGGCGCGAGATACCACGTAGCGAATGTCCCTTCGCCCCTCCGCAAAAAGAGAATGTACCGCCCGCTCGGGCTGGCATCGCTTACCTCCTCCTCGATCAAAATACTCCCGCCATCCGGCGAGATCTCCATCTTCCGCGAGCCGGAGATGCGCCCATTATAGGAAGTCAACGCGCTCTCCGCCCGGCCCACGACACTTCCCGAACGCGTATCCACCAGTGAGTACACCGAGGTCGTCCGCGCCCGCGTCCCATACTTCTGCATCGCCTTTGGCAGCTCCGCCCCATCCATCCCCCGCTGCCCCGCCGCGAGATCCAATTCATAAGGGCTCTGCCCAACTCTCAGATACGTCTCAATCGCGGGCAGAGGCCTGTTCACCGGCAACCGTGGCGCGCAGGAACAAAGGGCACACGCCATAAACAATGCGACCACGATTGTTCTCATCGTATTAGGCCTACCGATTAAACGGCATTTCGAACTTAGGATAGTAGGAGAAGCCGGCATCGCCGAAGCTGATCCAGGGGAGGGTGTAGTTGTATTTGATGACCTGGTCTTCGGGGATGGGGTCGACGGGTGGGGCGAGGTAGAAGGTTTGGAAGGTGCCGTTGCCCTTTTGCTCGAAGAAGATGTAGCGGCGGGTGGGATAGGTCTCGGTCGTATCCTCCTGCACGAGGATGCGGCGGCCGTCGGATGAGACCTCGATCTTGCGCTCGTGCCGGAGGCTGCCATCCGGCGCGACGAAGGCTTTCGTAAAGGCACTCTCGGCGGTGCCCACGGTCTTGCCCGTCTTCGTATTCACCAGCGCGTAGGTGGAAGTAGTCTGCGCGCGCATCCCATATTGATCCATCGCCATCGGCAGGTCCCCTCCCCTTGATCCCACCAGCTTGCCGGGTCGGAGCTGCAACTCATATTCACCACCGGCGATGCGCGTGACCACAAGCTCCGAAGGCGTTGGCTTCTTCCCGACCGGTGGCGCCTTGGCTCCCGGTGGTTCTTTTTTAGCTGATGGTACGGCGGGCTTTTTTGTCGTCGCGCCGGTCGTGGCGCAGGAGGTCAGAGCGAACGTAGCGCAGAGCGCAAGCAAGGGCACCGCAAGACGGAGTACCGATTTTGCAAGATGTTGAGATGAACGATATATACGCATGATGAACGGAAGTACGGTCCCGTTAATAATCGCCGGGCCACGCTGCCGTGTCACGCTTCCAACCAAACACCGACTTCAGGCTGCCCAAGCCTCCCCAAATCAGATGGAGCGCCTTTTTTTGAAAGGCGGTGGCCAAAATGCCGCCCAACGCCAGAAAGATAAGCCACATAAATGGAAATATTCCCACCTCGTGGGGAGAACCGATAACCACAATCAAATAAACCCCATAAGCCAACCCCAGAAACAGCAGGAATGAGGAGCCAAACCGGCGCGCTCGCTCTGGCAGACAGAGCGTTCCCGACGCGACCCCGAAAAAACCTACTGCGACAAAGACAAGCCCCATTGCCACCAGGGAAGCGCCGGTCAGAAAAGTGTTAGTAGCCACCGTTTCATGCCCTACGAGCCATTCCAAAGAAGCCAGAACCAAACAAAATGGCACCATGCCCAAAAAAAGAGTGGCGAACGAGACAATGCAGGAAACGAAGATAGCCGCCGCGTAGCAGGCAAGAAGCAACAAAAACCGCACTGGCGCGGGCCTGGTGGCGAAGGCCTCCTTATTGTCTGCCTCAGTCATCAACAGAAGACTAGAATTGGTAACCACCAAGGACAAGCTCAACGAGTCACGGCCCGCTTGGATCTCTATTACCCGTCAGCGATTAAACGGCGTGGCGAAGCGGGGGTAGTTGGGGAAGTCGGGGTCGTTGAGGTGGATCCAGGGGAGGGTGTAGTTGTTCTTCAGGCTCACGATGTAGGGGTTGGAGACGTTGGGCGGGGCGAGGTAGGTGGTGGTGAAGGCGCCGTCGGGCTTTTGCTCGAAGAGGATGTAGCGGCGGGAGGGGAAGCTGCCGGTGGAGACGTCGTCCTGCACGAGGATCTGGTGGCCATCAGGCGAGGTCTCGATGCGGCGCTCGCTGAGCAGGGCGCCGCCGGTGAGGTTGGTCTTGGTAAAGGCGCTCTCGGCGGTGCCGACGGTCTGGCCGGTGCGGATATCAACCAATGTGTAGACCGAGGTGGTCTGCATGCGGATGCCGTACTGGGCCATGTCCTTCGGCAGGGTGCCGGTGACCTTGCCCACGTTGTTGCCGGGCTTGAGGTCGAGTTCGTAAGGGCTGCCGGCGATGCGGTATTTGGAGAGGGTGGTGCCGGATTGATTCGTGGGCGGCGTGGCGCAGGAGGCGAGGAGGAGGGCGGCGAGGCCGGCGGAGAGCACACGGATCATGAGAGGACATGTCTCACGAACCGGAGGGGTTTCAAGGCATTTTGATTTCCCGGCGCAAGGTGAAGTCGCGAAGGGCGCTACAATCCACCACAACATTGTTGCCCCTGAGCAGGCGGGAGGCGATGCGGGGGTCGAAGTGGGTGGCGAGGTGGCGGAGGGTGAAGTTGGTGGTGATGACGGTCCATTTGCCGAGGCGGCGGTCGAGGAGTTCGGCGATTTTTTGGGTGGCGAAGACGGTGGGTTGGGCGGTGTGGTCGAAGCTGTCGACGCCGAGGTCGTCGATGATCTTGTAGTGGTCGTGGGCGGCGCGGCGGAGGGGGGTGTAATTGCCATCGCGGGCGGATTCGAGGAGGCGGCTCCATTTGGTGAGGATGGAGCCTTCCTGGGCGTAGGTGTAGAGGCTGAGGTAGTCGCGCGGGGTGGCCGAGCGCGGTGGTGGAAACATTGGAGTGTTTTGGAAAATATTTTCGCCGTGCCGACGGAGGTACCAGCGGATGCGGTCGGCGAGGTGGGTCTTGCCGCAGCCGGGGGGACCGGTGAGGGTGAGCCAGCGTGGGGGGTGGCCGGCGGCGAGGTCGGCGAGGAAGGCGTGGGCGGCGCGTTTCATTTCTCTTAGTTTTTCGGTTTCGGCGGGGGTGTCGCCGGGGGAGCGTTTCCAGTGCCAGTCCCAGTTGAGGAGGGAAGGTGGCGGGACTAAGGGATTAGTCTGTTCTACGTGGAACATTTGGGTTGCGAGGGCGGCTTGGGCGGCGGTGGCGGCGGTTTGGAGCATGGGCGTTCTAAGGCGGAGGTCGGAAATCGGAGGTCGGAGGTAAATTGCTGCGGTCCCGCTGGCGGGGACCGGTATCTTGGGGTGGTAGCGCGGCATGGAGTTTTGGAGAATTGGCCGGCGGAGTGGTTCGAAGCGGCGTGATGCGGGGAAGTCGGACCCCGCGGCGCGGCGTCCCTACCAACTATCGACGACGTCGATTTTTGATGGCCGACGGATTGTTAGTATTGGCTGGCGATGGTGCCGGTGGGGTCGTGGAGGGCGGCGATGGGGCCGGGTGTTTTTGCGGTGTTTTTGTTTTTGGTGGCTTTTTGGCTGGGGAGATAGTGGCCGGCTTTCCAGGAGCGGGCGCAGGCTTGCCAGTCTTTGATGGGGTGGCCGCCGCGGGTCCAGCCGCCGGCTTGCCAGGTCTCCCAGAGGTATTCGCCGTCGGTGGGGGGGAGGCCAAGGGTTTGGCAGTAGGCGGCGACTTCCTGCATGGAGGACGGGCGTGCGGAGGGGGCGAATGCGGAACTCGGAACGCGGAATGCGGAATGG
>FTBM01000010.1_pt1 | contig 37836 bp, 30 predicted proteins | sample 1639361 | NCBI WGS metagenome assembly FTBM01 (sample SAMEA3914864, study PRJEB12502) | metagenome | biome: forest; material: soil | place: USA | collected 2012-03-12 | depth 0.3 m | reverse complement strand
GCCAAGCTCCAGGAACTTCTTCTCCGCCTCACCGGCCGCCTTGGTCCCGCACCCGCCTGGATCGACGAAAAGCCCCGCCTCGCCTGATCGTGCCGTACTTTTCCGTCATCACTCCCTCGTTCAATCAGGGCCCCTACCTCGCCGCCTGCCTCGATTCGGTCCTGGCTCAAAACGACGCCGATTTCGAGCACCTCGTCTTCGACAATGTCTCCAGTGACGAGACCCCGCAGGTTCTCGCCAAATACCCGCATCTCAAGACCACCATTGAACGAGACCGTGGCCAGTCCGACGCCATCAACCAGGGCTTTCTTGCTGCCTCCGGCGAGATCATCTGCTGGCTTAATTCCGACGACGCCTACCCCGAGGGTACTTTTAAGCGCCTTCGCGAAATCTTCCACGATCCTGCCGTCGATGTAGCCTTTGGCGACGTGCTCCAGGTCGGCTACGATGGCAGCGCCCCCCTGCACATGCCGGCCCGCTTTCAGCGCAAGGAAGACCTCGTCCGCTGGTGGAGCAGCGAGGCCCGCCTCCATCAGCCAGCCATCTTTTTCCGCCGCAGTGTTCGCGAGAAAGTCGGCCTCCTCCGTGAGGATCTCCACTACGCCATGGACTATGAATATTGGTGGCGTATGGCCCAGTTTTACTCCTTTCACTATTACCCGGAGGTCCTCGCCATCCAGCACCGCCAGCCCGACTCCAAGACCATCATGGATTGGTCCAAGGTTTTCGTGGAGCGCGAGCGTATCTTCTCCCCTTTTTACGATACCATCTCCGGCGGCAATCTGGGCGCGCTCATGCAGGAAAAGCGCCAGATCATGGCCAAGCGCTACCTCGACGAGGCTTTCCAATACGCCGCCGCCTCTCCTTCGGCCGCCCGGCGGGCTTTCTTTCGAGCCTTGCGGGAGGATGCCGCCTATGCTTTACACTTCCGCTCCCTGGGCATCCTTACCCGGATGATGCGGCTTCGTCGCTAATTCGCACCCACTACCTATTTCATGAAGATTTTGCTCATCGGCGGCGCGGGATTCATCGGCTCGCGCACCGCCCTTCGCCTCCTCCAGCAGGGCCACGCCCCTGTGGTTATTGATTCGCTCGACCCCCAGATCCATGGTGAAGACATCGCCCTTTCTCCTACTTGCCGTCAATTGGACGGCGTGGTCCCCGTTATTAAGGGCGACACGCGCGACTCCACCCTCCTGCAAACCCACCTCGCCGATGCCGAGGCGGTTTATTATTTTCCCGCCTGTACGGGCACCGGCCAGTCCATGTACGAGATCGAGCGCTACAGCGACGTCAACGTTCGTGGCGCCGCCATCTTCTGCGAGGCCCTCACCAAGCAAAAGAGCGTAAAGAAGGTCATCGTCAGCTCCACCCGCGCCATTTATGGTGAGGGTGCGGCCTATTGCGAGGAGCACGGCCGGGTTTACCCCGCCCCCCGCTCTCTGGACGATCTTGAGGCCGGCCAATTCGCCTGCGTCTGCCCCGCCTGTGGTGAACCCGTCGAGGCGGTCAGCTCTTTGGAAGACGATCCCGCCAAACCCGTCTCCATCTATGGCATTACGAAATTCGCCCAAGAGCAAATCATCGGCAATATCTGTCAGGCTCTCAACATTCCCTGCGTGACCTTCCGCTATCAGAATGTCTACGGCCCCGGCCAGTCGCTGAATAACGCCTATACCGGCATTCTCTCCATCTTCACCCAACTCCTCATGGCAGGCCGCGACGTCAACCTCTTCGAGGATGCCGCGCCCACCCGCGATTTTGTCTTCATTGATGACGTAGTTGAGTACAACGTGCGCGCCCTCGACGCTACCGAGACAGTCACGCTCAATCTCGGCTCCGGCGTCCGCTCCACCCTCAAGGACCTCGTCGAGGCCCTCCAGAAGAGCCTCGGCACCTCCTCCCGCTATTTCGTTTCCGGCCAATTCCGGGTCGGCGATATTCGCAATGCCGTGGCCGATCTCGAATTGCTCACCAGCATCCTCGGGGCCCATAAATTCACTTCCCTGCAGGATGGCGTCGACCAGTTCGTCGCCTGGGTCCGCACCGGCACCCTCAATCCCGAAGCCAATGCCCGCTTCGACCGCTCCCTTGAGGAGATGCGCGCCGCCGGTCTCCTGCGCTGCGCTGCGCAGCCTTAGCTGATGGACAAAGTCTGTATCCTCATCTCGGTTTACCACCCTTACCGCTGGATCGCTCCCTTCACGTGGAAGCTCATCGAGCGCTTCTGGCCCGACCATCCGCCCATTTTCTTCTGTGGTCTCACCTCCGAGGAGGCTGGCGAACTGCCTCACATCCCCTGCGCCAGCGAGCAGTTGCCTCGCGTTTGGGGTGGATTCGTTCTCGATGCTGCCCGCGAACTCTCTGCCCGCGGTTTCACCAAGTGCTACTTTCTCCTCGAGGATCACCCGCCGCTCGGCCCCTGCCATTCCGAGCATCTCGGGAAAACTCTGCCCGCGCTCATGGACGAACTGGGCGGCTCCTATATCGGCCTCATGGGCTGGGACAACCGCCGCTTCCTCAAGCGCGGTCCCATTCTCCCCAAGGCCCAGCGCCGCCTCATGCACCTCACCGCGACCCACGCGCCTCGCTTCCATCTGCATCCCTCTCTCTTCCGCATGGAAACCCTGGTCGGCTGCCTCGAGTACCTTGTTACCAAGACCAACCCGACCCCCTGGGGCTTCGAGAAAAATTGCGACAAGCCCGAGGCTCCGCTCGCCCAGGAGTGGAAGGACGGCTGCTACCAGATCTGTGGTGAGGAACTCTCGCTCAATTCCGGCGTCGGTCTCCGCCGCCATGGCCGGAGCATCGAACGCATCGTTTACCACCGCCTCATGAGCCTCACGCCCATCCTGCAAAAGGCCGGCGTCGGCATGGCCTATTGGGACGCCCTTGGCTTCGATAACTACTTCTACGACGGCCCTTTCCCCATGATCTACTCCGGCCTCATGGCGCGCGCGAAGATCAATCCTTTCTTCACCCGCTACCTCAAAAGCCGCGAAAACCAGGATCCCCTCCTTCAGGAACTCCTCGCCGCCGCCGAAACCAGCGGGTTTGCCTAAAATCTCCCACATTTGGGCCTTTTTTCCGGCCCCGATGCGCGAATAACATCCCTTTTTCCAATATGGCCTATTTCCGTGACATCTTCCGCCCACGCCTTCACCCGGCGTTTTGGGTCAAGACTGCCCTGCACCTCCTCACGCCCGGCGGCTACGGGTACAATCGCGTGCTGAATTCCCGCCGCGACGAAAGCTACGTCCACGAGCGCGACAAGCACGAGGTGCGCCACAAGCACCACGGCGCAGGCGGCTGGAAGGAAAGCGCGGAGGACGGCCTCCTCAAGCGCGACTACGCCAATTACGAGGAATACCTCACCCATCAAAAGCTAAAGCTCGACGAGATGGTGAAGATGAAGGGCGGCTTCAGCAATTTCGATATCTTCGATTACCGCCTCAAGTTTTACCTCAGATTTAAGCAGTTGGAATCGCTCCTGCCCAAGGACGCTGCCATCCTCTGCTGCGGCGCGCGCCAGGGCACGGAGGTAGATGTCCTCCGCGATCTCGGTTTCTTCAATGCCCAGGGCATCGATCTCAATCCCGGCGAAGGCAACCCTCTCGTCAAGGTGGGTGACATGATGAAGCTCGACTTCAAGGACAACTCGCTCGACTGCCTCTATACAAACTGCGTCGACCACGCCTTCGACCTCGATAAGATGATCACCGAGCACGCCCGCGTGTTAAAGCCCAACGGCTTCCTCCTCTATGATGTCGGCATCAATATGGAAGAGGGCGGGGGACCTTTCGAGGCCATCTCCTGGGAGCACACCGAGGACGTCATGCGCCGCATGATGAAGTCCTTCCAAAACGTCATCCGGGTCGAGCGTGAGCGGCAATGGCTCTGGATCCTCGTGCAGAATAAAACCGCCTAGCGTGCAGATCGTCGGCATCGTCCTCGTGCGCAATGAGGACACTTTCGTCGAGCGGGCTGCCCGCAATGCCGCCGTCTTCTGCGACCAGCTCCTGCTCGTCGATCATGGCTCCAAGGATCAGACCCCCGAGATCCTCACCCGGCTCGCCGCCGAGCTGCCTGCTACGAAATTTGTCCCCATTCGCCACCCCGGCGAGTCCCACGCGCTCATCCAGAATTTCGCCGGCACGCCCACCTGGATCTTTGCCGTCGATGGCGACGAGATCTACGATCCCATTCGCCTGAAAAAGCTTCGCCAGCGCATCCTTTCCGGCGAGTTCGACCGCTTCTGGATGATCCTTGGCAATGTCCTCAACGTGACCGACCTCAAGGGCAACGAAGCCACCGGGCACCTTGCTCCTCCCTGCCGCAGCATGACCAAGCTCTACAATTTTGAAGCCATCGAATCCTGGGATGGTGACACGCCCGAGCGTCTGCACGGCGGCATCGTGAAATTCCGCCCCGGCTTCGAGGACCATCATCGCAAGATGATGCATGAGGAACTTCCCTGGGAGGATTCCGACTTTCGGTGCCTTCACGTTTGCTTCCTCCAGCGCAGCAGCCTCGACGAGACCAACGTCGCCCGGCAGAACATCATGGAAACCTTTGGGGCCTCTCCCTTCAAGCGTCTCTGGCGCAGCATCTCCAAGTTCCTCGGCTCCGGCGAAGACTGGAAATACTCCCGGTATCGCCGCGGTCCCGCCGTCACCAAGGATGTGGCCAACTTCTTTCCAGTTCGCCCATGAGCTTCTTTTCCAGAAAAGCTCCCATCGCGACCGTGGCCTTCAATATGAGGCCCAAGCGTAGCGCCGCCGGAGGAGGCAATCAGTGGATGAATCAGCTCTCTGCCTACCTGCGGCGCTGTGGCTACGAGACCGTCTTCGATCTTTCCTCCAAGGTGGAGTGTGTCATGGGCACTCACGCCGGCCTCAGCAAAGACCTCACTTTTTCGTACGATGATGTTTTGCGGGCCAAGGAGCGTAACCCTCGCCTCAGGTGCATCCAACGCATCAACGACAACGACGTGCGCAAGGGCACCTCGGAGATGAATCCTCTCCTCGCCCGCGCAAATCGCGCCGCGGACCACACGGTCTTTGTTTCCGAATGGCTCCGCGACCATCATGCCGCCGATTGGTTCGATGCCGCGAAGCCCCATTCCATCATCCTCAACGGTGCCGATCCCGCCGTCTTTCATCCTCTAGGCGCTCCCGTTTGGCAGCCCGGCCAGCCGCTCCGCTTTTGCACGCACCATTGGTCTGACAACATGGCCAAGGGCTTCGATGTTTATCAGGAAATGGATCGCCAGATTGCGGCCGGCACCCTGAAGGATGTTGAACTTTGGATCATCGGTCGCTGGCCTGCTGGCCTGAAGTGGCAGAGCGCCAAGACCTTCCCGCCCTGCTCCGGCGATGCTCTCGCTAGCCTCCTGCGCCAGTGCCACGCCTGCGTCACCGCCTCGCGCTTCGAGCCCGGCGCCATGCATCCGGTCGAGGCCATGCAATGCGGTCTCCCCTTGCTCTACCACCGCGATTCCGGCGGTACCGTCGAGTTGGGCCAACAATTCGGCGTCCTCCTCTCCGAAGACCTCGCCTCCTCGATCGAGGAATTGAAAGCAAAATACTCAGCCTTGCGCCACGCGGTTTTGCAGCGCGCTCCCTCCGGCGATGGCATGTGCGCGCAATACCGCCACCTCATCCAATCCGTTCTTTGCGCATGAGCGATTCTCGTTGGCATGTCCATTTCTTCGGTGGTGAAAAGGTCCAGTGGGCCTTGGATGAAGATCTGCGCTTGGCCCGCGAGGCGCTTGCTGATGATGTGCTCCCTGGTCCGCTCGCTTCTTCCCGCATTGTCCACTCCGCCTACTGGCCGCGTGTGCTCGATTGCGGCCTCGGCGCCCTGCAGGGCAAGACCGTCCTCTGCTTCGCCGACAATCCGCCCGCCTTCAATCTCACCCAACCCGGCTTTCTCAGCGCGGCCAGCCGGGTCGACCTCTGGATCGCCCGCACCCGCGAGGCTCAGGCCCAGTTTGAGGTTCTCGGCCTGCCCGTCGCCCGCGCGCCATATTCCGTCGACGAATCGATCTTCCGCCCCATTCCGCCTGCCCCCGCGCGCCGTCAGGAACTCGACATTCCCGAGGATGCCTTCGTCATCGGCAATTTTCATCGCGACTCCGAAGGCGCAAATCTCCTCGCCCCCAAGCGCCAGAAAGGCGCCGACCATTTCCTCGAAATTGCTTGCCGGCTCCACCAGCGTCTCCGGCGCCTCGTCGTGCTCCTCGCCGGTCCACGCCGTTCCTATCTCCGCCGTGGCCTCCAGGCGGCCGGCGTCCCCTTCCGCTTTGTCGGCACCGTTCTCGACGACGCGACGGATGATTACTCGGTCAATATTCTCCCCCGCGCCCGGCTCAACGACCTCTACCAATTCCTCGATGTCTGCCTCATTTCTTCCCGCTGGGAAGGTGGTCCCCACTCCTTGCTGGAATCCCTCTTCGCCGGTCGTCCCGTCGTAAGTTCGCCCGTCGGCATGGCCCGCGACATTCTGCCCCCATCCTGCCTCTTCCGCACCATCGATGAGGCCGTGGCCATCCTGGAGCGGCACGCCCATTCTCACTCTCTCCGCAAGCCAACCGAGGCCGCGCAAAAAGTTGCCGCCGCTCAAAATACCCAGGCCGCCCTGCGCCAAAGCCTCCTCGCCATCTATGCCAAGCTGCCACGCGGCGCGGAGCCCAGGGAGCGCGCTCTCTTTGCTAGCGGCCTCCACCTTCTACACCGGGTGAAAAGCCGCTTCGGCCCAGCCCCGGAAGTGGAAAACAAACGCTCCAAGATCACCGGCGACTTCATCCGCAAGCTCGCCGCCGCTCCGCGTCCCTTGCTGGATGAATTTGTTGAGACTTCCCTCGAGCCGACACGCGACCGCAAGCAATCTCGCCGGCTCCTCCTTGAGGCCGCCCAGATGTGCCAGCCCCGGAATCAGGCTTGATGGAACCGCCCGCTTCCGAGCGCCCCGTTGGTCTCTGTTTCAAGACTGGTAGCTTCTCGCTGGTCAACGACCACCTTGAGGCCGCCCTGCCCGCCGCTCTGCCCGAGTACGATCTTTGCTGGATCGAAGTCCTCCAGATCCTCCGTCGCCGCCCCGCGCTTCATCTTCTCGCCGTCACCGAGGCCGTCTCCCGCTACGGCAGTCTCATGGTTAAAATGAAGTGCCCTCCACGCCCCTTCGTTCCGCGCACGTCGGGTTTTATCAAGGCGCTCCGCAGTTGGATGAAACGCGACGAGCTGTTTCCCCGCGTCGCCTTCACTTTTCAGACCCAATCCGTCTTTCGCGCCTCTCGCCCCGGCCTCCCTCATTTCGTCTATACCGACCACACCTACCTCGCCAATCTGCGCTATCCCCAGCCCAAGCCCCTTATGCCCTCCAGCGATCTTTGGAAGGCTGAGGAAAAGGCGCTCTATCAGGACGCCTCGGTCAATTTCACCAGCAGCGAGTTCGCGGCCCTCTCGCTCGTGGAAGATTATGGCCTTCCTCGCGACCGGGTTAGTTGCGTCTTTTCCGGTTTCAATATGCCCTTTCCCGCCACGCTGGATCCCGCGCGTCGCCAAGGCCTGCGCATTGTCTTCGTCGGGGTCGATTGGGAAAGAAAAGGCGGCCCCGAGCTGGTCGAGGCCTTTCAACGCATCGCGCCGGATTTTCCCGATGCGGAGCTCCACCTCGTCGGCTGCCGCCCCTCGGTCAGCGCTCCCCGCATCCATATCCATGGCCGCGTTGCACCTGAAGAAGTCGTGAAGCATCTCGAATCCGCTTCCATCTTTTGCATGCCCAGCCGCGTGGAGCCCGCTGCCGCCGCCTTGGTCGAGGCCTCGGCTTATGGCCTTCCCGTTGTCTCCACCTACGCGGGCGGCAATGCCGAGCGGGTTCTTCACGGGAAAACCGGTCTCCTGGTTGAGGCGGGCAATTCGCATCAGTTGGCCGATGCTCTCCGCAGGCTTCTCGCCGATGCCTCCCTTCGCGAGGAAATGGGCCGCCAGGGCCGCGCGTTTGCCCTCCAGCATTTCACCTGGCCAGCCGTTTGCGAAAAACTGGCCCAACGTCTGAGAACATCCTTGCCGCAATGAAGGCGCCCGACCTTCCCTGGCAGATGCGGGCCTCCGCTCGGGCGATTCTCGATTTTCCCGCCCGCCTGCGCAATATTCTCTCCCTGCGCAATATCCAGCGCACCGCGAATCCCCTTCCCGTCCTTTCCTTCGGCGGCGTGCTTCAGCGCCGTGAGTACATCCATGGAGGTGCGGTGAAGCTTCTCCACCTTCAGGAAGGCTTCGACGTTGACGAGAAGTGCCCCAATATCCTGTATCTCGTCAGCAGCGCGGTCCCTCCCTTTGTCGAGGATCTCGCCCTCCGCATGAAGAGTCTCGGTGTCCCGCTCGTCTGGAATCAAAACGGCGTTGCCTTCCCCGGCTGGGCTGGTGGCGAATCCGAGCGCTTCAATGGCCCCATGCGCAGCCTTCGTTCGCAGGCCGCTCATGTCGTCTATCAGTCCGCCTTTTGCCGGCAGGCCGCCGATGAGTTTCTGGGCTCCTGGAGCGGTCGCTCCTCCGTCCTCATCAATCCGGTTAATCTTGCGCGCTTTCGCCCCGCTTACACGCCGCTCCCCGCTTCGCCGCTCCGTCTTCTCACGCTCGGCACCCATGGCTATGCCGATCGCGTCCTCTCCACCATCCAGTGCCTCTACACGCTCCTGCGCGCCGGAATGGTGGCCACGCTGACCATCGCAGGCAAGATGGAATGGCGGGACGCCGCCGCCGAGGTGCAGGATCTTATCCGCTCGCTCGAGCTGGAATCTTTCATCCGCGTTTTGCCCGCGTTTTCCCAGGCTGAGGCCATCGCGCTCTACCAGGAACATCACATCGTGCTTCACCCGAAGTACCTCGATCCCTGCCCCACCGTTGTCCTCGAGGCCCTCTCCTGTGGGTTGCCCGTCGTCGGTTCCGCCACCGGCGGTCTGCCGGAGTTGGTCCCATCCTCTGCCGGGGTTCTCATTCCCGCGCCTCTCCATTGGGACCGCATGATCACCCCCACCGGCCTCGAACTCGCTGCCGCCGTGCAGACCATCGCGCCGTCCCTTTCCGACTTCTCTCGCGCCGCCCGCGCCCATGCCGAGCGCAACTTTTCCTCCGAGGCCTGGGTCGAGAGCCACCGCGCCATTTTTCAATCCCTGCTCAAATGAGTATTCCCGCTCTCACCGTCCTCATGACGGCCTACAACGCCGAAGCCTATCTGGATTCTTCGATTCGCAGCATCCTCACGCAGTCCTTCCGTGATTTTGAATTTCTCATCATCGACGACGGCTCCACCGATGGCAGTGTCGCCCTCCTCGAGCGTTGGGCCGGGAGAGATGACCGTATTCGCCTTGTCCTGAATAAATCCAACCAGGGACAGACTCCCTGCCTCAACCAGGGCATCGCCGCCGCCCGCGCTCCCTGGATCGCCCGGCAGGATGCCGACGACCTCTCCGATCCCCGCCGCCTCGAGCTCCAGATGGCTGCCATTTCCGTCCGCCCCGGCCTCGGCCTGCTCGGCACCAATGGCTGGCTCATGGGCGAGCATGGCTCTTTTCAGGGGCTCATCAATGCACCCGTCGGCGGCGTCGGCATCGAGTTGAGCTCCCTTTTTTACAATCCCTTCCTCCACTCCTCCGTCTGCTTCCGCCGGGAAACCGCGCTGGCGGTCGGCAGCTACGACACCTCGCTCCGCATTGCGCAGGACTACGACTTCTGGATCCGCCTCATGGCCATCTCGTCGGCCGATAATCTTCCCGAGCGCCTGCTCACCTACCGGGTCCACCCCACCTCTCTCTCCAACGAAGGCCGCGAGACCACTCGTCGCGAGGCCGATTCCGCCTGCCGTCGCGCCTTCCACCAATGGAAGCTCGGCCTTTTCGAGCAGGAAGCCAACCTCAAGCTCATCGGCGATTTTCGCGAATGCAACCCCAAGCTTGATCGCGCTGCTTTCTGGGATCTCTACCACCGCGTGGCCGAGACCTTCCTCAAGCACGAAGGCCTCACCGGCAAGGAGCCGGCCCTCCGCCAGGCTCGCGCCCTCATCCATTGGAAGATCGCCGGTTCCCTCGGCCGCTCTCTTCCGGCTTTGAAAGAGACAGCCGCCGCCCTAGTCTGCTCTCCGGAGTTGATCTCCCGCCTGCTGGCCGGGCGCATCCTCGGTCCTCAATGAACGACATTTTCCAAGATTGGGATGTAAACCCGGATAATCCGAAGGGGCGCTTCGTGCTCGCGTTCTTCCGCGCCTGCCAGGCCATCCGTGCCTGGCCCGGTGACTTATGGCTGCTCGGCGCTCCCGTGCTGCTTCTCTACGTCCTGCTGGTCGAGTGGATCCTCGGCATCGAACTCGGCTACAAAACCAAGGTCGGCCGCCGCCTGCGTCTTTTCCACGGTACCGGTCTCGTCGTGCATGCCGGCGCTATCCTTGGCGACGATTGCACCCTTCGTCACGGTGTCACCATCGGCAATCGCACGCCCGGCGGCCCTCTTCCCATCATCGGAAATAGCGTGGAGATCGGCTGCGGCGCCCTCATCCTCGGTGGCATCACCATTGGCGATGGAGCCCGCATCGGTGCCGGTGCCATCGTGGTCAAGGACGTGCCGCCTGGAGCGGTGGCTCTTGGCGCGGCTGCCACCATCATGCCCCGGGCCTCGTGAAGTTCCTCTTTCTTTCCAGCTTCGCCCACCTCGTCCTCGACCCCGCTTCCACCCGCGTTTCGGGTGGCGCGGAACTCCAGGTCGCCCTCCTCGCTCGCGAACTCGCGGCGCGCGGTTTCAAAACGGTCATCGCCAGCGGCGACATCGGCCAGGCCGATCGCGTCACCCATCAGGGCGTGCTCATCCGCACCGCCGGCAAATTTCACACCGGCTCTCTTCTCGATAGCCTTATCGCCCTGCCGCGCGTCATGCAGGTGCTTGCGCAGGAAAAGCCCACCCATGTCCTTGTCCTCGGCTGGACCGCCTGGCTCTTCATTCTCCTCCTGCTCCGTCCACTCTTCGGCTTCAAGCTCGTCTTCATCTGCGGCCTCGACACCGAGGTGAATGGCGAATTCCGCCGGGAAAACCCCGTGCGCGGTGCCCTCTTTGAATATGGTCTGCGCCACTGCGATATCCGCTTCGCCATGACGAAACTTCAGGAGCGCCTCTATCACGAGAACGGCTTGACCTGCGCCCTCTACCGCAATCTCGTCCTTCCCCGCGCCTTTCCCCGTACCGCGCCCAAGACCGTCGATTTCCTCTGGGTCTCCCGCTGCCAGCCCATCAAGCAGCCCCACTACTTCCTCGACCTCGCCGAGTCCCTTCCGGCCGCGAAGTTTGAGATGATCTGCCCTCGCGAGGACGCAGCCCTCTTCGATACCGTCAGCGCCCGTGCGGCCAAAATCTCCAACGTGACTTTCCACAACGGTATCCCCTATCACGAAGTCCAGTCCCACTACGACGCCGCCCGCGCCTTCGTCAACACCTCCACCTACGAAGGCTGGCCCAATAGCTTCATCCAGGCTGGTCTCGGCCACGCCGCGCTCCTCTCCCTTGAGGTCCGCCCCGATACCCTCTTCGACGATTACAAGCTAGGCTTCTGCGCCAACAATGACCTGGCTGCATTCCAGTCCACCGCCGCCACTTGGTTCCAAAATCCCGCTCTCTTCGACGCCATGGGCGCCGAAACCGAACGCTTTGTTTCCGAGTTGCACAATAATGCCCGCGAAACCGCCGCCTTCCTGAGCGGACTGGAAACACGATGACCCGTCGCATCCTCCACGTCATCGACCACCTGGGCTCCGGCGGCGCGCAAACCGTCCTCCTCTACCTGCTCAAATACCGCGACACCGCGCGCTTCGAGTATACCGTGGCCAGCCTCCACGGCCGCGGCCCCATGGCCGCCGAGCTTGAATCCATCGGCGTCCGCGTCGTCTCACTCTCCGCGCATAAATGGCCGCCCGGCTACCTTCTTGCGTTGCCGCGCCTCCTCCGCTCGGGGCAATTCGACCTCGTCCACTTCCACCTTTTTGGCGCCAATTGGATCGCCAAGCCCATCGCCTGGCTCATGGGCTGCCGCGTCCTCTTCAACCACGATCACTGCAACGACACCATGAGGGACAATACCTTCTTCCTCATGGTGGATCACTTTACCAACCAGCTCTCCACCCGCATCCTGGCTGTCTCCATCTCCGTTACCAAATTCCTGCGCGATCGCGAAAACATCCCCGACGCTCGCCTTGAATATTTCCCCAACGGTGCCGACGTAGCAGCCTTTCCGCCCGCCACCTCCGAGGCCCGTCAGGCTGCCCGCGCCCAATGGAATCTCCCCGCCGATGCCTTCCTCATTGGCGGCGTAGGCCGCCTCGTCGCGCAGAAGGATTTTTCCACCTTCCTCGCCATCGCCGCTCAAATCCAAGAGCAGCAGCCCAAGGTCCATTTCGTTATCTTCGGCGATGGCCCCGAGGAGACCGAGCTCAAGCAGAAAGCCCGATCCCTCGGCTTGGAGAATAGAGTCACCTTTGTCGGCTTCGTCACCGGTCGCACCGCCATCTACGCCGCGCTCGATCTCCTCCTCCTCACCTCCCGCTACGAAGGCACGCCCATGGTCCTCCTCGAGGCCATGCTCTCCCAGGTCCCCATCGTCGCCTCCTCTGTTGACGGCACCACTGAGATCCTTCGTGATAAGGAAAGCGCCCTCTTCTTCCCTCCCGGCGCACCCGCCGCTGGAGCCGCCGCCCTCCGTACGCTTCTGCACGACCCCGCCCAGCGCACCCGTCTCGCCGACAAAGCCCGCCGGGACGCCATCGAGCATTTCAACGCTGAAAAGCAAATGAAGCACCTCGAGTCCCTCTACGACTACACTCTCGCTTTGTAATGGCCTCGCGCGCCATTTTTCAATCCCGCGCCTTCACCTTCGCGCTGGCCCTCCTTCCTCTTGTCGCCCTAGCCGTTGTCCTCGTCCTCGGCGCTGTCGCCCGCTTCTCCGTCCCCAATTTCCCCATCCCCGATTTTGACTCCCCCGGCTATCTCAGCCCCGCCATCTCGTGGCTCAGCGGCGAGGGCTTCCGCCAGGCTGCCGGCCGCGATTGGCTCTACCCCGCCTTCCTGGCCCTCGTCCTCAAAACCGCCGGCAGCTTCTCCGCCATCGCGGTTTTCCAAAAACTCCTCGGCGTCTGCTCCATCCTCTTTCTGGCCGCCACCTGGCGGCTCTGGGTGTCGATGCTCAAGCTCGGCCCCATCGCCCAATGCCTCGCCCTTCTCGCCGGAGTCATCCCCGCTTACTTTCAGGCCTGCAACTCAGTCGCGGTCTTCTTTGAACTCCGCCTCCGCCCCGAGTCCATTCTCACCTTCTTCGTTTTCGCCCAGCTCTTCTGCATTCTCTCTTATGGTCGATATCGCTGGCTCACCCCGCGTCCGCTTCTCTCGCTCGTCTTTGGCGCCATGGCATTCCTCCTCGCCTACGCCTGCTGCCTCCTCAAGCCAAGCTGGCTCTTCGCTCTCGCCACCACCACGCTGCCGATCTTCCTCGGTCTCTTTGGCGCCTTCCCTCGTCGCATCCGCTGGCTCACGCCGGTTTGTGGTATGGTCCTCGCCGCGCTTCTGCTCTGGCTTCCGGCCAGGCTTTTCTACATCCCCGACAGTGCCTCGCGCACCTTCCTCCCTTCCACCCTGGTCACCATCCACGCCAAGCTCATCATGGCCACCCTCGCCAAGCAGGCCGCGCAGCTCCCCGGGGGCAATCCGCATCGGGCCGAACTTGATAATATCCTCACCGCCTTCGCCAAGGAATTTCCCATCGCCGCCAGCCGCCCCGGCACTTACGAGAGCATGGGCTTCGACCCCGACTATCTTTACTACAAGTCGTCCCTCATGCCCGTCATCTGGGAAAATTCCGGACGTTCCGATGAAGGCCTGCGCGCCTTTTGCCTGCGCGCCTATTTCGATACCGTGCTCGATCAGCCCCTCGCCATGGTCGGCAAGGTCGGTACCCAATTCAGCTACTTCCTCTTCCCCGACCACAATTCCTTTTACCGCTCCCGCATCGAGCTTAAGGATGCCTATCAGGCAGCGCTCCCTCTTGAAATGTTCGAGGCACCCCAGACCAAATTGAGCCTCGAATATCGGAGCAACCTCCTCGCTCTCTCCGCTAGCGCACCCCGCCTTGGTCCCCGCCCGCTCGCCCGCTTCATCGGAGATATCGCCAGTTCGCTCGGCTTCATCCTCGTCTTGCTTTTCTTAGTGGCCCTCATCACGAGCCATTTCTGGGAGCCCCTCCGTCGCTTCCGCTTCGCTGGCTGGACTGCCCTCCTCATCTACTCGGCTCCGGCCGCCAATGCCTTCACCATTGCGGTGAGTCACTCTCTGGACAATAGCCGCTATCGCCAGAGCTATGGCAGCTTTGTCGCCTTCGCCTTGACGGTTTTTGGCGTCTTCGTGATTACCGTTCTGGCTACCTCGGCCGGCTCCTTCGCGCGGAATTTTCTTTCCCGCGCCCGCTGATCCTGTCCGGATTCCTTCTGCGAATCCGCCTTTCCAGGCTCAGTATTTGCGTCTTGCTCCTCTTGCCAGCTTGGCGAGCTAATCTGGTTTAAGATCCACTTCAGGCAGCCCTTGTCGTTAGCCCTTGGCACCAATTGCGCGTGCCTTAGGCGTTACTCTTGAACAAAATAGCCCAAAAGGCGCGTTGACTCCTGTGGCAGGATAGCGTTTTTACCAAGCGACGCACGATTTCGGCCTCCCGGGCCTCCGATCATGATTTCCATCACCATCCCCATCTTTAACGAGCGAGAGGCCATCCCGAGCCTCTTTGAGAAGATCCATGCCACCATGGTGAAGGGATCCCGGGCGTGGGAGGTTATTTACGTTAACGATGGCAGCACCGATGGCAGCGACGAGGTGCTCAATCAGCTCTCCGCCGCCCATCCCCAGGTCAAGGTTCTCCATTTTCGCCGTAATTTCGGCCAGACCGCCGCCATGATGGCCGGCTTCGATTTCGCTTCCGGTGATGTCATCATCCCCATGGACGGCGACGGCCAGAACGACCCGGAGGACATTCCCCGCATGCTTGCCAAGCTGGAGGAGGGCTACGATGTCTGTTCCGGATGGCGCAAGGATAGGCAGGACAATGCCATTCAGCGCAACATCCCGAGCATCATGGCCAACAAGCTCATCTCTTTCATTTCCGGCGTGCAGCTCCATGATTTCGGCTGCTCCCTCAAGGCCTATCGCGCGGAGGTGGTCCAGGGTATCCGCCTCTACGGCGAAATGCATCGCTTCCTGCCCATCTACGCCAAGTGGCACGGCGCCCGCATCACCGAGCTTCCGGTCAATCACTACGCTCGCACCACAGGATCGTCGAAGTACGGTTTGGAGCGCGTTTTCAAGGTCATCATGGACCTGACGACCGTAAAGTTTTTGGATAAGTTTGTCCTCAAGCCCATGTACCTTTTTGGCTCATGTGGACTGGCTTTCTTCGTGGCGTCATTGCTCTTCACGCTCTGGGCCTTTTATCTTTACTACACCCGCACCTATTTCCTGACGCAGACGCCTCTTCCCATGATGGCCGTTTTTTCATTCATGACTGGCGTCATCTGTATTCTCATGGGCCTCCTCGCGGAAATGACCACCCGCACTTTCCACGAGTCGCAGGGCAAGGCCATCTACATGATTCGCAGCATGCGCAATATCGCTCCTGCTGCGAAGGCCGCCTAAAATGTGCGGCATCGCCGGATTCCTCGGCGAGGGTGATCGCGCCGATCTCCAGCGCATGACCGACCGCATCGCCCATCGCGGGCCCGATGCCGATGGCTTCCACGTGGCCGGCCCGCTCCATCTCGGCCACCGCCGCCTCTCCATCATCGATCTCGCCTGCGGTGCTCAGCCTATGTCCACTGCCGATGGCCGCTACACCATCGTCTTCAACGGCGAGATCTATAACCACGCTGAACTCCGCCTCGAGTTGGAGGCGAAAGGCAGTGTCTTCCAAACCGATCATTCGGATACCGAAGTCCTCCTCGAAGGCTACCGCCAGCACGGCGAATCCTTTGTCTCTCGTCTCAACGGGATGTGGGCCTTCGCGCTCTGGGACGCCGGGAAACGCCGCCTCTTTCTCAGCCGCGACCGCTTTGGCAAAAAGCCCCTCTACTGGTTCCATCGCGGCGGAGCCTTCGCCTTCGCATCCGAGCTCACGGCTCTTCTGGAGCATCCGCAATCCCCCCGCAGTCTCTCTACGCCGGCCCTTCAAAAATTCTTCGCCTACGCCCTCATTCCCGCGCCCCATTCCGCTATCGACGGCATCTGGAAGCTCCCTGCCGGCCACAATCTCGTCCTCGATCAAAATGCCTCTCCGCGCGTCTCCCGTTACTGGCGCTTCGCCCTGGAGACCGACGACGCCCTCAACAAGCGCACCGACGAAGACCTCGCCGAGCAACTCCGCGAAATCCTCGACCGCGCCGTCAAGCGCCGCCTCATGTCCGATGTCCCCCTCGGCGTCTTCCTCAGCGGCGGCATCGATTCCACCGCAGTTGCCGCGCTCGCTGCCCGCCATGTGGGCGAAGGCCAGCTGAGCACCTTCAGCATTGGCTTCACCGAGCCCACCTTCGACGAGTCCGCTTACGCCACTGCTGCGGCCAAATTCCTCCGCACCCGGCACCACAGCGAGATCCTCGATCTCGACAAGGCCATCGAAGTCCTCCCGCAAATCTTCGATAAACTCGACGAACCTCAGGGCGACAATTCGCTCCTCCCTACCTGGCTCCTCAGCCGCTTCACCCGCCAATACGTCACGGTCGCCCTCGGGGGCGATGGCAGCGACGAGCTCTTCGCCGGCTACGACACCTTTCCCGGCCTTTCCAAGGCCCGCTTCTATGGACGCTGGATGCCCAATGCGCTCCACCGAGTGCTCCGCGCCACGGTCAGCCTCCTCCCCGTTTCGCACTCCAATCTCAGCGCCGATTTCAAGCTCAAGCGCGGCCTGCGCGGCGCCAGTCACGCCGCTCCTTTCTGGAATCCCATCTGGCTCGGCGCTCTTGAACCTCATGAAATTTCCAACCTCTTCGGCCAGCGCCTCACCTCCGAGGATCTCTACTCCGAGGCCCTCGAAACCTGGGAAACCTGCCGCCAGGATAATCTCGTCGACCGCACCCTGCAGTTCTACACCGAGATCTATCTTCAGGATGGCATCCTCCCCAAGGTTGACCGCGCCAGCATGATGCACGGGCTCGAAGCCCGCAGCCCCTTTCTCGATCTCGAGGTCGCCGACTTCGCCCGCCGCCTCCCGCATCGCTTCAAGCTTCGCGACGGCGTCTCCAAGTTCATTCTCAAGAAAGCCCTCGAGCCAATCATCCCGCCCGAGATTCTCTACCGGAAGAAGAAAGGCTTCGGCACCCCGGTCGGCGCCTGGTTCCGCACCGGCCGCATCGCTCCCAGCGGTCGCAGCCATTTCGCCCAGGAAAAACTCGCCTCCCACCGCGCCGGTCGCGCCGACGAGCGACTCTACCTCTGGTGCCAGATGTGCCTCGACGAGTGGCAGGCCCGCCAAAAGCTCGCATGAAAATCCTCACCCTCTGCTACGAGTTTCCGCCCGTGGGTGGGGGAGGGGGACGCGTCGCTCGTCAGGTCGCCACCGGCCTCGCCCAGCGCGGCCACGAGGTCCGCCTCGTCACAGCCGGACTGAAACATCTCCCACGCCGCGAGACCCAGGATGGTGTCCTCATCCTTCGCCCTGAGTCCTTCCGTAAAAAAGAGGACACCTGCACTGTTCCCGAGATGGGCCTCTACGTCGCCACCGCGCTCTTTCCCATTTTAAGGGAGGCCCGTCAGTGGCGTCCCGACGTCATCCACGCTCACTTCGCCGTTCCCACCGGCCCGCTCGCCCTCGCCGCCCATCTCGCAACCCGCATCCCTTATGTCCTTACCGCGCACCTTGGCGATGTCCCCGGCGGTGTCCCGGAGCAAACGGCCCATCTTTACCGCCTGCTCAATCCCTTCATCCGCCCCGTCTGGAAACGCGCCGCCGCCCTCACCGCCGTGAGTCGCTTTGTCGGCGGCCTCGCCACCCGCGCCTACGCCGTGGCCCCGGTCATCATCCCCAACGGCATGGAGCCCGTTGCCACGCCCGATCTTTCCCTCAAGAACCCGCGCCGCATTGTCATGGCCGGTCGCCTCAGCATCCAAAAAAATCCTCTCCTCGCGGTAGAGGCTCTCGCCCTGATCAAAGAGCTTCCCTGGGAATTCCACGTCATCGGCGAAGGTCCTCTCGGTCCGGACATGCGTGCCGCGGTCACCAGCCACAGTCTCTCCGAACGCGTCACCTTTTACGGCTGGCAATCTCCCGATCAGGTCGCCCAGATCATGGGCGCCAGCGATATCCTGTTGATGCCCTCCCTCCACGAAGGCCTCCCCATGGTTGCCATCGAGGCCCTCATGCGCGGCCTCGCGCTCGTCGGCAGCGCCATCGGCGGCCTGCAGGATGTCATCGACGAAGGCTCCAACGGCTTCTTCTGCGAACTCCGCCCCGAACCCTTCGCTATCCGCCTCCGCGAGCTCCTCACCAACGAGCCTCTCCTCGCCAAAATGCGCCAGGCCTCCCGCCAAAAATCCGCCGACTTCGCCCTGGAAAAGACCATCGACTCCTACGAGCACGTCCTAAAAAACGCCGCCAATAGATAACTACAACCGCGCGCGAAAAACAAAAATAGACCGGGGAGGGTCGACCGCTGTGTCGACCGCCGACCCATAGGGCCGGCCAGGCGGTCCCACTATTTTTACCAAACCTTCGGCTTAAACCGCACCATCGTCTCCGGCAGTTTCTCGAGATACTCCCGGTACGAATTCTTCGGCAACTTCGCCGCCTGCGCCTGCAGTTCTGCGTACTCGATGAATCCCATGTAGTACGCGACCTCCTCGAGGCATGCCACCTTCACACCCTGTCGATGCTCCAGCGTCGCGATATAGTTCGAGGCCTCCAGCAAACTCTCCGGTGTGCCCGTGTCCAGCCATGCCACTCCGCGTCCGAGCGGCTCCACGGCTAGTTCCCCGCGTTTCATGTACTCGCGGTTTACGTCGGTGATTTCCAGTTCCCCGCGCGGCGAAGGCTTCAGTCCGCGGCAAATCTCCACGATCTGCCCATCATAAACATACAACCCCGGCACCGCGTAATTCGTCCGCGGCAATTCCGGCTTTTCCTCGATCGAGACCGCCTTCCCCTCCGCGTCAAATTCCACAATCCCATACCGTTCCGGATCGCCCACCGGACACGCAAAAATCGTCGCTCCCTTCTCCTGCCGTAGCGCCTTCCGGAAAAAATCCAGGTTTCCGTGAAAAATATTATCCCCCAAAACCAGGGTCGCGCCTTCTCCCGCCAGGAATTCCTCCCCGATCAAAAACGCCTGCGCGATCCCGTCCGGCTTCGGCTGCTCCGCATACTCGATCCGCATGCCCAGCCCGCTCCCGTCGCCAAAGAGCGCTCGAAACATCGGCAGATCCTTCGGCGTCGAGATGATCAAAATCTCCCGCATCCCCCCCAGCATCATCACCGAGAAGGGATAATAAATCATCGGCTTGTCGTACACCGGGAGCAGTTGCTTGCAGGCGATGCGCGTCAGCGGATCCAATCTGCTGCCGGCGCCTCCGGCGAGGATGATTCCTTTGCGTGTCATGGTTTTTGCGGGGTATAAAGGTCGGGCCGCAAGTAAACCTCCTGCTTCCGGAAAGTGCCAGCGTAAGCGTAGTTCGCCTTGATCCACGCATAGGTCTCCGCCGCCCAGTTCTGGAACCGCGATTCCTCGGTCTGATTCACTGCGCGATTGTCGATGATCAGCGCCGCCGGCTTGTACTTCTCGATTTTCTTCAGCGTGTCCTCGCGGAAATGCGACACATCCCCCGAGTTGTCCACATACAGATTGAACTCGTACGACGGCCGATCCGTCATGAAGTTGATCGTCGGCGCGTAGGGATAGCAAATCAGCCAATCCCCCTTCTTTGTGTGGGTCTTGATCACCTCGCAAAGCTGCTGCGTCTCATCGCGGTCCTGCTTCCGCATCCACACTCGCACACCGTTCTCCGCCACCAGCTCCGTATTCCGTTTTCGGTTTGCCGCGATCGTTCCGCCCGATTCCTTCGGCATTGTGTGGTAGGTGTACAGCACCGCATCCGCCCCGCACACCGCTGTCACCAGCCCGGCAAAGAGCACGGCGATTGCCCCGCCCTTGCTCCACCGCCACGCTACCCAAACCACGCAGCCCATTGCCACCAGAAAAGGAGCCATGAACTCCGAGAGGTGAGGCGTGTCCGGCCGGAAAAAGAAAAACTGCGGCAGCAGCGTCAGCGCCGAGCCAAACGCGATCAGTACCGCCAGCGTCTCCGTTCTTCGCGTCCAATCCGGCCGCCATAACGCCCACAGAAAAAGCACCGCGCACGATGGCAACACCACCGCGCAGACCAACAGCGGCAGATACGTGATCAACACAAACGCCCGATCATAGAAACTCTTCGCTTTCAGCAACTCCCCGATTCCGCGCTTCTTGAGATAGTCCTCCGTGTCGATGTCCTTGTTCACGGCCTTCGCTGGCATTGGTACTACTCCCACAGCCGCAGGCGGGGGTGCCACCACTGGTGTATTTGTCGCCGGCCCAGGCGTTGGCGCGGGCAGGGGAGCTTCCTTCTTCGCCAGTTGCTGCGCCGCGAGATATTGGATCATCCCGATCCAGTTTGTGTATTGCGCTGTGAATTCCCTATCGTACCCCCGCCGCACTGCGTCGTAGTACACCGGGGCGTGCGTCGCGAGCACCAGCGCCACGGTTAAGACAAGCGCTCCCGCCGACACCCGCAGCCGGGCCAGAAATTCTCCGCTCTTTCCCAGCGGATACAACCCTAGCAACCCCAGCGTGATCACCGCGAAAAATTCCCCCAGGTCGATCCGGGTTAGGAAAGTCAGCCCCAGTGTTACCCCCGCCCCCGCGATCCAGAGCAATTGCCGCCGCGCATTCGGCTGCTCGTACACATACGCTTGCAGCAACACCAGCATGTTCAGCATTGGCCAAAACGCCATGTAGTTGCGGAAAATCATCCCCGGCATCAGCACCGGCCCCAGCGCCACCAACGTGGAAAACCACCCGCTTCCCGTCACCCGTCGCGTGATGAGGAACGCCAGCACGCCCGTCGCCGTGCAGATCACGAAAAAATAAATCCGCAGCGCCACATAGTTCGGCCCCGTCACGTGAAAGAGCCACGTCACCGGGTAAAACCACAGCACATTGTACCCCAGGAAGGTATCCGCAATCGGCCGCTGCCCCTCCATTATCCGCATGGCCAACACCCCCACCGTGCCGCCTTCCCCGCCAAAATTCAGCCCCGACCGATAGTATTGCGCATAATAAAAAATCGCAAAAATAACCACCACCAACGCGCCCCAGCACTTGAGCATTTGCTCCGCTGTGCGATAGGGTTTCTCCTCCCGCCAATAATTTACGATTTTTTCAAATACCCGCATCGGCATTTGCCTCAACTACGTATCCAGTTTAGCCTTTTCACGCCATGACCATTTCTGAGCAAGCCTCCGTACGCAAGTTCCCTCCGTTCGATCTCGCCGGCCTCCTCCGCTCCACCTTCGCGACCACCCCGGGCCAGAAGATCTGCATCCTCATCGATCTCATCGACCCGAAGGACATGAAGGATTTCTCCTTCCTCACCGATGACGACCTTCCGATCCAGCGCAACGCCGTAAAGCATTTCTACAAGCCCCTCAAGGAAGGCATCCTCCTCGAGCTCGGTCTCGTGGGCGGCGACATCTTCGCCTACCAGGTCACCCTGGGCAGCAATCTCGACCTTCCCGATCTCGCCATCGACCCCGACGGCAAGGCGCATAGCCTCGAGAAGGATATCTACCCCAATTACGATATCATCCTCTGCATCTCCACCTACTCGGCCACTGCGCCCCTCACCGCTTTTGCCAAGAAATACGGCTTCCGCGGCGCGACCCTCCACGGTGTCAATGATATCATTCTCCAGAGCGGTCTCGCCGTGAATTACGAGGAAGTCAGCGTCGAAGCCGAAAAACTCCGCCTCGGCATGACCCGCGCCGACTGGGTGGAAATCGATTTCGCCGCCGATGGCCGCACCTTTACCCTCCACCTCGACCTCGGCCGCCAGGAGGCCCAAAAGAGTCACGGCCTCTGCCGCGGCCCTGAACCCGATGTGGCCAACCTCCCGGCCGGCGAGATCTACTACGTCCCCACCGGCGCCCACGGCCAGTTCCCCATGAAATACGAGGACGGCACCATCGGCATCATGAACGTCGAAGGCGGTCGCATCACTCACGCCGAGTTTGTCCGCGGCCACACCCGCATTGTCGATCTCCACAACGAAAAGCTCAAATCCGACCCCCTCACCGGTGAAATCGGCGAGCTCGGTTTCGGCACGCAGATTCTCCCTTTCTCCGGCCGCGACATTCAGGACGAAAAAATCCGTGGCACCATCCACGTGGCCACCGGTCGCAGCGACCACCTCGGCGGCGCCCTCACCCCCGACCGCTTCGTCCACGTCCTCAACGCCAGCCACGACGACATCCTCTTCGCGCCCTTCAAGACGCCCGATATCCTCGTCACCCAGGCCCGCATGTTCCGCGACGACAAAGTCACCGTCCTCATCGAAAAATACGAGCCCTCCGCCTACCTCAATGGTCTCCTCGCCTCGTAGCTAGTCTTTGCGCCGAAGGCGCTTCGCTGCTGTAGCAACGCCAGTCCCCTGGCGTTCCTGCGCCACGCGCGTTCTTGCCACCCATGAACCCCTACGAATCCCAAAAACTCCTCGCCGAGTACCTCCTCTTCCACTACGGCACCGAGGAAGAAATCCTCGGTACGTTGCCCGGTCCCCGCGAAGCCCTCAACTTTGCCTCCCGCAGCGTCCTCGAGCTTATCGATACCGATTCCGTTCCCGCCGGCGCGAAAGCTCTCGACGTCGGCTGTGCCGTCGGCCGCTCCACCCTCGAGCTCGCCCGCTTCTGCGACAGCGCCCTCGGCCTCGACTACTCAAAATCTTTCATCACCGCCGCCCAGCGCCTTCAGACCGAAGGCACCCACCCCTACGAGTCCATCGTCGAAGGCGAAATCACCAGCCTCCGCACCGCTCACCTCCCGGCCAACCTCCCTCGCCAAACCGTAAAATTCGAAGTCGGCGACGCCACCAACCTCCCCTTGGATCTCGGCCAGTTCGACATCCTCTTCGCTGGCAACCTCATCTGCCGCCTGCCCGCCCCGCTCCGCTTTCTCAACCGCCTCCCCGACCTCGTAAAACCCAACGGCCAGCTCCTCCTCACCACCCCACTCACTTGGCTGGAGGACTACACCCCCAAACAAAACTGGCTCGGTGCGCGCAAAGACGGCCCCCGCTCCTTCGACGCCCTTCAGCAAATCCTCTCCCCCCACTTCGAGCTCCAGCTCAAAAAAGACCTCCCCTTCCTCATCCGCGAACACGAACGCAAATTCCAATACACCATCGCGCTGGGCTCCCGCTGGGTCCGCCGCTGAAGAATTGCTCCGCTTCGAGCGCGGGCGCTGCTATTTTAGGTAGGGACGGCTCTCCGAGCGGTCCGACTATTCTGTCTCCCAACCCATGACCACAAATTCACCCACCGATTGGGAATCCCACTATCGCGAAAACGACATGCCTTGGGATAAAGGCATGTCTCAACCTGGCTTGGTCGAGTATCTCAAAACCTCCCCGCTCCTTGGTCGCATTCTCGTCCCCGGTTGCGGCCTTGGCCACGACGTCCGCGCCCTGGCGGCTGCCGGCGGATCGCCGGTCGGTTGGGACATCGCGCCGTCCGCCGTTACCGCCGCCCGGTCGATTACTCCCGTCGGTAGCGAGAGCTACGAACTTCAGGATCTTTTTGCTCCACCCACCGATCAACTAGGGACCTTCGATGCCGCCTTCGAGCACACCTGCTTCTGCGCCATTGATCCCTCCCTCCGCGAAAAGTATGTGAATTCTATCGCCCGCCTTTTGCGACCCAGCGGCACGCTGGTCGCCATCTTCTACGTCAACCCGGCCCACGACGGCGACGGTCCTCCTTACGGATGTTCTCATGAGGAACTCGACCTCCTTTTCTCCCCGTTCTTCCGCCTGCTCCATCAGAAAACCGACTTTCCCACCTTTCCCGGTCGCGAAGGCCGTGAAGTCTTCCGCGTCCTTCAAAAAATCGAATAGCAGATGGTTGGGAAAGGCCTCTCGGGAACGGCCCTCACCATTTTGCTCGCGTCTCATCTCCCTCAATCCTCTTCGGATTGATTTTCAACACCGCATACCGCGTGCCGCTAAAAACCAAGCCGAAGGCCGCGGGTTGGTTCTCAAACCACTTTAAGTCCTGTACTGGTACGATGGTAAAAAGCATCCGGGACGTCCGAAATCCTCCGCTTGCTCCTGGTATGCTAATGCTGCCCGACATTCCATTGTTCACCGTCACTAACCTGCCGCAGATCATCAGCCCGCTCGCTCGGCTCGAAAAATAGGAAACCCTTTTCGACTCTCGATTGATTTCCGCCAGTTGCTCGTCGATCAACGCCCGATCCACCGCTTTCCCTTTTGCTACAAACTCATCGAGTTTCCTCTGCCTTCGGGAAAATACCCAGTAGATCAACAGTAATGTCGCCACGCTCATTATCGTGGAAAGCAGAGAATGGGCGGCGAGCATCACGGCAAAGGGGGATTACGAAACCTAATCCCTTCTGAGGTGAATCGCCAAGGATCCTCTCTGCCACCCCACCGTATGAATCTTGAGAAAATTCGACCCGTGTGGTTGCCCGGCTGGCACTCCGCCCAGCACCAAAATCTTATCGCCGTCTTCCACCAGCTTTCGCTCGCGTAATACCGCTTCAGCTAGTTCCACCAATCCCTCAAAGTTCTCCGGTTGCTCTCCCGCCAGCATCGGCCGGATGCCCCAGAAAAGATTCAGCGCGTGGTAAACTTTCGGGTTTGTGGTGATCGAGATGACCGGTGCCACCGGCCTCTGCGCTGCCACAAAACGCGCCGTTTCTCCCGATGTTGTCAGCGTTACGATGTAGCGCGGCTCCAGCACACTGACGATGGAGTTCACCGCCTCGCTCAACGCCCGTGCTTCATTGCGCCCGTGCGGCGGATAGCTCTTGAATTCAATCGCTCCCTCTACTTCACGCGCAATCCGTACCATCGTCTCCACCGCCCGCACCGGAAATGCACCAACGGCGGATTCGCCCGAGAGCATGATGGCATCCGTCCCATCAATGATCGCATTGGCTACGTCGCTTGTCTCTGCCCGCGTGGGCCGCGGCTCCACGATCATGCTTTCCAGCATTTGTGTCGCCGTGATCACCGGCAGCCCGCGCTCGTTGCAGCTTTGGATGATCTGCTTTTGCAGCATCGGCACTTTCTCTGCCCGCAGTTCCACGCCGAGATCGCCCCGCGCCACCATCACGCCATCCACCTCATCCAGGATCGCTTCCAGATTTTCCACCGCCTGTGGCTTCTCGATTTTCGCGATGATCGGCGTCTTTAGTCCTTTCTCCGTGATGATCTTTCGCAGCGTCTGCACATCCTCCGCCGTCCGCACAAAGCTCAGCGACACCCAATCCACCTTCTGGCTCAGGCCGAAGTCCAGATCCTTGAGGTCCTTCTCCGTTAGCGAAGGCAGTCTCAGGTTCAACTCCGGAAAATTCACCCCCTTGCGGTTCTTCAATATCCCGCCCTCGATCACCTCGCAGCGCAACGCCGTTCCCGCGACCTTCAGCACTTTCAGCTCAAAGATCCCATCCGCCAGCAACACCTGCATCCCGGCTCTCGCCTCTTCCGCTGCGTACTCGTAGTCGATCGGAATCACGCCCAGCTCCCCGCGAAAATCCGCCTCCGGCACCAGACTCACCACCGCCCCGCGCACCAACTCGATCGCATCCCCTGGCAGTTTTCCCACCCGCACCTTCGGCCCCTGCAAATCCTGCAAGATTGTGATCGGCGTATCCAATTCCTTCGAGGCCGCCCTCAGATGCGCGATCACCGCCGCATGATCATCATAGTTGCCATGCGAAAAATTCAGCCGCGCCACATCCATCCCCGCCGTGATCAGGCTCCGAATCACCTCCGGCGAACTACTCGCCGGCCCGAGCGTGGCGACAATCTTGGTGCGACGAAGGGCGGAATAAAGAGTGCTCATGGCGAATTCCCGACCTTATGCCGTCTCCATTCCGAACGCGAACAGTTCAATCCGAATTCTCGTCGCTTTCCATAAGATCGACGCACTCTTCGCAAACATTCCGACCACCTGTCCGGGACTCGTCCATCGACGGTCCTCCGAATGCTCCTGGAGGTCTGGTGACCGAAACTTTCTTACCGAGAGCCAAAAGGACCAAGCAGCCTGACTCGCTACGTTGAAAGTAGGTTCTTTACTTACCAAGCTTTCTTGGAGGTTCCTGGCGGCCGACTCGCTGGCGGTAAAGCGATGGGTCTACGGCCTGGGCCATGGCATCGGGCTGCAATGGCAAGGCGAGGAATCCGGCGATCTGCCGGACGGCGTCGTGCGGATGGGCGATGATGTCGGAGTAGGCGATTCGCAGGACCGGGAACTGCAGGTGCTCGATGGTTCGGTCGACGATTTCCAATTGGCGGCGATAGACGGCTTCGAGCCGGTCGTCGGACAGGGCGGCGCCCTGACGCCGGTGGCGGTCAAGCATGGTTCGCTGGGAAGCGAGCACTTCCTGCAGCGGGCGTTCCATGAGGATGATCCTATACTCGTGGTCCCTGGGTAGAAAGGGCACGAGTTGCGCCACGAGCTTGAGGACGCGTCCTCTGGCGTGGCTCATCCACGTGCCATCCATCCGCAGGTTTTTGGCCGGAGCGAATTCGAAATAGCCGCGCGGGTTGTCCTCATCGGCGGCGCGATGACCGTCGTGCAAGGGCGGCAGGCCGCCCGCCGCGAGGATTTGCATCATGAGCGAAGTGCCGGAACGCGGCAGGCCGGAAACGATGGTGGCAAAAGAGACGCCGGGATAGGGAGCGGCCAGCACGGTGGGATCGAACGCCGGCTCCGGAGGCGGGACGATGGTGGGCGCGGTCTGAATTTTGTAAGGATCTGCCAAGACGGGATCGATAACCGGGGCGTTTTGTCTTTCCCTCGCCCGCTCGATAATGCCGGAGATTTTCCTGCGATGCTCCTCGGCCAGGTCGGGCTTTTTGAGGCGGTTCCCGTAAATCGTGACCAGTTGCCGGTGCGCCGGGAGGAAGTTGGGATTTTGATTGGCGCAGACCCGTAGGGCCTCGACGGCTCGCTCAAGGAAGCCGAGCCTATGGAGGGCAACGCCCAGGGTGAAATGGGCGGAGGGGTAGTGATAAAGCAGGCCGGTCGCCTTGAGTGCGAAGCCGGCGGCGTCGAAGTCGCGCCGGTTGGCCAGGCAGACCTGGGCCATCGCGAGATGGGCGTGGGCATTGTCCGGATCGAGCTTGAGGGCTTTGCGGAAAGCCTTTCCCGCCTCCTTCCATTGCTTGAGGGCCTGGTGCGCGTGGCCGAGATGTAGGTAGAATTCAGGCCTGCCCTTGCCGGCTTTTTCCATCTTCTCCATCAGGACGAGGGCTTCGGCGGGATTGCCTTCCGCCACGAGCAGGAGGGCCTCGAGCTGCCAGGTGTTGGCCGGGGCCGCCATGGCCAGTGCGGTGAGCCGGCGCATCTCGAATTTCTCGACGGGCTTGAGATCTTCGGGCTGGCGGTCCTTCCATTCTTCGCGGCGTTTTTTCAGGAGTTCCGCAGCCTCGGAGGCGAAGGTCTTCTGGCGCTCGCGCAGCTTGGCGAGGGTCCGGCGGGCCTCGGCGTGGCGGCCGACGGAGAGTTGTGAGGAAAGAAGCTTCACGCCGAAGCGGTGTTCGCTGGGAGCTTCCTCCCAGAGATCGGCAAAGATGCCCGCCGCCGCCGAAGGCAGCTGGGCATCGGTGTAGGAACAGGCCAGGTTGTAACGCAGTTCGCGTACGCTCTCGACGACCGCCTGGCCAGCCTCTTCGGGTAGCGGCTGGATGTAGCCCAGATCTTCGAGTTGCCTGAGCGCCTCGCGGGAATCCTCGGCGCTGAGGTGGGTGCCGGGAGGATGACCGCCATCCTCGCCCGCCATCTCGTCCCAACTCGGAACGGTCTCCACCTGCGGAGTCGTTTCCCAGGCGGACACGAGGGTCTTGCCGTCCATGTCCCGGCCCACCGGCAGGCCGAAGAGGGTCAGGACCGTGGGACAAATGTCGAGCACCGTGGCCCCGTAAACTCGCTCGTCCTTTTTGATGCCGGGCCCCCGCAGCGCGAAGATTCCGTAGTGGCGGTGCTCGATGGCTGGTCCCGCGGGCTCGACGGGGATCGCCCTTGGTCGCAGATGGTCGGGGTGGAAGCCATGATCGGACATGAGCAGGACCGTCGTATCGGGTCCCGCCTTGGCCATGAGCACGCCCAGCATGAGATCGTGATAGCGGTACCCGGTTTCGATTACTCCGCGATACATATCGAAATCCTTTTTGCTCACTCCCTTCTGCCTCGGGGGATGATACCGCATGAAGCCGTGGCCGAAGTGGTCGATGGCGTCGAAGTAGACCGCCATGAAATCCCATGGCTCGCTATCGATAAGGCTGGTGGCCGCGGCCTGGATGCCCGAGCAATCCGCCATGGTTTGCGCGAGCGATTCGAGACGCCGGTCCTTGCTCTGGTCGATCTTCGCTCCATCGGGCACGAACGGCAGGAAGTGGGAAGCATCGAGTTCGGCGGGATGGATGCGCATTTCGCCGAGGGGTTCGACCAGCCGGGCCGGATGGACCGTGCCACGAGGCATGGGCCAGGGCTGGGACGGATCGGTCGACGGTGCGCGCTGGAATTGATTCGAGATCATCACGCCATCGGGCAGAGGCTCCGCCGGGTGGGACGGCCACCAGCCCACCACGATACACTTCCGGCCGCTTTGGCTCAGGATATTCCAGAGTGCCTTGGTCTTGCGCGAGAGATTGGTGATCGGCCGCACGCCACCCACCATGGGGTCCGGCTCGGTGAAGCCGTGGATGCCATGCTTGTGAGCGCGCTTGCCGGTGGCGATGCTCGTCCAGAGCATGGGCGAAAGGATCGGGTACAGGGTGGCGAGGTTGCCCATCACTCCGCCTTCGAGCAGTTGTTGCACATGAGGCATCTTGCCCTCGTCCATAAGAGGGTTGATGACCTTCCAATCGGCGGAATCCCAGCCGACCAGGAGAACGCGGCGAGGTTCAGACATGACCTAAATAAGTAAGGCGCAACTTGGAAGGCACGGACATTCCGGCCTCGACGAATTCTAGGCCGCCGCCTTGCGCCGGCGCATTTCCCGCAACCCGGCGGCGCCCACCGCGAGGAGGCCAAGACCGCTCAGCGCCTCCACCGAAGGCTCGGGGACCGCCGCGACACTCCCGACCTTGAAACCATCCGCCTCAATATCCGCCTTGTTGTCAAAAGCTCCGAATATCGAGATGGAGCCCGCTTTGGGGAGCATGTAAACCTGTGAGGGAAAGCCGTAGGCTGAATTGTTCACCCGCATGCGCAACCATCCGTAATTGGTGACACCGCCGAGGGTGAAGCGGATTCCTACATAGCCCGTTTTGGCCGCACTGGATCCCGGAGGTAAAAACTGTCCAGACTGAACCGCGCCGTTATTTCGTGCCAGCATGCCGTTGCCTAAGGCAAAATTCTGCCCGTTCACCGGGTCTCCCGTCGCCAGATTCAAGGCATTGGAGTAACGGGCATTAGTCACCGCAACAAATCCGTTCGCCGCAAAACTGAGCCGGCCGTTCGTCACGTGATTCATGGAGGTCGACTTCATCGCATAGCCGAAAAAGCCGAGCTTGAGATGCCCATTGGTGCCAAAATTGGCCGTAAAGGAGCTCGCCCTTGGGGTGACGCCCGGCTTGAAACCCACGATCGTCGTCATCTCGCCATCGAGGATGAAACCCGTGAAATTCGTAATCTCCGCGTGGACGGGCGGAGCAGCCGCCAGGGAAGCGATGGCCGTGGCCGAGTAGGCGCTGAGGTGGGAACGCAACACCTTTTTCTTTCGCAATCGGTGGTTTACGCAGGTTGTCATACCATATTGTCCCTTCGGATCGTGCGGTTTCACCGTAGGGGGACTCCCATTGGGGCGTCAACGAAAAACCAAGGCTCCCCGCCCTGCTCATTAAGCCACCATGGGCGCCAACCCGATCTCTCCAAGGGTTGCCAAAATCCCGCTCGTCCCTTACCCACTATCCACGCAGATGGCGGATTCCGTTCAGTTTCAGCATTTCGAGGTCTTACGCAACGATGACGGCTCTCTTTTTGAGCTTGGTCGCGGGGCCATGGGTATTACCTACAAGGCCTTCGATACGAATCTGCGGTGCTACGTTGCGCTCAAGGTCATCAACTCCGCCTACCTGAACAGCGAGGTGGCCCGCCAGCGCTTCCTGCGCGAGGCTCGGGCGGCCGCTGCGCTGCGGCATCCGAATGTCGCCACGGTTTTTCACCTGGGCACGGAGGACGATAATTACTTCTACGCCATGGAGTTCGTCGATGGGCAGACCGTCGAGGCCTTCATGAAGCGCGAGGGCCCAGTGCCTCCCGCCATGGCGCTGGAGATTGCCTCGCAGGTGAGCCGCGCGCTTGGGGCCGCGCAGAAGCAGGGCCTAGTCCACCGCGACATCAAGCCGTCCAATCTCATGTTTGTCCACGAGGACGGCAGCGACAGCGATTTCACGGTCAAGGTCATCGACTTCGGCCTCGCCAAAAACGCCAGCGTCGAGGGTGGGGGAGAGGACGCGGCCACGCTCACCGGCGGCGGTTTCCTTGGCACTCCGCACTTCGCCAGCCCCGAGCAACTCGAGGAGCGCGAGATCGACGTCCGCTCCGACATCTACTCCCTCGGCGTTACGCTCTGGTACATGCTCGCGGGCAAGACCCCCTTTACCGGCTCACTCGCTCAGGTCATGAGCCAGCACCTCCACCGCGAGCCTCCCTTCCAGAATCTCGAGGGGCAGTGCCCACCTGTCGTCACGCTCCTTCGGCACATGATGGCCAAGGACCCCGCCGACCGCCCTCAGACCCCCGCCACGCTCCGCAAGGAGATTGAGGCCTGTATCGACGCCGTTCAGGCCAGCGCCACTCAGGCGCCCGCTGTCACCGTCGCCGCCGATTCCTTCGAGACCGCCGTGCTGCCCGGCCCTTTGCAGGCCGAGCCGGCTACCCTCGCGTCCGGGTCGATTCTGGCCGAACGCTTCCGCCTCATCGACGAGGTTACCGCCTCCGATCACGGCCGTATGTTTCGCGCCGAGAGCATTGAGGATAAGACGCCCGTCGCCGTCCTCATCCTCAATCCCGGCCTGCTCACCAGCTCCGAGGCCTTTACCCGCCTGGAGGGCGAGGTTGAGGCCCTGCAAAAGCTCAAGCAGCCCGCTTTCCAGCAAATCCATTCCCTGGAGCACGCCAATCACCACACCTTCCTCGTCCTCGAGTGGATCGATGGCCTCTCTCTGCTGGAACTCCTCCGGGCTCGCCGCGCGCTTTCTCCCGCTGAGGCCCGTCTCATCCTCGCCCCGCTGGCCGAGGCCTTTGACGCCCTGAAAGACGCTGGGCTGAGCTGCCCTGACATCGCCGCCCACGAAGTCCTCCTCCCTGGCGGCGAGGCCCGCCAACCCGTCACTGGCTGGTCCAGCGTCCAGCTTAAGTTCCTCCCTCTCACCGGGGCCGGGGCTTCATCCCTTTCGCCCGACGCCACCATGGTCGCCTCCTCCTTCGCCATGATGAAGGCCAGCGGCGCCTTCGCGGGCAATCCTGCCACCGCGTACGTTTACTCTGTTGCCTCGCTCGCCTACGAGATGCTGGGCGGGGTTCGCGCGGGAAGCACCACCGGCTCCTACGTCCCTATTCCTGGCCTTTCCGAGGAGGGCAACGCCGCCCTGCGCCGCGCCCTCAATCCCGCCCAGGGCTTTCCCAGTGCGCGCGCCTTCGTCGATCTCCTGCCTGTTACCGGCCCTGCTCCCACCATCGCCCCGCCGCCTGTTCCCATTCAGGTCGCCGCCGTCCCACCGCCTGAATTCCCCACCATTTCACCGGCCAAGCGCAGTATGCCTCCCAGCCTCCTCATCGCCTGTGCCGTTGGTCTCGTATTGATCGTCGGCTTTGTCGTTTGGCACAGCCTGCCCGCCAAACCGGGCAAGGAAGTCGTGGCCGAAACCACCCCCACGCCGACTCCCATCCCGGTCGCCACCCCGATCCCCATGGTCTCGGCCACCCCCGAGCCCGCGCCGACGCCCGACCCGGCCCGTGTCGCCTATGACCAGGCTCTCAACGCCGCCCTCATCTTGGAAAAGGACGACAAACCCGGCCCCGCGCTCGAAGCCTTCGCCGAGCTTGCCGCCAATTACCCTGAGGAAAAAGTCCCCCTCATCGAGATGGAGAAAATCGCCGCCGGCATCCGGCGGAGTTCGCCCAAGCCCACCGCCGTCACCCTCATCCCTCTTCGTGAACCTCTTGCCAAGGCCGCCGCGCTCGATGTCGTCTCCGCCGAAGTTCTCCTCGCCGAGATGCTCAAAAAGACCGACCCCGAGAATTCGCTCAAATGGCTCCTCGCCGCCGCCAACCACGGCCAGACCGAGGCCATGGTCCAGGCTGGCCTCATGCTCTCCAATGGCCGGGGGACCGTCGCGGCCGACCTGCCCCAGGCTGTCAGCTGGTTTACCAAAGCAGCCGATCTCGGGGACCCAGATGGCAAATACCTTCTCGCCGAATGTCTCATGACCGGCAAGGGCGGGACCAAGGACCAAAAGAAGGCCATTGAGCTTCTTACGGAGTCCGCTGGTATGAATAACACATTTGCCATGAATATGTTGGGCGATATTTACCATCGCGGCATCCGCGATCTCGTGCCGCCAAATCCCACCGAGTCTTTCAATTTTTTCACCAAGGCGAAGGAACTCGGTTCCCCCGACGCCTGCGGCAATCTCGGTGTGCTCTATATGACCGGGCAGGGCGTGGGGCCCGACGAAAAGAAGGCCGCCGATCTCTTTCGCGAAGGTGCCGAACTCGGCAGTTTCTTCAGCATGGCCTGTTACGCCCAGTGCCTCGTCGACGGTCGGGGTGTGCAAAAGGATTTCGCCGCCGGCCGCGAATGGTTTCTCAAAGCCGCCCTCGGCGGGAACCCCGCTGCCCTCGATTGGTGTAAAAATAACAAGATTCCGTTGTCAAAGCAGCCCTAAGGGGATAATTGCCATCCACTCTCCACTTCTGAATGAATATCCACGAATACCAAGCCCGCGAGCTCTTCGCGAAATATGCGGTCGCCACCCAACCTGGCGCCGCTGCCTTCACTCCTGAGGAAGCCGAACAGGTTGCCTCCAAACTCGGCGGCAAGATCGTCGTCAAAGCCCAGATCCACGCCGGTGGCCGCGGCAAGGGCACTTTCCAGAACGGTTTCAAGGGCGGCGTCCACCTCTGTGACACCCCCGCCGAAGCGAAGGATCTCGCTTCCAAGATGATCGGCCAGGTGCTCGTCACCCACCAGACCGGCCACGAAGGCCGTCTCGTCTCCAAGGTGTTCGTCGGCGAGGCCGTCGACATCAAGCGCGAGCTGTACTTCGCCATCCTGCTCGATCGTGCGACCTCCGTCCCGGTCGTCATCGCCAGCACCGAAGGCGGCGTCGACATCGAAGCCGTCGCCGAAAAGACTCCGGAGAAAATCCTCCGCCTCTTCGTCAATCCCGCCCTCGGCCTCATGCCCTACCAGACCCGCAAGATCGCCGAGTCTCTCGGCCTCACCGGCCCTCTGATGACCCAGGCCTCGAAGCTCTTCACCAATCTCTACAAGCTCTTCATCGAGTGCGACTGTTCCATGGTGGAGATCAATCCGCTCGTCGTCACCGACAAGGGCCTCCTGCTTGCCCTCGACGCCAAGTTTGGCTTCGACGACAACGCCCTCTACCGCCAGAAGGACATCCTCGCCATGCGCGACAAGACCGAGGAAGACCCTCGCGAAGTCGCCGCCTCCGAGTACTCCCTCAACTACATCGGCCTCGATGGCAACATCGCCTGCCTCGTGAACGGTGCCGGCCTCGCCATGGCCACCATGGACATTATCCAATACGCCGGCGGCAAGCCTGCCAACTTCCTCGATGTGGGCGGCGGAGCGACCAAGGAACAGGTCACCGCAGCGTTCAACATCATCCTCAGCGACAAGAACGTCGAAGGCATCCTCGTCAACATCTTCGGCGGCATCATGGACTGCAACATCATCGCCACCGGCATCGTCGAAGCCGCCCGCGAGACCAGCCTCAGCATCCCGCTGGTTGTTCGCCTGGAAGGTAACAACGTCGAAGCCGGCAAGAAGACCCTCGCCGAAAGCGGCCTCGCCCTCATCACCGGCGACAACATCCTCGACGCCGCCCAAAAGGTCGTCGCCGCCGTCAACCAAGCCGCCTAACCCTTCAAATCTCTCTTATTTATGGCAATTCTCATCACTCCTGAGACTCGCATTCTCATTCAGGGCATCACCGGCAGCTTTGGTGCTCGCCACGCCCAGCTCAGCATCGACTACGGCACGAAAGTCGCCGCCGGCGTCACGCCTGGCAAGGGCGGCCAGCTCTTCTCCAACACCGTCCCGATCTTCGACACCGTTGATCAGGCAGTGAAGGAAACCGGCGCCACCGTTTCCGTCGTCTTCGTCCCACCGCCATTCGCAGCTGACGCCATCCTGGAAGGCGTCGACGCCGGCCTCGACCTCGTCGTTGCGATCACCGAAGGAATCCCGGTCAACGACATGGTGAAGGTCAAGCAGGCCATGATCGGCTCCAAGACCCGCCTGATCGGCCCCAACTGTCCCGGCCTCGTCACGCCCGGCACCGGCCCGAATTCCCACGGCGGCTGCCGCATCGGCATCGCTCCCGGTTACATTCACAAGAAGGGCAACGTCGGCGTGGTCTCCCGCTCCGGCACCCTGACCTACGAAGCCGTCTGGCAGCTCACCACCCGTGGCTACGGGCAGAGCACCTGCGTCGGCATCGGTGGCGACCCCGTCAATGGCACCTCGCACCTCGACGTGCTCAAGATGTTCAACGACGACCCCGAGACCGAGTCCATCATCATGATCGGTGAAATCGGCGGCACCGCCGAGGAAGAAGCCGCTGCCTGGGCCAAGGAGCATTGCAAGAAGCCTATCGCCGCCTTCATCGCCGGAGCCACCGCGCCTCCCGGCCGCCGCATGGGCCACGCCGGCGCCATCGTCAGTGGTGGTAAAGGTACAGCTGCCGCGAAAATTGAGGCCCTGCTCGATGCCGGCATTGCCGTCGCCCCGACACCTGCCGACATGGCCGACACCCTTATCTCCCGCCTCAAAGCCGGAGCCTAAGTTTCCCCATCAGCCCAATAAGAAAGGCGTGGTCGCAAGACCACGCCTTTTTTGCTGCCCTAATCTAAGGCCCTGTGATCTAACCTAGCAGCTTTCTCATGAGCGAATTTTCCATGCCCGCCCCCTTCAAGGATCGCAGTGTCGGTCTGATGATCTTTGGCATTCTAACGATCGTTCTCGGCCTTCTGGTTGGGCTCATGGTGCCCTTATTGGTCGTGGGAGCATCCATCAATGCGGCGAACGGAGTGGATGCAGGCGGCTTTCGAGCGATGATTCCTGCCATGTCGGTTTATGGGATTTTGGCCGTGGCGAATATCTGGCTGGGCATCGGCTCGGTCCTAAAGCGACGCTGGGCTCGCGCTCTTCTGCTTATTTTCTCCTGGGCCTGGCTGATCATAGGAATATTGATGGTGGTTTTTTCAGCGACCGTAATGCCGCTCATTTCAAATTCCGTTCAAGCTGGCCAGGCTGGTCAGGCTAATCTTCCACCTAGCGCGATGGCGGCCGTCTGGATATCGGTTACAGTTTTCTTTTTCATCTTCTTTGTCCTCCTCCCGCTCGGCTGGCTGTTGTTTTATCGCAGCCCGCACGTTAAGGCGACCTGCGAGTCGTTTGATCCTGTGCCGAGTTGGACTGACGCCTGCCCGCTGCCCGTTCTGGCGATCGTTCTCTGGATGGCCCTGAGCGTACCGTGCATGCTGCTCATGGGGTTGGCGGGGACGACCGCCCTGCCTTTTTTTGGATTGATCCTCGCCGGTTGGTCCGCTCGTGTGTTTTGCGTTTTCCTGGCAGGGTTATGGGGCTGGCTGGCCTGGGATCTCTACGCCCTGCGGATGCGTGGTTGGTGGCTTACCGTAGGGTTCTTTTTACTCTACATGATTTCGGCAGAGGTCACCTTCACCCAGCATAGTCTGGCTGATCTTTACGCGGCCATGCACATTTCGACCAAGGAGATGGCAATATTCGAGAATTCCTCCATGATGAATACCGCAATGATTGCCTTTCCGGCAGGTTTCACCCTCCTGTTGCTGGGCTATCTCCTTTTTGTCCGGAGATATTTCAGAACCGATCCTAAGCCGACCGAGTAGGGGTTACTTTACCGCCGTCACCGTGATCGTATGTTTCACTGGGACGATGGCCTTGGCGGTGGCTTCGCGGAGGGCGAGGTCCTTCTGGACGATTTTGTCGGCCATTGCTTTGTAGGAGTCTTCGCTTTCGGGGAAGTTTTTGCGCCAGTCGAGCAGGGAGTGCATCATGCTTTTGATGGCGGGAGTTTCGTAGATCTGCTGATCGCGGATGACGGCTTCGACGGTGGCGAAGGGCTTGCTAAAGGGGTTCTCGGGAAACTCCGCGGCGAGGTTGATGCCTTTGGCGAGATCGGCGGAGGAGAACTCTTTTGAGACGGTGCCCCAGGTTACTTTGAGCTGTCCGGCGGGGGCGTCCTTCACGACGAGCATGAAGCGATTGAGATCCTGGTTGAAGGGGAGGAATTCCGTGATCTTGAAGGTATTGTCCGGCTTGGAAGGATCGTTGTAGAAGCAGAAGGGATAGCGCGAGGATTCGACCTCGACGGTGCCATCCTTGGCGGAAAGGACTTTGTGCCCCTCGGTGGCTTCGGCGCTGCCGGATTTCAAATCCATCGTGATGGTGCCAATTTCGCCCGAGCAGCCCAGGGCCTTGAGGAAGGCGTAGGCCATGATGACGTGGCCATTGGCTCCCGGGTGGACACCGTCGCCGCCCGCGACGAGGTAGGTATTGCCCAGCTTCGCCTTGGCTTTGGCCATCACGTCAATCATCACATCGTGGACATTGGCAAAGGCGCAGCCGTTTTTCTCGGCGATTTCCTTGGCGATGGCCGTCAGGTCGGAGAGCGTTTTGTTGTAAATGTCCGGCGAGATGCGCTTGAAGGAGTCCGTATCCACCGCACCGGGGCCGCCCACCACGAGGAAGCGAACGCCGTTGTCCTTGAAGGTCTTCACGATTCCTTCCAGGGAGGTTTTGTAGAGGTCCGCGCGCTCCGGGGTGAGCGCGGCGTAGCCACCGTCATTCATGCCGTAGCAGGTCGTGGCCACGGTGGGCTTAAAAAGCAGCACGTCGTTTTTGAGACGAGCCAGGAATCCCGCGGCCGTCTCGCCGCTCCAGCCAAATTGCACGGTTTGCAGCTTGGGGACGGGCTGGCACATCAGGAGGTAGTCCTCCATGAAAACGGAGTAGAGCTTTTGCTCGGTGATCGAGTCGCCGCAAATGGCTACGGTGTCGTTGGGCTGCAGACCGTCTGCGTGAGCGAGGCCGGCGGAAAAAGAGAGAACGGCGGAAAGGAGGAGGCCTTTGGGAAAGGGGCGGAAGTTCATCGAGGCAAACTCTACGCAACTCGCGCCGATGCCCAAGAAAATCTCTGGTCTATTTATCTAACGGCTGCGGCCCATGATCTCGTACGCCCCGCGGCCCATGTCGTGGTT
>FTBM01000015.1_pt1 | contig 42378 bp, 24 predicted proteins | sample 1639361 | NCBI WGS metagenome assembly FTBM01 (sample SAMEA3914864, study PRJEB12502) | metagenome | biome: forest; material: soil | place: USA | collected 2012-03-12 | depth 0.3 m | reverse complement strand
AATTCGCATTGCTCAATGGTTGGGCCGCGAGTCACGCCGATGGAGTGAAAAACATCGGCATTGCTGGCGAGGAGGCGGTCGGTGGCGGGTCGGCGAATCACGCGGCAGTGGCGGTAGGTGTGGCCACCCGCGCCAAAATGTTCGGTGAACGCCATGTGCGGGGTGGCATACACGGTGATGTCCTCAAGCCGGCAGGAGTCACTGTCCTTGAGGTTGAAGGCCATGCGCATGGTGCGGTCGGCCAGGGCGAGCCGCGTGCTTGGCACGATGCCGGCTGGATATTTGTAGGCCCATCCTCCGCGCGGAAAGATGCGGAAGCGGCCTTCCCCGGCGGGGACGACGTCCTTTGCCCAATCGAGCCGCGACGGGAGCAGCTCGCCCTCCGCGGTGAAATGCACGATTTTTGCTCCCACGGTCTTGCCGGGAACGTCGAGGGGGCTCGAGTATCCGGGCTCGAGTTGAAACTCCACATATCCTTCAGTGGGGTTGACCTCCGTGATTTGCCCCTGTGGGAAGGGGGTCGGAAAATAGTCCACCGTGAGTCCGCGAAGGGTGACGTTGCGGCAATGCTCAAGCAGAATGCCGTCCTCGCGCTGGAAGGGGTAGAGCCAGAACGTTGCGCCCGTGGCCTCAATCTCCAGATCGCCGGCGTCCCTCAGTTGAAGATTTGCGGGGCCTTTGGGGCCGAATCGATAGTGCCCCGGCGGAATCACAAACCGTTTTTCCCCGGCGGCGACGGCTTTGGCGAGGTCGTCGAGGAGGCGGGCGGCGGCGTCGCGTTGCTTCTGCACATCGTCGGGTGTCCAGGAAGCAATGTCTTCCGGATAGGCGCCAAGGGGCTTGGAGGTGGCGGGTGTAATGGCGGCCATGGCAAGAACCGCGAGCAACAAGACGGGCAGAGGGAGGCGCATCAAGGAAATGGCTGGGCCCGCCAGAAATTATTGGGCGGGGTGTAGATGTAGTCGGGGGGCAGAGATTCCAAATGGCCATCGGCGAAGAGATAGTTGAGGGACTTGCCGTGGTAGAATTTCCCGTTGGGAAGCCGGGGCGTGCTGGCCGCGCTCTGATAACCGCTGGAGTATCCATAGGCCTGCATGAACTGCTCATTCGCCACGTAGGCTCCCGCGCCGGTGGTGAACATTTCGAAGAGCATAATCGCTTGGGAAGGGCGTGTGATTTGCGCAAGGCGGCGCGAGACCTGAACGGTGCCATCGCCGAAAAGGCCTTGAGAGGGGTCGGCGGGCTTGATGTAACTGCTGGTGTAGGATCGCGGGAACTTGCCGTCTGCGAGTGGTCGGCTGCGCTGGTCGGCTGGGCAGGTCAACACGGAGCTGTTCGCTCCGGCGGTATTCCATACGGGAACCTCCAGGTAGGAGGAAATCTCGCGATCCCAGGTGCTTCCGGTTGGCAGGCTACCATTGTATTCCCCGGCGTATCGCAGAAGAGCGGCGCCGAGTTGCTGCAGATTGCCGGCACATTTTGTCTGCTGGCTCTTGGCTCGAAGAGATTCCAAGGAGGGGAAAAGCAGGGCGGCAAGAAGCCCGATAATCGCGGTGACAACCAAAATTTCGGCGAGGGAGAAGGCCGCGCGGGCACGCCAGGGGGAGGGGGGCATGGCTTGGGTGGGTTATTTTTCGGTGCGCACAACGATGTCGTCGAAGAGGCCGCCCTTGTTGCCCTTGACCACCACCTGCGAGAGGGCCTGAAGGGGGGAGCCGTCGCGGCCTGTGACTTTTTCGTCGCCGTCGATGGCGAGGCGGAATTCACCGGTCTTCTGGTCGATGAGAAACTCGAAGGCGGCGAGCGGGGTCTGATGGGCTGGGTGCGGAACCTGGGCGTTGCGGATGATGGCGATTTCCGAGCCGCGGTCGGACCACGGAATCTGCGAGGAGCCCTCGAAGCGGATTACCTTGATCACGCCATTGTCCGGAGCCTCGCCAGCGGTCCACCACACGGCATAGCCGGCGGTGCGGCCGGAGTTGAAAAGCCCCACATATTGAGCGGCGCCCCCTTCGCTGTGCAGCATGCGAAAGGCGAGGCGCACTTTGGATTGAGAGACCTCCGGAAAGTCCTTGGAGAGAAATCCGTTGCGGGCTTTTCCTGAAGTTTCCCGGGAGAGCTGGATGAACTGGGTGTCGCCATCGCGCAGGACCGGTGGCAGGCCGCCGCCATCGCTCTGCTCGCTGCGCCAGCCGCCGCCGCTGGCGTCGATCAGCTGAGGCGAGGATCCGTAGTCTTCGAAATGTTCCTCCAGCAGCGTTTCGGCCGCCGTGGAGTGGAGAGCGAGTGCGAGGCAAAGGCCGGGGAGGAGAAAAAAGGGGGAGGAGTTCACGCGGGGCAGATGCGATTTAGGGATGAGAGGAGGAGGGGCGGCGACGGGGATTTGGCGCCCGTCGGGAAGTCTTTTTGTGGTGAAGAACCGGGCCGGTGGATTCACCGAAATAGATCTCGGCGCTTTGCGGCTGGAACCGGATCGAAGGCAGGTGTGACTCCCCGGGTGAAAGCATGAACTGGACGGCCCGGTCGGCGAATATGCCCAGATCCGGCGTGACCAGGCAGGTGAGCGAGGGGGTTAGGTATCGGCAGTTGTCGTAGGTTCCGAGCGTGCAGAGCGAGATCTGCGTGCCGACGGTATAGTTGAGATCGTAACAGGCGCGGCTGAGGCCCAGGGCGGCCCGGGTGGAAGTGCAGAAAATGGCGCTGGGCAAGCCCGGGCCATTGCGCAGTCTTTGCATGGTTGCCTCGTAAGCGACGACGAGCGAGTCGGTGCCGGGCGTGGCCGGGTGATCGATCAGGGAGCCTTCCATGCCATGTTTGGTGAGGGCGTTTTTCCAAGCCTCGACCCGGCGCAGTTCGGCCTTGGTATGGGGCTCGGAATTGAAGCAATCCACGCGGGTGTGTCCCAAATCTTCGAGATGCTGGACCAGGAGTTCCACGCCGTTGTCCGGCATGTGATCCAGCAGGGCAATGCCGAGTTCCGTGTAGTCGTCTCCGATGGTGGCAATCTGGCCGCGCCGCTTTTCGAGCAGCCGCAGAATGACGTCCGGAACGTCCGGATAGAGGAAAAGGAAAATGCCGTCGGACGGTTCCTGAAAAGTGCGGTAGATGGCCGGGTCCGACCAGTTTTCGTACACGATGAAGCGCAGGGATCCCCCGACGCGGGCGACGGCTTTTTCCAGCACGGGATACCAAAGCCAATAGCCGGGGTTTGCCCAGTTTGGGACGACAAAGAGAAATTCCTTTCGGGCGTGCTGGCTCAGCGCGGGATTTGGCAGCGTCGAACGGCCTTCACGCACGATCAATCCCTCCTCGACCAGGCGCAGTACGGCTTGGCGCGCGGTCATATAGCTGACGGAAAATTCCTTGGCCAAGGCGCGCTCGCTGGGAAAAGAGCGGCGGTCGTAATATCCGGCGGCCAGACGTTCGCGGAGGGTTTCGATAATGGCGGTGCGGCGCGGTTTCATGGGGAGTGATGCATGTATGCTATATTCTTGAGATTTTGTCAAATATGAACGGAGCTTTTGTGTGGATGAAGGCGTGCTTGAGGGTTGACTTCAGTTATTTTTATAGCATTGTCGCAATAAAATGCTCTCCAGATTCTTCCCCAATTCGGACCAAGCCTATCGGCTGAATGCAGCAGTGGATTTTCACGGTGTGCTCTGGCCGCCGGTTTCCGGGTATCCAGATGCCAAATATTTCCCGATGCGTTGGACGCGCGAGGGTTTGCTGCGGAAGGTGGCGCCGGGCCTCTGGCTGGCGGGCTGGACCACGGGCGGGTTTTGCGAACCGAGTTCCGGTAACATCACAATGTTGTCACGGAGTGGTGATGGGGGGAGGACCTGGGTAGACGCGGGGCGGTTTGAACATCCGCACCGCGGGCTGTTTACGACTGAGCTGTTTGTGGCCGCCCCCAATGAAGTTCATGCGTTTTTGCAGGTTTATGATTCCTGGCGCTGGATGTCACATAATCAAATGTTCCGCAGCATCTCGCGCGATGGCGGCCTAACTTGGAGCACACCGGAAACAGTGCCGGGGGGAGTACCGGCTGGTTGGATGAATATCGGCATTCGCCATTCTGCGGGCCGGTGGATTCTGCCGCTGACCTGGCCCGAGTTTGTGGGAGAGGAATGGGGGGAGCCGGTGGCCGGTCGTGCCGGGGGGAGCGCCCTCGCGGGGTTGAGGGAGTTGCCGGTTCATGAAATGCCGCGCGATGTCGAAAGTTGGACGCGCTATGGCGAGGCCAACGAGTGGTGTCACCGCAATCACCGGTATGCGGCTGGCGTGGTGCTTTCGGACGACGGTGGGGAGTCCTTTCGTCTGCGAGGCTATCTGTGTGGCGGGGCGACCGGGCACCTCATGGAGCCTCAGGTGGTGGAACTATCGGACGGGCGGGTAGTCATGCTGTTGCGTTCCCGCGGGGAGGGAGTTTTGTTGCGATCTGTCTCCGACGATACCGGAGAGACCTGGAGCGCGCCGGAGCGGACATCGATTCCCAATCCCTCCAGCAAGGTTAATGTTTTGCGTCATTCGGACGGGAGGATATTTCTCATCCACAACCCTTCGGCGGATCGTACGAATAGCATGGCTGCACGAGCGCCACTCTCGCTCTGGGTGAGCGAGGACGATATGGAAAGCTGGTCTTTACAGGTAGATCTGGTCGGGAAATCCGTGAGATGTCCTCACGGGCTGAATTACCCAAGTGCGTGTTTCGATGACGATGAAAAGGCACTGCGCCTGATGTGGGAAGATTCTCACAGCGTCTTCTTCATGAGCATCGAGCTTGACCGCTTGGGCGAGGCCGAGACGGCGGAGTTTTTGCCGCTGGAGGAAGTCGAATCCCTCATTCAGCGCGATGGCTGTTACCGCAGCGCCGTCTGAGTTACGGCGTACAGAGTGGATCAGTGCCTTTTGCAGGACAAAGCGTGATAAATTTCCCGCCTAAACTGCCCTTTTGGCCTTTTCACCCTCAAAGGCCAGCCGCGCCTGTGTTTATCAGGGTTTTTGGTTCGATTCGCCATCCGAGTGGATGGCGCCCCTAACGGGCGAGGATATGTTGGAAAGGCGGTTTGTGAAGACGAGTGTGCGGCCTGCGGGCACCGAGCGAACGGGATTGCTTTCGCCGCGCTCAAGCTGCGCGGGATGGCTTCGCATTGTCAAATGCGCTTCGCGCATTGCGCTCGAACCGTGGTTCGAATCGGCTGCGCCGTCGCCAATCGAAGAAATTGGCGACCCTAACGGGATTCGAACCCGTGTTACCGCCGTGAAAGGGCGGTGTCCTAACCGCTGGACGATAGGGTCACGAAGAGCGGGGATATTGGGCCAAAATGCGACACGGGGCAAGGGAATTTCTTTGGCGGCGACAAATCACTGGCAATCTCCCCGGGGTGGAATATCTTTCGCCCCGTGCTACTTCGGCTCCGCTTCAAAGGTTCGATGGCTGCATTGGCCTGCGTACAAATGGCGCTGGCCAACGTTTTTGCCGCTCAACCAATTGCTCCCAGCGGGGAGTATGCCGAGCTTCACGCCTGCGAGGTTTATACCGGCGGCTGTACGGCCTCGGCTCAAAGCACCACCGGAGGCAGATCGCTCCTGCGGGTCTGGAAATTTGATTCTGGATCCGTGGGGAATACCCCGGTCGATGGATTGTCGGTGGTCGTTCTCGAAATGGCGGATGCGAATCTGGCGCTGCCAGACACCAAGGCCAAGGCGACCGTCGCGTATTTGCCGAGCCAGGCCACGGCTGAGCAAAGGTCCGCTTTGCTGGAATTCTTAAAAAATTCCGGAGTTCCTGTAACGGATACCCAGGTCGTGCCAGTTACCTATAAACGAGACGCGGCTTGTCTGAGTGTGGCGGCAGGGGAGAAAGTCGATTTCACCACTCGCGCGATCGAGCATTGTGATTCCGGCGCCTGCGGTGAGCAACTTTGGTACGAGCCGCGTGGCCAGATCGGAGCCTACACCGTATTGGTCGATGATCATTCCCGCGTGGACGAGCCCAAGTTTCAATTGATCTGGAAAGACAACTCCGCCAAGAGCGTGTTTTTCGGCAGATTTGGCGGCCCGGACAAACCGGAGTTCACCTTGGCCGCGATACCCTAGCCTATGCCCAACGATTCCCCCTTCTCCGTTTCCCGCCGCAGCTTTTTCAAGGGGCTCGGCGCCGTGGCGGCGGCAACCGCAGCACGCCGCGCCGATGCGGTGGCGGAAGAACTCAATAACGTCGATGCTGAAAGAGTTCACGGTCCAGACGCCGTGCCGATCACGCTGAAAATCAACGGCCAGCCCAAGAAGTTCCAATTGGAGCCGCGAGTGACGCTGCTCGACGCCCTGCGTAATGTCTCGGATCTCACCGGAGCCAAGGAGGTCTGCGACCGCGCGACCTGCGGAGCCTGCACCATCCTGCTGGATGGCACGCCGGTTTATTCCTGCATGGTCTTGGCCATCGAGGCGCAGGGGAAGGAGATCACCACGGTTGAAGGCCTGGCTCAGGGTGGAAAGATGACCAAATTGCAGGAGGAGTTTGTGGCCTGCGATGGCCTGCAATGCGGCTTTTGCACTCCGGGTTTTCTGATGAGCTTGACCGCGATGCTGAAAACGAATCCTTCACCCACGGAAGCCGACGTGCGCAAGGCGTGCTCGGGAAATCTCTGCCGCTGCGGAAGCTATCCCCATATTTTCGAGGCTGCACTCAAGGCCTCCGGCGCGAAGACGGTCAAAAACACGGAGATACTACGCCATGTCTGATTGGCCGCAGAAGGTCGATTATCTCGGTGGCAAGGTGCCCCGCATCGAGGGGCCTTTGAAGGTCACCGGTGTGGCCAAGTACACCGCCGACATGCAGCCGCAGGGCTGGCTGTATGGCATGATCCTGCGCTCGAAGTGGCCCTCGGCAAAAATCCGCTCGATTAATTTGGACAAGGCCAGAGCTGTGCCGGGCGTCAAGGCCGCGTTGACCGTGCGCGATGGCGAGCGGGAGATCCATTACTACGGCGAGGAATTGGCCGCTGTCGCAGGCGTGGGCAAGCAGGCCTGCCTCGACGCGCTCAAGGCCATCGAGGTCGACGCCTCGCCGCTGCCCTTTGTGGTCGATCCCGTGCTGGCGATCAAACCCGACGCACCGCAGGTCTTTGCGGATACGCCCAATGTCAGCGAGGCAAAGTTCAAGGAGGAAGGCAAAGTCGATGAAGCCTTTGGCCAATGTGCGGTCATCGTGGAGGGCGAATTTTCGACCCCGGCGCAACTCCATCAGGCCTTGGAAACCCACGGCAATACGGTGCACGTGCATGACGACGAGTGCATGGCCTGGGCGTCAACGCAGGGCATCTTCAGCGTGCGCGACGGCTTGGCGGATTTTCTCAAGATCCCGCAGAACAAGGTGCGGGTGAATTGCGAGTACATGGGCGGCGGCTTTGGCGCGAAATTCGGTCCCGGAGTCGAGGGCGTCCTCGCGGCGCGTCTTTCCAAGGAAACCGGCTTGCCGGTAAAAATCATGCTCACGCGCTTTGACGAGTCGCTGGCGGTGGGCAATCGCCCCTCGTCCTACCAAAAGATCAAGCTGGGCGCCAACAAGGAGGGTATGCTGCTGGCCTTCGAGATGGATGCCTTCGGCAGCGCGGGTTTCGCCAGTGGCGGCAAGACGGCTGGTGGGGGAGGGGGCGCATCTTTTCCTGCTCCATACATTTACAACATTCCCAACATTCGGACCAAGCACGCTGGAGTAGCAATCAATGCTGGTTCGGCCCGTGCCTTTCGCGCGCCCGGGCATCCGCAGGCCTCCTTCGGCATGGAGTCCATCCTCGACGATATCGCAGTGAAACTCGGGATCGACCCCGTGGATATTCGCCTCAAGAACGACACCTTCGAGATCCGTCGTAAGGAATATGCCATCGGCCGGGAAAAATTTGGCTGGGACGAGAAATACAAGAAGCCCGGCACCTCAAAAGGTCCGGTGAAAACCGGCATTGGGGTGGCGGCCGCGACCTGGGGCGGGGGAGGCAAGGGCACGAAAGCCCAGGCTACGATCAACCCCGACGGCACGGTCGAGATTCGCTGCGGCACGCAGGATCTGGGCACCGGCTCGCGCACCGTTGTGGGTCTCGTGGCTTCGGAAGTTTTTGGCATTGGCCAGGACAAAATTACCGTGCGCATCGGTGATACCGACTATCCGCCCTCCGGCGGTAGCGGAGGCAGTACGACCACCGCATCGGTGGCACCGGCCATTTTCGACACCTGCGCCAAGGCTCTGGAGGAACTCCAAACCCAGAGCGGGGTGGCCGACGCGCGCGGTGCAAATTTTGCCGGTGCCTGCCGCAAGATCGGCCTCCAGCCCATCGTCATGCAGGGCGCGTGGCGGGAGAATCTTTCCTCAAGTGGAGCGGGCGGAGTGCAATTTGCCGAGGTGGAGGTGGATACCGAAACCGGTTTTGTGAAGGTCAAAAAAATCCTCGTCGTGCAGGATTGCGGTCTCGTGGCCAATCGCCTCACGGCGGAGAGTCAGGTCAACGGCGGAGTGATCATGGGTATCGGCTACGCACTCTACGAGCAACGGGTGATGGATTCCGCGACGGGCGTGGTGCTTTCGACTAACTTTGAAACCTATAAGCTGCCCGGCGCGGCGGATATCCCCGAGATCGGAATTGTCCTGCTGGATATGCCCGAGCGCGGCGTGATCGGGCTGGGCGAGCCAGTGGTCATTCCCACCGCATCCGCTGTCGCCAATGCCGTGGCCAACGCGATCGGTGTTCGCGTGCACAGTTTGCCCATTACTCCCGATAAGGTTCTCGAAGCGCTCAACAAGGCCGGCTCCGTGGCGGACGCTCCGCCGATCGAGGAATCCTTTGAAGTTGTGCAAAACACCCCCGGCGTGGCGGGCGAATACGTGGACTACATACCCGCATGAAAGCTTTTGAATACGTAACGGCCCAAACCAAAACTGCCGCGCCCGGACTGCTCGGAGACGGTGGAAAGTATCTGGCTGGCGGCATTGATTTACTCGGTGAAATGAAAGAGTACATCGCGAGCCCGCCCCGCGTGGTAAATATCAAACGCCTGCCCAAGACTCGCGAGATCGCGCAGGTGCCGGACGGATCTTTCCAAATCGGCGCCAACGCGACCGTGGTAGAGATCGCATCGCACGCCGGGATCAAGTCCGCGTTGCCCGGCCTGAGCGAGGCGGCCTCGGAGGTCGGTTCCCCACAGATTCGCGCAGTGGCCACGCTGGGTGGCAATCTCGCGCAGCATTCCCGTTGCTGGTACTACCGTCAGCGTGATCTGGTCTGCCTCAAGCGCGGTGGCAATACCTGCTATGCCCGCGACGGACAGAACAAATACCATGCCATTTTTTCCGGTAATCCCTGCATCAGTCCGGTCGTTTCCAATCTGGCCATCGCGCTATCGGCCCTTGGCGCCAAGGCCCTGGTCTGGCGCGAAGGGGCCGAGATCAAGATGTCCATGCCCGAGCTTTATGCCGATGCCTGGCAAAACCCGCTCGCGCAAAATTCCCTAAAGCCCGCAGACCTCATCACTGGAATCGAAATCCCGGCGCCAGCCGGAAAGAGCGCCTATCTTCAGGTTAGCGAAAAGAGCGACTTCGATTGGGCGCTGGTCAGTTGCGCCGCGGCCGGAAAAATTGCCGATGGGAAAATCTCGGGGGCGCGTATTTTTCTCGGAGCGGTCGCTCCGGTTCCCTTTGAAGTGCCCGAAGCCAATCAGAGCCTTGAGGGCAAGGTGCTCGATGATGCGGCGGCCTCTGCGGCCGCGGATATCCTTCTCAAAAAGGCCACCCCCGCGACGCAAAATGGCTACAAGATCGCTATTGCCCGGGCCCTGATTCGCAGGACGCTGTTGAAGCTGGCGGTATGAACGAGAATCTCTGCCTCCATTTTCGCAGCAAGGCGATGTATGTCACCGGCGAGCCGAAGAAGGATGAGGCGGCGGAAAACGAGAGCGCAGCCATGGCCTACTGCTGGTGCAATCTCACCATGACGGAGATCGGCATTGACGACCGCCTCGTCAATGTGGATGCCTGTTCGTCAACCGAGCGCCCCTGCCGTCGTTTGCGTTGACCTACTCATGAGCCTCGACCTGCCGATCCGCCCCCGCCGCCTGCGCCAAACCAAGGGCCTGCGCCACCTCGTGGCCGAAACCTATCTTCGGCCCCAGGATTTGATTTATCCGCTCTTCGTCCACGAGCAGGGAGAAAAAGTCGAGGTCGCCTCCATGCCGGGCGTTCACCGGCATTCCATCGATTCCCTCGTGCGCGAATGCGAGGAAGCCTTTGCCCTTGGCATTCCGGCGGTCGCCATTTTTCCGAGTATTGAAGCCGGGAAGAAAGATTCTTCAGGCACCCACGGGTTTGATGAGAATAATGTTCTCTACACGGCAGTCAGGCAGGTTCGCCGTGCCGTACCTGATCTCTCCATCATTACGGATGTCGCGCTCGATCCCTACACCTCCCATGGGCATGACGGCTTGATTTCCGCGGAGACCGGTGAGGTGCTTAACGACGAAACCGTCGAGGTTCTCTGCGAACTCGCCGTGAAAGAAGCGCGAGCCGGGGCCGATATCGTCGCACCTTCAGACATGATGGACGGCCGGGTGGGCGCCATTCGGCAGGCGCTGGACGCAGCCGGATTTACCAAGACCCTGATTCTCTCCTACGCGGTAAAATACGCCTCCGCTTTCTATGGTCCCTTCCGTGATGCGGTCGGCAGCAAACTCGGAGGAGACGCCATCAGCAAGTCGGGATACCAGATGAATCCTGCCAACGTGCGCGAAGCCATCCGGGAAGCGGCGCTCGATGAAGATGAGGGCGCCGATATCCTCATGGTAAAACCGGCGGGAGCCTACCTCGACGTCATCCGGGCCGTGCGGGAAAATTCCAACCTGCCGCTTGCGGCCTACCAGGTCAGCGGGGAGTACGCCCAGATCCACGCGGCAGCGCGCCTGGGCTGGCTGGATTACGAGCGCACCCGCGACGAAACCCTGCTCGCCATCAAGCGAGCCGGGGCCGATATGATCCTGACCTACTTTGCCAAGGAAGTTGCCAGCAGGGACCGCTAAGCTTACGGTCGATTTCGAGCAGGCAGCGGGAGCGATTTCGCTTTTATTCGGAAGAAAGATCTTTAATTTTTCGCCCAATGGTTTCTCGCCCCTCTTTCCGATTCCGTCCCTCGATGGGTTTCCGTGTGTTGCTAGCCGCAGTGGCGGCGATTTTCTTTGCACCAGGGAGTTTTGCGCAGACGTCTTATAGTTTCTCCGGTACGATGGCGAATGCTGATTGGTTCCAGGATACAAACTGGAGCCCGATTGGAGTGCCTTCCACGGCCGATAGCGTCACCATCAATAATGGCGGCAGTGCCCTTCTTGCTGACGGCACCGGTGCCATCGCAGGACTCTCGATAGCAGGGGCAAACGCTAGTAGTGGTACCCTCACTATTAGTAATGCTCTGCTCAATATCACCACCAATTTCTCAATGGGTAATGCCAATGGGGTGGCTTCTGTTAATGTTACGAATAGCGGTACCTTAAATACGACGGCCGATGTTTTTATGGGCCATGGCAGTATTGAAATCAGCGGCGCCGGCTCGCGATTCATCGAAGCGGGCGATAAGAATGTCTATCTGCAAGACAGCGGCACTATTTCCGCGCACGACGGCGGTGCGGTCAGTCTTTTCCGCGATCTTGCCGTTGGTGCGGGTGGCAATTCCTCGGTTCTGGTTTCCTCCGGAGGCACGCTCGCCGCCTCCAATATCTACCTTGGACAAGCTCAAAGCAGCGATGTCGGCACGCTCGCCGTGACCGGCAGCGGTTCCGTCGTCACTGCCTCCAAGGTCGTCTTTGTCGGCTCCACTGGCACGGGCATCGTCACGGTGGGAAATGGTGGCCAGCTCTCTGCGCTCGGCGGCCTGACCTTCGGAGGCGCGGCCACTTCCAGTGGCACGATGTCCCAGACCGGCGGCACCATCACCACCAACACCCTTACTTTTGGTCAGGGCAACTCCGTCTACCATTTTGCCGGTGGAACGCTGCAAGCCTCTTCCCTCACGAAGGCTGCGAGCGGAGTCATCTATACCCTCGATTGGGCTGGTGGCACCGTCCAAGCCAACGGCATTTTTACTTCGTCGCTCGATGCCGTGCTCGCGCCGTCCACCGTGGGTACCTTTGACACGAACGGCTTAGCGGCGACCTGGTCCGGCATCCTCAGCGGCTCGGGTACGCTCCACAAAGTCGGCGCGGGAGTCTTGACGCTCAGCGGCTCCAACAGTTTCGCCGGGGGCGTGACCCTTGACGAGGGCGCGCTCGCCGTGGGCAGCAACACCGCTTTAGGCACTGGCACGGTGACCGTGGCGAGCGGCACGCTACAGGCTTCGGTGGCGGGACGCACCGTAGCCAACTCCATTGTCATCAACTCCGGCGGTACTCTCGGGCTCGGCGGTTCGGCGAACTTCACGATCAGCGGCACAATTTCCGGCGATGCGGCGGTCGAGTCCGTCGGCACCGGAGTGGTCACGCTTTCGGCAACGAACACCTATACCGGCAATACGACGATCAAGAGCGGAGAGCTCGGTTTCACCAGCATGGCGAGTTTTGGCACCGGAACGGCGACGCTGAATGGCGGCGGCGTGCAATGGGCGGCCGGCAACACCCTCGATATCTCGCAAGCAGCGCAGTTCAACAATACCATGGGCGCAAACGGCGGCACCTTTGATACAGGGGCTAATGCCGTAACCCTCGCCGGATCGCTCTCCGGCACGAGCTCAATCACGAAGGCCGGAACCGGTACGCTCACTCTCAGCGGCAGTAATGCCTTCACCGGGACCTATAAGCAGAGCGGGGGTACCTTGGTGATCTCCAACCCGGATGCCATCGGCAATGCGAGCGGGCTGCAACTTACCGCCGGCGCAGTCGCTTTCACCAATAATGTCTCCGGGATGGGGATCGGACTCAGCCTCGCCGGCTCCGGCACGGTCTCGGGAACTTCCGCGCTGACTTTCTCCGGAACGCTGTCGAGCAATTCCTCGGTGACCCTGACGATTTCGAACACGACGACCACGACTTTCGGCGACATCGCGTTGAGCACCGCGGCCAACACGCTGACCTTGAGCAACGCGAGCGGCACCGTGCAGGTGAACGGCACAATCAGAAATGGCGGAGCGTCGGCGGCCGGTCTCGCGAAGACCGGCGCAGGCCTGCTCATTCTCTCCAGCAGCAACTCCTACTCCGGCAATACCACGCTGACCGCCGGCACCCTCCAGATCGGCAACGCGCGTGCGGTCGGCTCAGGCACGCTGGTCTTCAACGGAGGCACGTTCCAAGGTGATGGCCAGGCCTACACGGTAGCCAATTCGATGAGTCTGGCGGCCAATTCGGCCATCACGGGATCGTCCAATTTCACCTTTACCGGCAGCCTGGCGCTGTCTGCCAATGCCACGCTCAATATCCTCAACACCGGCTCGACCACCTTTGGCAACATCAACAACAACCGACTTCTCACGATGAACGTCTCCGGTGGCACGACGACCGTTGCCGGGGTAATCAGCAATTCGGGCACCCTTGTCAAGTCGGGGGCCGGCACGCTGGTTCTTTCCGGATCGAATACCTACACCGGCGTGACGACGGGCTCGGCCGGGACCATCGTGGTGGGCAATAATCGAGCCTTCGGCACCGGCACGTTCTCGCTCGCCGGCGCGGCTGTTCAGGGCGACGGCACATCCCGTACCCTGGCCAACGCCCTGACGCTGGCGGCAAGCTCCACGATCGGCGGTGCGTCCGATCTCACTTTTACCGGTACGCTGAGCCAGACGGCGGCGAGCACGCTGACCATTGCCAATACAGGCTCCACCAGCTTTGGCGCTGTTAACCTCAGTAGCGGCGCAGTCTCGCGCACACTGACCCTCGATGTGGCCAAGAGCGCCGTCATCAATGGTGTGGTCGCCAACGGCGGCTCGGTTGCGAGTGGTCTGACGAAGATCAATACCGGCACGCTCGTTCTCACCGCCGCTAATACGTTTACCGGCACCACCACCATTTCCGGGGGCGCCTTGCAGATCGGCAACGGCGGTGCGACGGGTTCGCTGGCCAGCCAGAGCATTGTAAATAATGCCACGCTGGCCTTCAACCGCAGCGGGACGCTGACTTATGGCGGCACGATCAGCGGTACCGGCAGTGTCACGCAGTCCGGCAGCGGGCAGGTCACTCTCGGCGGCACCAGCAGCTATAGCGGCGGCACCACCATAGCCGCAGGCACCTTCATGGTGGAGGGTAGTCTTTCCGGCACCGGGACGGTGGACGTGGAGGGCGGAGCCATCGGCGGAGACGGCTCCCTGGGCGGCAGCCTCACCTTCAACCTCGGTGCGGGAATCGCCTTTGATCCCACCAAGACCCTCACCATCAACGGCGCCACGGTGACCTTTGCCGGGTTCAGCATGGCCAACGTGATCGGCCTCGACTCGACTGTCGCCCTCGGCACTTACACCCTGCTCGACGGCCCAGCGGCCTTTGACTTCACCAACGTCGCCAATTTCGGTGCGGCCAATGCGTACGATCTCGGCAATGGCAAATTTGCTTACTTTCAGTCCGGCAGTTTCGAGGTCGTCGTTATCCCAGAGCCGGGTTCGTGGTCGCTGGCCGTGATCGGCCTTGGGGCATTGGCCTATCGAATGCGGCGGCGGGCGGAAATACCGTAGCCTCAGAGTAAACTGGCTCCCGCTACCGCCCTGCCTCCTCAGGAGGGCCGCGCTTTTATTTGAAATACGCTAAGCGCCGGATGGCGCTTAGGTGTACTTGACGACTTCTTCGATGGTCGTCTGGCCGTCGTAGATCGAGCGCAAGCCATCCTCGCGGAGGGTCGTCATGCCAAGCTCCACGGCCTTTTGACGCATCACCACGCCCGCGACGCGGTTGTTGATCATCTCGCGCAGCGGGTCGGAGATCTTGAGCAACTCGTAGATGCCTTTCCGGCCCTTGTAGCCAGTCTGGTTGCAGACGTCGCAGCCCTTGCCGTAGTAGAAGTTCTTATCGCCGATGTCGTGCACGGTGAGGCCGAGCGATTGCAGCACGGTTTCGGTGGGCTCGTAGGCTGAGCGGCAGGCGTTGCAGATGCGGCGGATGAGCCGCTGGGCCAACACGCACTCCAGCGAGGCGGAGATCAGGAAGGGTTCCACGCCCATGTCGACCAGACGTGTCACCGCGCCGGTGGAGTCGTTCGTATGCAGGGTGGTGAACACAAGGTGACCCGTCAGCGAAGCTTGAATGGCGATCTGCGCCGTCTCGGTGTCACGAGTTTCTCCCACGAGAATACGATCAGGATCCTGACGCAGGAAGGCGCGCAGCACCCGGCCAAAGGTGAGGCCGATGCCTTCCTGGATGGGAACCTGAATGATGCCGTCGATTTCGTATTCCACCGGGTCTTCCGCGGTGAGAAGCTTGCTATCGATGCTGTTGATCTTGCGCAGGCACGAATAGAGCGTGGTCGTCTTGCCGGAGCCGGTGGGGCCCGTCACGATGAAGATGCCGTTGGGCTTCTCGATGACCTGGAGGATGTGATTGTAAATGTAGTCGGGCATGCCGAGCGTCTCGAGTTCGAGATTCACGCTCGAACGATCCAGTACGCGAAGCACCACGCTCTCGCCGAAGGCGGTGGGCAGAGTGGAAACACGAAGATCGACCTGCTTGCCATTGACGATGCGCTGGATGCGACCGTCCTGAGGCAGACGCCGTTCGGCGATGTTCAGATCCGCCAGCACCTTCACACGGGAAATAACCGGCAGCGCCAGGTGGCGGGGCGGGGGATCCATCTCGTAAAGAGCGCCGTCCACGCGATAGCGGATCTTGAACTCCAATTCAAAAGGCTCGAAGTGAATATCACTGGCGCGCGCGCTGATCGCTTTGTCCAGAATCAGATCGACAAAGCGGATGATCGGGGCCGCATTGGCCTCCTGGGCCACGAGCTGGGCGTTGAACTCCTCGGCTGCTCCCTCGGCGAGGGTGACTTCCGTATTGTCGCCCAGTTGCGCGAGGATGTCCTCCATGGAGGAAACCTCGGCGCCGTAGTATTCGGCGATGAGACGGCGAACCTGGGCCGGAGGAGCCACCACGATCTGAATGTCGCGATTGAGGCTGAAGCGAAGATCCTCGGCGACCTGCGTATTGAGCGGGTCGATCAGGGCCACGTAGATCGTATTCTGAGCCGCGCCGACGGGGAGTGCGCCATGGAGACGGGCCAGACCGGTTGGAATAAGGTGCAGCGTCTGGGAGTTGCCGTCGTAGGTGCTCAGGTCCACGATCTCCGTGCCGAGCGATTCGGCGACGAGATGGTAAAACTGCTCCTCGGTGAGGACGCCGCTATCGACAATGACCTGCTCGATGGGTTTGCCGGAATTGAAGACCTCCTGGATGAAGTCGTGAGCCTGTTCCTGCGAGATCCACTCCGCACCGGCGAAAATGTCTGTAACTTGCTTGGCGTCCATATTAGTCGGCGTCGGTCATGGTGGTCGTGATCACTTCCTCGGCAGTGGTCATGCCGGAAAGCACCTTGCGCACACCGTCTTCGCGTAGCGTGCGCATGCCGAGCTCACGGGCCCGGGCACGGAGTTGAATGGTGGTGGCTCCATTGATGATCATGTGGCGCACTTCATCGTCGATCTGGAAGAGTTCAAAGATGCCTCGCCGGCTCTTGAAGCCTTTGCCTCGACAACTCTCGCAGCCGTGAGGCTTCATCACACTTGCATCGACGAGTTGGTTGGCGTCGATCTTCAGCGAGGTGGCCTCGTACTCGGAAAGTTCACCCGGGACTTTGCAGTTCGGGCAAAGCCGGCGTACCAGACGCTGGGCGAGCGCCGCTCGAACCGAACTGGAAACCAGGAAGGGCTTGATTCCGATATCCACCAGACGCGCAATGGCGCCGGGGGCATCATTCGTATGCAGGGTGGAGAGCACAAGGTGACCGGTGAGGCTCGCGTTGATCGCGATGCTCGCCGTCTCCATGTCACGAATCTCTCCGATCATGATGATGTTGGGGGCCTGGCGCAACATGGAGCGCAGGGCGGCCGGGAAGGTCATGCCGATGTCGGCGTTCACGGGTACCTGGTTGATACCGCTGAGCTGATACTCCACCGGATCCTCGACCGTGATAATCTTGCGGTCGGGCTTGTTCATCGCGTGCAGCGCCGCGTAGAGGGTCGTCGTCTTGCCCGAGCCGGTGGGGCCGGTTACGAGAAGGATACCGTCGGGCAGATTGATCAGGCGCTCGAACTTGAGCTGATCGTCCGAGAGGAAGCCCAAGTCGGGCAAACCGAGCATGAGGGACGTCTTGTCGAGAATACGCATGACCATGCTCTCGCCGTGCACCGTCGGAATGCTCGAGACGCGCAGATCGAGGCTTTTGGCCCCCAGCTTCACCTGGATACGGCCATCCTGCGGGATGCGCTTTTCGGCGATGCTCATCGAGCCCGACATGATCTTCAAACGGCTGATGATGGCGCCGTGGAGTTTCTTGGGCGGGCTGGGCATCTCCTGAAGCACGCCGTCGATGCGGAACCGGACCCGGAATTTCTTCTCGAGCGGCTCCAGGTGGATATCACTGGCTCGGTTGTTGTAGGCCTCGACCAGGAGCATGGAGACCATCTTGATGATGGGGGCGTCGCCCTCCGTGGAATCTCCCTCCAGGCCCTCGCCGAAGACCATGGTCCCTTCGTCTTCGTCCTTCTTATCGTCGCCGGAACCGTAAAATTCGGAGATCGCTTTGGCGACCGCGTCCGGGGTGGCGCAGACGTATTCGACATCGCGATTCAGCACGAAGGAAAGGGCGTCCGCCGCATCCATGTCCATCGGGTCGCTGATGGCTACGATCAAGGTCTCGTCGCGCAGGGCGACTGGCACAGCACGGTATCGCCTGGCGTCGTCGACACTCATGGTTTCCAGCACATGGGGCGCCGGAGCCACGGTGGCGAGGTCGATAAATTCCATTCCGTTCTGGGCGGCCAGGGTGCGTACGACATCCTCTTGGGTCAGCATGCCTTCGGAGATCAATTCATTGACCACGCTGGCCGCGCCCGCCTTCTTGCGAGCTTCTTCCACCTGGCTGGCGGTCAGGAGACCAACGTCTTGCAGGATTTCTACTACGTATTCTTCGTTGTGAGCCACTATGTTTAGGAGGATTGACTGTCACGATTACGGAAGCATTGAGGGAAAGTCAACGCCACTGGAATACGTGTTTTTTGTTTCTTGCAGAGTGTTGCCACGAGACAGGTTTGTCCATAAGCTCATCCGGCGTGTCCCTCAAATATAACACATATTTAATTTTTGGCGCTCCCGGGAGCGGAAAAGGCACCCAGGGGAAGACTCTGGGTACAGTACCTCGGTTTTTTCATTGTGCGTGCGGCGATGTCTTTCGTTCGATCGACACTCGCACCAATCTTGGCAAGGCCTTCGTCGAGTACTCCAGCAAGGGGCAACTCGTGCCGGATGAGATCACCGTGGAACTCTGGCGCCTACGTATCCAGCACTGCGTGGAAGCTCACCAATTCAAGCCCGAGATCGATTTCCTGGTGCTCGACGGTATCCCGCGCAATGTCGGGCAGGCTAATTGCCTCGAGCCTTTCCTCGAAGTGCGAAAGGTCTTTCATCTGAGCTGCCCCGATCGCGACAAGCTGGTGGCCCGCCTCAAGAAGCGCGCCATCAAGGACAACCGGCTGGACGATGCCAACGAGGAGGTGATCCGCAAGCGGCTTGCCACCTACGAGGCCGAGTCGAAGCCCGTTCTGGCCCATTACGGTGACGAGGTGCGAGTCGATATCGATGCCACGGAGCCTCCGATCGTCGTGTTCCAGACCATCGTTTCCCATATCGTGGCCGATCGCAGGATTCCGACCGACTTCACGGAGCAGCGGTAAATTGCTGACCTTTCCGGGAAGGCGCTGACCTCGTCTCGCTATGCGCATTGTTTTTTTGGGAACCGGCGAGATCGGGGCTCCTTCCTTGCGGGCTCTGACCAGCAGCGGAGAGCATCAGGTTCTCGCGGTCTATACCCAGCCTGATAAACCGGGAGGCCGGGATATGAGGCTCCGGCCCACGCCGATCAAGGCGGTGGCGCAGAAGCTTGGGCTGCCCGTTTTCCAACCGGAGAAGATTCGCCGTCCGGAGGTGGTCGAGGAACTGAAGGCCCTCCAGCCGGACGTTATCGTGGTGGTGGCCTACGGCCAAATCCTCCCGAAGAGCGTTCTGGAAATTCCACGGCTCGCCTGTCTCAATATCCACGCCTCTCTGCTGCCCCGGCATCGCGGGGCGTCGCCCATCAATGCCGCCATTCTGGCGGGCGATCGCGAGAGCGGTGTGACCATTATGTATATGGATGTGGGGCTGGATACCGGCGACATTTTGCTCGTGGCCCCAACCCCACTGGGTCGCCATGAAACGGCTGGCCAACTCCATGACCGCCTCGCCGAGATCGCTCCCGGCCCGCTGTTGCAGACGCTGACTCTGCTGGAACAGGGCCGGGCACCGCGACTCGCGCAGGACAACAGTCTTGCGACCTATGCTCCCAAGATGACCAAGGCCGACGGACTGATCAATTGGAGCCTGGGCGCGGTTGAAATTGGGCGGCGTATTCGCGGCATGGTGCCGTGGCCCGGGGCCTTTACCAATATCCTGGAAGCCGACTCAGCTCCCGTTTTGCTGAAGGTTCACTCGGCCTTGATCTGCCGGCGTTGCACTGGCGAGGCTGGCCGCGTCTTGCGCGCCGATACCAGGGGCATCCTGGTCGGGGCAGGGGAGGGAGCTGTGCTTTTGCGGGAAATCCAGGCGGCGGGTGGCCGCCGGATGTCCGCCGGCGAATTTTTGCGGGGTCGCCTCTTGCGGCCGGGAACCCGGCTCGGGTAGGTCCTACTTGACCATCCCCAGGCGCTGCAGGGTCAGCTCGCACACCTTGCCTTCTTCTGGGTACATGAGGCGCGCCTTTTCGACATACTGGTTGCCGACGCGGTCCTTTTTGTCGAAGAAGTTTTTGGCCGCCTGGACATAGAGCCACTCGACGGATTCCGGCTTGAGATGCGGGTTTTTTTCGATTTCCGCGGCGTCCTCTTCGTGGTTTTGCATTCGCTCACAGAGATAGATGCGGAAAAGAATCATGGCGTTTTTGGACCAGACTTCGGTCAGTTTTTTATATCCGGCTTCCGCGGCTTCGTAGTTGCCGGAGACAAAGTCGACCTCAGCCAGGTTAAAATAGACCGATCTGGCCTGGGGTTGAAGTTCCAGCGCCCTTTCAAAGGCCTGGCGAGCCCCTTTGTAATCCTTGCGGCCCGCCAGCATGGCGCCTTCCACTTGATAAACCCGGGCATCATTGGGCCAAAGGGTGCGCAGGATATCGAGTTGCTTTTGCGCCTCGTCGTACTTCTTCTGCGAAATCAACTGGGCGATGTCCTCCAACAGCCGCCTCGGGTCTTTCGCCGCTTCTGGAGGGTGGGGACGCATTCTGGTTATAGCCCCGCCGCTGGATTTTGAGAGGAGGGAGGTCGAGACGAAGAGGGAAAGCCCGGCGGCACAGATCAGGTAGAATATCGCCACCTGCCAGATGGGGAATCGACGGTGCAAGCGAGCCACCTTGCGCTGACCAATCCAAATGATTGCCCTGCTGCGCCGGGTCGACGCGGGACTCATCTTGCGCGCTTGAATCCGCGCGATCATATCGTGGTCCTTCTCTTCTCCGCTCTCTGTCGCTTGGAATTCCGCGGTCTTTTTGAACGGCAACGGCTTGACGGGCCCTTCCTCGGGTCGCGTGCTCGGCGGTTCCTCTTCATCCAGAGGAACCGCAATAAAGGCTGGGCCAGGGGAGGGTCGTTGGCTTTCTGGGGCTGCGGCCGGAGCGGCCACCTCCTTCTTGCTCATCACCCTCGGGGTGAGGGCGGCAGCCGCCGAGGGGATGTCTACCAATGGCGCGTAGCGGCCCCGTTTTTTCCCAAAGAGCCGCCGAATGCGGTCTCGAATGGCTCGTCCCACCCGCACGAAGGCAGCAATAATCCTGGCCAGCAAGCTGATAAGCGCTGGCTCCGACTGATCCCCGTTATTTGGCTTGTTGCTGGATTCCACTGTTGCTGAAGTTTCTGATAATGGCTTTCTCCTATTTCCTTCCAAGCCGTATTTCCCGACTTTTTCTGAACCCTTCTCCCGTACTGCGCAGAATTTCCCCTTTCCATGCCGCAGCCAATGCGCTTTGATTCGCGCGCATCTGATGGCTACAAGTCCCCGCTACAAACGCGTCGTATTGAAGTTGAGCGGCGAGGCCCTTCGTGAGAAGGGCAGTCGCGACAATATCTCGCCGCAAATCGTCCAAAAAATCGCGGCCCAAATTGCTGAGGTTAAGCAGCTTGGCGTGGAACTCGCCATTGTCATCGGCGGCGGCAATATCTGGCGGGGCCTGGCTGCGGCCCATCGCGGTATGAACCGTGCAACGGCTGACTATATGGGCATGCTCGCCACCGTGATCAATGGCCTGGCTCTCATGAGCGCCCTGGAAGATCTCGGCGTCACGGTCCGGGTGCAAACGGCGATCGAGATGAATAACGTCGCCGAGCCTTTCATTCTGCGCCGCGCGACCCGCCATCTGGAGCTCGGGCACATCGTCATCTTCGTGGCCGGCACCGGCAACCCTTTCTTTTCCACCGATACCACGGCTGCTCTGCGCGCCAATGAGATCGACGCCGAAGTCATCCTCAAGGCCACCAAGGTCGACGGTATCTACGATCGCGATCCTGTGCTGCACAAGGATGCGGTGAAGTACGATCACATCACCTACGGCGAAGCTCTCTCAAAGCGCCTGCAGGTCATGGACTCCACCGCCTTTAGTCTTTGCATGGACAACAGCATGCCGATCATCGTATTTGACATGAACACACCGGAAAATGTGCGCAGGGCCCTCATGGGGGAAAAGATCGGCACACTGGTTTCGGAGAAAAACGATAACGCATGAGCTGGGAAGAATCACTTTTTGAAGCCGAGGAGGGCATGGAGAAAGCCCTCGAGTACATGGTCCATGAATTTGCCGCGATTCGCACCGGCAAGGCCTCGCCCGCTCTGGTCGAGAATATCGACGTCGAGGCCTATGGCACGCCAATGAAGCTCAAGCAGCTGGCGCTTATCACCGCGCCCGAACCTCGCCTGCTCGTCATCCAGCCCTTCGATGCCTCCACCGTGAAGGACATTGAGCGTGGCATCAACGAATCGCGCATCGGCATCAACCCGATCGTGGACGGCAAGATCATTCGCATTCCCATTCCCGAACTTTCCGAGGAACGCCGCCGTGACCTGGCCAAGACGGTCAAAGGGGTCGCCGAAGACACGCGCGTGCGCATTCGCTCCTGCCGCCGCGACGCGATCGACGTGGCCAAGAAATTGCAAAAGGCCGGCGATTTGACCGAGGACGAACTCCGCGACGCCGAAGCCGAGGTGCAAAAAATGACCGACAAATACGTGAGCTCCATCGATAAGAACGTGGAAGCCAAAGAGGCGGAACTCCTCAGGATCTGATGAAACATCTTCCTCTCATCCTGGCCGCAAGTTTCCTCGGCCTGGGCCTGGCCCAGGCGCTGGTCGTTCAGCCCGCTCCCAATGTCGCGTGGGTCAACTCGGCCGGTAAGCTGGAAAACTCCCTGGCCTTTAAGAACCAGCCCGTCGTGGTAGTCATCGCGCCATCGCCCAAGAGCTGGATCTTCCGCGCCCAGGTCGGCCAGCTTCAGCAAATGTACGAACGCTATGCTGCGGAGAAGATCATCTTCATTGCCGCCTTCACCAAGGAGCAAGGCCTCATCAAATCCAACATTCCCTTCGTGCTGGCGGCGGATGGACCAAGAGCTGGCTTTGATTTCCAGGTGAAAAAGGATTTCGGCATCGCGGTCATCGGCCGGGACGGCAATCTCGACTGCATGAGCAACCGTGTCCTTAACGCCCAGCGAGTTTTTGACATCGTCAACAACTCGTACGTGCCTCAGGCCGCCGACCGGCGTCCCTGATTTTACCGGCCCGTTTCGACCATATCCACCCAGATCGGGAGGGCGAGTTCTGCTCCCGTCCCGCCGGGCATGATTTTCCTGGGCTGGTCAAAACCCACCCACACCCCGCAGGTCAGCTTGTCGTCGAAGCCGACGAACCACGCATCCTGGTAATCATTGGTCGTCCCGGTTTTGCCGGCGGCGTTGTGACGCAATCCGAGCCGATGAGAACTTGCGGCCGTGCCACGATCGAGCACGGCTTCCATGAGCGAGACCGTTTGCCGGGTCGGTCCCGAGGGCAGGATATCGATCTTCCCATGCGTGGCCTTGTAGATAGTGCGGCCATCGGCATCCACGATGCGATCAATAAGGAAAGGCTGGAGCTTGGCCCCGCCCGTGGCAAAGACCGTATAGCTCGCGGTGAGGTCTTTCAGCGTGGCCTCAAAAGCACCGAGGCAGAGTGCGGGGAAGCGCGGAGGATCCTGCGCGATGCCCGCTTTCACGATCGTATCCGCGATCGCGTCCAATCCCGCGTGTACGCCGATGCGCACGCTCATTGTATTGCGCGAGAGCACCAGGCCGTCGCCGGCTGGCAGGATGCCGCGATACGTATTGTCCGAGTTCCCCGGGTTATATTTTCCATACATGGAGGGCAGCTCTCCCGGTCGGATCCGGTCGTCATCGATCGGATCATTCGGCTGCAATCCCTTCGAGAACGCCATCGCATAGACGAAGGGCTTGATCGATGAGCCCAGTTGTCTCTTTCCCAGCAGGGCCCGGTTGAATTTGCTTCGATCGTAATCTCTGCCGCCCACCAGGGCGCGGATGCCGCCGCTTTTGTTGTCGATTGCGATCGCCGCCGCCTCGAGATAGGGCACGGTACCTTCCTTCACCACATCCTCCGCCGAGAAAGCCTTCATCGGCTTGTGTGGGTAGTTCGAGGTGGCCTCCACCTGATCCAGTCGCTTGCGCACGCTCTCCTCCGCCGCCGCCTGCAAATTGCCGTCCAGGGCGGTGTAAATCTTGAGCCCGCCCTGCTCCTGTTGGTCCTTGTCGATCACGAGATCCAGTTCATGCTGGATGGAGTCCATCGCCCAGTTGTTTTGTGGCGCGCTGGTCGCCTTGGGCACCACATCGGGTTCTGAGGCGATGGCGGCGTCCATCTGCTCCTTGGTGATCAAGTCGAGCTGCTGCATGCGGCCGAGCACCGTATTGCGTTCGCGCACTGCTGCCTTCAGGTCATTGAAGGGCGAAAAACGATTCGGGCTTCGGATCAAGCCCGCCAGCATGGCTGCCTCTGGCAGATTCATGCGGGAGGCGGGTTTGTTGAAGTACGCCTGGCTCGCCGTCTCCACGCCGTAGAACCCGCTGCCGAAATAGATCCGGTTCATGTACGCCGCGAGGATTTCCTCCTTGGTGAGCTCCGTCTCGATGCGATAAGCCAGCGCCGCCTCGATCAGCTTGCGATAGAGATTCTTCCCACCCAGCGGAAAGCTGTTCCTCGCGAGTTGCTGCGTAATGGTGCTCGCGCCCTGGCGAAAGCGAAATCCCGCGACTGAGTTCCGCCCGATGGCCCGCAGGATGCCGATCGGGTCGATGCCGTGGTGAGAATAGAAACGGGTGTCTTCGCGGGCCAGCAGGGCGTTGACGAAATCGTTCGAGACCTTGTCAAAGGACACCACTATGCGGTTTTCCCCGGCCAGCCGGCTGTAGAAATTTCCGTCCTTGTCGTACACCGCCGTCTGCTGCGGCATGTCGCTGATGACCTTCAGGTCAAATTGCAGGGCCCAGGCATAGAAGACCAGCGCCACCACCGTCCAAAGCAGCAGGCAGACGATGCCGATCTTGATCATCGCCCAAAAAAAGCGCGATCGAAGGCTCCGCTTGGGACGGGCGGGCGGTTTGGCTGGTTTTCGGCGAGGTTTGGGCACTTGCTTGCGGTGACGGCGAAGCGTTTGATAGATTCAAACCTTAAACGCCTTGAAAATCCAGATTCTCACAATTTTTCCCGGTATTTGTGAAGGCGTACTTCGCGAAAGCATGCTCAAGCGTGCGCAGGAGAAAAACCTCGCCACTCTCGAAGCCGTCGACCTCCGCCAATGGGCCACCGGCAAGCATCGCACCACGGACGACGCTCCTTACGGTGGCGGCCCCGGCATGGTCATGAAGATCGAGCCCATTCATCGCGCCCTCACCGATCTCCGCACCGAGCAGACCCGCGTCGTCCTCATGACCCCACAGGGTCGTCCGTTTTCCCAATCCATCGCCGAATCCTACGCCAAGGTGGAGCACCTCATCATCGTATGCGGTCACTACGAGGGTGTCGACCAACGCGTGGCGGATCATCTCATCGACGAGGAAATCTCCATCGGCGACTACGTGCTCACCAATGGCGCCCTCGCCGCGCTGGTCGTCAGCGACGCCATCGTGCGGCTTCTGCCCGGTGTACTGGGCGATGCCGATAGCGCCGTGGCAGAGTCTTTCTCCACCGGCCTTCTCGACTATCCTCACTACACCCGCCCCGAAAATTACAACGGCTGGTCGGTTCCCCCCGAGCTTCTCTCCGGTAACCACGCAGCCATCGCCAAGTGGCGGCGGCAGCAGGCCCTCGATCTCACGAAGGCCCGGAGGCCCGATTTGCTGAAATAGTAAATCGGGCTCAGGCCTGGCGGGCCCGACGGTGTCGCACGTAGCCGAGAAGAGCCAGAGCGCTCACCATCAGCAGCGCCCAAGTAGAGGGCTCGGGCACGGCCTGAGCATCGAGGCTCATGGCGGAAAGGCTATGCACGTCCATGGTCGATAAACCGACCGGAGTTCCGACGGTGAAAATCAGGCTCTTGCCCGAAAATGACAAAGTTCCCTCGAAATCAGCATTCGTGCTCGTGTAGGTGAAATCCGCGATGTTCAGCGTGCCAAACCCGTTACCCACCGTCATCAGGGTAAACTTCTGCCCGTCCGTATAGTCAGCGGGGTCGAGATTGAAGGTGAGTTGCCCGCCCGAGGCGCCGAGTCTGGTCAGGTTTCCGGTCACATTCACCGTGTCCGCCCCCCAATCCGTCGCCAGGGAGAGGGAGATTCTCGCGTTGGGGTCCCAGAGCAGGTTGCCCTTTATGTTGATCTGGTGATTGCCCGGCCAGTTGCTCGCCAGAGTTCCCCCGTTTAAGGTCATATTGCCGGTGCCAAAGGCCGTGGCGCTGCCCGCCGTGAGCGTCCCCGCGTTCACCTCTGTGCCGCCCGTGTAGGTATTCGCTCCGGAGAGGATCAGTATCCCGTCGCCGTTCTGAATGACTCGTCCCGACCCGCTGATCTTGTTGGAAAGCGGCAAGGTAAAGGGAACATCAACCACCAGGCGGCCGTTGTTGACGATAGCCCCGGAGATGTATCCGCCACTCCCGGTGTGATTTCCCAGTTGCAGCGTGCCCTGGCTGATCGTGGTCGTTCCCGCGTAGGTATTATTCCCTCCCGCCAACACCAGCGTGCCTGTACCAGTCTTGGTCAGGCCCACCGTTGCCGTGTTTCCGGAGATCCCGCCGCCGATCGTCAGCGTGCTGGAGGTTACCTTTATCGTGCGGGTGGCCGCGCCCAGCGCCACATCGCCCGAGCCCATATCCAGCGCGCTCGATCCCTTGAAGGTGAAGTTTCCATTCCACACCTGCGCATTATTCGTGGCCAGCGCCAGCGCCGCTCCGCTTGTATTATCCAGCGTTGTGCCCGCTCCGATCGTTAGTGTTCCGGTGCCAATGGCATAGGCATTGGCGAGTCCCAGAGTGCCGCCGCTCAGCGTCGTCCCCCCGCTATAGTTGCTGCTGCCGCTCAGCGTGAGGATTCCGGTTCCTGCCTTTTCAAAAGCCAGCTTGCTCCCGACCACTGGCATGGCAAAAGCAATGACTACATCCGCGTCAGGCGCTTGATCATTGAGGCTTCCGGCAAAGGTTCCACTCTTGGCGCTATTGGAGGTCAGCTTCGCCACCGTGGTATCCACACTGTTGTAAATCGTTCCTCCAGTCCCCGACAGCAGCCCGACCGTCACATTAAAAGCGCCCAGATCGAGCCCGCCGCCATTCACTGTCAGGTCTCCCGTCGTGGCCCCCAGTGCCTTGGCGTTGCCCAGCACCAGCGTGCCGTTGTTGAGCACCGTGCCGCCCGAATAGGTGTTCGTCCCGCTCAACGTCAATGACCCGCTGCCGTCCTTCACGAACTTGCCCGCGCCGCTGATGAGCTTCGCCAGCACAAGATTGTCGCTGCGATTCACTGCCAACGCCCCATTGTTGACAATGGAACTTCCCAGCACCGACCCCGTCGTGCCACCATTACCCAGTTGCAGCGTACCTTGGCTGATCGTGGTCGCTCCGCCGTAGGTATTGTCGTTCGCCAGCACCAGCGTGCCCGTGCCACTCTTGGTCAGCCCAATGCTCGCGCTCGTCCCGCTGAGCACCCCGCACACCGTGAGTGTATTGGAGGTCACCGTCACCGTGCGGCTTGCATTCATCACCACTGCGCCCGTGCCGAAATCAAGCGCGCCGGTACCCTTGTAGGTGAAATTCGCGTTCCAGTTCTGCGCGTTGTTCGTCGCGAGGGCGAGGGGAGATCCGCTCGTATTATCCAGCGTGGTCACGCCCGAGATGGTCAGAGCGCCTGTTCCAATCGCATTGGCATTCGCCAGGTTTAGCCCGCCGCCGCTCAGGCTCGTCCCGCCACGGTAGCTATTGCTGCCGCTGAGGGTGAGTGTGCCGGTGCCGGCTTTCTCGAAGGAGACCACCCCCGAACCGTCGGCAATGCCACCTGCATAGGTTCCGCTCAGGCTGCTGTTGGTGGTGAGCTTGGAGGTTCCCGTTCCGTAGAGATTGGTGATGAGGCCGCTGGTGCCGGAGAGGCGTCCCACGATCACGCTGAAATTGTTCAGATCCAAAGTGCCTCCATTGACGGTGAGGTCGCAGGTTGCCGCACCCAGCCCCTTCGCATTTCCCAGGGAGATCATGCCGTCGTTCAGCGTCGTGCCGCCCGTGAAACTGTTGGTTCCATTTAGCACCAGCAACCCGGTATTGTTCTTAACGAGCCGGCCAGATCCGCTGATGGTGTTATTCAGGGCCAGGCCATTCTGCACATCTGCCACCAGCACTCCGCTATTCAAGATGGAGCCTTTGCCCAGCGAGCCGCTGAATTGCAGGGTGCCCGCCGAGACGGTGGTATTTCCGCCGTAGGAATTGTTTCCACCCAGCACGAGGGTGCCCGTGCCGGACTTGGTCAGACCGCTCGTAGGCGTAGCCCCCGAGAAATTGCCGCCATAGGAGAGGGTGTTGGACGCCACGGTAACGGTTCGATTGCCGTTCAATACGATTTCGCCGGTATCGAAGGCCAGCGAGCTGCTGCCCTTGAAGGTGAAGTCGGCGTTCCAGGCTTGCGAGCCGCCACCATAGGACGTGAACGCCGAGCCGGAGATATTATCGATGGTCGAGACCCCGCCGATGGTGAAGATGCCCCCGCCCATCGAGTAACCGTCCACCAGATTCAGGCCACCGCCCAGCAGGAAGGTGCCGCCGTTGAAGTTGTTATTTCCGGCCAGGGTCAGAGTGCCGGAGCCCGCCTTGACCAGCGCAAGTAGTTGGGGATTGAATACGGGCTGAGGGCCGATGACGACAACGACTCCGCCACCGGAGACTCCCCCCTGCATTGGCTCATCACGAAGGGCGCTCGCCAAAACGGTGTTCTTGCTGGTGTTGGTCGTCAACGTCGTTGTTCCAGACGGCACGTCATAAGCACCGCCTCCCACCGTGATGGCTCCACCGGATCCGGAAAGCGCTCCCACGGTTACATTGTTTTTCCTAAGATCGAGTATGCCCGCGTTCACTGTCAGGTCACCTGTCGCCGCGCCTAAGGCTTTTGCGCTGCCCACTACCAGTGATCCACTATTGATGATTGTTCCACCCGTATAGGTGTTGGATCCGCTTACGGTTATGGTTCCGATGCCGTTTTGTACCAGCTTGCCAGCTCCGCTGATTGCGTTGGCCAGCGTGAAGTCATCGCTGCGATTGGCAACGAGAACGCTGCTGTTTGCCACCGCGCCCGTTCCGAGCGATCCGCCGGTTCCGCTATTGCCCAACTGCAGCGTGCCCTGGCTGATCGTGGTCATCCCGCCGTAAGTGTTGTTGCCTGCAAGCACGAGCGTGCCCGTGCCGCTCTTGGTCAGGCCAAAGCTCGTGCTCGTGCCGCTGATTGCACCGCCAATCGTCAGCGTGTTCGATGTCACCGTCACCGTGCGGCTCGCATTCATCACGACATTGCCTGTCCCCATATCCAACGCGCCGCTGCCCTTGTAAGTGAAGTTTGAGTTCCAGAACTGCGCGTTATTCGTCGCGAGGGCGAGGGAAGCGCCACTCGTATTGTCCAGCGTAGTCGCGCCCGAGATCGTCAACGTCCCGGATCCGATCGCATTGGCATTGGCCAGATTGAGCCCGCCGCCGCTCAGGATCGTTCCTCCACGGTAGTTGCTGCTGCCGCTCAGTGTCAGCATGCCCGTGCCTGCCTTCTCGAATGCCACCGTTCCCTTGCCGTCCATCAGGTTGCCAGCAAAGACTCCGTTTTTGGCGCTGTTGGATATTAGCTTCACTGCCGCCGGGACATCATTCGTTATTTCACCACCCGTGCCGGAAAGCAGCCCCACCGTCACGCTGTTCCCATTCAGGTCCAAAATACCCTGGTTTACCGTGAGGTCACCGGTCACCGCTCCCAGTGCCTTAGCATTGCCGAGGATCAGCTTTCCATTGTTGACCACCGTGCCGCCCGTGTAGGTATTCGTTCCACTCAGCGTCAGCGCCCCGCTGCCATCCATCACGAATTTACCCGCTCCGCTGATGATCTTAGCCATCACCAGGTCATCGCTCCGGTTCACCGACAGGATCCCGCTATTTGCAATGGAACTTCCCGTCACCGATCCGGTCGTGCCGCCATTGCCGAGTTGCAGCGTACCCTGGCTGATCGTCGTCGCGCCGCCATAGATATTGTCCCCCGCCAGAACCAGAGTACCTGCGCCGCTCTTGGTCAGCCCAAAGGTCGCGCTCGTCCCGCTGATTACGCCGCCGATCGTCAGCGTATTGGACGTCACCGTCACCGTGCGGCTCGCGTTCATAATGACATCGCCCGTACCCAGATCCAGCGCGCCGCTGCCCTTGAAGGTGAAATTCGCGTTCCAGTTCTGCGCATTGTTCGTCGCGAGGGTGAGGGGAGCGCCGCTCGTATTGTCCAGCGTGGTCACGCCCGAGATGGTCAGCGCGCCGGTGCCGATGGCGTTGGCATTGGCGAGATTCAGCCCGCCCCCACTGAGCGTGGTGCCGCCATGGTAGTTGCTGCTGCCGCTGAGGGTAAGCGTGCCAGTTCCAGCTTTGATCAGGGACAGCCCCTGGTCGCCGGGGAGGGCGAACGTGCCGCCTGTGCCACCGCCGACGGTGACGGTATTGGAGCCAGAGCCTCCAGTGCCGAGCGTGCCAGAGACGCTAACCTCTCTCACACTCATCGTGCCCAGGATGCCGAGCGAGGAGGTGCCGGTGGAGTAGCCGATTGGCGTGAAGGTGGAACTAGCCACCGCGGAGCCTGAGTTGATTGGGGCGACGTAGCCGGTGTCGGATGGATCGACGACGTAGGTGCCCGGTCCATAGCTCACCGTGCCGGAATTGGACCGGATGATGAGAGTGCCGGTGATTTGGGTGAATTCTGGCCCGAATTCATTCAGGCTGCCGGCAAAGGTGCCGCTCTTGTTGCTGTTGACGGTGAGCGTCTCATCGGCATTTGTGCCCGCGCCACGGCCGGCAATCGCGCCGCCCGTGCCGGAAAGAAGACCCACGATTACGCTGTTGCCATTGAGGTTGAGCGTGCCACCGTTGAGCGTGAGGTCACTCGTAGCCGCCCCCAGAGCCTTGGCATTGCCAAGTTGGAGCAGTCCGGAATTCAACACCGTGCCGCCAGTGTAAGTGTTATTGCCGCCGAGAATGAGGACGCCGGAGCCGTTCTTGACCAGCTTGCCCGAGCCGCTAATGGTGTTGTTGAAGCCGAGGGCGTCGGAGCGGCTGATGTCGAGGGTGGCGTTGTTGACGATATTGCTGGTGCCGAGCAGGCCGGAGGTGCCGCCGTTGCCGAGTTGGAGCGCACCAGCACTAATGGTGGTGGGGCCAGAGTGCGTGCTATTGCCCGTGAGGATGAGGGTGCCGGTGCCGCTCTTGGTGAGTCCAACGAGGCCGAGGCCATCGGCCAGGACCCCATCGTATCCACTGGTGCCGTTGACCGTGGTGTTGAGCACGCCAGTCGAGGAGGCTTTGTTATTGGTGATGATCCCGCCGCCGGCGAGCGCGCCGGTGGCGACGGTTTGGCCGTTGAGATCGAGCACGGCGTTGTTGATGAGCAGTGTATTTGTGACCGCGCCGAGGGCCTTGGTATTGGCCACAATGAGGGTGCCCTGGTCGAGAATGGTGCCGCCCGTGTAAGTATTCGCACCGCTGAGCGTGAGCGAGCCGAGGCCGCTCTTGGTCAGGCCGCCGGGACCGGAGATGACGCCACTGGTGCTGACGTTGAGCCCGTTGGAATCGAGGGTGGCCCCGTTGGACCCGGAGACGAATCCGCGGAGATCGGTGAAGGTCGTGCCGAAGCGCAGGCCGCCGCCGTTGACGGTGAGGGCGCTGGAGCCAAGGTTGTTGTTCGCGCTGAGCTGGAGGAAGCCGCCGGTGACAGTGGTGGGGCCGCTGTAGTTGCTGGACCCGGTGAGGGCGAGCGTGCCCTTTCCGCTCTTGGCCAGGGAAAGGACGCCGCTGCCGTTGCGCAGCGCGCCGGCGTAGAGGGTATCGCTGTCCTGCGCGACGCTAAGGGTGAGCGCGCCGGACGTGCCGCTGGCGATCACTCCCGCGCTGCTGCCGCTCAGGCCGCCGACGGTGACGCTCTTGCCGGACAGGTCGAGCATGCCGCCGTTCACCGTGAGAGTATTGGTGGTGCTGCCGAGGGCCTTGGCATTACCCACGCGCAGCGTGCCGGAGTTGACGCGAATGTCGCCGGTTTGCTGGTTGGAACCGGTGAGCACGGTGGTGCCAAAGCCGTCCTCCACGACGTTCAGCGCGCCGGAAAGCTGGCTGCCAAAGGAAAGCGTGGTGCCGGAGAAGTTGAAGCCGAGAGTGGCGAGACCCTGTCCGCCGATGACGGAGGAGGCTTGGAGAATTCCGGCGGACTGGCCCTGGCCGATCTGGAGGGTACCGACGGAGCCGGCCTGTTGGGCGAGCAGGATCGCGCCGGTGCCGCCGGCCGCGGTAACAATGGCGCCATTGGTGAGATTGAGCTGGCCGGTGCCGGAGACGCCGACGTTGATATCGGAGGCGCTGCTCCACTGAGAGCCGCCGCCGTCGACGTTGACCACGCCGAAGCCCTGCTGAGCGATGATCCCGCCCGCGCTGGTGACATGGCCCCCGGCGAGGATATTGGCCACGCCCGTGCCACTGTCGCCCACGAAGAAGCCCTGGTCGATGGTCCACTGCGAGCCGCCGCCGGTAATGGTGGCGATACCCTGGGAGCCAGCGAAACCGGCCACCACACCGTACTGGCTGTGGGCCGTGGCCCCGGCCCGAACGGTGAGCACACCAGTGCCACTGTTGCCGACCATGAGAGTTTGCAGGGCGTTGAGCTGGGAACCCGTACCGTCGACGGTGGCCTCGCCGTAGGAGCCGGCGTCGCTGCCAAGGATGACGGTGGAACCACTGACCACACCGCCAGCGAGGATGCCAAGGGTGCCACTGCCCGTGACACCAATGCCGACCCGCGCGCCGTTGTTCCAACGGGAGCCCGCACCTTGCACGAGGACGGAGCCATGGGAACCGGCGGAGTACCCGGCCACGCCATCGACATCGCTGACGGTCGCGCCGGAGAGGATGGAAAGAGTGCCGGAACCGGCATAGCCCACGAAGAGATTGGATGAATTGGTCCAAGCCGAACCGGCGCCATTCACCGTGACGCTACCGACGCCCGTATTGGAATTGCCTACAACGCCGAAGGTATCGTGGACCACGCCGGCCGCCTCGATGGTGAGGGAACCGGTGCCCGAATCGCCCACGGCGAGGAGGTTGTCGGTATTCCAGGTGGAATCTGCACCGGTAACTTTGGCGGTGCCGAAGGATCCGGCATTGGCGCCGATCGACGCGTCGGCATCGGTAACCTGACCGGAGGCCTCAATGAGGAGCGCACCCGTCCCGGATTCGCCGACGAAGAGGTCGCCCGAGTTGCTCCATAGAGAACCCGCCCCCGTGACCTTCGCCGAACCATTGGAGCCTGCATTGACGCCGAGGTAGGCGTCGTGGTTGGTGACCAGTCCTCCGCTTTGCACGGTCAGCGTGCCCGAGCCATCGAGACCAACGAGCATCGCGTAATCGGTGGAGGTATTGACCAGCACGGAGCCCGCCCCGCCCACGGTAATCGAGCCCACCGAGCCGGCGTTGTTGGCTGCCACAGCCTGGCCGGTTGTGACATTGCCGCCGCCCTGGATGTTGAGCGAGCCGGAGCCGGCTTGACCCACCGTCAGATAATTCTGGTTATACCATTGGGAGCTCGAACCACTCACGGTGACGGATCCAGAGGATCCTGTGCCTGAGCCGATAGTCGCGCCATAGTCCGCCGCTGTTGCACCAGCCGTAACGTTCAGGCTGCCGCTGCCATTGTTTCCAACCACCATTTCCGCCCCATTGCTTTCCAAATAGGAACCCGAACCCGATACGACAATCGCACCGTACGAACCGGCTGCGTCGCCTGCCAGAACCTGGCCTGCCAGGGCTACTCCTCCATTTTGCACATTCAGCATGCCAGCCCCGGAAGAACCTACTGTCAGCGATGAAGTGCTCGTCCACGTGGCGCCCGATCCCGTGACGGTCGCCATTCCAATTGAATCTGTCCCCTGGCCAATAATTGCCGAGACATTACTGAGTGTGCCCGAAATTACTAGGGTGCCGTTGTCAGTGCCGGTTTGGCTTACGATCGTATTGCTGCTGCCGGTGCTGACGACTCCATTGCTATCAATGACAAACGTGCCACTGTTTACCGTAAGGCCGTTGGGATAAGTCCGTGTACTGCTTATAACTACCGTGCTGCCACTGCTCGCCTGCAGTACGGCGAAGGAGGTGCCATGATTGACGACTGCCCATACGGATTGTGTGGCTATATCCACCCCATAGTATCCAAGATGAAAGTCCGTAGTCGGATCATAGGCTCCAAAAACGCGAGAAGATGTGCCTCCCGTATTTCCATTTACGGCCTTAACCCACATTTGATTGCTGTCGAGGTATGAGAGGTAGCTGCCGAGTGAGATGTCCGAGAGGGAAATCTGGAGTACGAAGATGTCGCTTCCTGTGCCTAGTAGATTGTAGGCTGCACTCTTCCGGTAGAAATCGTTTCCGGCCCTCGTATACAAACTGAAGCTGGTTTGCAGCAGTCCGTCCTGGGAGGCTGTGCCATCCAGGATGCTTGCGGTGGTCGTCACGGTGGTAAATCCATCCTCAACGAAGGATGCGTCAACGATATGAGCCAGGCTCTCACCTGCTTTAAATTGGTGATCGTATTCGTTATTGAGCAGAATTTTGTTGGAAAGTCTGACGCCGCTCAACGCAAGAAGGCTGCCCCCATTTACTTGCACCGTTCCGCTACCCAGCGCCTGGCTATTTCCGGCTACGAGTTTGCCGTCCGCAATGATAGTCCCTCCAGAATACGTGCTTGCTCCGTTCAGATATTGCGTTTGGTGCCCTCCTTTGTAGAACTCCATTTTTCCACCGGAAATTCCGTCATTTAAACTGCCTGAGAATCGACTGACCGCTGAATCGTAAATGGTATTGTTGCCAATACTCAGAACGCTGGTCGTAGTCGCGCCGCCGCTATTGGCGATGCTGCCATTGCCGGTTATGCCGTGAACGGTTTCATTTCGGCCATTGAGATCCAGCAGGCCGGCAGAGCCAATGTAAATTATCGCGTCATCGTCGATCTGGTTGTCACCCGTTCCGGTTAGTTGAACGAGACCATTATTGAGCGTCAAACCGCCCGTGGTGTTGAGCCCTGTACCTGCAAGCTGGGCGGCTCCCCCGTTGACCTCCAAAACGGTGGAAGTGCTGCCGCCATTGATCGCCAGGGTGCCGAGCCCTGTTTTTACCAAGGTTTGACCGAACCCGTCCCAAGAGGTCAGGGTTAGGGTAGAAGCGGCTTGGGTGATATCGAGGGTCGCCCGATTTGAGACGGTGAGTCCCCGATCCAAAACAGCGCTGGTGCCCGTGTATTGCAATGTGCCGCTTTCGAGCGTGATCTTCCCATTCATTCCAAGGACGCCTGGCGAGGACATGCTGTTCACGGAGCCAATGCTTAGGATTCCGTTATTGACCAGGGTGCCGCCCGTGTAGGTGTTGTTTCCCGTTAGAACAAGCGTCCCGAGCCCACTTTTGATAATTCCCGTAGGCTTGCTTGTGCCATCTACTATAGCGGAATCGATAGTCAAAACATCGCCTGCCTGATCCGTGCGCACGAGCAGTCCTTCAATATCATAAACGCTGAAGCCGCTCGCGAGGGTGCCTCCCTGTATGAGTGATTTGCCGTTCCCCGCTTTCATGATGCCGTTGACGGTCAACTTGTTGCCGCTTGCAATGTTGAGATTGCTGGCACCTGCAAGCTTGATTGTGGTGAACTTGGCGGTGGTTTGAGCATTCACCCCGTTGGTGATCTGCAGATGGCTCACGCCAGTGTTGACCGACGAAGCTGTGACTACGCTTTGAGTATCGGCATCACTGCCGTAGTTGATGCCTCGCAAAAAGTTGTTGCTGTCGGACCAGGCGAAACTGCTGCCGTTGAAAAAATTCGCGTCGCCCATGTAGCCCGGGTTGAGATTGGTAAACGAAATTTTGTTTTGAGTTCCGTTTACTCCCCCGCTCACGACGTAGTTGATGGTACCCGCTCTCTGGATGGCATTGCCGGTCGGCACGGATGAGGCAAAAAAGGTGAGGGATAAATTTTGGGCCGCGGTGCGGAGCGACTGGATCGTGCCGTCACCCTTGTACCCAGTCGGCGTCGAGAGAACTTGAGCGATGGCCCTGTTTGCCCCCACGTTATCAAGTACGAATGTTCCGCGGCCGCTGAAGAAAAGGCCTGTGACTGGGTTGATGGAGCCGGTCGCGGCATTAAGGCGGAGAGTGCCGCTGTTGAACCCGATTGATCCAGCCGATCCAGCAGTGCCAAAGTAGTTGCTCCCAGTCAGAATTATTGAACCTTGTCCGCTCACTCCGATGCCGCTGCAGTGCAGACTGCCGTTGATGGTGACGGACTGGCCCGGGTTCGTCACGGAGATGAGATTGGAGGTATCATCGAAAGTCAGCGAGTTGGTGCCGCTAATTGATAGCGTATAGCCATTGGCGTTAAAAATTAACCCGGCCGTTGTCAGGGAACCGCTTACCGAAACGGTTCCACCCGTCCCTCCAAAGTTCGCGGCAATGCCGTAGGGATCTGACCAGGCCTGATAGGTTTCCCCTCCATCCACCGTCCAATTGAGGTTTGTCGCATTCCAAATCCCCGACCCACCAGTAGGCGTGCCTGTGCCGCTCGGTCCCCATACTGGATTGGACGCCGACAATCTTTCGCTCAAGGCCAGAAAAGCGAGAAGGCCAAATACGAGAGCGGTGAGTTTAGAATTTAGGAAATCCATTAAATATTGGTAATCAATGCTTTGGGTCTGTTTCTTCCTATTGAAGGCAGGGCTCGCAAATTAGCGCTTCCAAGGTGGCAAAAGTTGGCCTTTCCGACAAGGGGAGTCTGGCTGCGAAAAATCACTTGGAAAACTTTCTGAAGTATTCGCGTTGCGAAATTTAATATCCTCTCCCATCCAATCCTTGCTATCCACTTCGGTGCCCGTGCAATCCGCCATCAATTTTCTCAAAACCCGGCTCCAAAGCATTGATCGGGTTGTTCTTCTTTGCCTCCTCATCGGCATCTTCATGGGGGCCCAGGGCCTCACCTGGGGTGGCTACGATTGCCTCAATCTCGACCGCATGGCCTTTCGAGACGTGACCAACAGCAAGCGCGGCTATCTCGAACCCGCCACCTTCGACAAGCCCCCGTTCTACACCTATCTCGTCTACTTCGGCATCGTTGTGCCCGGGGATGCCCTGGCCAAGCGCGCTGGAAACTCCTGGACCGACAAAGTCACCGCCGAAAGCCTGCGCCTGACTGGCGAACTCATCGCCGCCCGTCTCGCGCAGCTCGCGATGTTCGCCGCCTGCGTCATCTTTCTCTTCAGCTACGCCCGTGAATTCTTCGGTCTCGCCGCCGCTCGTGCCACGGCCATCCTTTTCGCCACGGCCGCTGGCTTTGTCCCTTACCAGGTCTACCTCACCACCGATCTGGCTCTCGTCTTCTGGATGCTCGCCGCGCTTACCGCCTGCCGCTGGATCATCCGCTCCCCCGGCATCGGCCCTTCCGTCCTCGCCGGTGTCCTCACCGGCCTCGCCACCGCCACCAAATACAACGGCCTCGCCGTCGGTCTGGCCATTCCGCTCGCCCACCTCCTGGTCCCGGGGCCGAGACCCTTCCTCTCGGCCTTGAAGCGCCCCGGTCCTTACCTCGGCGTCCTCGCCGTCCCGCTCTCCTTCATCATAGTCAATCCTTACTGCCTCCTTCGCAGCGAGAAATTCGTTGCGGACTTCATGTTCAACTACCGCGTCACGCCGGTCTATGCGGGGGAGATAAACGGCGGCTACCAAAAGTTTGCCCTCGCTTTCCGCGAGATCTTTGGCACGCCCATGTCCTGGCTGCTGGTTCCACTCATTTTGCTCGGCGTCTGGATGGTTATTTCCCATCGCCACGAGCGCATGTGGCGTGGCCTTGTCCTCGTTGCGGGCTGCTTTTTTCTCTATGCTTGGAAGATCGGCGCCTTTCCGCGCGTGGAGACGCGCTTTGTGATTCCCGCAGCGCCCTTCGCCCTTCTCATGGCGGCACCGGGTTTGGCCTGGCTCGCGGCCCGCTCGCGCTGGCTTCTGGCCGCCCTGGTTTTGCCGCTCGCCTGCTATGGCCTGGCCTCCTCCTGGTACACCGCCCGCCGTTTTGCCAACGACCCTCGCATGGAGGCGCTGGCCTGGGCGGAGAAGAATCTGCCCGTCGGCGCCAAGGTGGAGATGAGCGGCAGCAGCCCGAACTGGAGGCGCATGCCCGGGCGCAAGATCGAGGTGAAGAAGATGCCTTATAACACGGACCAGATCGCGCTCTTCGACAAGCTCTTCCCCAACGACCATTGGGTGCAGGATCGCAACAACGAGGACCGCGTCGAGCGAAGCGGGTCCTTCTTCACTGCCGAAGAACTCGCCAAGCGCAATCCCGACTATATCTCGGCCGATTCCATCGACCTGCGCGGTTCATCCACGGGCTTTTACGATCAACTGCTCGCGGGGCAGCTCGGCTATCGCATTGTTTTCGACCAAGAAAGCGCACCGGTACCGGCATGGGTGTATCCCGAGCACCCCGAGTTTGTGGAAAATCGCATTACGATTCTCGAACGCGCGCCTGCGGTTGGAAAATAATAGAGGGTCTTGTTGGCCGAGGGCGTGCCTCAAGGAGAAATGGTCGGGCCGGCGGGATTATCCCGGCTACGCCGGGCTCTGCGAGATTGGCTTCGCCTTAAAAAGGCGCTGAAGCGCGGGCAGTCGAACCGGAAGTTCTCATCCCGCTAGGTGTGCATTGATTGGACTCTGCGGCCAGGGACGTGCTGTGGGTGTGAAGAAATGGTCGGGCCGGCGGGATTCGAACCCGCGGCCTCCTCGTCCCGAACGAGGCGCTCTACCAAGCTGAGCCACGGCCCGACTTATTCTACTTTAATGACCTGCGGGGATTTTTATTTGAGAAGGGAGTGCCTTTACAGAAGCCTCGCAAGCGGCAACCAATATGCACTCGTAAAATTACGAGGCAAGCAGATTAAGCGGGGCCTGGGGAGCGATCACCTCGCGGAGGCTCGGCGAAAGAAGGATTTCAAAATGGGATGCGGATCGTCGGGACCCACTGAGCGGCCGAGTGACTCTTCGGCAGTTGGAAGGCGTGGGCCTCTTTTTTGCGGCATTGTCTTCGTGCCATAGATGTGAAAAAGGTCTGGGATTCGGACTTTCTCGACAGAGACGTTCTTACTCGCTGAAGTAGGCGAAAGGTCAAACGCTGTGCGAATCCTGGTTGTAGATGATGAGAAAAATATCCGACGCGCTCTCCAGGTGGCTTTGGAATCGATGGGGCATGACGTCGATGCCGTTTCAGACGGTCAGTTGGCCATTGAGCAACTGAAGGCCGAGAGCTTCGACGTTGTCTTTCTCGACCTGAAACTCGGCCAGGAAAGTGGCCTGAATGTGTTGCAAGAGATCCTGCGGATATCGCCGCGGGTGGCGGTGGTTATGGTTACCGCCTATGCCTCGGTGGAGACAGCGGTGGAAGCCATGCGGCGCGGGGCGTTTGACTATCTGCCCAAGCCAAGCACTCCGGACCAGGTCCGGATTGTGCTGGCCCGCATCGAGCGCACGCGGAAGCTGGAGCGGCAGGTTGCGGAGCTGGAGGCGAGGGTTTCATTTGAAGGACCAGACGCCGACATGACCACGGAAGCCGCCGTGATGCAAAAGGCGGTTGATGTGGCATTCCGGGCGGCGGATAGCGAGGCTACGGTGCTGCTGTTGGGCGAAAGCGGCACGGGGAAGAGCCTGCTGGCGAGGGCGATGCATCGGCGCAGCGGGAGACAATCCGGGGCGTTTGTGACGGTGAGTTGTCCGAGTTTGTCGCGGGAGTTATTGGAGAGTGAGTTATTCGGCCATGTGCGAGGAGCTTTTACGGGAGCGCATACTGAGACGAAGGGGAAGGTTGCGTCGGCGGATGGGGGAACGCTCTTTCTCGATGAGATCGGCGAACTACCGGTGGAAATCCAGGCGAAGCTGCTGCGCCTGCTCCAGGAGAGGGAATACGAACGGGTGGGGGACCCCAAGCCGCGCCGGGCCAATGTGCGGGTGATCTCGGCGACCAATCGGGACTTGGCGCAGTCGGTCGCAGAGGGAAAATTCCGCGAGGACCTTTTCTATCGGCTGAATATCATCACCGTGAAGCTTCCGCCCCTCCGGGAACGGGTGGCGGACATAGAGCGTCTCGCGACGCTGCACTTGAATTTCCAGTCCTCTCATTCCGGCAAGTTGGTGCAGGGCTTTTCGCCCGAGGCGCTCGAGGCCATGCGCAGCTATTCCTGGCCGGGCAATCTGCGTGAGTTGCGCAATGTGATCGAGCGGGCTGTAATCTTGAGCGATGGCCCTCAGATCGAGGTGGACGATCTGGCCGAAACCATCCAGCCAAATTCGGAGATCCGGCTGGGCGGGAAGTTCTCGCTGGAGGAGATAGAATCGGAGCATATCCGTCGTCTCATTGCGAGCACCCGCACCCTGGAGGAAGCCGCAGTTATACTGGGTGTTGACCCAGCCACGCTGTACCGCAAGCGTAAGCGACTTTAGCTGTCCCCAAAGCATCGTGCATTTTTGCACGATGGATTTCTCGGCAATCGTGCATTTTGCACGACCGCTACCCGGATCGAGTCCGCGCGCTGCTGCATAAGTGCTTAGCAATGAGGCGGTACTAAAGGCGGAGCTATTCTGGCATGCCGCCAGCTAAGGGTAACTCGTGCAGTATTCTTTCCATCTTCAACCAACGGAGGCCACCGAAGCAGGGCATGCCGACTGGTCAGCGTGATCCTCGATGGGCAGGCTTAGAGAATGAAGAAGCGTATCTTTCTCGGGCTGGCTCCGATCTTCCTGCTGATCGTTCTGATGGGCGTTTATGCAAACTCACTTTTCTCCAATCTCGGAACCCGCGTGGACGTTATTCTGCGCGAGAATTTCCGCAGCGTTCTCGCAGGGCAGCAAATGAAGGAAGCCGCTGAAAGAATGGACTCGGCGCTGTTCTTTTCCCTGGTGGGGGAAGAAGGGCGGGGACGCCGGCTCTTTGCTGATAATCTTCCGTCTTTCAAAGAAGGCCTGAAGATGGAGGCTAGCAACATTACGCTTCCGGGAGAAGGCGAGCTCTCCGAACGGCTCACTCGTCTGCATGCGAAGTATCTCGAGAGAGCGGAGGTCTTCTGGAATACACCGGATCTCGCGGTGCGGCGAACGATGTATTTCGACGAGATGCTGCCGGCCTTTACCGAGATCAAAGATACCGCGCAGAAGGTTATCACCATTAACCAGGATAATATGGTGCAGGCCGATCAAAGTGCTCGAGAGCTCGGCGCGCGCTCCACGCGATATATGATCTTCGCGAGCGTCTTGGGCATTGCGGCAGCAATCTTTTTCGCGAACCGGCTCCAAAAGGCCATTCTTCAGCCGATTCAAACCCTCACATCGGTTTCCAGGGAATTGGGTGAAGGCAAGTTGGATCAGGTCGTTCCGGTCCTCTCAAAAGATGAACTGGGGCAACTAGCCGACGCGTTCAACAAGATGGCCACAAAACTTCGGGCCTATCGCCAACTGACCGATGACCAGATCACCCAGGCTCGTCAAATGACGGAGATCACCTTTTCGGCCTTCCCCGATCCCATCGTTATTTTGTCCCCGGACAATGTGATCAATTTTACCAATCCGGCGGCAACGGAACTCTTCCAGAAACTTAGCTCCGCCGTGAAACTGCCCCAGGCGGTCCAGGAGCAAGTGGAGCGCGTGCTCAAGAACGGTCCCGACTATCTCCCAACCAGCTTTGAAAAGACCGTTGTGATGCGGGTCGACGATAAGGAGCTCTTTCTCCTGCCTCGCGTGATCGGGGTTCGCGACGAAGCCGGCAATATCTTCGGCGCGGCCGTGATCCTGCAGGATGTGACGCGGTTGCGCCTGCTCGACGACGTGAAAACCAATTTGGTCTCGACGGTGAGCCATGAGCTAAAGACTCCTTTGACGAGTGTACGGATGGGCCTCCACTTGTTGCTGGAGGAGCGCATCGGCCCGCTGAATTCCAAGCAGACCGAGCTTCTTTTGGCCGCCCGCGAGGATTCCGAACGCCTCCTCGGAATGATTAATGATCTGCTCGACCTGGCGAAACTGGAATCGGGTCACGTCCATCTTCAGCGTGAGCAGATCAAGGCGAGTGCTTTGGTTAGGGAAATTCAGGGCGATCTGGAAGTGTTGGCGGAAGCACGGGGTTCCCGGCTTGCTGTACAAATGGACCCTCAGCTGCCGGCCGTTGCTGTCGATTTGCGGCAAATCGCCCATGTTTTTACGAACTTCGTCTCCAATGCCGCGAAGCACAATCGGCACGGCGAGGAAATTGTCGTCTCGGCCAAGGAGATCGATGGAAGAATACGGTTTTCCGTAGTCGATCATGGAACAGGTATTCCCAAGGAATTCCAACCTCGCTT
>FTBM01000053.1_pt1 | contig 44031 bp, 37 predicted proteins | sample 1639361 | NCBI WGS metagenome assembly FTBM01 (sample SAMEA3914864, study PRJEB12502) | metagenome | biome: forest; material: soil | place: USA | collected 2012-03-12 | depth 0.3 m | reverse complement strand
CAGCGGCGCGGCCGGAGTTCTCTTCATGCTCGGGACGATGCTTAAGCCGTCCCTGCTGGGCTGACGCAGGCTTGAACTAAGCCGGGGCGCGTACGAGAGGCGCGACCTTGTTGCCCAGCAGGTCGATGGCGTGGAGTGCCTGGTGGTGTGGGAGATTGGCGATGCTCATCTGGAAAGTGACGCGGGCGAGACCGCCGAGGGATTCGCTGGTCTCGAGGATCTTTTTGGCGACGGTGGCGGGGTCGCCGACATGGAGCGCGCCGCCGGGCTGGCGGAGGGCGTCGAACTGGCGGCGGGTGGTAGGCGGCCAGCCGCGCTCCTTGCCGATTTTGGTAAAGGCTTCGGCGTAGCCAGGGAAGAATTCGTCGGCGGCCTGGTCGGTGGTTTCGGCGACATAGCCGAGCACGTGGACGCCGACCTTGAGTTGATCGAGAGCGTGGCCGGCGCGTTTACCGGACTCGCGGTAGAGATCGACGAGGGGCCGGAAGCGGTGGGGTTCGCCGCCGATGATGGCGACCATGAGGGGCAGGCCCAGCGTACCCGCACGGGCAAAGGACTCCGGCGTGCCGCCGACACCGACCCAGATGGGGAGAGGATCCTGCAGAGGACGGGGATAGACGCCCTGGCCGGTGAGGGCCGCGCGGTGCTGGCCCGACCACGTCACGTGGACGTTCTCGCGGATCTTGAGGAGGAGATCGAGCTTCTCGGAGAAGAGGGAATCGTAGTCGCGCAGGTCGAGGCCGAAGAGCGGGTAGGAGTCGATGAAGGAGCCTCGGCCGACCACGAGCTCGGCGCGCCCCTGGGAAATGAGATCGAGCGTGGCGTAGGCCTGAAAGACGCGCACCGGGTCGTCCGCACTGAGGACGGTGACGGCGCTGGTAAGGCGGATCTTCTTAGTGAGGGCGGCGGCGGCGGCGAGAATGACGGCGGGCGCGGAGTCGGCGAATTCCTCGCGGTGGTGCTCGCCGATGCCGAAGCTATCGAGGCCCACGCGGTCGGCGCACTGGATTTCCTCGAGGAGATTGCGCAGGCGCTGCGAGGTGCTGATGGTGGCGCCGGTAACGGGATCGATGGACGAGGCGACAAAACTGTCGAGGCCGATTTGCATGCGAGGAATCTGGCGCGGGGTGGGCGCGGGCGCAAGGAATAGGGGCTACTCTTATTGCGGAGCGATGCGTGGAAGACATCCGCGCCAGGAGCCGAAGTGCGGGGTCAGAGATGGAAGCATCTCGACGGTCGGGGTAACCGGTCGGCCATCCTGATTGAGAAAAAAGCAGCCGACGGGCGCAGAAGATAGGACGGCGCTGAAGAGCGAGCGGGTTTCTTCCAGAGAGGATAGCCAAATCTGTTTGAGCGCCACGGGATCTGCGGGCTTGGTCAGCAGGAGTTCTTGGTAGGCCTCGGCAGGATAGCGCTGCACGCGCGAGAGTTCTTCTACAATGAAGGAGGGGGTGAGGCCCTCGTCTTTCCCGGCGGCAGCCCAAATGAGGCTGCCCAAGGAAAGATGTTTAAGGTGGAGTTCCAGCAGATCGAGGTAATCTCGCACTTCGGACCGGGCGGCTGCGGCGAGCACTTTATTGGTGGCAGCATCCCAAAAATTGAGGCGATATCCGAGGTCAGCGTCGGGTTCGACCGGGAAAAAACGGAAAGCGGAATCGAAGACCCATTCCACCTTGGTCCGCCGGTCGCCGCGCCGCACCACGGCACGGACATGGCCGGGAAAGGCGCGGCCGATCTCAACGATATATCCAGTCGCTTCCAAGGCGGCGCGATCGGCGGTGGCGGCCGTCTCCAGAGCTTCCGTCGTATCGTGAAAGACATCTATGTCCTTTGATGATCGTGGAGAATCAGCGGATTGATTGAGCACGGTTGCGCCGCCAATGAAGCTGTCCGGATGGCGGTTGGCCGCCATCGTTCGCAGCACTTCACGTTCAAAGTTTCCGAGGGGCATGTCCGTGTTAAGCTGCGGCCAGGGAGGCGATGCGGCGAGCCCATTCGTAGGCGTGGCGATCGCCCTCTTTTTTCAGTCCTTCCACGACCCAACCAATGTCCTTGGTTTGGATTACCGCATTTGGCTGATACGACCAAAAACAAGTGTGGTAATAGGAGTGATAGGCTCGGCGGGCCTCCCGGAGAGCAACCATCCGCCGAGCCGTACGGGGGTCGAGCGTCCGACGGCTGCGCAAGCCGCCTTTTCGGCCGATCTCGGCCAGATAGCGTTGCACAGAGGTCCGTTTCATTCTGCCAAGGTCGCATAAGCGGCTTACGATGGCAATGCTTGGGAAGTGGAGATGGGAACAGCCCTTTTCAGCCGGGAAGGCTTGTGGTAAATTTTGGGTCCAGGCGGTATGGAATCCAAAGAGTCTATCCAACCTTCGCCAAAGATGCGGAAATGGCTGCTCTTTTATTTCCCACTTGTTTTGACGGCGATTTTGACCGCGATAATTAGGACCGATCATGATCCCGGTTCTGGCTATCCTGATCTGATTCTCGATTGGGTAATGATCATGGGTGTCTCCTTTGTCCTAGCGATGATCGTTTGTCTTATCTTGTTTCATTTTGTGGACCTGCTTTGCGCAGTCTTTTGTAGAAAATAAAACGAATCTTCCTGCCCGAAATAGAATGCTGACTTTTTCAGAAATTAGTATTTGATGTGCGCATGAGCAGCCCCAGTACCTCGATTCGGGTGATGCGAGTTATTTCCTGGATCGTGGCGTGTTTGCCACTGCTGTATTTTATCGTTTGGTGTACGATGGCAGCGGACTATCGGAGCCAACTGGGACCAACGGCTGATGTGGCCAATGGGCTTCCCCTTTCGGCCTGGGGGCTGATGGTGCGGAGGCTAAGCGCGCATTTGGGAGAGGCGACCTTTGCCTTGCCGACTTTGTGGGCTCTGTTGGTGCTGTTTGCCGAGTTGCCGAAAGGCCGGCTGGTTACCCAGGCGGTGCTGGTGGCGGGAGGCTGCATTATCCTGGTCTTTTGCTGGGGCTTCGCGGCACAGATGCTGGGAAATGGAAGCCTCGTTCAGTAGAGCCGGAAGCGTCAGCTCGCTCAGGTAATCGTAGGCAGACCGAAATAGGCGTTGGCAATAAGCGTGACGAAGATGGCGGCGATGGCAAGGCGGCGATACACGTGGCTAATAAGAACGAGGATGAGCGCCAAGGGCATGGTGAGTAGGAAAGCGGGAACGGAGATGAGGGCGAGAGAGTCGATGATCGCCGGCGAGGGCTGAGAAAAGAATATGATGAGGCCGGGCAAAGTGCCGCAAACCATGAGGGCAATGATGAGCAAAAGCACGAGCCGGGCAGAGCGTCTTTGGCCGGGTTCCTGGGTCATCTGAGGGAGCAGGGCGAGCCTGCGGCAGGCTTCCTACTGTCCGTGTGGAATGCGGATGAGGTTGCGGGAGATCTGGTCTTCGATGGTGAATTTTCCGCCGGCGATCACGGAATCGTCGGCTGCGGTGCCGATGGCGCGGACCTCGCCATTCAGCGCGTGCTGGGGGATGGAGGAGCCGTCGAGGGTGCCATCGGCGGCGAGGCGGGCGAGGCCGCGGCGGGGCTGGCCAAAGGCGGTGTTGAAGTTGCCGCCGATCACGATTTTGCCGTCGGCCTGGACGGCGAGGGCGAAGACCGGGGCATTTACGCCGGGTTGGTCGCCGCCGCCTCCGAGGGTCTTGTCGATGGAACCGTCGGCCTTGTAGCGGGCGATATTGGCGGTCTCAAACTGGCCGACCTGGGTGAAGGCGCCACCTACGATGATGCCGCCCTTGGGCTGTACAGCGATGGCGTTGACCTCGCCATTGGGCGCGAGGGCGATGTCCTCCACGAAGGTGCGATCCAGGGTGCCGTCGGGGTTCAGACGGGCGAGATTGAGGCGCGGCACGCCGTTTACCGTGGTGAAATTGCCGCCGATGAGGATTTTTCCGTCGGCCTGGACGGCGATGGCGTTGACCTGGCCGATGACGCCTTCTCCGCCGGAAAAGAGCGAGAGATTGGGCACATCGCTCTGGGCGTGGAGGGTAGCGACCGAGAGGGCAAGGAGGAGAAGCAGCCTTTTCATGGCCCCATGGAGCCCTCGAAATGCAGGGAAATCAAGCTCGCGCTTGATTCCCGGCAAAGAATACGAGAGTCTATGCGCTCCAAAGCACTGGTAGCTCAACTGGATAGAGTGTCGCCCTCCGAAGGCGAAGGTTGTGGGTTCGACCCCCGCCCAGTGCACCATCTGAAACCGGTGGTTCAGATTTCAGGCGATTTTGAGGCGTCGTGTGACGGCTTTTATTTCGAGGCTGGCACCTCGCCCGATGGAGCGGAGGGCAGGCCTGCCTTCGGCGGCTGCAGCGCCAGCGACTCCAGAAGCGCGGCCACTTTTGGCGCATCGCCCGGTTGATTGAGCTCAGAGGTGTAGCGCTGGTTCCGGGCATCGGGCTCGTCGTGCCAGGCATTGCGGCCGATTTCGTCGATGTGGTTGGAGCCGTGTTCGACGACCTTGAACCATGGCTCGAAGCCGCGCACGGCGACGAGTACCGCGATAGAATCGGCCGAGTGCCGCACGGGGCCGGAGTTGTATTTTCCGAAATAGCTCCGATAGGCGAGGCTCACCGGCCACACCTTGGGATCGAGCTTCACGATCTCGCGGCCAATGGCCATGGAATCGGCAAAGGCTCCGCCACCGGTGAAGGTGATCATGGTGGGCCAATGTTCGACCACCTCGCGCGTGGACTCGGGATCGGTGCGAAAGTTGCCCCACTTTTTGTCACTAGGATCGGTCTCCGCCGGATACCGGCTACCCATGCACACGTAATGCGTCACCTTGGCGTCGACCAGCGCGCGGCCATCGAGCGGGCTGTACTGGTCGGGCTTGGTCGCGAGCAATGCGGCGAGGTTGGTGAGATCTCCGATGCTCACAATCGTGACGCTGTGGTCGGGCCGCGAGGCCAGCAGGCGGCGGTAGAGCGTGGCCGACTCAATCTTCTCGTGTTTCTCCTGGAAATCCTGCGGGAAGGCCTCGGCAACCTCGCGGGCGTAGAGGCTGTCTTGCCGGATGCCTCGCGTGCCTGAAACCAGCCCGATGGGAAGGTCCGGCCGGCCATAGAAGGTATTGATGGCATCGACGCACGGGGCAGACCACTCGTTGTGGCCCGAGACCATCACGCCGAGGATCTCAACCTCGCCGCGGTCGGCCATGGCGTGAAGTTGCCCGAGCGCCGCGACGTCGTCGACATCCGAATCCATGTCGGTATCGAGGATGATCGGCAGCGGCGCGGCGGCGGCGTGCCCGGCCAGGAACGCAAACAGGATAAATGCGATGCGACTCATAACGGTCTCCTGAGGGTTTTGTTTTCGATGCAGGAGACCGGCAACCCAGGGTCAACGCACCAAGGCCTGCCAGCAGGCCCTAAAGTGCGCTTTCTCTGGTTTCTTCCTAGCCTTCCACTCTTCCCCTGCGGCGGAAGACGAGCAAAGCCATCAGGCCGGCGGCCACCAACCCATAGGTGGCAGGCTCGGGAACGACATTCAGAACCAAATTGTTTCCGCTGATGGCGATATTCGCATTCAATCCACTAATTGTCCCCGTAACATTTAATCCCAACGTGCCGTTAATCGTCTGGGTGGTGGAGAAGAGAGTGTAGGATCCGGCACCGAAGCCGGACAAGGCGGCGAAGGAAAAGTCATCGAATTCCAGCAAACCGCTGCCGATGGTGAGGGCGCCGCTCGTGAGAGTCACCAGATCACTCGAGGTACCGAGGTCGAACTTCAAGGCACCGACCCCCGAGGTGATACTGGTCACATTGAGTGTCGAACCGAAGGTCAGATTGCCGGCAATACCGTCCTCACCGGGAGTGAGAAAGCTATTCGCATTCAAAGTCGTGGCGCCGCCGATCGTGCCGTTGCCACCCAGGGTCGCGGTTATGGTCCCGGTCACGCCCACCGTCACTGCGGAACTGCCGAGCGAACCTTTCACCAGCATGGTGCCAGCGGTGATCGTCGTGGCTCCCGTGTATGAACTTGAACCATTCATCACGAGCGTTCCGAGGCCGGTCGACAACGCCCCCGTCCCCGAGCTCTGCAGGGTGATACCGCCGGTGCCAGAGAATCCCGCGTCGAATTGCGTCCGGTTAGCCACCTCGAGCAGCTTCTGTCCAGCGGAGAGGCTGATGGTCGTCGTATTGGTAAACGTGAGGGCGCCGTTCAACGTGCCGCTGGTCGCGCCGAAGAGATATCTCGAAGCCGAATTCCCGCCGCCGAAACTTACAGATGCAGCACTTGTCCGAGCCGTTGCATTCACGGCGCGGATGGTTGCGAACGAACCAGCGCCGGGGTTGAAGGCCAATCTTCCCGTGCCCAATGCGCCATCGTTGCCCAGTGCCAGGGTACCATTTGTCAGAGAGGTTGTTCCTGAATAGGTTGCGCTGCTGTCACCGTTCATGAGAAGCGTGCCGGCCCCTGCCTTGGTAATGCCTCCGCTGGTGCCGACGACCACGCCGCTGATCGTGATGGCAGGAGCAGGATCGGGGGCATTAACCGTGTTGGCCGTCAGGATAAATCCCGCCAGATTCACCGTTCCGCTTAGAACCATGGTGGCGTTGCCGCTGTTGGTCGCCAGGTTGAGGCCCGAATTGCTCTGCAAGTTAATGACACCGGACAGGTTGGGGACGCCAGCGCTGGTGGTGCTGAAGAGGGCATTGGCGCCATTGATATTGAGGGTGTTGCCGATAGTTACGCCGCCAGTGAGTTGCAGTTGCGCGCCATTGGCTACGGTGACCGCTCCGGTACCGAGCGCCGAGCTGTTCTGCGCCCTCAGAGCGCCCGCACTGATCGTCGTACCGCCGGTATAGTTATTGGATCCGCTCAGCACCAGGACTCCGGTCGCAGCAGTTGATGAGGTCGCAGTGGTCCCATTGCCGTTCTTGATCAGACCGCTGGTGCCGGAGATGGAGGTACTGATTGTGGCGAGAGTAAGGGATGTGGATCCTAGCGTATTGACCGTGATAGTGGGCGTTCCGCCGTCCAGCGTCAGAGTATTCGCGCCGGTGCCGGACAAAACCCAGGTCGAAGCCGTGGCGCCGGTGCCGGTGTCGCCGAAGATGATATTGCCGATCGTACGAGGCGCGCCAAGAGTGACGGTGGAAGTTCCGCTGACATCGAGCGTGCCGAAATTCGCCGTCGCTCCGCTGCCGCCCGCGACCACTCCGCCCGCCCAGTTGGCGGTCAAGGCATCGCTCCAGGTGCCGCTGGCTGTTCCGCTGGTGATCTGGGTCCAGGTGCCGTCAGCCGCTTTCGCGCCTGGAGTAAGTGCTGTCAGTGCGGCGATTAGCAGCGAAAACAGCTTTGCGTTGTGTGAGTGGGAAGGCATTTGAAGTAGAAGTTTTTTGGGGGTCTTCACGTGCACCACTCTGCCGGATATTCACCTGTTGAGCAAATCGATTCCTGACCCCAATTGTGGAGATTTCTGATCGCCCTCTGCATTGGACTCCATGCCCCGGCGAACAAGGGCGTACCTTGCAAACAGGAAAAAATCGGCATGGAGCCAGCGACGGGTTGCATCTCTCCCAAGCCATTAGCCCTCGGCAAAAGGAGCGCGCTCGATCAGATATAGACCAACCAATTTGGGAAGACTGCAAACGCTGTGGCCCTGCCGCACGGTAATCACCATGCGCTGGCAGGGGGGCGGCTTGGACTCGGGCGGGAAATACGCCGCATTTAGAATGTCATTGCGGCAAGTGGCTGAGCCGCTGTAGATGAAGCAAATCAAACCTAATCCTCACTGATCGCTCTTGGCGAAAAGGGAAATGGGATATCTCCCGAAAAAACAGTTTCAACATGAGCAACTGGAGCGGGAAGGCTGGTAGAACTCGCGGCGTGATGAGTGATCCGGCCTCCGCCTATGAAGTCGCCTCGGCGCGAGCGCTCGCGTGGTGGAAGCGGCTGGGCGGGAGCGGAAAAAAGCGGCCTGCGCCCTTTCATCCCACGCGGCTCGCGATGACGACAGGGTCCTATCTTGGCGAAAACGCACGCATCTTAGGATTGCATGAAGAGCTAAGCGAGGCAATCGCGAGCGATCCTCTCGCGGACCTCAATCCACGGGCGTATTTGCATTTCACCTTTCTGGCGTTGTCGGTACAGGCTTATGCGGGGAAGTCCGCATTGCCCGGGCATGCGCGGTTGCGGGAAGCTTACGAGCGCATTTGCCAGGGGCATACGTTTACGGTGACGCGGCTGCGTTTGGTGGCCCTGCCCAATGCGCTGCTGCTGGCGGGCGTGGCGGATGAGGCGACGCAGGAGCGGCGCGGGGAGTTTGCCCGGGCGGTGCTGGCGTCCAATTGGCGGGATCGGCTGGAGGCGCGGTATCCCGATGGGGTAATCCCGCCGGTGTTCTGGCATAGCACGCTGCTGCGGTATCACGCGGAGGGCGTCTCGCCGGCGGTGCGGGAGTTTTTTGCGAGGCATCGCGGGGAGGAGTTTGGCCGCATTCGTCTGCCGATCCGTCTCATGGCGACGAGCTACAACTGGAGTCGGCTGGTTTATTTGGACGAGTCTGGGAAAGCTTAGAGCGGGAGAGCCTGCTGCCGAAAGGCGCGGGGGGAGAGGTTTTTGCAGGCGAGGAATTGTTTGTTGAAATTCGAGAGATTGCGAAAGCCCGATGCGAAGCAGATATCCGCGACCGACATGGTGGTGGCGGAGAGCAGGCGGCAGGCGTGCTCGACTCGGAGATGGACGAGCATTTGCTGGAAGGTCTGGCCGGTGACGCGCTGAAAGAGGCGGCTAAAGGCGGCGGGGCTCATGCCGACGCGGTGGGCCACGTCGGCCTGGGCGACTTCCTCGCAGAAATGCTCGCGCAGGTAGCGGAGAGCGAAGCCGATGCGTTGCTCGGTGCCGCCCCGCACGAGGGGACCCTGCAAGCCGCCGCAGATCGCGCGCCAGCGTCCGGTGGCGGCGAGAGTGGGAAGGAGGTCAAGAAAGGCGGAAAGGCGCTTTGGGGCAGTGGGTGCCTGGCGGATGGTCTGAAACTGATCGGCGAGAGCGGGTGTGATCTTACTGCGAAACTCCAGACCGAGCGGCGCGCGGCGGAGCCAGGTGAGGGCGGCGGAACATTCGGCAAAAAGCGAAAGGTGCCGGTCGAGCAGGCCGCCGTCGAAGCGCAGGATGTAGGCTTCAATACAGGTGCAATGAGCATCGCTAATCCAAACGTGCGGGAGCATGGAGCCGAGGAGAACGATGTCGCCATCCTGGAAAGGGCGGACCACTTCTCCCACGATGCGACGGCCATGGCCGCGCGCGACATAGGTGATCTCCAGTTCCGGGTGATAGTGGAACGGGAACGGAAAAGTGCGGGTGAGAATGTGGCGAAAGGAAAACGAGGAGCCGGGTGGCGGATCGATGGGGAAGAGCCGGGCCTCGTGGAGGAGGCGATCGTCAACGCGCGGGGCGGCGGGGCTCTTCATGTAAAATAATCACCGGTATGAGGTAAACTGGGTGGGAGAATGGCAGGAATACCGATGCTAGGTTAACAAAGTGTCTACCCTCAGCGCAAAGGAACTTTTGACCTATCTCCAGGAGCGTGGGCTGATCGCGGATGCCGCTAGGGCGGAGATTGCGCCGCTGGATGGCGGGGTCTCGAGTGAGATCTTTGTGGTGAAACACGAAGATGGGGCCTTCGTGGTGAAGCAGGCGCTGGAGAAGTTGAAAGTGCGGGACGATTGGCGCTGTGACCCGGTGCGGAATTTGTACGAGCAGGACTATATGGCGGAGGCGGAGGCCATGGTGCCGGGCTCGGTGCCGCGACTGCTGCAGGGGGATCGGGTGCTGGGTTTGTTTGCGATGGAGTATCTCGACGGACGCTGGGCGACGTGGAAGTCGCGGCTGATGGAGGGGGCGCTGTCGGCGGCGAGCGCGGCGCGAGTGGGGGAATTACTGGGTCGGCTGCATGCGGCGGGTTGGGGGCGCGAGGATCTGGCGCGGCGGTTTGATAATACGCCGCTCTTTCATGAGTTGCGGGTCGCTCCCTATCTGCTGACCACGGGAGATCGGCATCCGGAACTGGCGCGATATTTTCAGGCAGAGGCACAGCGACTGGAAGCGACGCGGCTCACGCTGGTGCATGGGGACTATAGTCCGAAGAATTTGATGACGGACGGCACGGCGGTGAAGATTCTGGATGCTGAGGTGGCGTGGTATGGGGACCCGGCTTTCGATGTGGCCTTTTTGCTGAATCACTTGCTGCTCAAGGCGGTGAAGTTTCCCGAGTGGGCGACGGGATTGGCGGGGTTGCGGGTGAGTTTTCTAAATGCGTATCGCGGAGCGCTTGGCGGTCACTGGAGCACGGAGCTGGATCGGTGCGCGGCCCGATTGGCGCTGATGCTCATGATGGCGCGGATCTCGGGAAAGTCGCCGGTGGAGTATATCGCGCGGGAGGGCGACGAGGCTCGGGCGATACTTAGATTTACCCTACGGCGGGTCGGCGCAGATTTGGATTTGGCGGCACTCGAAGAACAATTTCAGGAAGCTTTCTCTTATGAAAATCAGTCACGTTGACGCTTATTCGATTCTCGATTCGCGGGGGAACCCGACGGTGGAGGCCGAGGTGCGGCTGGAGGATGGATCGGTGGGTCGAGGGTTGGCGCCATCGGGAGCGTCGACCGGGCAATTTGAGGCGCTGGAGTTGCGGGATGGCGACGGAGGCCGCTATTTGGGCAAGGCGGTGGATCGCGCGGTGGGGCATGTACGCGGGGAGTTGAATGCGCTGCTTGTGGGGCGGGATGGAATGGATCAAGCGGGGATAGATACTGCGATGATCGAAGCGGATGAGACCCCTAATAAGTCGCGGCTGGGGGCGAATGCGATCCTCGCTGTTTCGATGGCGGTGGCGCAGGCTGGTGCGGCTTCGCGGAAGGTGCCGCTGCATGCGCATCTGGGACCGGGGTCGCTGATTCCGTTGCCGGAGATTCAGATCATCGGCGGTGGGCTGCATGCGGGCGGGCGGATCGATGTGCAGGACTTCATGGTGATCATCACGGGGGCGCGGGATTATGAAGAGGTGCTGGAGAAGACCTTTGTGATTTACCGGAAAGCCGGTGAGATCCTGAAGCGGGAGGGACGGCTCGCCGGTGTGGCCGATGAAGGCGGCTACTGGCCGGAATGCGCGGGGAACGAGGCGGCGTTTGATATTCTGGTGCGGGCGATCGAGGCGGCGGGCTGCGTGCCGGGGAAGGATGCGGCCATCTCGCTGGATATCGCGGCGAGCGATTTATACGAAGATGGGAGTTATCATTTTCGGTCGGAGGGGAGGAAGTTTTCCCGGGAGGAATTTGCGGAGCTGATCCTGCGGTGGCTGCGGGACTATCCGGTGGTATCGGTGGAAGATCCGATGGCGGATACGGATTGGGAGGGCTGGGAGATCGTGGCGCGGGAGATGCGGGAAAAGGTGCAGATCATCGGGGACGATCTTTTCACGACGAATCTCGGGCGCATTCGCGAAGGGATTTCGCGCGGAGTGGCGAATGCGGTGCTGATCAAGCTGAACCAGATCGGGACGGTGACGGAGACGCTGGAGGCGATCCGCGTGACGCAGGAGGCGGGTTGGCTGCCGGTGGTCTCGGCGCGGTCGGGCGAGACGGAGGATGCCTTTATCAGCCATCTCGCGGTGGCGACGGATGCGGGGCAGCTCAAGGTGGGATCGCTGACGCGGAGCGAGCGGAATGTGAAATGGAACGAACTGGTGCGTATTCAACGGGGGCTGGGGGACCGGGCACGGTTTATCGGCGGGGATATTTATCAACAGATTTTGAAAGGCTAATATTATGACACGAGTGGAAGTTCTTTATGGTGACGGCGTGCTGCGGGTGCGGCTGCCGACGGATCGGGTGACGGTGCTGAATCCGCCGGCGCAGCATCCGGTGGCAGATGAGCGGGCGGCTTGCGCGGAGGCATTTGCGCAGCCGATCGGGTCGAAGCCGCTGCGGGAAGTCCTGCAGGGGGCCAAGACGGTGGCGCTGGTGATTCCGGATGGGACGCGGCCTTTGCCGTTTGAGCGGCTCTTAACTTGGCTGCTGGCGGAGACGGACGCGATGGGGTGCGAGCCGGTGATCGTGGTGGGCACGGGGAGCCATCGGCCTAATACGCCGGAGGAATTAACCCGCATGCTGGGGGCGAAGATCTATAGCGAGCGGCGGGTGGTGAATCATAGCGCCTTTGACGAGGAGACGCTGGCCGTGGCGGGCGTGGCTTTCGATGGGCACGAGGTGAAGATGAATCGCGAGGTGGTGGAGGCAGACCGGCGGATCGCGCTGGGTTTTATCGAGCCGCATTTCATCGCGGGCTTTTCCGGCGGGTACAAGGCGGTGCTGCCCGGCGTGGCGGATATCGCGACCATCTTGCACTATCACCGCGCGCAGGTGATCGGCGACCCGCGCAGTACCTGGGGCGTGCTGGAGGGGAATCCTTCACAGGAGATTATCCGGGGATTTGGGGCGCTGTGTCCGATTGATTTTCTCCTTAATATTACGATGACGCCGCGGAAGGAGATCACGGGATTCTTCTGTGGAGATCCGATCCTGGCGCACGAGGCGGGGTGCCGGCACATCAAGGCGGAGGCGATGGTGGAGGTGCGAGAGGAATATCCGATCGTGGTGGCCTGCAATAATGGGTTTCCGCTGGATCAGAGCCTGTACCAGGCGGTGAAGGGCATGTCGGCGGCGGCGATGATCGTGCGCCAGGGCGGGTTGATTCTGCAGGCGGCGGAGTGCCGGGACGGGTTTCCGGCGCACGGGAATTTTAAGCAGCTGCTGCTTGATCATCCGGATGCGGAGAGTCTGCTGAAGACGATCAACGCGCCGGGGTTCTCAGTGTTTGATCAATGGGAGGCGCAGTTACTCGGGATGGTGCGGATGCGGGCGCGGGTGGGGCTGTACAGCACGCTGCCGGAGGAAGAGGTGCGCCGCGCGTATCTGGAGCCGGTGCGGGATATCGGTGTGGCGGTGGAGGAGGAGCTGGAACGGCTTGGGCCGGATGCGCAGGTGGCGGTGCTGCCTAATGGCTTCGCGACGGTGCCTTATTTGCGGAGGTAAAATCTCAACATTTATGCGTCATTTTGGGGAATGGCGCTGGTTGACTCCAGAGGGACTGGAGTTGACTTACGGTGACTTCGCTTTTGGCGCGTGGTGTTAAAGGGCGAAGTGGCGTTTAGACGAAGTTGACTCAGTGTTTTGAAGAGGCTTCGGGTTTGTAGCGGATTTCGGTGACGGTGTAGTTTAGTTTTTCCTTCTGGGCTTCGGGAGTATAGGGCTGGAAGTAGTTGCCGACGCCGTTGCTGGCGCTGAGGGGGGGGCGATGTAGGTTGGGACGTAGATGTTTTGGGTGGCGTCCTTGGGGTCGGTGCCTTGGGGGAAGACGGTGAGGATGAAGCCGATGATGGATTTATCGCGCAACCCGTTGAAGATTTGGAAGCGAAAGCTGGGCTGGACGGGATTTGCGCGAACTCGACGGAGACGGAGACTTTGGCGCGTTCGTCGCTCTTAAGTTCCGGAGAGCTTTGAAATTTGGCGTAGGAGGTGTCGTCGGACCGGGTGAATGATAGGGAAGTCAAGACGAAAGCGATGGCCAGGAGGGCGTATTTTATTAGAGAAAATATTTGTTAATCTATAGGCTTGTCCTTGGTGGAACGGCGAGCTAATTCCCCTGCGCATGAGTAACACTATTTCTTCCGCCGCGGTCCGTCATATCCTGAAGCTTGCGAAGCAGCGCGATGAGTTGATCACGGAATTAGCGAAGGTGACGAAGTCGATAGAGGCGGCGGTGGGCGGGGAAGAGACGGTGGCCCCAAAGAGTAAGCGTGGGCGGAAGGCGAAGGCCGAAAAAGTGGCGAAGCCGGCGCCGGTGGCCAAAGGGAAAGCGAAGGGCGGGCGTCTTAAGCGTGGGGCCGCGACGGAACTTATCTTGAATGGCCTGAAGGCGGCTGGCGCGGCGGGCATCTCGGTGAAGGAACTGGCGCCTAAGATCGGGCTGAAGGCGAGCACGATGCGGGTCTGGCTGGGGACCACGGGCAAGAAGATCAAGGAAGTGGAGAAGATTGGGTGGGGACGTTATCGATTTGCCGCAGCGGCTGAAGTTGCTCCCGAACAAAAGGCGAAACCCGAAAAGAAAGTGAAGAAGAGCGGCAAGAAGTAGCGCTGAGTGGCGCCGGGTCGGGATGGCGGTGGCGCGGATTGGTTTTGCGTGAGGTGATTTGGGGAGATCGCGGGTTGAGTTAGTGGTCGCCCTGAAGTATGGGATTCCATGCTGCCGTTTACCAAAGAACATGCCCAGGCCTACGATGCGAGATTTGCCAAGGTCGAGGCCCTGAAGGAGTCCCTGCATTTGCTGATGCGCATCCTGCTGGCCGACCTGCCGGAGTGGGCGAGGATACTCTGTGTGGGAGTCGGGACAGGGGCGGAGTTGCTGGCGCTGGCGAAGGCGTTTCCCGGGTTTGAATTCACGGCGGTGGAGCCTTCGGAGGCAATGCTGGAGATTTGCCGGAAGAAGGCCGAGGAGGAGGGGATTGCGCCACGGTGCAGTTTCTTCTGCGGCTATATTCAGGATTTGCCAGCGGCGGAGCCGTTTGATGTGGCTACGAGTTTGCTGGTTTCGCAGTTCATCACCCAGCGAGTTGAGCGGGTGGCGTTTTTTGAGGCGGTGGCGCAGCGGCTTCAGCCGGGGGGTTATTTGATCAATGTGGATCTGTCGGCTGATTTGGAATCGGAGAGGGCCGTTGGCTTGAAAGAGTTTTGGGGGAAGATGCAGGTGTATCTGGGGACTCCACCGGAGAAGGCAAATGATTATCTTGAGGGGTGGAAAGGAAATGTGGCCGTGCTGCCTCCGGAGCAGGTGGAGGAGATTATTTCGGCGGGTGGGTTTGGGAGGCCGACTTTATTTTACCAGAATTTGTTTATTCATGGGTGGTTTGCGCGGCGCATTGGTTGATCAGCCAGGAAAGAGGAGGGTGCGAGAGAAGTGCCAGTGATGCCGTCCCGGTGCCCGGAGAAGGCGCGGCGCACCGTATTTGCCTCGGCTTTGCCTCGCCCTAACGGGCTTTCCTTCGGAAAGGCTATCTTACGTCTTCGTCGTTCGGTTGCGGCTACACCCGGAGGCGCTCCGTTGGCAGGTTGTTGCGCCGCTAAGTTGACGCCCATGCGTTGCGGCGGGATTGGGAGGCTTTGGGCATCCGGTGTTTGTTGGGAGGAGCGGCATCAATGGTCCAGCTACGCCTGGAATTAAGCGGGGATGCCGGCGGAGACGAAGTCGATGGTGGCGCGGAGGCCTTCGTAGGTCCAGGGGTGGCCGTGATACATGTCGGGGAATTCGAGGTAGGTGAGGTCGGTGTGGCCGGCGGCGCGGAGGGCGCGGACGAGGAGGTCGCTGTGGTGGGCTTTGGAGACGGCCTGATCTCTGGCGCCGTGGGTGAAGAGGTAGGGGATGCGAGGTAAAGACGCGGCCTGGTGGAGGGGGGAATGTTCCTCGAGGAGGGCGGAGATGTCGCCGTAGGAGCGGAAGGCAGCGTGCATGGTGCGCGGGAGGTCGGGGCGCTCGGAGTAGTGGTAGAGGAGGTCGCAGACGGGGTGGGTGGCGAGGCAGCGGGCGATGGGGTGGCGGGCCTTCAGCGTGTAGGTGAGGGCGCCGTGGCCACCCATGCTGCCGCCGGTGGCGATGATGGGGGTGGAGGAGGGAAGGTTGTGCTGGAGGAAGAGGGCATCGACGAGTTCATCGATGAAGGTGACGGTGTCGGGGCTCATCCAGGCCCAGGGGCTATGATAGGGGAGGACGGAGAGGCCGCCGCGGTCGGCCCACTCGAGTTCGTTGAGCTCGGCCTGCGCTTTCAGATCGCGGGTGCCGTTGAGGCCGGAGAAGCGGAGGATGACGGCCTTGATGGGGCCGCGGACGTAGGATTCGTCGGTCCAGGCGACGTCTTTGATGAGGGAGGGATTCATGACGGAGGAGAATGGATAAGTGGGAAGGCGGAGGAAGGGGAGGAAAAAGGGCGGTTTGGTGAACGGTGTAGCAGAAATGGCTCTGACGGGTGAGTGGGGCGGTAGTGATTGGGTGGGGCGGTAAGATCGGGCCTTGGCGGAGGTGAAGCAATGGGTTAAGGTGATCGGCACAATATGACTGGAGTTTCTTTGGTTTGGGTGTTGGTGCTGGCGGGGCTGGTGATCGTGGCTGGGGCGAAGGTGGTGGCGGGGGAAAAGGTGCCGCCGGGGGCGCGGACGATTTATTGGGTGTCGGTGCTGGCGCTGGCGTTGGTGGCGTATTTGCTGACCTTCCACTTTGAGTATGATGCGAGCGACACGCGGACGGTGCGGGGCTGGCCCGTGGCGCATGTGGTGTTTGAGCATCCCGAGACAGCGGCGAACGCGGAGGATTTTGTGGGGGAGATCACGCATCTGGCGTATCCAGTGAATCTGGCGCTGCTGCTGCTGGTGCCGGCGGTGGGGTTGTTTTTGTGGAGATGGCGGGCGACGCGGGGAAATACGCGGGTGAATTTGCTTTGAGGGTGGGGTGAACGACGATGGCCGAACCCCGGGAAGAAGCGGAGAGTAAGGGCCATTCGTTTTATCACAAGGCGGCGACGCTGAGTGCGTGGGCGGTGCCGGTAGCGCTGGCAATCAACATTGCAATCTGGGGAGCTTTTGCCGACGACGAGGAGAGCCTGCGGCGGACGATGGGGGACTAGATTGTCGCTTGCTTAGTATTTGATATCGTGAGGGTTCCATGGGCCTGGGCCAGATGAGAGCCGGTCTCACTTCATTCGGGGCGGGGAAGGGCTATGCTATGGCCCTAACACTATGAGTGGATATATTGACCTCCAACGGGAGGCGGAAGAGGCGAGGGATGAGCGCGAGTATCGCCGGAGGCGCTGGCTGGCGGGAATACGGGGAAGCCTGCGTCGATTTGCCTCGCCGCGCTGGAGCGTGGTGAGCGCGTTGCTGATCAGTGCGGTGCCGGGCACGGCAATCGGCGTGGCGGCCTATTGGTTGGGCGCGAGCGCGTGGGGTCCGGCGGAGGCGATCGCGGTGGTGGCGATGTGGCCGATATTTATTGGGGTGTCGTGGCGGATGGCGGAACGACTGCTGGCCGGGAACGACGTGCTGCTGAATCTCGAGGCTAATATCGGCTACGATATGGAATGCGAGGCGCGGGAAAATGCGAACGCCTACGGCAGCCAGTATGGCGATATTGGCCTGGGGATCGAGGGACGGTGCAGCGAACGCGAAGAGAGCATTTGGCGCGGGATAAACTCCGGGATGCAGCAGAATGGCGGAGGGATGACCCTGATCGGGCTGGTGCTGGTCGTGCTCGTGACGGTGGGCACGTGGCTGGTGTGGCAGTTGATCCGGTACGGGCCAACGTTGTTTTCGGAATTGATCTTCGATGAATTTCTCCTGCGCAAAATGCCGGGGCTCTCGGCGCGGGCAAGCGTGCAGCCGGCACTGGGGAATGCCCTGGCGGCGACGGGCATCCATTTTGTGGGATTTGCCACGGTGGTGTTGCTGCTGGGAGGGATGTTGAGTTGCCTCGGGATGGTAAGCATTCCTCACCATTGAGCGGGGGCGCGGCTTTGGCTTTCGCGCGGCGAGGGAATGTGGTATGAACCGAGCATGCGAGGCATCGAGAAATGGGTACGGATATTGAGCGCTGGGTTGCTGGGTCTTTTCCTGATGGGAACGACGGCGCTGGGAGCCTTTCAGGAGGTGGGGACGTTGATGCTGGAGGGGACGACGGTGACGTTTCGCACGCCGGTGAAGGACGTGGTGTTTGATATGATGAAGTGCCCGGGGTTGTTTTTGATCAAGTACGAGCCGAAGACGGTGAAGAAGGGGAAAGAGGACGTGGATGTGTCGGAGGCGACGTTTGCGGATGAGAGCGGGCGGCATTTCACTTTGGTGCAGGGCCGGCCGCAGGATGTGACGCGGGAGCTGGTGGGGGAGAAGACGCTGTGGAAATTTCCGATTAAGTTTCGGTCGTAGAATATTTTCTAAGGGATGGCGTAGCGGGCGCAGAAATCTCGTGTGACCGCAGCGAGGTCGGGCGCGAGGAGGGAGTTGGCCATATTGATCATGTGCTCGGGGATCTCGCGATAGAAGGCGTGGGCGATCGCGCCGGTGATGGAGGCGATGGTGTCGCTGTCGCCGCCGAGGGAAATGGCGAGGCGCAGGGCGTGTTCAAAGTTGTTGGATTCCAGAAAGGCGATGATGGCCTGGGGGACGGAGCCTTGGCAACTGACGTCGAAGGCATAGGCGGGACGGATGGCCTCGATGGTACGGTCGAGATCATAAACAAAGGTCTGGGCGAGGAAGGCTTTGATTTCGGATTTTGGGCGGCCGCTTCGGGCGAGGAAAACAGCGGCCGCCGCGGCCTGGGCACCTTTGATGCCTTCGGGATGATCGTGAGTGACTTGGGCGCTGCGGGTGGCCTCGGCAAAGACATCGTCGATGGATTCGCAGGTCCAGCCGATAGGGCTGGCGCGCATGGCGGAGCCATTGCCCCAGCTTCCATAGGGCGCAGGCTGCCCGGCAAAGATCCAACGGCGAAAGGTTCCGCCGTAGCCGGCGTTGGGAAATCGTCGGCCATAGCGCTGGTAGGCCTCGACGTAGTCGCCGCCGTTCATCAGGACATCGGCGGAGGCAAGGGTGAGCACGGTATCGTCGGTGAAGGTGCTGCCCCTGGCGAAAAGAGGAGCAGCGACGGATTTGAGATTGGTTCGCTCGTAAGGAGAACCTGCGATGTCTCCGATGATGGCACCGAGCATGAAGGCGGAAGGAGAATAGTTCCTCGGCGGAATCAGGCGGGGAATAATTTCTTCATCAAGCGGGCCAGGGCGCGGGCGAGGAGGGTGGCTTGCTCGATGAGTTGGAGCAGGAGGTAGGCCATGGCGCAGAGGGTAAGCGCGAGCGCGATGACGCCGAAGAAGCTGAAGTAGCCGAGGTCGAGAAGAAAGGCGGATAGGTCGAGGGAGGCGAAAGCAACAAAGAGGGCGACGAACGTGGCGATGGTGTGCCAGAGTTCGAATCGTTTGGGGGAGCGCGACCTCATGGGGTGAAAAAGTAAAACAAGAACTGGCGTGCGGCAAGCTTAGGGATGCGGCTGGGTGTGGCGCAGGATCTCGCGGGCGAGGAAGGCGGCTTGTTTGGCGCGGGCCTCTTCGGAGTAGTGGACGTGGTCGATGAAGCCGGCGGGGAGGAGAGATTGGCTGAAGGTGTGGAGATCGAGGATGGGGATTCCGTCGGCTCGCATGATGGTATCGGCGGCTTCGTTGTAGGCGGCGACGCCGGCGGCGTGGCGGTGGAAATCGAACACGCGGGTATTGTGGATCTCGTCGATGACGGGAGTGGTGCGGACCCAGAGGACGCGGAGGTGGGCGGCGCGGGCTTCGTCGAGGATGGCGGCGAGGTTTTTGCGATATTGGTCGAGAGGGATCTGGAGGGCGTGGTTGGTGGGGTGGGCCTTGATGTCGTGCAGGCCGCAATTTAGGAGGAGGTAGTCGGCCAGGATGGGGTCGGTGGCGCGGCGGTGGCGGAGGTAGGCGAGGACCATGGAGGAGTCGCCGCCATTGGCTCCGCCGGCAATATTAAGATCGGCGAGGGCGCATTCGTTGCCGGTATCGCGTTTGCGGTCGTAGCTAAGTTTCCCGGCGAGGAGGGCTTCCAGATAGGGGCCGTATTGGATGGAGATACTGTCGCCGATGACGAAGAGGCGGGGGAGCATGGTGGAAGGGGATTGCTTAGGTGAGGGGAGTTACGGGGCGTGTTTGATGGCGTGCTGCCAGGCGATGGCGGCGGCCATGACGATGACGCCGAGGACGATGTAGAGGGGGCGGAGATTGGTGGGCTCCATGAGGCCGACGCGGTGGTCGATCAGCGAGACGCAGACGGCGCCGGCGATGAAAAGGGTTACGCATTTCAGCCAGGGGTCGGTGGTGTTGGTGATGGCGAGAGCCTGCCGTTCGGCGCGGTCGAGGGCGGGTGGGGAAAAGCCCCCGAGGGCGGCGAAAGCGCCCAGGCAAAGGGCGAGCAGGAGGAAGCGCGGGAGGTCGAAGTTGAAATTCATGCCGGTGGAAAGGCGCGGAAACGGGGCTCGCCGCGCATGGCACTAAAGTCGATCTGGCTCATCTTGGCGAGCAGGAGTATCTCGCGTTGCTCCTGCGGATGCTGGCGGAGGTCTTCCCATTGCTTCAATTTTCGGAGGGCGGCGAGCACCTCGGCGAGGCGTTGCTCAAGGCCGGGCTCGGAGGGGATGCGGTTGCGAAAGTGGCGGGTGGCGCGCAAGACCATGAGCGGACCGGCGAGGAAGAGCTGGCCGAGCATGTAGACGACGCCGCTCACCTGATTGGCCCGGTCGCCGAAGGCCATGAAACCGGGAACGGAATAGCCGACGCTTTGCATAAGGCCGGAGTCGAAGTAGCTGTAGAAGCCACCTTGCTTGTGCCAGACGCGGTAGCCGGAAAAGGTGACGACGAGGAGGCCTAGGGCGACGCTGACCGGGACGATCCACGGCGCAATGGGCTCGCGGAGTTCGTAGGCGATGAAGACAGGGACGTAGCGAAAGAACAAATAGGCCGCGCCGTAGCCAATGACGCTGCCGAGGAGGCAGGCGAGGCCAAGGGCTAGTTGCTGGAAATTGTAGCGCGAGATCATGGCAAAGTCGGAGATCGAGATCGTAGAAACCTGAGTTGTTTGCCTAGCAGTCGACGGACCCCGGCGCAATCGCGGAAGATTGGCCGGGGTGGATGGAGGATTGCGTCCGGAGGTGGAAAGCGTAGTTTCGGCGGATACGATGAGCCCGGAAAATGACGCTAACTTTATCTCTTTGCGAAGGGCTTTAAAGATCTCTTCTTATTTGGGGTTGGTCTATGCGGTGGTGAAGGTGCCAGTGGCGGCGGTCGCGGTGGGGAGGACGGGCGTCGTGTATACGGACATGGCGGGTGGCCGCCCACTGCCTCCGGTATTCGGCGTGGCGGATTTTTTGAGAGATAACTTCCTGTATCTTTTGCCGATCGCGCTGGTTGTGCTGGTTGTGGCCCTGGTCATCACCCGAAGATCGAAGGGTGGGATCTTTCTCTATGTGAACCTCGGGCTGATGCTGCTGTTTTTTGGATTTGTGTCGTATTTATCGTCGGCGGGGACACAGGCGTTGAGTTCGGTGCTGGAGGGGTTTGCGCAGTGAAGGAGGCGGGCCAAAGGCGGCACGGCAGCCGGTTGCTACTTGGCCTGGCCGTCGTGCTGGGATTGCCAGGTGGTTGCGTTAACCCGGCGCTGCCCATGCGGGAGGTGGATGCGCGGACTTTTCAGAAAACCTATGATCTGCCGCGAGAATCGATGAACTACTGGAGATACGATGGAGTGAAGGGCAAGTACGCTTATCTCGTGCACTACGAACTACCGGCCACGACGGATGCAGTGCATAAGGTGGAGCGCCTCCGCTGTCCGATCGTGGACTTGCCAGCGGGATTTCCCGCGAAGAAGCAGGCACCGATTTTGACGGATATCCCCAGGATTTGACCAGAGCCCATCCCAATGCGGATTCGATACGGAGGACATCTGGCCAAGCGTGTGGCTAGCGGTTTTTCTTCGCGAAGGAGGAGGCTTCGCGCAGGGTGGAGGCGAGGGCGGCGAGTTGGATGGGTTTGTTGAGGTAGCTGTTCATGCCGGCGTCGAAGCAGCGCTGGCGATCGGCGGGGAAGATATTGGCGGTGAGGGCGGAGATGAAGGCGGGCTGGGGGGAGTGGGCGATTTTTTCAAAGTTGCGGATGCTTTGGGTGGCTTCCATGCCGTCCATCTCGGGCATCTGGAGATCCATGAGGATGCAGTCGACATGCTGGCGCTGCTGGATTTGCACGGCTTCGCGCCCGTTTTTGGCGGCAAAGGCCTGGTAGCCGAGGCGCTGGAGGAGGGCGAGGATGAGCTTGAGGTTCACTTTGTCGTCCTCCACGACGAGGAGGCGGAGTGGATACTGACGGGCAAAGGATTCGTCGAAATTTTCCGGGCCGAGGTCGCTGGTGGCGCTGGTATCGGGAGCGGCCTGGCGGAGGGGAACCTTGAAAATGAACTCGGCGCCGAGGCCGGGACGGCTGCGCACGGTGAGGCTGCCGCTCATGAGCTCGGCGAGGCGGCGTGAGATGGAGAGGCCCATGCCGGAGCCCCCATGGCGGCGGGAGATGCTGGAATCGGCCTGGGTGAAGGGTTGGAAGATGCGGTCGAGCTGTTCGGGAGCGATGCCGGGGCCGGTATCCTTGACGGAGAATTCGTAGGCAGCCGCAGTGAGGGAGGGGCGCAGGGAAAGGTGGATGGAGCCACGCTCGGTGAACTTGAGGGCGTTGCCGACGAGGTTGAGCAGGATCTGGCGGAGACGGCCGGGGTCGCCTTTGAGGCGGGCGGGGATTTGCGGGTCGATGGAGATCTCGAGGGCGAGCTGCCTTTCGCGGGCCTGGGGGGCAAGGAGGGCCTGGATATCGGCGAGGATCTCGCGCGGGGAGAAGTTGCTGTATTCGATTTCCATGCGGCCGGCGTCGAGGCGGCTAAAGTCGAGCACGTCGTCGAGGATGCGAAGAAGAGCCTCGCCGCTGGAGGTGATGGTCTGGGCGTAGTCGCGGGAAGCCGGCGGGAGATCGGGCGTTTGGGAGAGGAGCTCGGAGAAGCCGAGGATGCTGTTGAGCGGGGTGCGGACCTCGTGGCTCATGACGGCGAGGAACTCGCTCTTGGCGAGATCGCCGGCGCGGGCTTTCTCGGCCAGCTCCTTTTGCTGGGCGAGGGCGAGGTTGAGCTTTTCCTCGCGGAGGCGTTCCTCGGTGACGTCCCAGTTGATGCCGGTCATGCGGATGGGGAGGCCGGATTCCTCGCGAAGAACGACACCCATGGCGCGGATATGGCGGAGGGTGCCATCGTCGCCGCGGCGAATGCGGAACTCGGTCTCGAAGGAATCGCGCCCCCCGCGGAGAGTCTCCTCGTGGACGGCCTGGGCGTGGGCGCGATCTTCCGGCTGGATGGCATGGTACCAGCGATCGGGCCCGGGCTCGACATTGGCGGAGGTTTTGCCGTAGAGGGCGAGCATCTGTTCGTCCCAATCGACGTGCCCGGTGAGGAGGTCGTAGTCCCAGGTGCCGGCTTTGCCAGCTTTGACGGCGAGCTTGAGGCGGTCGACGACGAGGGCGAGATTTTGTCGGGCCTGCTTGCCTTCGGAGACGTCGCGGATCACGCCGAGCAACTGGCCATCGGGCATGACGGTGGCCATGACCTCGGCGGGGAAAGTGGAGCCATCCTTGCGGCGAAAGAGCCACTCGCGATGGTAGTCGAGCCGGGCCTTGATCGTGGCCAGGGCGGTTTCGATATGGGGGATCTCGTCGGGGACGACGATATCGGAGGCATGAAGGCCGATGAACTCCTCGCGGGTGTAGCCGAGCATGCGGCAGGCGCTGGGGTTGGCGTCGAGATAGTTGCTCTGGGCATCGGCGATGAGGATGCCATCGGGAGCGTATTCAAAGAGCGTGCGATAGCGCGCCTCGCTCTGGGTGGAAGCCTGCTCGGCGAGGTGGCGGGCGGAGACGTCGAGGCCGACGCCGACCAGGCAGGTTTTGCCTTCAAACGAGGCGCGAACGCCGGTGAAATAGTAGGGGATGACCTGGCCATCCTTGCGGAGGAAGCCAGCTTCCAGATGGGAGCGGCCCTGGCGGAAGACTTCCTCGATGCGGGAGGCGGCGAGGGCTTTTTCCCCGGGAGGGAAAAAATCCAGCGGATGCATGGCGGAGACCTCGGCGGCGGTGTAGCCGGTGACGCGCTCAAAGTTCCGGCTCCAGCGGAGGAATTTTCCCCGCCGGTCGTAGAGGTAGAGGACGCCGGGAAGGCTGTTGATAACGGCCTCGGAGAAGTTGCGCTCTTGCCTGAGCGAATCGTCGTTGAGCCGGTGCTGGGTGAGGTCGCGGCAGACGACCTGGATGACGAGTCGCTCGTCCATGAGATAGGAGGAGGCGCTGACCTCGGCAAAGACGATCGTGCCATCGAGGGCGACCATCTCCTTTTCGATCGGGGGCAGGACGCAGGGCTCCTGCAGGAGCCGGGCGAAGCGTTCTTCGGTAACGGCGTGATAGCGGGCGTGAAAGAAATCGAGGGGCGGCCGGCCGAGAATCTGATCGGGCCGGGCGGCCCGAAGCATGCCAAGGCCGGCGTCGTTGATGAAAGTTAGCTTTCCGCCATCGTGAACAAGAATGGCGTCGGAGGACAGGCGGACGAGGTCGCGATAGCGCTGCTCGCTGGCGAGGAGGGTGGCGTGATCCGCGCCGGAGACTTCGCGAGGGGAATCCTTAGCTATGTTGCTGCGGGCGGGCATGGGTTTCCTTGTTTGATGGAGGATCAGGCATAGGCCGCTCGCGACGGTGGAGCTGGCCTTTAGTCTAAAGACGCGGCGGTTATTAGCCAGCCAATTTCCAGAAAGGGGCGGCCCATTGGGGCAAGGGCCAATAGGGAGATCTCTAAGGGAGCCGGCGGGCGGTCTAAGCCTTCGATGCCGGGCGGGAGAAATCGGCGGCTTCGATCAAAGTGGAGGCGAGGGCGGGGAGTTGGACGGGCTTGTTGAGGTAGCTGTTCATACCGGCGTCGAAGCAGCGCTGGCGGTCGGCGGGGAAGATATTGGCGGTGAGGGCGGTGATGTACGCGGGCTTTGAGGGGGAGGAGATTTCTTCGAGGGCGCGGATTCTCTCGGTGGCCTCGATGCCATCCATCTCGGGCATCTGGAGATCCATGAGAACGCAGGAGGGGTGCTCGGTCTGAAGGAGGTTGACGGCTTCGCGGCCATTTTGGGCGGCGAGAGGATCGTAGCCGAGGCGGCGCAGGAGGGTGGTGATGAGCTTGAGGTTTACCTTGTCGTCCTCGACGACGAGGATGCGGAGCGGGTGCTGGGCGGCGAAGGTGGCGTCGAACTGGTAGGAGGCGGGGCCGCCATTGGCGGAGGAGGCGAGAGGAGCGGAGGTGAGGGGGACGGTGACGATGAAGCGGGAGCCGTGGCCGATCTCGCTATGCACGGTGAGGGATCCGCCCATGAGCTCGGCGAGACGGCGGGAGATGGAGAGGCCGAGCCCGGCTCCGCCGTGGCGGCGGGAGATGCTGGAGTCGGCCTGGGTAAAGGGCCGGAAGATACGCTCGATCTGCGCCGGGGAGATGCCGGGGCCGGTATCCTTGACGGAGAACTCGTAGTTCCTTCCGTCGGGCAGGGGGCGGAGAGTGAGAAGCACGGAACCGCGCCCGGTGAATTTGAGAGCGTTGCCGACGAGGTTGAGGAGGATCTGGCGGAGACGGCCGGCATCGCCCTGAAGACGGTGGGGAGTGGCTTCATCAATGGAGGTGAGGAGGCGCAGTTTTTTCTCGCGGGCTTGCGGGGCGAGCAGGGCGCGGATGTTCTCGAAGACGGCGCGGGGATCGAAGGTAGTGGTTTCGATCTGCACGCGGCCGGCCTCGAGGCGGCTGAAGTCGAGCACGTCGTCGAGGATGCGGAGGAGGGCGTGGCCGCTGGAGGTGATGGTCTGGGCGTAGTCGCGGGATTCCGGCGGGAGATCGGGGGTTTGGGAGAGGAGCTCGGAGAAGCCGAGGATGCTGTTGAGCGGAGTGCGGACCTCGTGGCTCATGACGGCGAGGAACTCGCTCTTGGCGCGCTCGCCGGCGCGGGCCTTTTCGGAGAGCTCCTTTTCCTGGGCGAGGGCCTCGGTGAGTTGGCGTTCGCGGTTGCGCTCGTCGGTGATGTCCCAGTTGATGCCGGTGATGCGCAGCGGCTGGCCGCTTTCGTCGCGGAGGAAGAGGCCCATGCCGCGCAGGAAGCGCTCGCGGCCGTCGTCGCCGCGATGAATGCGTACGATGGTCTCAAGGGTATCCTGTCCGCTGCGCTGCGCGGTTTCGTAAACGGAGGTGATTTGCACGTGATCCTCCGGTTCGACGAAGAGCTCCCAGCGCTCGGGGCCGGGTGGGAGCTGATCGGCGGTGGTGCCATAGAGCGCGAGCATCTGGTCGTCCCAATCGGTCTCACCGGTGAGAAGGTTAATATCCCAGGTGCCGATGCGACCGGCCTTAACCGAGAGCTGCAGGCGCTCAAGGGCACGGCTGAGGGCCTGCTGGGTTTCCTTGCGTTCGGTGATGTCACGGAACGTCCAGATGCGGCCATAGTAGTGGCCGGTCTCGTCCTTGACCGGGGAGGTGTAGCGATCGAGGATGGTGCCATCGAGCAATTCGATCTCGTCGTGGCTGGTGGCGTCGGGATTGGCAAAGAGTTCCCTGACCTTGGCAAGGAACTGGGCGGGATTTTTTGTGAGGTTGGTTACAAAATTCACCTGCACGGAATCGTCGGGGTTGCCCGAGATTTCGGGCGGGATTTTCCAGAGTTCGTCCATCCGGCGATTTTGGAGGATTTTCTTTCCGTGGCTGTCGACCACGAGGACGCCATCGAGGGAGGAAGCGACCTGGGCCTCGAAAAAGGCGGTGCGCCAGCGGAGGGTATCCTCGGCGAGCTTGCGCTCGGTGATGTCGCGCTGAATGCCGACAAAGCGGGTGGGGCCGCCGTTTTTGCCGGGGATGGGGGAGATGGAAAGCTCGTTCCAGAAAGGGGTGCCATCCTTGCGGTAGTTGAGGATCTCGCCCTCGAAGGGCCGCTCGGCGGTGAGGGACTCGCGGATGCGCCGGACGGTCTTGGGATCGGTCTCGGGCCCCTGGAGGAGGGAGCAATTGCGGCCGAGGATGTCGGCGGCGGCATAGCCGGTGATGACGGTGAAGGCAGAGTTGGCGTAGATGATGATGCGGTGGTCGTCGGAGATGAGCACGCCCTGGGAGACCTCGGCGAGGGCGGTCTCGCGCAGGTGGAGAGTGGCCTCGCGCTCCCGGCGCTCGGTGACGTCGCGGATCAGGCCGAGCATGTTGCCATCGGGCATGAGGGTGGCAATGACGTCGACGGGAAAGAGCGTGCCATCCTTGCGCCGGAATTGCCATTCATGGTGGTATTCGGCGTGGGACCGAATGGCTGAGACGGCGGATTGGATCTTGATGACCTCGGCGGGGGCAACGATGTCGGTGGCGTGGAGGCCGACGAACTCCTCGCGGGTATAGCCCAGCATGCGGCACATGCTGGCGTTGCCATCGAGGTAGATATTGTCGGGAGAAGAGATGAGGATGCCGTCGGGGGCGTAGTCGAAGAGGGCGTGGTAGCGGGCCTCGCTTTGCCGGAGAGCCTCGGCCGCATGTTTGCGAGGGGTGATATTCTCGGAGAACATCATGAGGCCGCCGATGGAGCCATCGGCCTGGTGCCAGGGGCGGACTTCCCAACGGATCCAATCGACCTGGCCATCGGCCCGCTCAAAGCGTTCCTCCTCGCATTTTTCGGTGGCGCCGGCGAGGCAGCGGCGATGGATCTCGACCCAGGCCTGGGGAATCTCGGGGAAGACGTCGTAGTGGCTGCGGCCGATAATGGAGCGGCCGCCAAGGCGATAGTCCTCGATCCAACGGCGGCTGACGACGAGATAGCGCAGGTCGCGATCGAGCATGGCGACGGCGGCTGGGCTATGCTCGGCGTAGAGGCGGAATTGTTCCTCGCGCTCCTGGAGGGTATTCTCGGCCACGTGCCGGCGCTCCTCGCGGTTGAAATTGTCGAGGGCAAAGGAGACGTCGCTGGCGGCCTCCAGGAGGAGGGCGATCTCGCGGTCCTTGAAGAAGCCAGCCTCGCCCGCGTTGACGGCGAGGGTGCCGCAGACCTTGCCTTGCCGGCGGATGGGGAAGACGGCGAGGGCGAGGAAACCGCGGAGCTCCATTTCGGCCCGCCAGGGCAGGGTATTGGGATCGGTGTGGGTGTCGTTGCAAATGTAGGGGCGGCCCGTGCGGAAAGCGGTGCCGGAGGGGCCGCGGCCCTCGGGGCGGTCGTCGGTATAGACGCGGACGCCGGCCAGGTAGTCATCCTCGTCGCCGAACGCCGCAGCGGGCTTGAGCTGTTGGGTGGCGGGATCGTGCCAGCCGATCCAGGCCATGCGAAAGCCGCCAAACTCGACGAGGACGCGGCAAACTTTGCCGAAGAGTTCGCTGCGGGTATTTGTCCAGACGATGGCTTGGTTGACCTGGCTTAGTGCAGCGTAGAGACGGGAGAGGCGGCTGATCTCGCGTTCGCGCTCCTTCATCAGGGTGATGTCGCGGGCGATCTTGGAAGCGCCGACGATATGGCCGTCGCCATCCTTGATGGGGGAGGCGGTGACGGAGACGTCGATGAGGCGGCCATCCTTGGTACGGCGCTTGGTCTCGAAGGGCTCGACGCTTTGGCCGAGGCGGATCTGGCCGAGGATGTGATCCTCTTCCCCGAGACGGTCCGAGGGGATGAGCAGGGTGAGGGAGGCGCCGATCATTTCCTCCGCGGAGTAGCCGAAGGCCTTTTCCGCGCCGCGGTTCCAACTGGTGACGACGCCGTTGAGATCCTTGCCGATGATGGCATCCTGGGAAAACTCGACGATGGCGGCGAGGCGGCTGGCGGAGATTTCAGCTTGTTTGCGCTCGGTGATGTCGGTGCGGATGGCGACATATTGGCGAGGCTTTCCATCGTCGCCCAGAAAGGGGACAATGGTGGTGGCGACCCAGTAGTGGGAACCGTCCTTGGCGCGATTGCGAATCTCGCCTCGCCAGGTTTTGCCATTGGAGATGGTGGACCACAGTTGCTGGAAAAATTCCTTTGGGTGGTAGCCGGAATTGATGATGCGATGGTTCTGGCCCAACAGCTCCTCGCGGGAGTACTGGGAGACGTCGCAGAACTTATCATTAACATACACGATCTCGCCACGCTGATCTGTAATGGCCACGATGGCGTGCTCGTCGAGCGCGGTTTTCAGGTCGCGAATTTCGCGGAGTGAAGCCTCAATGAGGGAAGCAGAGCCTGCGGTATTCCGACCGGCCTCTGGCGAGGATTCCGCTGGGTCTGGAGGGAGAGAGGCAGTCATGGGTCAACGACTTTCCGCGGTACGCGTAACCGTGACGATAGCCTAGGCGGCCGTGAAATATTAGCCAGCCTATTTTGAACATTTTCCAGCCTTAGAGTAGGAAATCTACTTAAGGGAGTTAGGCAACGGCAGGGGTGGTGCATAGGCCGTTTCTATCAGTCTCCTAGGAAAGCGTGGAAAGCGGGTCGGAGCGTGCTTTGTTGGCCAACCCCAGACGAGGACGGGGGCGTGTCCTTTGACGATAAGTGGGGCGATGAGGCGAGCCCGGAGCTTGTGATCGGCGGGTGGGCTGGCTGGAGATATTCCGGATGCTAAGTTTTTATGAGGGTGAAGACCTCAACGGTGCCCCCGGCGACGTGGACGGGGCATTGGGCGGCGAGAGATTTCGCGGTTTCGAGATCCTTGGCCTGGATCACGATATAGCCGGTGATGGTGTGGGAGATGGGCTCTGCGAAATGGCCGCCGGTGACGGAGAGGCCGTAGTCCAGTGCGGAGCCACCAATCATATGGCCCCGCTCGTGGAGCATGGCGAAGTATTGTTCCCAGCCTTCGCTGGAGCCGACGCCGTGATTGATGAGGATGTATTTGTTCATGAGGAGATGCTAGTTGGGCAAGCTGTGGAGAGGGGGATTATAATAAAAGGTCCACAGGCGGAAAGGAAACTCCTCGATACGGATTTTGCCGGAGGATTTCAGGACGTAGATGAAGTCGGCGACGAAGGGGGCTTGTTGTTCGAGGGCGCAGGGATTCGGGGTGACCCTGATGGGATGGCGCTGCCTTGCCGGATCGAGGGCGTAGGATTGGCCTTCCACGATGCGGTAGGTCTCGGGTTTGTTTGGTCGCCGAGGGCAAAGTAGACGGATTTTTGGGAGGTGTTGTGGCCCAGGTGCGCCTTGGAGTGATAGGGGCCCTGGTCCATTTGGGAGAGAGGAATGCAGCCGGAGAGCGTAGTAGCGCGATGAAGAGCAGGGTGAGGAGGGGCCGGTGGAGCAGGGTGGTGATGAGGGAGCGCGGAGTGAGCATCTCGAATGCCCACGGCGTCGCAATGTTATAAGGGATGCCAACCAACAGGCCAGGATTTGCTGTAATACGAAGAAGTTGCGGATTTCTTAGAGAATATTTTGCGGGCTGGGTGAGGTGATGGTTTTCCAGTGGCAAAGATTGACGGCGGAGGGTTTAGGGGTTACTTCCGGGGCCAATGAAAAAGCTGCTGGCTCTGGTGTTTGTGCTGTTTCCTCTTCTGGTGAAGGCCGAAGACACGCGGGTTGCGAGTTACTATTTGAACAATCCGGAGAAATATGACGGGCAAAAGATCACTTTAAATTGTTCGTATGTGAAGCGTGATACCGAAACCTCCCTGGGCGGCGCCGTGGCGGTTTTTCGCGCCTATACCGCGAGTAAGAATAATAATACTTTTCAGACTTCGGAAATAAACGTGCGCGTGCCGATCGATGTAGCGGAAAAATTTGTGCACAAGTACGGCTCCGATATGAAGTACGACTATAACTACAACTACTCGACCCGCCCGATGACCGGGATCTTTAAGAAAGATGGTTCGAGTTATTACCTCGAGTACACGCCGAGCACGTAGGCGAGTGAGAAAGGCGGGGCCGGTGAGGGCTCGGGAAAGGGATTCGCGGTCGTAGGGATATGCTACTCCGTGGCAAGGTCGTCACTGCCCGGGGTGTGGGGATCTTCAAAGCGTTTGTTGGGCCCGGCGCTTTGGATGGTGAAGGATTCGCCGGACTTGAAACGGTAGGGTGTGCCCCAGGGGTCGAGGAGGGCACCGTTGGAGGCGGTGGATTTGGCAGGCCATTCGAGGTAGATTTTTTGATCGGCAGGCGTCCCGGTGAGGGCTTTGGAAATGGCTACGCTATCGCCGGAGGGGAAGTGGCCATTGTCAGCCTTATAGGATTCGGCAGCGGCCTCGATGGCCATTGTTCCCGACAGAGAGCGAGTGGGGCTCCGCTGGCCGATGGGGCCACAAATTGCGAGCAACGGAAGCGCCGTCAGGGCCAGGGCGACGAGCAGGCAGGCGGCGGCGTTGAAGGCCTGGAGGCTGAGGGTGAGCCAGAAAAGAGGAGGAGTCTCGACGCGGCGGTATTCGGCCCGGCTGGAGCTGACCGCGACACCGCTGCGGAGGGAGCGAATCACCTTGCCACCGATGGAGACGCCGAGGATGAGGCTGGCGGGAAGGCCGATGACAACGCAGATGGCGAGGGCCCAGAAGGAGGGGGAGTCGTTGAGGGTGGTCATTGGGGCGCGTTTCGCCAGACCTCTTTCACTCGGTCAAAGTTTTCGATTGGGTTACTTCAATGCGATGACCGAAAGGATCGTCGATGACGGCGCGAAGGCCCCAGGGTGAGTCTTTGAGAGGTGAGATTAGCTTCCCTCCCTTGGCTTCGAGCTTTCTTAGGCTTTCTTCCGCGGAAGTCACCTGAAAGCCGAGACGAACAGGTTGGGTTGAGTCGCTGTCAGATGCTCGGGGATAGATTTCAAAAACGGAAGTGCCCAACTCAGCAGCGTAGTGCTCAGGACCCTTGCCGTGGGCGTGCTTGGTGAACTTAAGATCGAGGCCAGAATAAAAGTCTGCGGCCTGTTCGAGATCAGGAACGCGGATGACGACAAGGTTCAAAGAGGTGGATCCCATGCTGTCTTGATTATTGTGAACCGGGAGCCGATGTGAGGCAATATCTGATAAACCTTGGGTTTCCTATGGCGCAAATCGCAGGCGAAAGACTGAGCCCTTGGGCTCGCCGGGCGCGTACTCGACGGAGCCGTGCATGGACTCCATGAGTTTTTTGACGATGAAAAGGCCCATGCCGCTGGTGGATTCGCCGGCGGTGGGGCGGTTGGCGCCGCGGTGGAATTTGCGGAAGAGGAGGGGGCGTTCGTCCTCGGGGATGCCGGGGCCTTCGTCACGGATCTCGAGATACGAGAGGGCGTCGACGCCATGGATGGCAATGCTAATAGTGGAGGCGGGCGGGGAAAATTTAAGGGCGTTGCCGAGGAGGTTGTCGAGGACCTCGCCGAGGGGGGCGGATTGGAAGGAGGCAAGGGCGGGGGCGTCGGGCAGGGCGGCCTCAAGGCGGATGCTTTTGGCGGTGGCGGCCCGGGTGGCGCGGGCGATGGCGTCGCGAACGAGCGGACGGAGATCGGCGCGCTCGAGGGGGAGATTGGGGCCGAGGTGCTCGGCCTGGTGGGCGTCGAGGAGGCGGGCGACGAGGGAGAGCATGGAGTGGCAGCTTTGCACGGCGGCGTCGAGGACTTCGGCGAGCTGACCGGGCGGCCAGGCGGGGCGGTCGCGGGTTAGAATGAGAAGGTTTTGCTGGCCCTCGAGGGGGCTGCGGAGGTCGTGGGCGGCAATGGCCATGAGCTCATCCATTTCCTCGGCGCGGTCTTGAAGCTGGCGGTTGGTGGCGGCGAGTTCGCGATTGCGCTGGGCGATGAGGCGCTCTTTGCGGAAGTTGCTCCAGCGGGCGGTGTAGAGGAAGTAGGAGGCAAGGCCGCCGATGAGCACGGCGCTGGAGCCGTCCACCAACGCGGAGACGATGAAGTCGAGGTTCCGCCCGGAGAGGAGGATGATGGCGCAATAGATGGCGTGATTGGTGAGGATGATAAGCAGGAAGAGAACGGGTGGCAGCAGCACGAGGACCGCGCAGGCCATGACGCCGAGGACGTAGCTGGCATTGTGCCCGACGAGGGGGAAGCTGGAGAAGAAATAGCCATCCATGACGGCGAGCATCACGACGACATAGCAGAGAACGAAGGCGCGCTTCCAGCGGGCCGGAGCGGGATCGCGGCGGGCCAGCCAGAGGAGCACGATCATGAGCGGGGACAGAACGACGTCGGAAATTCCGACCGGCGTCATGGAAGGGCGATTAATCCAAAAAAAGTTAAAGAAGAAGACGCCGTAGGTGATGAAGACGGTGGTGATGCTAAGCCACCAAAGGCGGGTCAAATTACTAAGCGTGACTTCATCAACGAATCGCCGATAAGAGCCGCGCTCGTCGCGTTTCACGGCGCGGCTTGCCGGGCGTGGTCCTCGGCCAATTGCTCAAGCTCACGAGCGGATTGCAGGTTGAGCTTGTTCTTCAGGCGCTCGCGATAGGTGCCGATGGTCTTGAGGCCCAGCTTGAGCTCGGCCGCGATCTCGGCGGTGCCCAGGCCGGTCCCGAGGAGGCGAAAGATCTGCATTTCGCGATTCGACAACTCGGCCAGGGCGCCGGAGGTCTCGCGACCTGTGGCGGTGGCGGCAAAGAGGGACTGCTGGACCGCGGTGCTGTAGGCGTATTCGCCGAGGGAGATTTTATCAAGAGCGTCGACCACGGCGGGGAGCCCCTGGGACTTGGTCACATAGCCGTGGGCGCCGGCGCGGAGGGTGCGCTTGGCGTAGGTCGCCTCGCTCATGCTGGTAAAGACCAGAATGAGGGCCTCGGAGTGGATGGCCAGAAGATCCTCAATGAGCTCGGGGCCATCCCGGCCACCGATCATGAGATCGAGAATGATCAAGGTGGGAAGGAGTTCCTCGACCAGGCGGTGGGTCGTGGCCACATCGCCACATTCCCCGCAGATCGCATAGCGGCCGGAGTCCTCGAGCGCCATGCGCACACCAATGCGTACCACCGGGTGGTCGTCCACCAGCAGGACATTTCGCTTGGGGTGCATCATTTCGTTGTAATGCAAATTGTAAGTTCAGCACCTACAAAAAAATAAGTCGGCGTAGAGGACACTGAAAATTTTCCCAGCTGCCAAAGTCCGCGCATGCTCTTTCCCAAGCCGTCTGGACGAATCTCCCTGAAGGCTTGCCTTTTTTATGCTATATGCGTCTGGTTGTCTTTGATGGCGGTCGGTTCGCTCGGCGCCCAGACGCTCTACTGGGGGCCCAATGCCTCCGGCACACCCTTGGACGGCACGGGCACCTGGAATACCTCCCTCACGAATTGGACGCTCAGCCCGATCAGGCCGACCTATCAGGCCTGGGCCGCCGCTGGCACGAAGGTCGCCGTCTTTGACGGCGTGAGCGGCACGGTGACGCTGGGCAGCGCGGTGCAGGCCAACGCGTTGACTTTCAATACGGGCGGCTATCTGCTCAATGGCAACAACAATGCCATCACGCTGGTCAATGATGCCGGCGGGTTTTCGCCGACGTTCCGGGTGACGAATCCCGGCGACACCGCCACGATCAACGCGCGCCTTTCGGGCAGCAAGGGCCTGAACGTGCGGGGAGCCGGCACGCTGGTTCTCTCCAGCTCGAATAATTTTACCGGAGGCACCACCGTCATCGACGGAACGCTCAAGCTGATGGTCGCGACGGGCTCCATCAATGCCGCGAATAGCCTCAAGCTGGGCGGATCGGGCGTGGGCTCGGGGGCTGGCGGCACCTTTATCGTGGATAACACCGGAGCCAGCGGGGCCATCTCGCGTGGCCTGGCGGGTATTTCCGTTGAGGAGGGCGACAATACGATCCAGACCAACCGGGTTGCCGCCCAGAATCTCACCTTTACCTTCACCACCCAGACGCGCTTTGCCGGCTCCACGCTGAATTACGTGACGAGCGGCGGCGTGAATGGCACGAGCAACAAGATCGTGCTCTCGGGCCAGGCCACCGGGTTCCTGGATCAGGGAACGTTCTTCAGCGGCAGCAGCTTTGCCTGGCGGGATTCCACCGGCTACGTGCGGGCCATCGCCTACGGCACCGATGCGGGCTCCCGCACCGTGGGCACGATGGCCACGGTGAGCAGCACAAGCCATCTCCAGATCACCGGGGCCATCACCAGCCAGACCAGCGGCACCTTCACCTCGCTGAAAATGGCGGGCGCCAATGACTTCACCATCGCCAGTGGGAATACCGTGACCGTCGACGGCGTGCTGAAGGCGGGCGGCAACGCGGCCTCGCTCATCGGCGGCACCATCCAGTCGGGCTCCACGCAGGAATTGGTGGTGCGCACCGATCTCACGGCGGATGCCCTCACCATCGGCGCGATCATTGCCGATTCGGCCAGCGGGGCCAGCGTGCTGACCAAGAGCGGCGCGGGCGTCCTCACGCTCACTGGTAACAATACCTATAGTGGCGGGACGTATTTCAATAGCGGCACGGTCAGCGTGGGCAGCCTGCCTACGGCCGGCGAAGCGAGCGCGCTCGGCACCGGCTCGCTGATCTTTGCCGGAGGAGCGCTGCAGTATACCGGCACGAGTAGTGTCACGAGCACCCGCGCGATCACCGTGGACGTCGGTGGCGGAGAACTCAACGTCGCCCAGCCGGGTGCAACCCTGACCCTGAGCGGCGCAGTCTACGGGGGAAATCTTGTCACGGAGCACGACGCGCTCACCATCAGCGGAGGCGGTCTCGTGGTGTTCAGCGGGACGGATGACAACAGCGGCCTCATCCTGCGGGTGAACTCCGGCACCGTGCAACTCGCCAAGGCCAGCGCCGATTTTCTCAGCGCCGTGACTAGTCTCTATGTCAACAACGGCGGCACGGTGGTGATGGCCGGCACCGGCACCACGCAGATCGGCGATAACGGGATCGCCACGATCAACGCCGGCGGCGTGCTGGATTTCAACGGTCACGATGAGGCCTTTGACGGTCTGGCCGGGAATGGCTCGGTGACGAACAATAGCAGTTCAACCAATGCCACCGTGACGCTCGGCACCGCGAATGGCGCGACGGCCACGAATGTGGCAACCTTTGGCGGCGTGATCTCAAACGGAGCAAACGGCCGCACCATGGCCCTGTACAAGATCAACGATGGTGTCCAGGTGCTCACGGGAGCGAATACCTATACCGGCGGCACCATTATCGAAAGCGGCATGCTGCAAATTGGCAACGGCGGCACCACCGGCTCGGTGGCGGGTAACATCGCGACTGGCAACAATGGCTTCTCGGGCACGCTGGCCTTTAATCGCAGTGATGCCTTTGCCTACTCTGGCACCATCAGCGATATTGGCGTGGTGAGGCAATTCGGTTCCGGCACGCTCACGCTCTCCGCCGTTAATACCTATACCGGCACGACCACCATCAGCGCGGGGACGCTGCGGCTGGGTTCGGCGGGCTCCGGACAAAACGGCCCGCTGGGCAGCAACTCCGTGGGCACCTTTGTCACGTCGGGCGGCGCGCTGGATCTCAACGGATTCACGCTTACATCCACCGAGGCGCTATCGCTTGTCGGCACGGGCAACGGCGGCGCGGGCGCGCTGGTCAATAGTTCCAGCACGGCGGCGAGCTACTCGGGAGTCGTCACCATTGGCACGGGAGGAGCGAGCATCGGCGGCTCGGGCAATATCACGCTCAGCTCGGCTCTCGCCAATACGGCCAACACCTTGACGAAGGCCGGAAGCAACCAACTGACCCTCACCACCAATAGCTCCCGCACCGGAAGCGCCATCGTGACGGGCGGCACATTGCGGCTGCTCACGACTACGGCGCTGGGCACGAATGCGGTGGGGCTGACGCTGAATGGCGGCAATCTCGCGCTGGCGAATAATTCCTCGACCACCTTTGGCGCGTACAGCACGACGATCTCGGCCGCGACCGTCATCACGGCGGATCGCACGACCTCGAGCGCCACGGGCGTGACGCATACGCTGGGGGCGCTCTTCATCGGTGGGCAGACGCTGACAGTGAATCGCGGCTCTCTCATCACGGGCAGCGGCACGGGAGGCCTTAGCTTTGGTGCGGTGACGTTGACGGCGGACGGCGCGACGTTTTCGCCCTCGGCCTCGACCAGGCTCACGCTGGCTTCGGTGGCGGGCGCGGGGTTGAGTTTTGCGGTGGCAGGCGCGGGAGACACGGTGGTGACGGGTGCGGTGGCGATCACGACGGGCACGCTCTCCAAGAGCGGCACAGGCCTGCTCATGCTCTCCGGTTCGGGCAACTACAGCGGGGGGACTTCGATCACCGGGGGAACGCTGGTTGCGAATAATAACAATGCGCTGGGCACTGGCGCGGTGGTGGTGGGCACTGGCGCGGTTTTTCTTGTTCCGACGGGTATTAGCCTAACGAATACAGTGACGGTGGCCGGTGGTACCTTTAACCGGCAGGTGGCCTCGGGCGCGAGCCTGGCCAACGCCATCAACTCGACCAGCCGAATCACGGGCGGACAGCCGGATACGGGGGCGGCGCTCCTGGGCGGCACCACCAGTGCGGTGGCCACGTTGCAGAGCAGCTTTTCCGGAAGTTCTGCCGCGGGAAATGACGTGGTGCGGCTCAGCGATGTGCTCACGCTGGGCGGCGTGCCGGTGGTGAGCATCCCGACCGGGCAAACGGATACCTTTGTGCTTCAGCTCACGGTGAGCAATGTGACGGCCAACAGCATGCTGGGCTGGCTGGATACGAACTCGAATACCTGGGTGAATGCGGTGGCGGGGAATATCGGCGGGGTGGCTTTCTTTGCCGGGGACCGCGCGTACAATCCTCTCACCGATTTCAACCTGGGAACCTACGGCATCGACACGGCGAACCACACGGCGTGGGCGGTGGTTGATCACAATAGCGACTTTGCCGTGATCGCGGTGCCCGAGCCGGGGACCTGGGGGCTATTTATCGCCGGGAGTTGCTTTGTGCTTCTCATGCGGCGGCGGATTTCCTGAGGGGTGATCGAGACGCGAGAGCACGGTGATGCGCTCCAAATGAAGCTGGACGCTAAGCTAACGTCCATGCGCAAGGCTGGGCTTGATCCCAAACTATGGTGGCTTCGATCCTTTCAGGATCGGAATCGGTGAGCGAGGGCCAGTGGTTCCACCCCGGTACCAGGAGACGAAGCGGCGCACAGCACCGCCGCTCCCCCCCCCAGGCTCTCCTTGTCGTATCTTGGACGCCCATGCGTAGCGCTGGAATAGAGCATGAGTCCCGCGTTTGGCGGTCGATCAATTTATCCGGGCTCGGCGTCGGAAGACCACCGCCAAACCCAGCGCGACAGCCAGCAAAGCCCAGGTGCTGGGCTCGGGGATGACGGCGAAGCTGCTATTGTGATTGAGCACGGCCCAGACTTCGGTGCCGTCGCTGCCCCAGGCGCCGATGTAATCGGAGAGGGTGGTGCCGTAGGTGAGTTGGAAGAGGGTGAAATCGCCCAGGAAGCCCATCTGCGCGACGGAGGCGTTGTTGCCCGTGTTGCCAGCGATGGCGTTGACCCAAAGGTTGGAGCCATCGATCCAGCCGAGCATGCTGCCGGGCGCGACACTGGTCATTGAGAGATCCAGCACGAAGATGTCGGTGGTCGATCCGCTGACGACGGGTACACCGCTGAGGGTCAGGACGTCACTGCGGCGATTGCTGTCATTGGTGGCGCTGGAGGTGGTGGCGAACGCGGAGGTGATCGTGGCGGTGGCGGAGGTGGTGCCGGCGAGGATTTGCGCGCCGGTGTCGGTCCCGCCGGAGAGGTGGCTGGTGCCGCTGACCGAGTTGGCCAGGCTCGCCCCGGAGGCGAATTTTTGGGCGAGCGTTCCGCCCGCGACCATCACGGTGTTGGAGATCGAGACGCCGGTTTCGATGAGGAAGGTGGCGCCCGTTGAGATCGTGACCGTGCTGAGGCCGACCGCGCTGTTGTCCCCCGCGACGAGCGTGCCGCCGGTGATGGCGGTGGTGCCGGAGTAGCGGTTGGCGCCGGTGAGCAGGACCAAGCCGGAGGTCGTCTTGGCGAGCCCGGTCGAGCCCGCGAGGATGGCGCTGATCGTGCCGCTCTGCACCGCGTAGGAACTGGCGGTGAGAGTGCCGGAGGTGCCCGCGATTACGCCGTTGGCCAGGGCCACGATGCCAACCGTCTGGTTGAAGGAGCCGATGTCCAGGGAACCGCTGCCGATGGAAATTGAACCGCTGCTGGCCAGAACATTGCGCCCGCCCAGCGCGAGCGTGCCGCCGTTGACGAAGGTCCCACCAGTATAGCTGGCGGTGCCGGTGAGCAGCACCAGCCCGGTACCGCCCGTCTTGGCCAGCGATCCGGAGCCGGCGAGAATGGCGCTGATCGTGCCGCTTTGCACGGCGTAGGAATTACCGGTGAGCGTGCCGGTGGTGCCCAGGATGTTGCCGGAAACCAGGGTGACGCGGCCAACGCTCTGGCTGGTGGACCCGATATCAAAGCTGGCCGCATTCACCGTGACCGTGCCGCTGCTGGCCAGGGCGTTGTTTGTGCCGAGAGCAAGCGTGCCGCCCGAGACGATGGTGCCGCCGGAGTAGCTGTTGGAGCCGGAAAGGACCACCAGGCCGGAGGTCGTCTTGGTCAGCGTGCCCGAGCCGGCGAGGATGGCGCTGATGGTGCCGCTTTGCACGGCATAGGAACTGCCGGTGAGCGTACCCGTGGTGCCGACGATGGCGCCGGAGTTCAGCGCCACGACGCCGACGGTGTCGCTAAAGGTTCCGATATTCAGTGTGCCGCCGCCGATGGCCACGGTGCCGCTGTTGGCCAGGAGATTGCTGGCCCCGAAAGCAAACGTGCCGCCATTGAGGAAGGTGCCGCCAGTGTAGGCGGAGGTGCCGGTGAGAGTTACGAGACTGGTGCCGGTCTGGGTGAGCGCTCCCGAGCCGCCGAGCCGGGCCGTGATGCTGCCGCTCTGCACGGCGTAGGAACTGCCGGTGAGTGTGCCGGTGGTGCCGACGATGGCGCCGGAGGTGAGATTAACCGCACCGACGGTGTCGCTGAAGGTGAGGACGTTAAAGACGCCTCCATTCACATTCACCGCACTGACATTGGCCAGCGCATTGGCTACACCGTAGGAGAGCGTGCCGGAGCTGATGGTGGTGGTGCCGGTGTAGGTATTTGCGCCGGAGAGGACGAGCGAGCCCGCGCCCGTCTTGGTGAGCCCGCCTGCGCCGGAGATCACCGCCGAGACGGTGAGGTCGGACGCAGCATTGGTGGAGTCGCCGATGGCGAAGGTGCGGGTAGTGCTGCCTAGGGCGAGGTTGCCCGAGATGGTGGAGGCGCCGGGATTATTGGTCGCATCGTACGTAACATTACCGCCCAAGGTGAGTGTGCCGGTGCTGGTGGCCACGGAATTGGTCGAGGTGGTGGTCGCGCCGACGCCGCCGAGGGTGAGGGAGAGAACGCTCTGGTTGACGCTGTTGAGGTTGAAGGCGGTGGAGCCGGCGGCGGTGCCGTTGACCACGACATTGATGAGCGCGGAGGAGCCGAGGGCATTGGCCGCGTTGACCTGGGCGAGGCCGCGATTCACCACAAACGAGCCGCCGCTGGTCAGCGTGCCCGAGGCCGATCCGAGGATGAGGGTGGCCGCACCGGTCTTGGTGATGGCGCGGGCCGTGCCGTCGTCGGAAAGCGCGCCAAAGGTGGTGGTGCCAACGCCGGTGCCTTTAGTATTGGTGAAGTTGAAGATGGGATTGCCGGTGAGCGAGACCGCGCCGGTGATGAGGCTGCCGACGCCGTTGGCGTTGTTGAAGTTTGTGCCCTGGGCTACGGTGAGCGTCTGGCTACCGATGCTGAGCGTGCCCATGGTGTGCGTGAGGGCGGCGCCGGCCCCGGTGCGGTCCACCATGATAGTGCCGCTCGAAGCCACGATGACATTGGCACCGGAGAAATTGGAGCTGGTGTTGTTGGCCAGTTGGAGCGAACCGCCGGCGAGATGGACGGTCCCGGCGTCGGGCAGGGCCGAAGTAGTGCGGACGCGAAGCGCGCCGGCCTGGATGAAGGTATCGCCGGTGTAGGTGTTGGTGCCGCTCCAGTTGAGCGTACCGGAGCCGATCTGGTACAGCGCGCCATCGCCGGTATAATTGTCCGAGTAGGTGAACGCATCGGAGTGGTTAAAGATGAGGGCGGTATTCGAGCCCGAGTTGACGTTGCCGGTCAGCCCGCCGACGTTTCCGCCGGCGCCGATCTGGAGTGCACCGCCGTCGATCTCCACCATTGCGCCGGAACCGACGCCAAAATTGATCGCGCCGGTGAGGGTCAGGGTTCCCGACCCGGCCTTGACGATGGTGCCGGAGTTTCCGATGCCGGAGTCGAAGGAGATGTTGTCGGAGTGATTGAACTCCAGGAGTCCGCCATTTTGGACTCCGATGCCGGTGGCAGTGAGGATGCCGGCGGCGCTGCCGGTACCGATGAAAAGAGAGGCGTTCTGGTTGATGATCACCTGCTGAAGCGAGGAGACATTCACCCGGCCCCCGTTGTCGATGGTGAGGGAGGCTTCGGGAAATCCGAATTCGCTGCCGATGGTCAGGGCCGTGCCGCTGGCCGTGGTGATGATCCATTGCGAGCCGGTCCCCGAGACCAGCGCGGTGGCGGTCTGGTCGCCATTGCCGGTACCGATGATCGAGGCGGCACTGGTGACGGTACCGCCGTTGACCACGATGAGGGAGCCCGTGCCGACATCCCCGACCGTTATGCCGCCGGTGACATTCCAGCGCGAACCCGTTCCACTGACCGTGACCGTGCCGTTGCCGAAGAAAGAACTGCCGAGCAGGCCCGAGGCGCTGGTGACCTGGCCGCCATTGGAAATGTTGAGCGTGCCGACGCCGTCGTTTCCGACGATCAGATCGCCGGCCATGTTCCAGCGCGAACCGGTGCCGGTGACGCTGACCGCGCCGGTGCCACTGGAGGTATCGCCGACCACCCCATTGGTGCCGGTGACCAGTCCACCGCTGGAAATGTTGACGGTTCCCTGGCCGCGTATCCCCACGGTCAAATCTCCCGCGGCCCATTGCGAGCCCGTGCCGGTGACGGTGGCGGTACCGTCGGTATCGCCGACCAGAGAATAGGTGCTGGTGACCTTTCCGCCGTTGGAAACCGTCATCACTCCCGTATCGGAGTCTCCGATGGCCAACCCGCCGGTCAGGGTCCATTGCGAGCCGGTGCCGTCGACATTGACAAAGCCGTGGCCGTCGCCACCGCTGCCGAGTGTGCTGCTGCTGCTGGAGACCGCGCCGCCGCTGAGAATGTTGAGGGTGCCCGAGCCGAATGTTCCAATGATCAGATCGCCGTCCGAGTTCCATTGCGAGCCACTGCCGGTGACGGTGAGGCTGGCCGTGCTGTTGGTACCGTAGCCGATGGTCAATCCGATATCATCCACCCGTCCGCCATTGCTCACGGTGGCGACAACGTGGCCGTCGAATCCGAGCGTGGTTTCCCCGCTGCTCATCGTCATCCTTGATCCGATGCCGTCGATAAGCAGGGTGGAGGTTCCGCTGGCATTGGAGGAAACCGACATGCCTCCGTCAATGGTAGCCGTGCCGCCATTGAGCACGCTGAAGGTGCCGGTGCGGGCGCTTCCGATATACATCCGGCCGGGAGTGGCGAGGGACGAACCCGTGCCGGTGACGGTGAGCACGCCCGCGCGGTCGAGATCGATTTCGCCGCCGGCGACCAGAGAGCCGCCGTTTTGCACCGTGACGGTGCCCTTGCGGTTGAAACCGATGGTGAGGGTATCCCCGGAGGTCCACTGGGAGCCGGTGCCGCTGATCAAGAGCGTGCCGGTGCCGGTCGAGCCCACCTGGGTGACCCCGGTGGTGGTGACTTTGCCGCCGCTATCGACCACAAAAGTGCCGAGCGCCGCCGTTGTGCCGGTGCCGATGTAAATATTCATGGCGTTCAACTCCGCGCCTCCCTGGACAAAGCCGGAGCCGGTCCCGGTTTCGCCGAGAGAGAGCGCGCCAACGGAAGCGGTGCTGCCATTGGTGAGGGAGAAGGTGCCGGAGTTCACGATGAGATCGGCCCCCGAAAGAGAAGAGCCGGCCCCATCGATGGAGATCGTGCTCCCGCCATCCATCGTGGTGTAACCGAGGCCGAGGAGGCCGCCCTGGGTCACGGAGACCGAGCCGGTGCCGCCGAAGTCGCCGAGGGAGAAACCACCGTAGGCATTCAACTGCGAGCCGGTTCCGGAAACGGTGACGATGACCTGCCCGCCGGCGCCTTGGCCCAGATTGGCCTGGCTGTTCCAGTTGACCACGCTGCCGGTGTCGATGGCGAGGTTGACCGCGGTGCCATTGCCGATACTTGCTCCATCGCTGGACCACTGAGAGCTGCCGCTGACCGTGACGGTGGCGGCGTCGATGATGGCCTGGTTGGTAAAGCTGGCGATGCTGCCGTCGAGGATGGCGACGGTGCCGGAGGTGAGAGTGAACCCACCGGAACCGTACCATTGCGAGGTACCGCTGACTGCGACCGACACCGCGCCGAGGCCGACCTCGCCCGAGGAGACGTAGGCGCCATCCTGAAAAGCCAGGGCGCCGGAGGGGAGGCTAAGCAGGCCGGTGCTGCTCCAGTTGGAACCCGGTCCGGTGACCGTAACGGAACTACCGGCGGACAGGTTGGCGGCGGCATTGTTGAGCGCGCCGCCATTGCTGACCACGATGCGGCCACGGCCGCCATTGCCTCCGGTGACCAGGTCTCCCGTGCTGTTCCATTCCGAACCCGTGCCGGTAACGGTGAGGATGGAACCGGTCGCGGAGGAAGTGTAGCCGATCGAGGTGATGCCGGCATTGTTGACTATGCCGCCGTTGCTCACAGTGACGATGGCGTTGCGGCTATAGCCGAGAAACGACTGGGAATCCACTGCGCCGAGTATGTTCCACTGGCCACCGTCCACCGTGACGGTGCCGGAGGCGGATATCCCGACGGTGGCCTGACCGGTGCTTGCGCTGGCGCCGTCGGATACGATGAAAGTGCCCGCGCCGCTGCGGCCGATGTCGAGGTAGTTGGGCGAGTTAAAGAAGGATCCGACGCCGGTGACGACCAGCGCGCTATTGTGGTCGATGCTGGTGGAGGCGCCAGCATTGGTGCCACTGATCAGAGTTCCGCCATTGCTCACGGTGATGGTGCCGGCATGGGCGAAGCTGAGGTTGCCGGCGACGGTCCATTGCGAGCCCCCGCCCGCGCCATCAATCACCACGGTGCCCTTGCCGCCGGTATTGGTGGAGATGACCGCGGAGCCACTGGTAACGGAGCCGCCATTTTGTACGATGAGGGTGCCGGAGGAGGAGTAGCCCACGTTGAGCTGGCCCGCCACGTCCCAGCGGGAGTTGTCGCCGTCCACCGTGACGAGGCCGCTGGAGGACGTGCCCGATCCCCGGGCGATATAGGCGTTGCCGTTGTGCGTGATGACTCCGCCGTCCTGGACCGT
>FTBM01000068.1_pt1 | contig 50042 bp, 42 predicted proteins | sample 1639361 | NCBI WGS metagenome assembly FTBM01 (sample SAMEA3914864, study PRJEB12502) | metagenome | biome: forest; material: soil | place: USA | collected 2012-03-12 | depth 0.3 m | reverse complement strand
CGGTGGAGGAACTGGCGCAGTCCGCGGGGCTCACGGCGGTGCAGTTTCGGAAGATCTTCCGACGGGATGTCGGGGAGGGGCCGAAGCAGTTTTTGCAGGGCCTAAGGCTGCGACGGGCGGCGGCGCTGCTAAGGCATAGCACGGGCTCGGTGAAGGAGGTGGCGGCGCGGTGCGGGTTTGGCAGCGATCATTATTTTCATTTGGCTTTTCGGAGGGAGTTTGGGGTGACGCCGACGAGCTACCGGCTGGGGGGTGGGTTTTAGATTTGGGAGCACCTCGCCCCTCCACCGTCTCACGACGGCGGCTACCTTTGCGATGGCGTGCCCGCGTTAGGTAGCGAAGGGGAACTTAGCTTCGGTGAAACTCCCGTGCGGCTTCGCGGCGGCGTTTTATTTCGTGGTGCACGGCGAGGATGCGGATGGAGATGGAGCCGATGGTGGCGGCGGACTCGGCGGAGGGTGGGGCGTCGAGGGCTTCGTTGAAGACCTTGAGGGCGTGGTCTTCGCCGAGTTCGCATTCGGTGAGGATGGCGTAATCGTCGCCGGAGGTGAGGGCGCTTTTGAGATTGATCCAGCCGCGGTGCAGGGTGCCGGCCACGGTGACGGCTTCATCCTGGGGATCGGCGTGGCTGTGGGCGGTGAGTTCGGTGGCCATCTCGTGGCGCTCGGCGGCGAAGCCCTCGAAGAGGATCTTGAGCTCGGGGTCCTTCACGGACTTGGCGGCGGTGGAAAAGCCCTCCACTCCGTCGGCGAGAGTCTGGAGGAGGTGCTTGATGGTGGTGCTCATGGGATTGGGTATCGTGGGTGGTTGGGGAGGTGGATGGCTATACTGGCGGCAGAGACTGGTAATACGCCAGTACGTTTCGCTTGCATCGTCGCGGCGGGTATCGCAGGTTCCCCGGTTCACTCTTCAACCTCAAATCACTCCTATGACTACTGCGCTCAAGCCCATTTCCATTCAGCTTTACACTCTCCGCGATGAGGCGGCCAAGGGGATGGGGGCGGTGCTGCAGCGGCTGGCGAAGATCGGGTATAAGGCGGTGGAGCCGGCGGGCTTTTTTGATCTGTCGGTGACGGAGTTTCGCAAGCAGGTGGAGGACCTCGGCATGGTGGTTTCTTCGAGTCACAGTCCCTGGGCGAAGGCGGACAATGTGGCGGAGATTATCGACACGTGTGGGTTGCTGGGCGTGGATATGATCGCCGGTGGGTACGGCGCGGATGAGTTTAAGAGCGTGGACGCGATCAAGCAGACGGCGGAGATCACGGCGAAGATGAGTGATGAACTGGCGGCGGCGGGGATTACGCTGACGCTGCACAACCATGCGTGGGAATTTGAGAAGATCGACGGGCGGTTGAAGTATGAGATTTTTGCGGAGCTTTGTCCGCGGGTGAAGTTTGAGCTGGATACCTATTGGTCGTCGAACTTCGGCGAGAATGACGCGGTGGAGATGGTGAAGCAATTCGGTTCGCGCGCCCCGCTGCTGCATATCAAGGATGGTCCGCTGGTGCGTCCGCCTTCGGTGTACAATGAGGAGAAGAATACGCTGGAAGTGATCCCTGGCGGCCAGGCTTCGCTGTTGCCGGTGGGTCATGGGAAGATGAATATCCCCGGGGTGATCGCGGCGCTGGATCCGGCGGTGACCAAGTGGCTCGTCGTGGAGCAGGATAATAGCGATACGCCGATGTGGGAGTGTGTGGAGAAGAGCTATCGGTATCTGGTGGATAATAAGCTCGGGGCGTAGGCCGGGCGAAGTCGGAGGTCGGAAATCGGAGGTGGGAGGTAAGTATTTCCGCGCCTCTGGCGCGAGATGCTTTTGACTTGGAGAGACTAGCTTTTTGATGCCTAAAGAAGGATCGCGTGGCTTTTCGGGAGGTGCTTAAGTTGGGATCGCCTATGAAATTTCTCCGAGGCAAAACTTTGATTCGAGTACTTGAAATAGCAGCGGTGGCTTTGATTGGCCTGGCTCTGTTGCTGCCCGTCATTTCCGTATATGTCGCGGAGAAGGAGAGGAAGGTGCAGTGCGAGAACGACGTTCTGGAAATCGAGGCGGGCGTCAATGGATTTGTCTCTGAGTATGGATATCTTCCGGGAACGAATGGGGTGGTGGGTGGCGATTTGCTGGCCACGCTCAGCGGCGAAAATAGTGCGCTGAATCCCCGGAAGCTGGATTTTCTCGATGCCGCCCGCGCTTCCGAAAAGGGTGGCGGCGTGACTACTAATGGCGTCTATGTGGATTGCTGGGGCGGGCCTTACCAGATCGCGATGGCGAGCGGAACGAATCAATGGGTGCTGGCCGGGACGAATGGGCAGGTGGTGCGTAAAAGGGTGGCGGTGTGGAATGATCCGAGTTTGGGAAGGGATGGGGCGTCGCTGAGTGAGACGCAGAGGGCTAGGCGGTATGTGTATTCGTGGAAGTGAGGGGGCCTGGCTGGGCGTATATCGAGAAAACGCTGTGTGACGAACCGTCTTTGCGTTAGCTTTGAAGGATGCTTCGGAAGCTGATCATTTACGCATTTCTTGTTTTTGGCGTGGGTATCTTTGCGTGCTGGTTTTGCTCTTATTTTTACCTTCTGGCCCACTCTCCTCAGGCACTCGATGCCGCCTCCGGGCATGTTTTTGCAACGCAGCTCAAACAGACTACGGTTTATCTGTCTCGATGGGAGGCAAACTGGATCGACTACGGCATGCCCATGATAATGTTATTCCTTGGGTTTGTCGGTTTTGTCGGGGTAAAGTGGGGTATCTTTAAAGTCCGCCAAAGCGAATTGCCTGAGATGACCCGGCGATATCTCAATCAAAGGAAATAGGAGGCTGTGTTTCTCTGGTCGTGCCGGCGATGGTAAAGGGTGGGTGGACGCAATACGGCGAGGCAACTTACATTGGTGCATTCTTTGAGGGAGCGGGGCTGGTTTTCGGAATTTGCTGGGTAGAGTTGAGGAGGTGAATTAATCTATAGTGATGATCTGGAGAGTCCTGTTTTCCGCCCTTTGGATTCTGTCTTGTTTGGCGATTGGCATGGGGCGCGCGCCAGGCGGCGTGATGATCCAAGCGGCGGACGATCCGGCTGAGGCCGTGAAGTATCTGGTGGCGAAGGCGGATGTGGTGATTGTGGGGACCACCCAGGGAGAGGTCTTTTCCGTGGGCAGCGCGCCGGTCGATGGTGCGTTCTACCCGAGGCCCTATTTTGCGACGGTAGCGGTGGATCGTTTGCTGCATGGTGGGCCGCTGGTGGAGAAGCGGATCAAGGTTTTCCTCTCGCGGATCGGCCGGGATGCGGACGGCTTTGGTTTGAAGCGCGGCAAATACATTCTATTCCTCAAGCGGCCCAAGGAGGAAGGTGGCCGATGGACGAGCGCGGATGTGCTGCTCGGCGTCTTCCCGTACGATGCCGGCCTGGAGGCTGCGCTGGCCGGTCAGTTGGATTTTCGGGTGATGGACAAATGAGCTCACCGATGGTTAATAAATGGATTGTCGATTTTCCCATGAGAATTGCTGCGCATTTGCTCTCGGTTGGCCTGGTCTTGCTGGCCTTCTCACCGCTGCTTAGGGCCATGGATCCGGCTTATCAAAAGGCGTTGGACGAAAATCTAAAAGTCTATCCGCCAGGTGACTACGGGCCGGAGCAGGGAATTCGGCCATTCATTTCTTCAAGAGCCGTACTCGTGGAGCCCGACAGAAAGCTGCCAGACGAGAAGAAGGGTCTCGAGGAGCGGCTGGAAAGCCTGGTGATTCCTTTGATGGAATATAAGGACATACGGGGCCTCGATGCCTTCAGGATCCTGATTGATGAATGTGCAAAGAGTGAGCCGGAGGGCGAGCCCATTCGGATCGCCTTCGATATCAGGCTACTCTCTGCACCAGAGCAGAAGAAGCTCGAGGATCCGAGCATGAGTCTGCACCTCAAGGATACGAAGGCAAAGAAAGTGCTGTATTATATAGTGGAACTCCTGAACCTTCGATATGAGGTCCATGGTTCCTTCATTTTGATTCTGCCGCGGGATGGGAAGTGATGATGAAAGTAGTCGCCCTAGTCGCTTTGCTGTTGATGTTCCCACAGGCTTGGGGCGCAGATTATCCTCAGACGTTCGTCCCCCCGCCGCCGCCGAAGCCGTGGAAGGTTGATGCGGCGTTGGTTGAGTTGGACAAGGAGCAGGCGCGGACGGCTTTCATTTCGCAGACTCATCCTTACACGCTGGCTAATCTGTTCGATGCGGCGGCCAAAAAGGGGCAGAAGCTTTTCGATATCGAGTCAGGGCGGTACTCGCCGACTTTTGCTTCCTGTGATCTGGGGGCGAAGGGGGACTGGCGGCAGGCTCTGGAGGGGATTTTGGCGAGGGAGGGTTGGGGCTACGAGATGCGGGGAGAGGTGATGGTGATTTTTAACCGGAAGCTGCGGGCCTTGGGGGACGCGTATCCGTTGAACCGTAGGATTTCCTCGCTGGTGCTCACGGATGTTTCGCTGGATGAGGCTTTCCACATCATCGGGCGGCTGCTTCACGTGGAGATCATGGCAGGTGGGCTGCCGGTCGTTTCCGGGTATGAACCGCCCTTTCCGCGATTTTCCGTGTCGCTGCATGATGTGACTTTGCGGGAGGCGCTTTTTATGATTACGCCTCAGCTGAAGCGCTCGACCTGGAATGCGTCGCTGCTTTGGGTGCCGCCGGAGCCAATTCTTTGTCTTTCGTTTCAATAATATGAGTCTGATCAGGCCATGGCTTGTTGCGTTGGTGCTTTGGCTGGGTGCTGCTTCGATCGGGGTGGCGCAGGATGGGGATCATAGTTATCTGCTCTGTGCGTGGATGAATAAGCTGCGGGCGCTGGTGCAAAATGGCGCGCCGGTGGAGGAGGTTTCGGCTCTGGGGCAGAAGCTGATCCAGGAAGCCGGGGCGCGGCCGGCGCAGGAAGCGAGGCTGCGCGACGCGGTGAAATTTTTGGTGGCGGTGGGTGGTACGCGGTATCGCGAATCGGTTGATTTTCTCATCGAGAGCGGGGTGGCGCTGCCGCTGGATCCGGTGGAGAAGGTGGCGATGTATATGAGGCGGGCGGCCTATTGTGAGAATAATCCGGGCACGGTGGACAAGGAAATGGCGGAAGGCACGCTGAAGCCACTGGTGCTGGCTTTTCAGGTGATTGCGGAGAACACTACGGGGGATGAGGTGAGTCCGGTGCCCACGGGGCATGTGCTGAATGCCGCCATTGCGGAAGGCGCGGCGGAAGCCGAGGCTCGATTCAAGGCCACCTTTGAGCGGCGCGAGGCGGAACGGGAGAAGGTCATCCTGCAAAATAAGCTCATCGAGCAGGAGGAAGGCGTGATCAACGAGATCATGGCCGCTGAAGGCAGCGCGAAGATGACGAAGGAGGAGTTGATGAAGTTTGTGGGGACGGTGCTGAGCGATCCGGAACAGCAGATGAGGTTTAGGAAGGCTTATGAGAAGGTGCTGACGAAGGGGACGGATCAATTGTGAAGAGGGAGAGTAGATATTCGATCGCGATCCTTTTGGCTGGCATGATTCTATTTGTCGCGGCCGTGGTGGGTGGTTTGGCCATCTATGGAGCCAATGAAGGCAGGGTACTGAAGATGAGTGGCCCAACGGCTCCGGCCCGATAGGGCTATGGAGGGTTGGCCTGATTGCCTCGTAGGGCGAGTTTGGGCATGCTCGCGGGCATGAAAGCGGAACTTGTGCGGGCGCCACAGGGGTATGCGGGGGTGGATTATGAAAGCCATCTTTTGGAGAGTGCGGGGTGGTGTCCTAATAATCCGGGGTGTCCGCTGCTGGTTTATCGGCAGGTGTTGTCGGAGGGGGATCATCGGCTGGCGGCGCGATTTGAGCATATGTTTGAGCAGCATGGCTGGGCGCCAGCGTGGCGGTATACGATTTATGACTTTCCGCATTTTCACTCGACGACGCATGAGGTGATCGCGGTGTTCCAGGGGAGCGCGACGGTGCAGTTTGGCGATACGGCGGGAAGCGCGTTTGAACTGGAGGCGGGGGATGTGGTGTTGATTCCGGCGGGGGTGTCGCATCAGCGGCTGGATGGGACGGATGATTTTCAATGTGTGGGGGCGTATCCGGCGGGGTGTCGCCCGGATCAAGTGCGCAAGGACGGGCGCGGGGCGAGTGTCGCAGGCGATGTGCGCAGGGTGCCGGTGCCGGAGAGTGATCCGGTGGCGGGTGCGGATGGGCCGATGCACGCCGAGTGGGGCGGCGCCTAAGTCGGAAGTGGGAGGTCGGAAATCGGAAGTGAATTAATGCGCGCCGGGTGGCGCGGGTAATTGGGGCCCGTTGCAGTAGCACCTGTCTGTGATGGGCGGGGCCATCTTAGGATTTCCCCCGGTGCGGGATTTATGATCATCTGCGCGGGTTGCGTATGATGTTCTCTCCCCGGCCTATTCTGCTTCTGTCGGCGTTTTCCCTGCTGATGGGAATGGATCCTGCGTGGAGCGAGGACTCATCCTCGGGAGTTATCGTGAGCAAGAGCCGTTCGCTCACGCCGGCGGCGACGCCGGAGCAATTGCCGGAGGGGCCGGTGAAGACGGGGCCGGTGGTGGCGGATGGGTGGCAGCCGCGACAGGAATTGAAGGCGCAGGTGGCGGAACTGCTGAAGGGGCGGAAATTTGCGGAGCTGGATGCGATGGCGGAGCGGCTGAACCAGGGCGAGCGCGAGGTGGGCGGGTTGTGGGTATTACCTTCGTTCTTTGAGGGAATCGGATCGGCGCTGGATCGGCAGAAGCCGGAGGAATACGCGGCGCTGCTGGAGGAATGGCGGGCGCAGAATCCTGCCTCGCAGGCCGCCCTGATTGCGGAGGCGGAGTGGCAGATCAAGCTGGCGTGGGAAGCTCGAAACAAGGGCTGGGGCCGGGGCGCGCCGCCGGAATATGCGAAGAGTTTTTACGAGCATGTCGCGTGGGCCAAGCTGCTGCTGAACTCAATCCCATCCAGCCAGGTGGCATGTCCGCAATGGTATTTTGACCTGATGATCGTGGCGCTGGCGGAGCAGTGGGACGAGTGGGATTACGACACGGTGTATGAAGAGGCGACGCGGCGCTGGCCGAGCTACTCCACCTTTTATTCGCAGAAGTCGTACTACCTCATGCCGGGGTGCCACGGGCAGCCGGGCGATTGGGAGCGGTATGCGCGGAATGCCTCGGAGGCGAGCCCGGAGGGGGCGGCGCTGTATGCGCGCATCGTGCGGTCCAAGCTGGATTACTATGCTAATATCTTCGTGGAATCCAAGGCGGACTGGCCGCGGGCGAAGTTGGGCTGCGAGCAACTGATGGCGCGGTATCCCACCTCGGGTTGGAACATCGTCTTTGCCTGCCGGCTAGCCTACGATGCGCGCGACTTTGAGACGTTGGCGAAGTGGGCGACGAAGCTCGGTGGCGTGTCGGTGCCAAATGGTCCGCTCACGCCGGGGATGATTCGCTACGCGCAGGAGATGGCGGCGCATCCCAAAACGGCCACGCCGGAACTATTCTGCCGCGTGACGCCGGATGGCAGTGAATGCAAGGCGGTGATTTTCATTCGCGAGGATCTGGTGGCGGTGGGCACGCTAAAGGGCGGAGTGTTTCTCTTTGATCCGCGGAATCCGAGTGGACGGCGGAGGATTCTCTCGCTCGATGGGTCGGTCTCGAAATTTGCGCTGTCGCCGGATGGGCGTTTGCTCGCGGTGGGGCGGGGTTCGCTCAGCGATGGCCAGCCGGGGCATTGCGTGGTGTATGATCTGAAGGAGGACAAGCAGATCGCGGATATCACAGGCTGGAAGGGCACGGTGATGGAGAGCGCCTTCAGCGCGGATAGCCAGACGCTCTTTGTGGTGGGCGGCACGCCGCGCCAGGGGGCCGAGTGGAAGGCCTGGGATCGCGCGAGCGGCACGGTGCGCGACTTGGATTGGGCGGCGGAGCATGGCACAGCGCTGGTCTCCGTGAGCACGCATCCCACGGAGCCGCTGGTGGCGGTGGATGGCGGCGACAGCGTGCGGGTGTGGAATTATCAAACGGGGCAGCGCGTGTTTGCCTCGGAGCGGGTGATCGATCCTGGTGACACGGGCAATGCGCAAACGTGGCCGGGGCAGGTGTGGAGCGTGCGATTTTCTCCCGACGGGCGGCAGCTTTTGGCCGGGACGTGCCCGGGCTACGTGAATCGGGGCAAGGCCTCGGGCGGCCTGGTGGGTTGGGACACGGCGAAGTGGCAGCCGCTCGCGGTGAGCGCGGATGACCACGCCTCGGGCGCGGATCGCGTGCGGCTTTCGCAGGACGGCACGCGGCTGGTGAATAGCGACCAGAATGCGATGATCTTCGTGCGCGACGCGGCGGGCCGGCAGATCCAGCGGATCTTTCCCAGCGGGCAGGAGTATGTGAAGGATCTGGCCCTCTCCCCGAGCGGGCGGCTGCTGGCGACAGGCGGGCGCGATGGCACGGTGGCGGTGTGGGAGGTCCGATAAGGCCGGAAGTCGGAAATCGGAAGTCGGAGGTAAACTAGTGCGCGCCTGATGGCGCGGATTTTCCGGGGTTGAAAAGCCAGCTGCGAGTTGATAGGGAACTTTTGGATGGAGCCTGACTATCTGGAACGGCTGAGGGATGCGATTCTGGTCACGCATGGATGCCGCAGCATTCACTCAGCGACGATGCATGTGAGAGCGGAGTTGGATTCGCAAACGCAATGGGAGGGCAACGTGGAGGTGTTCGACATCACCGGCCACAAGCACGCGAAGAAATGCTACGCGTGGGGCGTGCTGGTGCGTGGGGAGTTCATGCCGACGTGTGTGCTGGAGATTCCGCCGGTGGAGTCGCCGCATACGGCGGTGGAGATGGCGTTGGGGCGGCTGGGGAGCTAGGGTTTCACGGAGATTTCACGGGTTCTTCATCGTGGTCTCGCTTGCGGCCTTCATGGTCGGGAGATGGAACGACCGGAAAATCGCAAAGATGTCGCCTCGGAGGAAATTGATCCGGTCTTGATTTACCGGGGCTTTGCACCGTGCTGGCCGCGGCTCATCCCGATCTTGTGTGTCCTTGTCGTGATGGTTCCTCTGGCGGTCGCCTACTTTATCTATTCGTTTGAGTTGAGCATGTATCTTTATCAAAGGACCGGCGGCATTACTTCTCAGGCAAATGGATGGAGCCACTTTGGGGGCGCGCCCTACGCGTGGACTATTCCTCTGGAGCTTCCGGGGACAATACTTTTGAGAATGACCCAGCATGCGCACGGAAACCATGTGCAGAACGGAGCCACTTTCTTTGGGGCGATTTTGGCCTTTTTCATGCCGCCATTGCTCACTGCTTATTGCATTTCCCGCATGCTGGTCGATTCGATCTGGCGCCGTCGATTTTGCTGGGGGCGTTGGTATTGGCGGGCCGTGGTCATCGTGCTCGGGCTCTCGTGGATACCGGTCGGCGAGGAGTGGGCGTTTGTGTATCAGTACACCGTCGTTTACTGATCCAGTACCTGCCAGACCTTCAGCCTCGCTCCGCGCCTTTGCGCAACCCGCAGCAGCGGCAGTTTTCGGTGAGCAATTCGCGCAGGTTGCGCGGCCAGAAGCCGCCGGTGAAGAAGCGGTCGCCGCAGCGGGGGCAGCGGAACCAGATTACTTTGACATAGGCTACCACCGCGCAGGCCACCATGCCCGCGATGAGCGCGGCGAGGCCGAGTTCGTGATGCGGGGCGAAGGCGAAGGGATCGCCGCTGGTGATGTAGTAGACGGCCGCCAGCAACGGCACGCCGAGCAAACCCACGGCGCTGTAGGTGCGATAGGCTTCCCAGCTTTGGCGGTAGCGAGAGTCTTCGTCGCGCATGGCGGTGCGGAGACTGGGCCTATTAGGGTTTCACCACCGATACACCCACTTTGTCTCCCACCTTCAGCTCGAGCCCTGCCGCCGCGTTGCCGAGGTTGCGGGCGATGACGACACGGCCGTCGGCGGTGACGAGGGCGAGCCATTCGCCTTGGGGGACATCGGCGTAGGCCTTGACCCAGGGGGCTTCGATGGCCTTGGTGCCGGAGCGGAAGGCGAGCTTGTCGCCGGGCTTCGCGCCGATCTTCGCGAGGTCGGCCGCGACCAGGGTGGTGGTGATGTTGCCGTAGGCGGCGTCGATATTGGCGGCGGTGCCGAGGGCGCTGGGGCCATCGAAGGTGGCGGTGGAGGCGGGAAGGGGGTCGTTGATGGTGGCGTCTTTATTCGCCTCGATCTTGCCGGTCTCGATATACTTAAGCAGTCCGTGGAGGGCCTCGGTGATCTCGGCCTCGGTCATATTGGCATGGCCATCGCGATCGACGGTCCAGAGCGCGGGCACGGCGGGGCCGTTGAAGGCGATCTTGACGTAGGCGCCGGGGCCGGCGGTCTCGGAGCGATTGCTTAGAAAAAGGAGCGGGATCTGCGGGGTGTGGCTTAGCTTTTTATCGTCGTCCCCGCCGAGCGCAGCGGCTACGGCGAGTACGCCCTGGTAGGCTTTGTGGTCGCTCTTCTCCGCGATGATGGTGCCGATGACGCCGCCCATGGAGGTGCCGAGCACGATGGTGGTGGCGGGGTTGCCATGCACGGAGACCACCTTGTCGCGCAGCGCGCCGATATCATCCGCCGCCTCGCCGAGGATCCAGCCATTCCGGCGAAAACTGGTGGAGGCCACGATCCAGCCCTCCTTGAGCAACTCGCCGAGCGCCGTGCCCTTGCCGTAGTCAAACTCCGCGGTGATGGGCGCATCCTCCGGCCGCAGCCCGTGCGCGAGCAGGAGGAGTTTTCCGTTCCACTTCGGCGGGGTCACGATGCGGTAGCTGGCGTCGCCGAGCGTGCCGTCTTCCACGGCGTAGTCTGCGGCGCGGGCGGGGCCACTTACCAGGAGCAGGATGGCCACGACAAGCAGGGTGGGGAAGAAGGCGGCCGGATTGGCCAATCGGTGGGATGTCATATAAGCAGGATCGCCTTATTCTAGAGGGGTCGGGTGTTTTCGCGAGCAAATCTCCATCAACTCCGCTCAGAAAGACAACCGGTCGCGGGGGCATGGGCGATATGCGGCCACATGTTATCGACTCGATGTCCTGCATTGCCTTCTAAACCCCGCTCTTTTCTCCTCGCCCTGGCTGCCCTGGCCTGCGGCCTGATCGCTACTCCCGCCTCCGCTCAAAGCACCGGCAAATGGAACGAAGTGGTGGGCAAAAAAATCATCAACCGCCAGGGCGTGACGCTGGGCTATGTGAGCGATTCCGCCGTCGACCTGGAAAATGGCCGTTATGTCGGCATGCTGGTGACGTTTGGCGGCTTTCTGGGAATCGGCCAGCGCACGATCGTGGTGCCGCCCGGCGCGGTAGTGGACGAAGGCACCCCTGGCTGCCTCACGCTCGATATGGACGAGGCGCGCTTTCGCCAGGCGCCGACCTTCCGCATGTCGCAGACCGTGGGCCCGCCCTATGCGGATCAGGTGAAGAAGGTTTATAATTACTTTGGCCAGTCGCCGTACTTCACCACGGATATTCAATCGACCCCCCGCGCCGGGGAAAAACTGGCCCAGCTTGGCTACATCCAGCAGGGCTCGAACATCCTCCGCATGCCGGTGGAAAATCTCCAGGGCGTGGCCCTTGGCAATGTGATGGGGCTGCGCGATCTGAACCGCACCACTGGCCTGCTGGGCGGCGTGGTTATCATGCCTTCCGCATTCGATGTCGCGGGCGACAAGAAGATCGTGCAGCCGAGTGATCTGCGGTATAATTCCCGTCACGATCGCCTGCGGTTGAACGATCACCAGCAGACCTTTGCCAATGCGCCCGACTTCACCTTTACCGGTGGCGGCCACTATTCCCACGACGACCCGAGCCGGCCCGGCAGCCCCGAGGCTCCGCTGGTGCAGGGCAACAGCGCGAACGACAAGCGCATCACCACGCAGATCAACAATGCCATCCAGGGCGACAGCACGATCTCGCACTACGCGAAGATCGTTGAGGTGGCCACGGTAAAGGGGCAGACCACCTTGCGCGGGCGGGTGCAGTCGGTTCATGGACGCGACGCCATTGTCGGCTACGCTGTCGCGGCGGCTGGAAAAGGCCACGTCACCGCCATCCTCGAGATCCGCCCGATGAGTGGAGCGGAGCAGGCGATCGATAAGCCGGTCGCTCGTTGAGGCTTTGCCTTGCCCATCCGGCTTGGAAAGGCCGGGTGGAGGAAGGCACTTGACCCGAGGCTGCTTCCCGGGGACGGGAATATCGGGCGATGCCGGGATTTGTTTCGTAATCCACCGGAATACGCCTATTGTTTCCTAATATTAGTTAATTACCGCCGGCTGGCGGTGGAAGAATGGGGCCGGACTCCTGGTCTCAACCGTAGTCCATCCACCCGATGCAGTCCCAAATTTTATGATCCGCAAAAAAATCATCCCCCGGTTGTCCGAAGAAGCGCCGCCCTGTCTCGATCTCGTGAGTGTGGCCACGTTTGAAGTCACCTCCGAAGCCGAGGCGCATCCGCTGGAGCTGGCCCTGCGCATCAATGACGAGCGCTGGGAGGCCGCCGAGCCCGGGCCGCAGACCATTCGCCTGCTCTTCGACACGCCGCAAACGATCACGCGGATCTGCCTGCTTTTTGAGGAGCACGCCACGGCGCGCACCCAGGAGTTCAGCCTGCGCTGGCAATCCGCCTCCGACCGCAACTGGCGCGAGCTGCGCCGCCAGCAGTTCAATTTCAGCCCGCCGCATACCGTGATTGAGCGCGAGGACTTTGCCGTGGCGCTGCCGGCCGTCTCGGGCCTCACCCTCACGATTATCCCTGCCCTTCACGGCCCCGGCACGGCTTCGCTCACGCAGTTCTGGGTGGCTTGAGAAAGCACCGTTCCTTTTCTCGCCAAGAACAAGGCCATGACCTCCACCGCACACGATGCATCCCCACTATGAGTGAAGACCAGGAACCCGCTACCCTCCACGATTTGACCGAACTCAGCCGCGAAAAACTCGGCCTTCCGCAGACCGATGCCGTCGACCCGCTCGCCGCCGCCGTGAGTTACATCCGCGCCAATCCCTTGACCGCCGTGGCCGGAGCCGCCCTGCTCAGCGTGGCGCTGGTCGCCCTCAGCCGCCGCCGGCCCGAGCCCCGCAATCTCGACGCTGTCCGCCATTGGCTCGACGAAGCCCGGGAAAATCTCCCGAGCCGCAGCGAGCTCGAGTCCTTCGCGGAATCCACCGGAGTTCCCTGCCTCCTCAAGCGAGTGGGCCAGCGGCTCCATTTAGTCTCCTAGTGGAGGAGGAATCTCGCCCACCCGAGGCCTCGCCCGAGCCGCTCAAATCCCTGGGCCCCTTCGTGATCATGGGCTACCTGCTGACCCGGCCGCCGGTGCTGGCTGTCTTTCGCGCCCTCATTTGGCTGGCGCTGCTCATTATCCGGCCAACGGCCATGCTCGTGCGGGCGATCAGGAACTGGCTGAAGCTCAAAGCCCGCCCAGCGCGCGGGCCACGCGAGGCCGCGGATTCGCTGTAATCTTCGCGCAGCGGTCGCTACTTTTTTCCGGGATCTGAATTTTTTCCGCGCAAGAGGCAAGTCCATCCCGCCCGCGCCGCGCGATGCCACTTCACTATGAGCGAAGAAACCGCCTCCTCTCCCATCGACCAATTCACCGAAGACAGCCGCGAGCAGATCGCCACCGCTCAGGAGAGCGCGACCGATCTCCTCTCCTCCGCCGCTGGTTACATTAAAGAGCATCCCTGGACGGCCGCGGCCGGCGTGGCCACCGTGCTCGGCGCTGCCGTGCTGGCGTTCGCCCCGCGCCGCAAACCCGAGCCCGTCTCCATGGTGAAAGCCTGGATCGACGAAGCCTATGCCAAGCTCCCCACCCGCCGCGATGTGGACAAGGTCGCGCACAAAGTGGGCCTCACCGACTTCCTGCGCGAAGCAGGCAAGAAGCTGCATTTGCTGCCGGGGCACTAGTTCGCTTTGACCGGGGGGAGTTAGAGTGAATCCAGAAGCTTCCGCTTGGAGTCGTGCTTTTGGATTCTCTCTTGGAGATCCTTAGGCGTTCGATAGGTCTTTGTCCGGCCCCGGATTTTCTCTTCCAACAGGCCCGCTTCAGCCAGGCCGAGCAGATCCCGTCGCGCTGTCTCGTAGACTGTACCGTGGCTGTTTTGGTGCCCTTCGATCGTGTAGATCCTTCCAGGGTGCCGCATCGCGTGGGAGAGCAAGGCCACCTGTCGGTGATTGAAGTGTGCCCAGTTCCTGAGCAACTCTTCTCCGGCCTGTACCTCAGCTCTTTTCCGCTCAATATACTGATGCAGTGCCTTGATGGCGCGGTGGATCACTTCCGCCTGGTAAACGATAAAATACGTCAGGTCGTTGTCGTCCGTTTCGGAATACAGAAAAGCCCGCGCATACTTGGCCGGGGCCTGGCGAAGAATGTCGGAAATGGAGATGAACTCGAAAAGCCAGTATTCCTGCCGCAGCATGGACCAATAGAAAAGAGCCCGCGCCGTGCGGCCGTTTCCATCGACAAAGGGATGGTCGTAGGCGAGCCAAAAGTGCAGCACAATGGCCCGGATGACTGGGTGTAGAAAATAGCTCGGGGTTTCGCCATTGGCAAAGGCGCACATCGCTTTCATCCGCGCGGGCAGCTCTTCGGCAGGTGGGGGTACGTGGAAGACCTCGCCTTCGTTGTCGGAGATCTTGATGTCTTCCGAGGGCAGCCGATAGCGGCCCGCCGCTTCCGGCTTTTCCAATGTATGCTCAGTCACGCTGGCGTGGAGTGAAAGGACCAGTTCTTCGCTTAGCGGCTGATGTTGCACCTCCTGAATGCGCTTCATCGTCGCATAGTTATTCAGGATCATCTGCTCGCTCTCATCCCGAGGGCGACGTCCCGAGAGCAACATATCCTTGGCCACCTCACGTGTTGTGACCGCTCCCTCCAACTGGCTGGAGGTGATGGCTTCCTGCATCAGCGAACTCACGAGGTATCGGTCCCGCATATGTGGATTCACAAACTCCGCAGGCAGATTAATTTTACCCCCCGCGCCGAGATCGATCTCGTGCAAGAGCCTCTGTACCTTGTCCGGCGTGCATAGCCGGAACGGGCGGCCCTGCTTATCTTTCAGCGCCACGGAGTTCAGAATGGCCAGACGTCCGATCTTGAGGGCAGCCCACCATTCTTTCGAAGTGAATCCTTCAGGCGGGGGAAGCCTCTTCAGTTTGTCCCAATGGAGATACTCCTTTTCGTGCCCCATGCGAGCCATGAGCGGCTGTACACGCTCGAAAGCATGGGGATCGGCCATGATCTCGGTGCGAAAATCGGGAGGCGTCTCAATATTTTTCATTACTATTTAAGTACTATTTCATTCAATTTTAGTACTTCAAGAGAGAACTACTATTTTTGTACAAAATAGTAGTTAAATGGTAGTTGGCATAAGTTGTTTATAATAAATAGAATAAAAATATAAATTACTCCGGCGTCGCCGGTGCCACATACCCCTCCGGCCCGCCCAGTCGCCGCCAGGCGCGGTAGACCTTGAGGAACATGAGGTAGCTGAGCAAAGACCAAAAGCCGGACCACAGGTAGACCATGCGATAGTTGCTGTGGAAGAGGTCGAGGTAGCGGCCGATGTAGTAATTGCCGGCGATGGCGATGCCGAAGCCGAGGAGGTTTTGCGCGGCGTAAAACTGGGCGAATTTTCCCTCAGGGTAGAGTTTCATGGTGATGGTCTGGCTGGCCAGAGTGGCCGGTACCGCCACCATGGTGCCGATCGCCATAAAGAAGATCAGCGTGCGCTGGTCGACATTGAAGAGGAAGGCAGACAGCCCGACCAGCAGCAGGGCGGGCCCTGTGGCCAGCGCCACGCGAAAGGGGGAGAGACGGTCGATGATCCAGCCCGAAGGGGCGTACAGCGCGGCGGAGAGCACGCCGAAGATGGAGAAGAGTTTGCCCAAGACCTCCATGCTCACGCCGAGGGTCTCGTGCTGGAAGATCACGTAGAATGGCCCAGCGCACACCGCGACGCTCACCAGCATGTGACTGATGAGGGCATCGCGGTAAATGGGGACCGAGAGGCAGGTGCGCAGGTAGTGGCCGTATTCGACAAAGTACGTCTTGAGCGGATGGCCGCTCGCTTTCCGCTCGGGCGGCGCAGGGTATTCGCCCTCCTTCACCTTGCGGCACATCAGCAGAAAAACCACGAGGTAGAAGAGCCCAATGGAGAGGCAGATCTCGCGCCGGTGAGTGAGCAAATACGGGAAGACGTACCAATTAAACAGCGCTGCGCTGCCGAGCGACACGATGCCAAACCACGAGAGAAAGCGTCCGATCAACTCGGGCGGCACCACATCGCGGATGAGCCAGTTGTAAACATTCACCAGCACCATGTTGAAATAATGAAAGGCCGCCACGAAGAGGCCGAGCAGCCCCAGCACCACCGTGGCCTGCTCCACGCCCGGCCACAGCGGATGCACCACGTGGTGGTACAATGCGGTGCCAATCTCCGGGGCAAACCCCATCAGGATCAGCGAGGCCACGGCGAGCGGTGTCGCCACGGTGAGAAAAGGAATGCGGCGGCCCCAGCGGCTGCGGCATTCGTCGCTCCACCGGCTGATGCCCGGGAGGAAGAGCAGATTCATCGCGCCCGCGATGCTGCCCATCATGATGCCAATCATCGCATTCGGCGCCTGGTATTCGCGGAGGTAGAGCGGGATGAAGCGCCCGAAGATATTTTCAAAAAAGCAAAAGGCGAAGTCGCCCCACAGCAGCCAGCCGAAAAGCACGGCCAGCCCGCCCAGCGTGTAGCGGAGGGTGCCGGCTTCGTAGGTGCGCGGGCTTGGGATTGGGGGAGGGGAACTCATCGCCCCAGTGTGTCTCAAAGTCCGGATCGAGCGCCTAGGAATTTTCCCAAGCGAGTTGCGGCCCGGCGAAAGGTGGACGCGCAGAGACTTCGTGAATAGAAAACGCACTCTATTCATGGGCGCAAGATATTGGATGGGAGATCCTTGCGAATCGTTCTCGCCGCTTGGTGAATAGATTTTCCAGTTCTGAAGCTTGGCAAACCGAGGTCCTTCACCCCGCCAAATCCCCCTTCCGCCGCTTCTCCCCCGGCCTTCGTCCCATGGCCCGGCCCTGCGTCTTGCAATCGGTCTCCTTCTCGGCTAGAGTCCGGCCAATCTTTCGGAAAGGACCACTTTTTCTGTGAAAAAACACCTCCAGACTCTCCTGGCCTGCGCCCTTGCCCTGGGCGGCGCCGCGGGTTTGCGTGCGGCGGATTCCACCACCTACGCGCAGATTGGTTACACCGATCTGGTCAATGAGCTCACGGCCTCCGGCTCCACGGTTCCCAATGGTTCCGGCGTGCGCGTCACGCAGTCCGAGGCTCCAGTGTCCACCACGGGCACCGGAGCCAGCACGGTCTACGCCTACCTGCCCGATCCCTCGCTCTACACCGGCGTGACCATTACCAACCAAAGCGCCGCCTCCTACACCGGCACCAGTTCCTGGCATGCCGATATGATCGGTCAGGCGATCTACGGCAACTCCAGTATGGGCTCCGGCGTGACCAATGTGGATCTCTACTTCTGGGCCGACTGGATCCAGACTGGCAAATTGAACTACGGCACCTCCTCCGCGCCCAAGACCGAGGCCAATGATGTGATGAACGCCAGTTGGGTCTACACCACTGGCAACGCGACCGCCGATCGGAACATCCTCAACCGCCTCGATTACTCCATCCAGCGCGATGACTACGTGGCCGTGGTCGGCATCAACAACCACGACCTCGGCACCGAGACCCAGCAAAACCTCCTCGCCAGCGCCTACAACGTGATCAGCGTGGGCCGCAGCGATGGCGTCCATGTTTCCGGCACCAGCACCACGGTGAATACCGGCGTCACCTTCCCGCTCATCGTGGCCCCCGTGCCCACCACCAGCGAGGCCACGGCGCTCGTCAGCGGCGCCTCCGTCTTCCTCGTCTCCGCCGCCCAAAGTGGAACCGGCGTGGCGCACAATACCTCGGTCAACGGCACCAAATCCGAGTCGATCAAGGCCATCCTCCTCGCGGGCGCGACCAAGGCGCAATTTCCCGGCTGGAGCAACTCCGCCTCCCATCCGCTCGATGCCACCTACGGCGCGGGTCAGCTGAATGTTTACAACAGCTACCACATCCTGATGGCCGGCGAGCAGACCCCCAGCGCGACCTCGTCGAACCTCGTGGCCAATACCGGCTGGGACTTCAACACGATCAATCTCACTTCGGCGAATACGATTTCGTACTACCTCAATCTCACCTCCGGCGGTTCTTTCAGCATCGCCCTCACCTGGAATGCGCTCTACACGGCGGTGGGCGGAGACTACACCAACATGACGCTCTCGCTGGCCAATCTCGACCTCTACCTCTACACCGTCACCTCCGGCACGGTCGGCAGCCTTGTTCTCTCCAGCACCTCCACTGCGGACAACGTCGAGTACATTTGGTCCAGCTCCCTCGCGGCGGGCAACTACGTCGTGCAGGTCAAGAATCTCGTCTCCTCTGGCACCATCGACTACGCCGTCGCCTGGCAGAATAACGGGGCCGTGCCCGAGCCGGGGACCATTGCGCTGCTCTCTCTCGGCGCTCTCGCGTTGGGCGTGGCGGCCCGCAGTCGGCGAAGGGTGTAGCCCCAATTCTAGCCGTTCGATTTCGCGCCGCAGGCGCGCACTTCAGGTCGGTACTTTGTTCTTCAGAAATCTAAAGTCGAAAAGGCTCCAAGCTCACCGCTACCGGCCCGACTTGCGAGCTTCCAAAAATAGCTTATCAAGCTCGGCTCGGAAATTCCTAGGGGCGCGAGCGCCACCAACAAATTCAAAACCGTCGCTGTAGAAAGTTTCTGTCTCCCCATTTGTGTAGGTTATTTGCAGGGTGAAGTGATCGGGTCCTTCCATTTCTTGCCAAAAGCTGACCAGCGGTTTCGTGACATGATTCAGCGCATTTTGAAGGTCATTGAGATCCTTTGGCGAGTGGACTGTTAGGGGACCTCCGAACTCAGATCGCCGGGAGATGGTTACCGAAGCCAGGTTTCCCCGTAGAATAGAGCCCGGGTAGGTTATCAAAGGGATGTTGAGAAGTAATGAAGGGATGGCGAGGAACAAGAAGCAGACCGGCAGGATACTCTCCTTGTTTTGTCCCGTTCCTTCCGGTACGGCCATGCAGATTATCGGCAGAATAAACATCGCGGGAAAGGTGAACATCAGCAAAGCCCAGCCCCATCCGCTGCCCATATTCAGCAGACGGCTCGCGGTGAGGAGCATGGCCGGAAAAAAGACGGCCAACATTCCGAGATAGCCAAAGCCGTCCGGGAATTCGATCCAGTGCAGCAGAGGCCAGGCAATCACGAACCAGATGGCCATCAGAATGGCATAGCGCCCCCGCCGCAGGCCAATGGGCTTCGCGATAGGTCGTGCCGCTGGCTTGGTATCCTCGCTCATGCCGTTGCTCTTGAATAGGCGCGAAGCAGCAGGCTGACGAGGAGAAAGGGGCCGGTCTTTCCCCCCTCTCTCACTGGCTTGTGTCCCGCCAGGGAATGCCGTAAGATCACGATCGTGAATGTACTCCTGCACCCGGTTTTTGTGCGCGACCTCGGGAGGATTTTGTCATGAAGGGAAGGCATCGCTGGCTTGTGGCTGCGGCCTGGGTGGCGCTGGTGGCCGCCGGTTTTGGCTACATGCTGGTCTATGAGGCCACGCCGGGCGCCGAGCACCCCGCGCCGCAGATGTGGCCTGCGCCAACTGCGGTGAAGCTCTCGGCCAAGCAACCCACCTTGCTTATGTTCATCCATCCCAAGTGCCCCTGCTCGCGGGCCAGCATCGATGAGCTGGCCAAACTGATGACGCGCGGCCAGGGCCTGGTGGAGGCCCATGTGCTCTTTACCCGCCCCAAGGGAGAGAGCGACGACTGGGTGAAAAGCGATCTCTGGCGCTCGGCGGCGGCCATTCCCGGCGTCTCGGTGCAGGTCGATGAAGGCGGCCGCATCGCGCAGCAATTTGGGGCGAACACCTCGGGCCGGGTGGTCCTGTACGATCCCAAGGGGCAGCTCGCTTTCAGCGGAGGCATTACTGAGAGCCGCGGGCACGCGGGGGACAATGAAGGTCTCGATGCCGTGATCGCCCTGCTCCACCACAAGGCTCCGCTCGTGGTGACCACGCCGACGTATGGCTGCGCATTGACTAGCGCCCTCTGCCTGACTAACTCCACCGTGTCGATATCAAGACCGTGACCCGAGATCGCGCCGCAGAAATCTTTGCTTCGGAAGAGCAGCTCAATCATCGGAATACCGACCGCATGTTTGCCTGGCTGCTGGGCCTCGAGTGGGTGGCCGGGATCGTGGCTGCCCTTTGGATCTCGCCCCGCACGTGGTACGGCGAAGAGAGCGTGATCCACCTCAATGTCTGGGCTTCGATTTTCCTGGGCGCGCTCATTACCGGTTTTCCCATGCTGCTGGCCGTGCTGCGGCCCGGCGAGGCGCTGACCCGGCACGTCGTGGCCATCGGGCAGATCCTGACCTCGGCGTTGTTGATCCACCTCACCGGGGGGCGCATCGAGACCCACTTTCACGTTTTCGGCTCCCTCGCGTTTCTCGCCTTCTATCGCGATTGGCGCGTGCTGCTCACGGCCACGATCGTGGTGGCCCTGGACCACGCCCTGCGCGGCATCTTCTGGCCCCAGTCGGTCTTTGGGGTGCTGGCCGCGAGCAACTGGCGCTGGATGGAGCATGCGGCGTGGGTGCTGTTTGAGGATACGTTTCTCTGGATCGCGATCTGGCGGAGCGTGCAGACCATGCGCGGACTGGCCGAGCGCCAGGCACGGCTGGAAGCGGTCAATGTCGAGATCGAGCAGCGGGTGACTGAGCGCACCGCCGAGTTGCGCCAGGAAAATGCCGAACGCCAGCGGGCGGAAACGGAATTGATCTCCGCGCACAAGAACCTGGTGGCCGCCTCCCGCACGGCGGGCATGGCCGAGATCGCCACCAATGTGATCCACAACGTGGGCAACGTGCTCAACAGCGTGAACGTCTCCGCCGGGTTGGTCGCCGAGACGGTGAAGAAGTCCAAGGCCGCCGGCCTGGTCAAAGCCGCCGCCCTGCTCAAGGAGCATGAGGACGATCTCGGCGCCTTTCTGGCCAGTCCGCAGGGCGGCCAATTCGCGCCCTACCTGGAGCAACTGGCCACCCACCTGATGACGAACCAGGAACTGACCCTGAAGGAACTCGCGGGCTTGCAGGACAAGATCGACCACGTCAAAGAGATCGTGGTGATGCAGCAGAGCTATGCCAGAGTTTCCGGAGTGCGGGAGGTGGTGGAGTTGTCCAGCCTGGCCGAGGATAGCCTGCGGCTGAATACCGGAGCGCTCACCCGGCACCAGATCGATGTGGTGCGGGAGTTCCAGCCCGTGCCGTCCGTGAATATCGACAAACACAAGGTGCTGCAGATTTTGACCAACCTCGTGCGCAATGCCAAGTACGCCTGCGACGACTCCGCCAATCCCGAGAAGAAGCTCATCCTGCGGGTTTACCGGCGCGAGGATTTTGGCTGCATCGAGGTGAAGGATACCGGGATCGGCATTCCAGAGGCCTTTCTGACGCGCATTTTCCAGCACGGTTTCACCACCCGCCCGGGGGGCCACGGCTTCGGCCTGCACAGCAGCGCCCTGGCCGCCAAGGAGCTCGGTGGGAGCATCTCCGTGCACAGCGATGGGCCGGGGCGCGGGGCGACCTTCACTCTCGAAATCCCGCTCAACCTGACGGAGGCCGGCGCATGAGCCCCATGGATCCCCAACCGCGCCGCATTCTCATTGTCGATGACAACGAGTCGATTCATGAGGATTTCCAAAAGATCCTCGTGGCGGGAGGCGAGGCGGAAGAGCCCTTGCTCGAGGCCGAGGCGGCCCTTTTTGGCGAAGTGGAAAACACGCAGCCCCTCCGGCCGGCCTTTGCCGTGGATTCGGCTTACCAGGGCAAGGAGGGCCTCGAAAAGATTCGCAGTGCCGTCGCAGACGGCCGGCCCTACGCGGTGGCCTTTGTCGATGTGCGCATGCCGCCCGGCTGGGATGGCGTGGAAACCACCCAACGCATCTGGGAAGTGGATCCCGAGGTGCAGATCGTGATCTGCACGGCGTACTCCGATTACTCCTGGGACGACATGCTCGAGAAGCTGGGCCGCTCCGACCGGCTCGTCATCCTTAAGAAACCCTTCGATAACATCGAGGTGCTCCAACTGGCCAATGCCCTGACGGAAAAGTGGCGTCTCGCGGACCAGGCGCGCCGGCAGGTGGAACTCCTCGAGCAGGCGGTGAGCGAGCGCACGCGGGAGCTCCGTGAGAGCAATACCCAGCTCGCCGAGGCCATGGAAAAGACGAAGGAAATGGCGGCGAAGGTGCTGGCCGTGAGCCAGGCCAAGAGCGAGTTCCTGGCCAACATGAGCCACGAAATCCGCACGCCGATGAATGGCATCATCGGCATGGCCGGCCTGCTGCTCGAGACCTCCATGGACCGCGAGCAGCGTGAGTTTGCCGAGACCATCCGCCAAAGCGGCGACCTGCTGCTCACCATCGTCAACGACATCCTCGACTTCTCCAAGATCGAGGCGGGCAAGCTGGTCTTTGAGACCCTGGATTTCGATCTGCGCGAGGTGGTGGAAGACACCATGGATCTGCTGGCCGAGCAGGCCCAGGCCAAGGAGCTGGAGTTTCTCGGCATGGTGATGCCCGGCGTGCCCACCTGTGTGCGGGGCGACCCGGGACGCCTGCGGCAGATCCTGGTCAACCTCCTGAGCAACGCGTTGAAATTCACCCGCGAGGGTGAGGTGGTCATTTTCGTGACCTGCGAGCGGGAGACCGAGCAGGAAATCAGCGTGCGCTTTGAGGTGCGCGATACCGGCATCGGGATCAGCCCGGAGCAACAGGCCAACCTGTTTGAGGCTTTCAGCCAGGCCGACAGCTCCACCACGCGCCGCTACGGCGGCACGGGCCTCGGCCTCGCCATTGCCCGGCAGCTCGTTGTGCTGATGCAAGGTGAGATCGGCCTGGAGAGCACGCTCGGTGAGGGGTCCACCTTCTGGTTTACGGCCACCTTTGCCAAGGGCGCGCCCCGTGGGCAGGAACTCGATTTCTCCGCGCTGGCCGGCACTCGGGTGCTGGTGGTGGACGACAACGCGACCAACCGCAACATTCTCCGGCTCCAGCTCGAGGACCTTGGCATGCAGGTGCAACTGGCTTCCCGGGGTGCCGAGGCCTTGGGTCTTCTGCGCCGGGTCGCCGGGCCGCAGTCTTTTCAGATCGCCGTGCTCGATATGCAGATGCCCGGCATGGACGGCCTGATGCTGGCCCGCGAGATCAAGGCCGATCCGGCGCTCGCGTCCACCCGCCTCGTCATGCTCAGTTCGCTGGGCCGGCAAATGACCCGCGAGGAATACCAAAAAGCCGGCATCGAGGAATATCTCGTGAAGCCCGCCAAGCAATCGCGGCTCGGTGAGTGCCTGGCCGCCGTGTTGAATTCTTCTCCGGATCGAGTGCTGGAACCCGTGACCCCGGTCGAGCCCTTGCCCGTGGCCTCCCCGCGCAACGCCCGCATCCTTCTCGTGGAGGATGTGCCCATCAACCAAAAGGTGGCTCTTCTCCAATTGGCCAAGCTGGGATACACCGCCGAGGCCGTCTCCAACGGTCTCGAGGCCATCGAGGCCCTGCAGCGCATTCCGTACGACATCGTCTTCATGGACATCCACCTGCCGGAACTCGATGGCTACGGCACCACGCGCCGCATTCGTCAGGAGATTTCCCATCCCACCTACATCATCGCGATGACGGCCAACGCCATGCAGGGCGACCGCGAAAAGTGCCTCGAAGCCGGCATGGACGACTACGTCGCCAAACCCGTCCGCCAGCCCGAACTCCGCGCCGCCCTCGACCGCTGGGAATCCGCCGCCCGCGCCACGTCCTGAGATTGGCCCCAAGCGATAGTCGCCCAGCCGGGCCTTGCTTTGCCAACCTGTTGCATGAGTTCCGCCGCCCAATTTCGTGCAATATCGTGATCAACTGGTCGCTTAATGCGAACGTCTTACGCCTAATTTAAGGGGTATCCCGTGCTTTCGCGACATTGGGTATTGTGTCGGTTTGTTGCATAAGCCTATAAGCGACCGTTTGCCCGGCGCTTATGACCATACGCTCCCTTTTTTTAGGCCTTCTCCTGCTGGCGGTGCCCGCCTTCGGCCAGTCCTATACCTGGACGGGGACGACTGGGGTTTGGTCCTCGGGGACAAACTGGGTGGGTGGCACCATCCCGATCTCTTCCGCCTCCACCAACCTGACCTTTCAGGGGAGCACGGCCTTCAGCTCCACGAACAACATCGCCGACCCGTTCTTCCTGCATTCGATCACCTTTAACTCCAATCCATCCTTGATGGAGCTCTACGGCGGCGCGCTTAATTTCGGCGTCAGCGGCACCATTGCGGTGAATACCGGATGGGGAATCAATATTCACAATGATGTCGTAGCCACCGGCCTCACCCTCACCGGTACAGGAAGCGCCGGGCTTGGTTTTTGGAACTTCTCCTCCAACGGTCTCATCGGCAATCTCACCAACACGAGTTTCCAGGGCACCAGTTCTTTTCAGGGAACCTCGGACTTCTCGACCGCTTCCTTAAACATCATGGGGCCGAGCACGAACTTCGGGCTCATGCGGATCAACAGCGGCACGCTGTTCCTCGCGCCCGCGGGTGGCACTTCGACGCTTACGCTGGCGTCAAACTCCTCTCTCATTCTCAACGGCGGCGGGATGCGCATGGTTAGCGCGGAACTCCACCTGCAGGACAACTCCAGTTTTACCTCCACCGGTTCCTCAGGGGTCAGCATTTTCAACAGTCTGCTCGCCGTGGACGGAAATGCGACCTTCCGCGCCAACCTTACGCTCAACAGCGGCACGCTCGGTGGCCTCGCTTCGAGTATCACCTACAGCGGCTCCAACTTCTCCTGGCAGGGTGGGGCGATTGCCGGCAGCGCAGGCAGTTCTCTCCTGATTCAACCGGCTGTCTCCATCTCCGGCACCGACGCCAAGACGATCGACACCCGCAACGTCACCCTCTCCGGCACGTGGAGCGGTGGCGACCTCACCCTGCTTAATGGCGCGAACCTCAGCATCGGCACCTTCGAGGCCACGTCCGACAACGTCCTCTCCGGCACGGCCAGCCGAGTGAATGTCAGTACCTCGCTCTTCAAGAGTTCCGGCACCGGCACCACCACCATCGCCGCGCAACTCAACCTGCTGCAAAGTAACGCCACGCTCGCCGCGAATAGTGGCCGCATCCTCCTCACCGGCGGCGGCACTTCGGTTGGCGTGATCACAGCCAACTCCGGCGCCACGGTGGAATTCGGCGGCGGCACTTATGATTTGAATAACTCCTTTGGCAACATCCTTGGCAGCTTCACCGGCACTGCTTTGGGTGGAAATATCCGCATCAGCGGTGGCCGGGTGAACGTCAACTCCTCCGGCACGATCGGCCAAAACGCGACCATCACGCTGGCCTCGGGCGGCACGCTGGGCGGCAGCGGCTCGAGTTACGTCATCTCCGGCAGCAGCTTCCAGTGGACCGGCGGCGTCATCACCGGCGGCAGCAACTCCAGTGTTACCATCACTACTCCCACGCTGATCTCCGGCACCGCGGCCAAGACCATCGACACCCGCAATGTCTCGCTCTCCGGCACATGGTCGGGCGGTGACATCGCGCTGGCCAACGGCGCCGCGCTCAACGCGGGCAACCTCACCGCGACCACCGACAACGCCATCACTGGCCCGGGCACCCTCGCGATCTCCGGCACCTTCCTGAAAAATACCGGCACCGGCACCACCACCATCGCCAGCGCACTGCGGCTTTTTCTGAGCAATTCCGCGCTGACCGCGGCCACCGGCCGGATCCTCCTCACCGGTGGCGGCACCTCGGTTGGCGTGATCACGGCCAACTCCGGCGCCACGGTGGAATTCGGCGGCGGCACCTACGAGCTTGGCAGCGGTTTCAACAATTCCCTGGGGTATTTCGGAGGCACCACGGGCGGCAGTTTCCTCATCTCCGGCGGCCGGGTGAATATCAACTCCACCGGCACCATCAACCAGGGCAGCTCTCTCACCCTGGTCAGCGGCGGCACGCTGGGCGGCAGTGGCTCAAGCTACTTTGTCTCCGGCAGCAGCTTCCAATGGAGCGGCGGTGTCATCACCGGGGGCAGCAACTCCAGTGTTACCATCACTGCCCCCACGCTGATCTCCGGCACCGCGACCAAGACCATCGACACGCGCAGTGTCTCCCTCTCCGGCACATGGTCGGGCGGCGACATCGCGCTGGCCAATGGCGGTGCGCTCAGCGCGGGCAATCTCACCGCGACCACCGATAATGCCATCACTGGCCCGGGCACCCTCGCGATCACTGGCACCTTCCTGAAAAATACCGGCACCGGCACCACCACCATCGCGAGCAGCCTGCGGCTTTTGCAGAGCAATTTCCTGCTGACCGCAGCCACCGGTCGGATCCTCCTCACCGGCGGCGGCACTTCGGTTGGCGTGATCACGGCCAACTCCGGCGCCACAGTGGAATTCGGCGGCGGCACCTACGAACTTGGCAATAATTCCAGCAATGCCCTGGGGTATTTCGGAGGCACCACGGGCGGCAGTTTCCTTATCTCCGGCGGCCGGGTGAATATCAACACCACCGGCACCATCAACCAGGGCAGCGCGCTCTCCCTGGCCAGCGGCACGCTCGGCGGCGGTTCTCTGTCTTACACCGTCTCCGGCACCAGCTTCCAGTGGACCGGTGGCGTCATCACCGGGGGCAGCAATTCCAGCGTCAACATCATTGCCCCCGCTGTGCTCTCCGGCACCGCGACCAAGACCATCGATACGCGCAATGTCTCCCTGAGCGGCACCTGGAGCGGCGGCGACATCGTGCTGGCCAACGGCGGCGGGCTCAGCGTCAACAACCTCACCGCCACCTCCAACAACTCCCTCACCGGCTCCGGCACCCTCTCGATTTCAAACTCGTTCATCAAAACCTCCTCCGGCACCACCACCCTGGCCAGCAGCTTCAGTCTCCTCGTCACGGGCGGCACCCTCGCCGCGAATGCCGGGAAAATACTCTTCGCCGGCGGCGGCACCTCCGCCGGCACGCTCCAGGTCAACAATGGCAGCACCATGGAATTTGCCGGCGGCACCTACGACCTCGGAAGCAACCTCAGCAACCCCATCGAGAGCCGGAACAGCGGCACCCTGCTTTTCACCGGCGGCCTTGTTAATCTCAACGGCAGCGGCACCACCGGGGCCAACACCAGCATCCGCCTCGTGGAGGGCGGCACCATCGGCAGCAGATCGCTCTCCAACACCATCTCCGGTACGAGCTTCCAGTGGACCGGTGGCGTGATCACCGGCACCGCCGGCACCACCAGCATCAATGTGGCCTCCGTCATTTCCGGCACCGCCCTCAAGACCATCGACACCCGCACCGTGAGTTTCAATAGCGGCACCTGGACTGGCGGCGACATCGGCCTCCTCAATGGCGGCGGCCTCAGCGTGGGTAGTTTATCCATTCAGACCGATGCCACGATCTGGGGCGACGACGGCCTGTTGACCGTCAATAACAATCTCCAGCGCACCACCACCGGCACCAATGTCTTTGGGACCGCCGTTAATCTGCAATTCACCGGCTCCATGGTGGCCGTGGCCAGCCGCTTTATTCTCTACGGTGGCGGCACGGCGGCGGGCGTCTTCGCCACCGGCACCACCGGCCTCATCGAGTTCGCCGGCGGTACCTTTCACATTACCGGCACCACCGGCCTGGCCAGTTTGAATGTGTTCAACCCCTTTGAGGCCGGCCACTTCCTTGTCTCCGGCGGCAACCTCGCGGTCGATGCCAACGGCGCCAACCTCAATCGCGGCTCCATCCTCACCATCACCAGTGGCGGGCTCAGCGGCACGGCGGCCAGCTACACCGTCTCCGGCACCACGCTCTGGCAGGCTGGGGGAGTCTCCGGCGGCCCTGGCACCACCATCCTCTCCAGCGCGCTTATCACCGGCACCGCGACCAAGACCATCGACACCCGCACCGTGAAGGTCACCGGCACCTGGACCGGCGGCGACATCGACGTGAGCAACGGCGGCGCGCTCGACGCGGTGAATCTCATCGATCCCGTCGGCCTCAACGTGACCGGCTCCACCGGCACCTTCAATATCTCGGGCACCTTTACAAAGAACACCACCAGCGGCACCACCACCATCGCCGCGCCCATCAATATCGCGGGCCTCCTCAATGTCGACCAGGGCAAGATCCTCTTCACCGGCGGCGGCGTTTCCTCCGGCACGCTCCAGACCCGCGCCGGCACGTCGATGGAATTTGCGGCCGGCACCTACGACTTCAATAGTGGCGCCGCCTTCGGCAGTTTCAGCGGCTCTCTCGGCGGCAATTTCCTCGTCTCCGGCGGCCAGCTCAATCTCAGCTCCGGCGGCGTCTTCAATCAGAATACCACCCTCACGCTGGTCACCGGCGGCACCCTCGGTGGCTCGTCTGGCAATGTCTCCGGCACCTTCCTGTGGCAGGGCGGGGTGATGTCTCCCACGGGCAACCTCTTCTTTAGCGGCACCTCCCTCCTCTCCGGCCCCGACCAGAAGGTCGTCTCCTCCGGATTCGTTTCCTTCGGCACTTCCGCCTGGACCGGCGGCGACATTGTCCTCGGAGATGGCAATCTCATCGCCAGCAACCTCGCCATTCAATCCGACCGCAGCGTGCTTTCCAGCGGCACCGGCACGTTTACCACCGCGGGTAGTGTTGTGAAAAACACCACCACCGGCACCACCACCATCGCCGCGCCCCTCTCGATTTTCAACAGCGGCACGCTCACCGCGGACACCGGCACCATCCTCCTCACCGGCGGCGGCACGGTGCAGTTTGGTGGGGGCGTCCAGACCCATGCGGGCGGGACCATCGAGTTCGGCGGCGGCGCCTACCTTCTTCAGCAAAACGCCAGCCTGGGCAGCTTCAGCGGTTCGCTGGGCGGCGATTTCCGTATTTCCAGCGGTCTCGTCCGCCTGGCCGGCTCGGGCACGATCAACCAAAACACCACCCTCACGCTCGTCTCCGGCGGCACGCTCACCGGCGACTCTTCCTTTATCATCGCCGGCCAGAGCTTCCAATGGCAGGGCGGGGTGCTGGGCGGCACGTCTCCTTTCAGCAGCGTCAACATCTCGGCCCCGGCGGTCCTCTCCGGGACCGGTGCCAAGACCCTCGACTCCATCACGGCCAGCTTTACCAGCGGCACCTGGACGGGTGGCGACATCGCGCTGAACAATGCCACCCTGGCGCCCGCCAGCCTCATCATTCAATCCGACAATACGATGACGGCCACCGGCACGGGCTCGCTTAATATCGGCAGCTTTAACAATGTCTTCAAAAACACCACCACCGGCACCACCACCATCGCCGCGCCGCTCGTGCTCAGTGGCACGCTCACGGGAAATTCCGGCCGCATTCTGCTCACCGGCGGCGGCACCGCGTCCGGGCTCGTTCAGACTCATGCGGGCGGATCGGTTGAGTTTGGCGGCGGCATCTACAACTTCTCCAGCGGGCAGGCCTTTGGCAGCTTCGGCGGCAGCACCGGCGGCGCCTTCCTCATCACCGGCGGCCAGGTTAACGTCAATACGAACAGCGCGGTGGTGAATCAAGGCTCCACCCTCACTCTCGCTACCGGCGGCACCCTCGGCGGCAGCGCCTCAAACTTCACCATCTCCGGCAGCAGCTTCCAATGGACCGGCGGCGTGATCACCGGGTCGGCGGGCAGCTCCGTTTCGGTCAGTACTCCGGCCCTGCTCTCCGGCACCGGCACCAAAATCGCCGACACCCGCTCGGTCTTTCTCAATAGCGGCACCTGGATCGGTGGGGATATTGCGGTGAACAATGCCACGCTCAGCCTCGGCAATTTCACCATCCAGTCGGACAACGCGATTGCGGCCACCGGCACGAGCTCGCTCAATATCGGCAGCTTTGGCAACCTCCTCAAAAACACCACGACTGGCACCACCACGATCTACGCGCCGCTCGTGCTCAGTGGCACGCTCACGGCGGATTCCGGGCGCATCCTGCTCACCGGCGGCGGCACCTCGTCGGGGCTCTTCCAGACCCACGCCGGCGGAGCCATTGAATTTGGTGGCGGCATTTATGACATTTCCAGCGGCACCGCCTTTGGCAGCTTTGGCGGGAGCATGGGCGGCGACATCCTCATCAGCGGCGGCCGGGTTAATATTAACGCCAGCAACCCGCTCGTGAACCAGGGCTCCACCCTCACCCTCGCCAGCGGCGGCACGCTGGGCGGCAGCGTATCAAGCTACACCATCTCCGGTAGCAGCTTCCAATGGACCGGCGGTGTCATCACGGGCGCGGCGGGCAGTAACCTTGTGATCTTTACTCCCACCGTGCTCTCCGGCACTGCCACCAAAACGCTTGATACCCGCAACGTCACCATCAATAGCGGCACCTGGATCGGGGGAGACATCGCGGTGAACAATGCCGCACTCGGGCTCAACAATTTCCTCATCCAGTCCGACAACGCGATCTCCACCACCGGCACGGCCACCGTGAGCATCCTCGGCGCCACGAAGAACACCGCCACCGGCACCACGACAATCGCCGCGCCGCTCGTGCTCACGGGCACGCTCACGGCGGACTCCGGGCGCATCCTGCTCACCGGGGGCGGCACCGCATCGGGGCTCTTCCAGACCCACTCCGGTGGGGCCGTCGAATTTGGCGGAGGAACTTACAATCTCTCCAACTCAGCCGCCTTTGGCAGCTTCAGTGGCAGCACGGGCGGCGACATCCTCATCACCGGCGGTCGCGTCAACGTTAATAGCAACAACGCGACGGTGAACCAGGGCTCCACTCTCACTCTCGCCAGCGGCGGCACACTGGCTGGCGGCGCATCAAACTACGTCATCTCCGGCAGCAGCTTCCAATGGACCGGCGGTGCCATCACGGGCGCGGCGGGCAGTAACCTTGTGATCTTTACTCCCACGGTGCTCTCCGGCACCGCCACCAAAACGATCGACACCCGCAACGTCACCATCAATGGCGGCACCTGGACCGGGGGAGACATCGCCGTGAACAATGCCACGCTCGGGCTCAACAATTTCCTCATTCAGTCCGACAACGCGATCTCCACCACCGGCACGGCCACCGTGAGCATCCTCGGCGCCACGAAGAATACCGCCACCGGCACCACGACGATCGCCGCGCCGCTCGTGCTCACGGGCACGCTCACGGCGGACTCCGGTCGCATCCTGCTCACCGGCGGCGGCACCTCGTCGGGGCTCTTCCAGACCCACTCCGGTGGGGCCGTCGAATTCGGCGGAGGCACTTACAATCTCTCCAACTCAGCCGCCTTTGGCAGTTTTGGTGGTGGCACGGGAGGCGACATCCTCATCACCGGCGGTCGCGTCAACGTTAATAGCAATAGCGCGACGGTGAACCAGGGCTCCACACTCACCCTGGCCACCGGCGGCACGCTGGCCGGTACCACCGGCAACTACGTCATCTCCGGCAGCAGCTTCCAATGGACCGGCGGCGTCCTCACCGGCACGGCGGGCAGCAACGTGTCGATCTCTACCCGTACGGTACTCTCCGGCACCGACACAAAGACCCTCGATACGCGCGGGGCTTTCCTCAATGGCGGCGGTAGCTGGACCGGCGGCGACCTCGTGCTGAACAGCGCCAATCTTTCCCTGGGCGCCTACGCCATCCAGTCCGACAACTCCCTCCTTGCCACCGGCACGGGCAGCCGCCTCACCATCAGCGGCACCGTGACCAAGGACACCGCCACCGGCATCACCACCATTGCCGTGCCGCTTTCGCTCAACGGCGGCAGCCTCACTGCGGCCAGCGGCGAGATCCTCCTCACCGGCGGCGGCACCTCGAGCACGCTCTTCCAAGCCACCGCCACCGGCACGCTGGCCTTTGGCGGCGGCACCTTCGAGCTGCTCAATGGCTCGCAATATTTCAACAACTTCACCGGCACCTCCGGCGGCACTTTCCTCATCTCCGGCGGGCGGGTAAACCTCAACGGCTCCAGCGCCACCGTGAACCAAAATGCCACCCTCATCCTCGCCGCGGGCGGCACGCTCGGTGGCACGATGAGCAACTTCCTCATCTCCGGTGACGCCTTCCAATGGACCGGCGGTGTCATCACCGGGGCCAGCTTCAGTTCCGCCGGCGTCAATACGGTGGCCACGCTCTCCGGCACCGACACCAAGACGCTCGACACTCGCAACCTCAATCTGGGCGGCCCCTCCACCTGGACCGATGGGGACATCTCGCTCATCGGTGGCAGCACTTTCAGCGTCGGCAACTTCACCGCTCAGTCCGACCGATCGATCAGTGGTCCCACCGGCCGGCTAGTCGTGAGCAGTACATTTGCGAAGTCCGCCTCCACCGGCACCACCACCATCGCCACGCCGATCGTTCTTGCCTCCTCCATCTCCCACCTCAATGGCGACTCCGGCACCATCCTGCTCACCGGCGGCGGCACCTCCGCCGGTACCTTCGAGACCCACGCGGGTGGCGCCATCGAGTTCGGCGGCGGCACCTACGAGCTCACCTCCATTACCAACCAGATTTTCGGCAGCTACAGCGGCTCCCTCGGCGGCTCCTTCCTCATCTCCGGTGGGCGGGTCAATGTTAATTCCACGGGCCAAACGGTGAACAATAATACCGGGCTCACCCTGGCGGCGGGCGGCACGCTCGGCGGCAGCGCCTCATTCTATAACATCTCCGGCACCAGCTTTGAATGGACCGGCGGCGTCGTCACCGGCAGCGCGGGCAGTTCCGTCACGGTTTTCCCGACCGCCGTGCTCTCTGGCCCCGCCACCAAGACGCTCGACCAGCGCTCGATGTCCTTCGCCAGCGGCGCGTGGATCGGTGGCGACCTCGCGCTGAACAACGCCCGGCTCACCGCCAACAACTTCACCATCCAATCCGACGCCACCATCTCCGGTTCAGGCTCCAGCGCGTTCATCACCACCGGAACCCTGCTCAAGAACACCACCTCCGGCACCACCACCATCGCCGTCGCCTACACCAATAACGGCGCCGTGGCCGTCGACTCCGGCGTGCTCCTCTTCGCGGCCACCGCCACGAATAACGGCGCCATCGCCGTGCATGGCGGCGGCACGCTCAAGGTCGCCTCCTATCTCGAGGGCAATGGCCAGCTCAATGTCGATGCCGGTGGCACCCTCATGGGCAGCGGCACCATCCATGGCGCCACCACCATCTCCGGCAACCTCGCGCCGGGGAACAGTCCCGGCAACCTGACTTTCGAGAACAACGTCACCGTCGCGGATGGCGGCACGTACTTCATGGAACTCGGCACCCTCACCGACGACACCACCGGCACCGCCGGCGTCGATTGGGATCTGCTCACCCTCACGGGCAATGCCAGCCTCCTCTTCCAATCCGGCTCCCAGCTGACCCTGGTCTTCAACGGCCTCACCACGCCCGACCCCGAGAATCCCTTCTGGCAGGAAGCCCATAGCTGGCTCATCGCCGACCTCGACACCGGCACCCTCGATCTCAGCGGCCTCCACCTCAACGACAACGAAACCGCTGCCGGTTACTTCGGCTACTCCGCCACCGGCAACGACCTCTACCTCAACTTCGCCGTCATCCCCGAGCCGGGGACGGTCGGGCTGGTGGCCTGCGGGCTGACCGCGTTCGCCCTGGCGGCCTATCGCCGCCGGTCGCGTATTTAGCGTGTAACGTTTCTCCCCTTTTCCCTCTGGAAGAGGTAAGGAGAACTGCCGCCCCCATGACGAAAGCCCCGGATATCTTTGCCCCCACACGCTGGACGCTCGTGCTGCACGCCGCGCGGTCGGACACGACCCGCGCGCGGGCCGCGTTGCAGGATCTTTGCCAGGCTTACTGGTATCCGCTCTACGCCTACGTGCGCCGCCGAGGCTATAGCGCGCACGATGCGGAGGATCTCACCCAGGGTTTTTTTGCCCGGCTGCTCAAACTGGAATCTCTCGCGCGGGTCGCGCCTGGAGCGGGGAAGTTCCGCGCCTTTCTCCTCGCCTCGATGAACCACTTTCTCTCCGACGAGCGCGACCATGCCAACGCCGCGAAGCGCTCCGCCCAGCACACCATCTCGCTCGACGCCGCCCTGGCCGAAAATCTCTACGCCAATGAACCCGCCGACCACGCCACCCCGGAGCGCATCTTCGAGCGCCGCTGGGCTCTCACCCTATTGGAAAATGTGGTGCAACGGCTCCACTCCGAGTACGAGGCGCTGGGGCAGGGGGCCTTGTTTGCGGAACTGCGCTTTGCCATCACCGGCGACAAAAATACCGTGCCCTATGCGGAGCTCGCGCCGCGCCTCAACCTCACCGAGGAGGCCCTCCGCGTGGCCGTCCATCGCATTCGCCAGCGCTACCGCCGCGTGCTGCGCGACGAGATCGGCCAGACTGTGCCCGACGCGGCCGCCATCGAGGATGAGCTTACCTGCCTGAAGCGCATCCTTTCTTCTTAAATTTTCCGGCCCGCTGTAACATTCTTCGTTCCGTTCCTCTGATCTTAGGTGGAGACCAACATGCCCGACAAACCCTGCCCCACCTGCGGAAAGCCCATCACGGAACAAGCCCTCATGGGCCTTTGCCCCGCCTGCCTCGTGCACGCGGGCTTTGGCACTCTTGAGTCTGGAGCGCCCGCCGCGCCCTTTGATCCGCCCGCCATCGAGGAACTTGCGCCTTTCTTTCCCGAACTCGAGATCATCCGCCTGGTCGGCCGTGGAGGCATGGGCGCGGTCTACGAGGCGCGGCAAAAGCGGCTCGACCGCACCGTCGCGCTGAAGATCCTCCCGCCCTCTGTCGGGCAGGATCCCACCTTTGCCGCCCGCTTTGGGCGCGAGGCCCGCGCCCTGGCCCAGCTCCATCATCCGAATATCGTCACGCTGTATGAATCCGGCGAAGCTGGCGAATCCGGCGAAGCTGGCGAATCCGGCGAGGCCGAGGGCGGGCTCTTCTACTTCCTCATGGAGTATGTCGATGGGATGAACCTTGGGCAGTTGCTCGCGAGCGGCCATGTGTCGCCCCGCGAGGCGCTCGCCATCGTGCCGCAGATCTGCGACGCGTTGCAGTTTGCGCACGATCGCGGCATCGTCCATCGCGACATCAAGCCGGAGAATATCCTGTTGAGTAAAGCGGGTCAGGTGAAGATTGCCGACTTTGGCGTGGCGCGGATCGTGGCCGGCGAGCCGGGGGAAACGGCCGGGCCACCCGCCGCCACGCCAGACCCTTCCCATACCGAGGCCGGCAAGGTGGTGGGCACGCCAAACTACATGGCCCCCGAGCAGGTCTCGCATCCGCGCGACGTGGACCACCGCGCCGACATCTACGCGCTCGGCGTGGTCTTTTACCAGATGCTCACCGGTGAGCTGCCCGGCGGCGAGATCGTCCCGCCCTCCGGCAAGGTGCGAATCGACGTGCGCCTCGACGAGGTCGTGCTCCGCGCGCTGGAAAAGAATCCCGAACTGCGCTACCCGCAAGCCACCGCGATGAAGACGCATCTCGCGACCATCACCGGCACGCCACCGGCGGCACCCTCCGTCGTTTCTGCGACGTATTCCGATCCTGCCTTCAGCTGGACCGCTCTCACCCTGCTGCTGCTTGCATTGCTCGGCACGCCGCTGCTCATGGCTCTGAGCCCGCGCTCCGAGTACGTGCTCGGCTTTGGCCTGCTCGCCTTGTTGCTCGCGCTGGTCTTTGGCCTCATCGGGCGAGCCGCCCCCTTGGCGCGTGGCGTGGCCATTGCGAGTGCTGCCATCTTCGCTCTTTTTGGGGCAACGTTGCCGATCCGTTATGCAATGGTGAAGGCGGAGGTAGCCAAAGCGGCAGTTCACAACGTCAAAACTCCTGCGCCGGCCCAGCCCGAACTCAAGATCGAGAGCGGGAAAACCAGGGACGCGAAGAACGGCGGCCAGACCGTCACCCTAAAGATCGGCCGTTTGACCGAAAAGCCGGTGGCAGCTCCCGAGGTCAAAATCGCCTATTATTTTTATGAGAAGGGGGAAGACGGAAGTCTTGTGCCGACCACTCAGCGCACCACTTCCCAATGGGTGACTCCGCCGGTTGATTGGCGCGACGCGGACTCCGAGGCGGTGGAGATGCACTGTCCGGCTACGGACACAGATACGAAACGGAAATATGCCGGGTGCGTCGCGGGGTTATATTATCAAGGTCAATTGCAGGATACCTGGAGCGATTCAGCGGAATTGCTGAAGAAATTCCCACCTCTGCATGAATTCGCTCTGATCGAGCCATCGTCCGGAACCGAGGCTTCGCTCACCCTCCGCTACCTCGCCTGGCAGGATGAAAATACCGATCCGCTGCACCCGCGGGCCTGGAAGCCTGACGGGCAACCGGTCACTAGCTCGGATGAGCTGCTCTGGATCGCCTCCAATCCTTGTGAGCCTATCAAATCCGCGCCGACCAGCGCAGAGCGCCTCCGTTATCTCTATCTCTGGTTCACCTGCCCCGGCTCGACCGGTGCCAACTACAGCCGGGTCAGCCTGCTCGATTCCGAGGGCAGAACACTTCCGTTGGGAAAACCGGGCGATACCTATTCGTCCAACTTCTTGCCCACGCCCTTCAATGGCCGGCTCGGTGGTTATAAATTCACCCTTTCGCCCGGCCACTTTGGCGCCCTTCCAGACCGTGTGACGGTCAGCCTTCTCAATACCGGCGGACCCTGGAAAACGGTCTGCGATATCCCGGCGGACTTTCACGACGTCCAAACCGTCGCCGAGAAAATAATTCTGCGTCCCGCCATTCAAAACGACAAGGGCAGGACCGTCATTCCCCTCGGCATCATCCCGTCGGATACCGTCACGAAGGAATACCAATGTGTGGCTCTCGACGCCGATGGACACGCCCTGCAAGGCAACAACACCTTTGTCTGCGATCGCACCAACGCCTTAACGGCGACCAACGGCCTCCAATTCGCCGATCCCCTGGCCAAGATCAAAACCTTTCGCATCCAGGAAAGGCCCATTCGCCGGGATGTCTTTAAGGAGGTGGTTTTGCTGAAAGACTCTGCGGCTTCCCAAGCCACGATTTCAACCACAAGTTCGACGATTGCTTCGTCGAGCCCGGCTCCTGCGGGTCGCTCATCCTCCACCCCCGGCCAGGATGCCCCAATTTTTGACCCCGGCAGCACCCTCGCCACTTGGGATGGCCAAAGCTGGAACATCGCCAGCAACCGCCTCTTTCAGGCCCGCTTTGAAAAGTACTTGAACGCCTACCCGACCGAGGTGGATCGGGAATACCTGAAAATTCTCCAGCAGATCACGGATCAACTGGCCCCGGACTGCGTCTCTCCGCAGTCGTTGGATCTCGCCTTCCAACTTCTGCTCAAGGCCTCCTGGTTTCCCGAAGATGCCCATCGCTGCGATTCACTCGCCAATCAGATCTATTCAGCCTGGATGGCTCGAAAGAACATCGATCGCCTCAACAACGCCACTAAGAGCCTTGAAGACGAGCGTCGACGCCTTGATTGGAAAGCAAAGAGGACCGTTCAATCCAATCTTCCCGAAGGTGGAGGTGACGCCAAGGACGGTGGTGCCGATCAGGAAGCAGCCAAGATCGACCAGATCGAGCGAGACATAGCTTTGCAGCCCATCCTCACCCGCAAAGCGGAGATCACCGCCCTGCTTATGACCAACCAGCTCAAGAGGGAAGTGGCCGAGCTCCAGGTGAAGATCGACTTCCAGGCCCTCATTGTTCAACTCTTCCTCCAGCGCCGCTTTCAGCACGTCGTGATCGGCACCCGCTTCTATCGCAGTATCTTTGCCGATGGCGACAGCCAGTTGCACGTGGGTCAGGCCGCCAAAGATCTTTTTTCCAAGACCGGCGGCCTCCCGCCCACCGTGGGCACGGTTGATTCCATGGCCAACGGGATCATTCGTGATGTGCGCGAGAGTATCGCCACCTTCCCGGTCCTGCTGGAAAAAGGCGAAATGGAAAGCGCCACCAAGCGCCTCGGCGAAACCTTTATCGTCGGCGAATACCTGCCCGAGATTCGCAACCTGCCTTATGATGAAAAACGCCAGGCCCTGGCATTTCTTCAGAAATCCCGGCAGCTCTTGAGCGCCCTCGACGTCAAGGACTACACGCTCGCCGAGGCAATCCTGAAAGATCTCGCCTCCACCGCCAAGGACTTCGACAATTCAAAGCCCACGGCAGCCATCGAGACCGCACGGCAGATGTCCGCCGTGCATATCGCCAAGGCCAAAGACGCCGCGGCCGCCGGTGATAAGGCCACGCTTGAACTGGAACTCCGGGTGGCCGCTACCATTTGGCCTCGCAATCCGCTTCTGGCCGAAGTCTATCCGAAAATCTCCCAACCAGCAGACGCGCCATCTCGCGCGGTGGACTCCAAGGGGGTCGTTTTGCCGGGAAGCTCGCCGGCCGTTTCGGGCCCTACGCCAAACGCCCAGGCGAGTCCGGCTGCCACGGCCCATCCGTGAATCCGTCTGCAAAGACATCTCCCTGCTGCCGAAATAAAGTATGTGAAAAATGACGGTCCTTCGCGGAGGATGAAGGCACTTTCATGAGTGCCTTCCTCTCCGCCCCGGTCCAATCTCTCCTCCAACGCCTGCACGCCGAAGCCCGGGCCGTCGATCCAACCTTCTTCAAATTGATGCAGGACCTGCCTGAGGCGGAGAAGAAGACGATGGACTACAAGCAGCACTACGGCCTCGCCCGCGATTGCTTCCTCCCCGTCGGCGAGGAGCTCGGCCGTCTGCTCTACTCGCTGGTGCGCTCCAGCCGGGCGCGGACCATCGTGGAATTTGGCACGTCCTTTGGCATCTCCACCATCTACCTTGCCGCCGGGCTTCGCGACAACGGTGGCGGGCGGCTAATCACCTGCGAGTTTGAACCAACCAAATCCCAACGGGCGAAAGGCCACCTTGCGGAAGCGGGCCTGGCTGATCTGGTCGACTTCCGCGTCGGCGACGCGCTGGAACTGCTCAACGGCACGCTCGCCGAGCCGGTCGACTTCGTGCTCCTCGACGGGGCAAAGCCGCTCTATCTCCCCGTGCTCCAGCTCATCGAGCCCAGCCTGAAATCGGGCGCGCTCGTCGCCTCCGACAACATCAACGACCGCAGCGACGTGAAGGCCTTTACCGGTTACGTACGCAATCCCGCCAATGGCTACCTCTCCGTGGCCATGCCGCTGGGCGATGGGATCGAATTATCAGTGCGGCTGTAGCGTTGTCGGTGGCGAAGGCCTGTCGCCTTAGGGCAGCAGAGATGAAACCGCCCACGCGATGGGAAATGAGAGGACCAGATAAGCAAAGTAGCCGGAGCGAACCATTACAAGATCGAGTTCCTTCGGCTGGGGATGGCGAAAGATGATGACCGGCGTGATGATCCAATAGGCCACGGCAGGAATCAGCGCGAAGGGGAAAATGTGATAGGTGCAGAGGGCAAGAAACATCAGGAAAGCAACCTGCAGGCAAAGCGAGATGAACAACGCCGAATGATAGGGTGATTTTGACTTCATGCTCATCAGGGGGCGCAGGCCGCTCGGCCTGTCTTAGCGGAGTACCCGAAACTCTCAAAAACAATTGTCGCCTGCGCTGGCTTCGCTAGGCTCCGGAGTGCCCATTTTCCATCGCTGCTCATTGCGTCGGTTTCTGGGCACGATTGCCTTTGTGCTGATCGCTGCTGGATCGGCGCTGGCCGCCGAGGGCGGAGTGGAGAAGGGTTATATTGGCTGTGGTTTGAATCGTCAGAAAGAGGGCGTGTACAAGGTCTTCGATCTGATCAGCCAGGGGCCTGCCGCTATGGCTGGTCTTAAGAAGGACGATTTGGTGACCGCGGTCGATGGCACGCCCGCAGCGAAGATCTCCAGCGGAGCGGTAGCTGATGGCAAAATCGGCAGCGTGGTCAAGATCGCGGTGCAGCGGGGCGATGCGACCGAGGAAATTTCCATCACCCGCGCGCCTTTCCTCGATATCTATTTTGCTCCGGCCATGCAGGGAGACAAGGCGGCACAAACCTGGCTGCATTGGTATCTCTCGGGGGTGGCCAGCCCGGAGAGCTGCGCCAAAGCGCTGGAGCGGCTGCGCTCCCGCGCGGATGAGGGCAACAGCTTTGCACAAAGAGCGCTGGGGATGATGTATGAGCGCGGTCGTGGGGTGCCTAAAGATCACGCGACGGCGGTCGACTGGTATGGGAAGGCCGCCGAAAATGGCGATGCCACCGCGCAGGAAAAGCTCGGGCGTATATATTACTTTGGCGATGGAGTGCGCACGAATGGCGCGACAGCTGCGAAATGGTTTCGTCTCGCGGCAGATCAGGGCGACGCGCGAGCCCAAAATAATCTTGGCTTGCTTTACCGGAAGGGCGAGGGAGTACCCAGAGACTTTCCCATCTCGGCTAAGTGGTTCCGCAAGGCGGCGAATCAGAGATATGCCGATGCGGAAGATTCTCTCGGCCAGATGTACGAGTGGGGCTGGGGAGTACCAAAGAGCATGGAAGCCGCGGCCGGGTGGTATCTCAAGGCGGCGAGGCAAGGGAGTATCTCCGGCGCAGCGCATGTGGGCAATTGTTACCTGGATGGTCTTGGGTTGGTCCAGGACGAGCATGCGGCCTTCGCGTGGTTTTCTTATGCGGCATTACATGGGGATACAGCCTCCGAGGAGATCATCGGATCTCTCTATGAGAACAAGCGCGGTGTGCCCCTCGACTATGTCCAGGCCCGTCGCTGGTATGAGAAGGCCGCCCGCGACGGCTCTCACTTTGCGGAATGGAGCATCGGCAATATGTATTTCTTCGGCACGGGCCAAAAGAGAGACCTCTCTGAGGCCCTAAAGTGGTATCGCATGGCCGCCTTCGGCGACCCCAAAAACGAATCCTATCGCACTTTCATGGCCATGGCGATGTTAGGCTCTTTCCTCGACTCTGATTTTACCTCCAAGCCCGACGTGCCTTTCCTTTTGGAGACTTTTCACACGCCGATCCTCGTGGCGCTGATTGGGACGGTGCTGGCTTTTCTCCTCGGCTGCACGACGTTGCTTTTCTTCACCTTTCGCGCCGGGGAGAAAGCGCCCGGACTCGTCCTCTCTTTTTTCTGGCTGCTCTTTTTCTTCGAGAGCCAGTTGGCGGGCAGCTTGGCTTGCCTCGCGATGGGGATGACAAATATAGGGTTTCTCCTTTGTGTGCCCGCTCTGTTCTGCGCTTTGCCTATCATTGGCGGGACCCTTGGGCCCATGCGGCGACGGCTGTGGGCGCCCTCGCAGGCTACCTGGCCGTGGCTGCTGCTGTACGGATGCGCGGCCTCGCTCGCCATCTTTCTCGTCGAGCGGGGCAATGAAGCACTTTATCTGCGTATCTTTCACGTGCCCATTCCGCCGCAGCCCACGGTGGGGATGATTCAGAATTCGCTGGCATTCTCCGCGCTTTTCACCTGGTTCTGTGCGGGCCTCCTTATGCCCATCGCCGAGGAGATCATCTTCCGCGGTTATCTCTTTGATGCGCTCCGGCGGTATCTCCCGATATCCGTGGTCATTTTCATTACCTCGGCGCTCTTTGCCGCGATCCACTTTCAGTGGCCTTTCCTGATCCCGCTCTTTGGGCTGGGCGTGATCCAGGGCTGGGCGCGCCACCGGACCGGCTCGCTGCGCCTGCCAGCCGCGCTGCATGCGCTGAACAACACCATCGCGGTGGCGTTTGAGCTATGGCTTTCGCGGTAAGCTCCCCAATCGAGAGCCCCTGCGTGAAAGATTCGGCCCTCAGGACGCTTCGGCTTGCTTCACCTCAAAAGACCACGCAGGCGGTGTTGCCGGGCAGGGGAAGACATTGACGACGACGCGCCCGCCGTTGGTCTCGGAAGCGGTGATCTTGGCCTTGCGAGAGAGCCGAAGTAACGTGGCTAGTGATGTTTGGGCGGCGGGGTTGTCTGTGGGACAATGCCGGTCGGCGTATCGATGTGCAGGGTCGGACGAACAGGGCCAAGAAAGGTGGCTCCTTCTCCCATGCCGGCGATGGAGGAGGGAGGCCTGGGCGTCGGCGTAGGCTGGACGTGGGCGTCGATGGGCGGCGGCTGGGCGAGAAACCCATAGTAAATGACCGCGCCTACGATTCCGACGAAAACCAGAAACACCAACAGCGAACGCATGCGATCAAGCTAAGCTGATTCGGCGACTTTTTGCAGGGAAAATATATCCGAAGCCCTCTCTGGCATTCCTGCCTTGGCGTTGGTTCGGCGGTGTCCTTTGAAGGGACGGAAATGGATCGATTCGTGCGATATCCATGCCCGATTTGCCGTCGCCTTTACCCATGGCCTGAGCATTCGCTCTCCATTTTGCTCCCAGTAGCCGACGAGAGAGCCGTGCTGGAGGCCTTTTTGAGCCGTCAGCACCCGAAGGCGTAAATCCATCATTTATAGAGCATTGGGAAATCGTCTACAGTGAATCCCGTGCAACGGGTGGCGTAGTTAGTTGCTCAATTGGAGTGATTTAGCTAGACTGGTGCAACATTTTCGGGCACAAATCGCCTCAGGTTGAATTTAGAAGTTATGGCAAACGGAATCCCCAACGTTACCACTCGAATCGCGGCGGTCGGCGCAGTACTGCTGCTCGCGATGCCTGCGGTAGGTGCCCTCGTGCATCCCTATCACCAAGGCCATTTTGCCGGGCCCCTGCTGCCGGTGCCGGAATCCTTTGGCTGGACGCTCGTAGCGCTCGGGTTCTCCCTCTTCATGCTGCTGCGCGCCCAAGCCATCCAAGCCAATATCCCTCTCGCTCCCGCCCGTTTGGCCCGGTCTTCCCAGTGGCAGCTCCTCGCTTCCAGCCGGCAGATTGCGGAAGGCCGCGATATCACGCGTATTCCCGGGGTGTAGTTGGCTGCGGCTGTTCTGTAACGGACGAGCCTTGTTTTATGGTAGATCTGGCCATGGCGGTCGCGTGGCTTTAGTGCTTGCGCGTGTCCCACGTCCTCATCATTCACGAAGTCGCCGACTACACGGCGTGGAAGAAGGTCTTCGACTCAGCCGCAGGTATTAGGAAGGAAGCAGGGGAACGTACTTACCAAGTGCTTAGATGCAACCGCGATCCTAATAAGATCGTGCACTTTTCCACCTGGACATCGCATGCCGCCGCCCGCTCCTTCTTTGAGTCGCCCTGGCTGGTGAAGATTCGCGAGGAGGCCGGGGTGAGATCGCCTGATTTCCTCTACCTCGATGAAGTCGAGGCAGGGGTGCTATGAATAGAATTCGTGCACAGGAAGTGTCTCGTGGAGGTCAAAAAGGCGGAGTCACTTGCGAATTATCCTATTCTTCGGGAACCAAGCTTTCCGGCAGAGCCAGAAATTCTGTGCCGGTATCGGCCCGCCATTTCACGCGTCCATCCTCAAGCAGCTTTACGATCGTGCCTCGGAGCGTGCCTTTCAGCGAGGTCACGCGATCTCCGGGCTGGAGGGAAGCGGAGCGCGAAAGTGATTCAACCATGGCGGACATCGCCTGTCGATCCAGTACGCCAGCGATATAATGTGCGATGGCCGAGCCAACAGCTCGTCGCCGCGAAACCGGGAGTTCTCCAAAGAGCACGATGGCTAGTTCCCGACCGATCGAGGAAAACGTGTTGCCGTTGAAAAACAAAAAAGGCGCACCTCGATGGCACGCCCGGAGAAAGTCGAACGTCTCGCCGAGACTCAGTTCCCGCTGGCGGATTTGTTCCCACTCCGTCGCGCGCGCTGCTCCAGTTTCCGAATTAATTCCGTGCTGTGCTCCGCCTCTTGCGCACGCTCGCTGATTGATGCTGATGATAGACTGCCAGTCCCAGTTTGCGAGAAAAGCGGCTCGGCTTTGAAGCGGTGAACTCCCTCCTCCGCTGCCTGGGCGATATCGTCCGCCGTCAAGTGCTTCAGGAGATCCAAACGCAGTTTCATCGTTCATAGATTACCATATAGGCCCGACAAAGCAAGGTTGGGCTGATCGGAACCGCCACTATGTCAAGGGTAGTTTTTCGATCAGCCATCGAGCCATATCTTCCTTGATCCGGTCCGAGATCCACATGGCGTCCTCCAGTGAATGCACGCCGCCTGGCAGCCAGGGCTCTGAGTTATCAGGCGTGGAGTTCCGCTCCGGGGTACGCTCCAGCGGCTTCCCCTGGTGTCGGCGAAGTACGCGCTGGCAAATCATGCTGGAATAGCGCCGGCGCTGGAGTTCCACGTTGGGACGATACTGCTTCATGATCTCAAGCTGATTTAACACGAATGCGGGTGCTCCGCCCAGATTTTTTAAGGAACTCGTACCTTTGAAGCGTTGCCCTTTCTCCGCGGTCCGATCACCTTGACACTCGGGGCGGCTGGGTTGACGATGCGCGGCAGGGAAAACAAGGACTCTACCATGATGAAACTCGCCAGCCGATCTTTCGCCGCTCACCTCGTTCGAGCTAGTTTGTTTGCCGTGCTCCTGCTGGCCAGCCCGGCCTCTCGCGCAGCGGAGGAGGGGAGCCGGGGCGAGATTGTCTATGTGCCGATTTACTCCAGCGTCTTTTATCAGGATGGAAAGCGCACGCTGGAACTCGCGGCCACGCTCTCGGTGCACAATATTGACCTGCAAAATCCCATCACCGTGGAGAAAGTTGACTACTACAACACCAAGGGAGAGCTCATTCGCAAGCACCTCGACAAGGCGGTGGTGCTGAAGCCGCTCGAGACCAAAAACTTTGTCATCGAGAAAGAGGACACCACCGGCGGCACCGGGGCCAACTTTCTGGTGCAATGGCAATCGCCCGGGGTAGCCGTCAACAGCCCCATCATCGAGGCCCTCATGATCAGCGCCGGCAGCGGGCAGGGCATTTCCTTCACCACCGTCGGCCGGGTGATCAAGAAACTCGATACGGGCGCGAAGTAAACGTGCTTACGCGTGGGCCGCGCCTTTGCTATTGCTAGCGAGTCATGCCTCTAGAAATTTCCGCAACTGCTAGGGAAGAGCGCCTTTTGCTCTGCCTTGATGGACTCTCGCTGGGAGACGCGTTTGGCGAAATGTTCTTTGGCAGCCCAAGATCGGGTCGGGAAGTTGTTCGCCACGATCTTTTGCCTCCTGGTCGCTGGTGGTACACTGATGATACCGAAATGGCACTCGCCATTGCGGATACGCTCCGTGCGCGGGGGGAGATCGACCAGGATTTTCTGGCCGAGCGTTTTGCGCTGCGCTTTCTCGTCGAGCCCGATCGTGGCTACGGCAAAGGTACGCGGGCTTTCTGCGAGTGGCTCAATCGTGGAGTGGCTTGGCGTCAGGCGCATGCCCTCACTTTCAAGCAAGGGTCCATGGGCAATGGTTCGGCCATGCGGGTCGCTCCGGTGGGAGCCTGGTTTGCGGAATCAGATTTCGCGACCGTCGTTTCTGAAGCAAAGAAATCCGCGGAGGTGACTCATCGCCATCCCGAGGGAATCGCGGGCGCGATTGCCGTTGGCCTGGCCGCCGCCGTCGCCTGGCAACAACGGCAGACTCCCCGCGCCATGGTTGCGCCTGCCATTTTTGAAACCTTACTCGAACATGTACCCGAGGGCGAAACTCGTGCGGGTATCCTAAAGGCGTCTCAATTGGATAGAGAGACCGATCCCGAGCACGCGGCCAAGATTCTGGGCAATGGCACGCTGGTGACCTGCCAGGATACCGTGCCCTACGTTATCTGGTCCGCCTGCCGTCGTCTGGACGACTATGTGGAAGCCATTCTAGATACACTGGCCGGGGGCGGCGATACAGATACGACCTGCGCCATGGTTGGCGGCATCGTGGCGCTCCATGCTGGCCGGGAAAACCTGCCCTCGGCCTGGTTGGAGCGGCGCGAGGCATTTAAGACTCCCTGAAGGCAGCTAGGCTGAGGGAGGGGCAATTAAAGTTGCCCAGGCTCGCGCGTCTGGAGAGAGTCGGCGCATGGCCAGTGAATTGAAAGCGGTTTGCGTTTATTGCGGATCCAGCCCGGGCTTGAAGCCGGAGTACCGCGAGGCAGCCTATGCCTTTGGGGCTTATCTGGCGGGGCAGGGGATCACCACGGTGTATGGTGGCGGAAATGTCGGCCTCATGGGTGCGGTGGCCGATGGAGCCCTGAGCGCCCAGGGCCAGGTGGTCGGAGTCATTCCGCGTGCGTTGCGGGAAAAGGAACTCGCCCACACCGGGCTCACCGAGCTCATCGTGGTCGAGTCCATGCACGAGCGAAAACTCGAGATGGCGCGCCGCGCTGATGCGTTTGTCGCCCTGCCCGGCGGCATTGGCACACTCGAGGAAATCTTCGAGGTCTTTACCTGGACGCAACTGGGCTTTCACCTCAAGCCCTGCGCCTTCCTCAACGTCGCCGGTTTTTACACCTCGCTCATCGCTTTTCTGGAGCAGGTCGTGGCTCAGGGATTTCTTCGGACGGAGCACCTGGCTTCCGTGGCGGTCGACGACGACATGGCGCGCCTGGTCACGCGCCTGGCGGCCTATGAGCATGTCGACTACGCAAAGTGGTTGGAGCGGTGACGGGCCGTACGAATTTATCTAATAAAATCTGCCTGCGCCCGTTAGCTTATGATGGCTCGCTTATTTTTGTCCCTGCTATTGGTCCTTCCCGCGCTTGGCGCCCACGCCCGCCCGGTGCGGCAGGCTACCCCCGAGGAGCTTGGCCAGGCCGCCGAGGTTGTCGTCAATGGCCTGGTGGAGAGCGTGAAGCTCACCGCCGACCGTGGCGAATTGCGCCTCGGCTCCAACCAACCGGTGCCTATCCGCTTTGCCGAAGCCACGGTCAAAACCCTTGGGGCGACCAAGGGTGAGATCGCCCCCGTCTTCACCCTGCGCGTCTCCACCTACGATCCCGACCACGCGGCCCCAGTGATCAATGGCCCCATGTTTGCCAGCGTCCAGCCGGGGCATCGCTATCGCTTCTACTTGAAAAAAAACGGCGCGGCCTACACGGGCGTGCTCGATGGCGAGTTTGACGATGGCGCGGCCATCCAGTCTCTTGCTCCCGGCGAGCCCGACGCCAGCCCGCCCATGCTTAAGGACGAAGCCGAGGCCCTCGCCCGCCATCACTTCGAGAGTCTCCGCCCCAAAACTCCCATTTCCACGACCATCGCCAGCTTCAGCTCATGGAATGGCGCGCGGTGGACGGTTCAATTCTACGATGGGCCTCCGCTTAAGTATCCCGCCTTCACCTCCGAAGCCTCCATTGTCATCGACGGAGCCCGCACGGTGGCCTCAGGCAGTTGGGTCGGTCGGGAACGTCCCCGCAATAGCCAGCAGCTTCGCGCTGCCGATATCGACCGGCCCATGCGCCTCACGGTGGAGGGCAGCTTCCCCCAGGGGATCTTCCGACCCGGTACGGGCGAGATAACCTGCCTCGTCGGAGAGATCACTCGTCTTGGGAAGAACGAAATCCGCGGCAACTTTTCCAGCCCAGCCTTTGATCAAAAAACCGGGAGCCTCCCGCTGACCGTCCCGCGCGAGGCGATCCGGAGCGCCCAGCAACTCGCCTCGGGGAAAACAGGGACTAGCGCGAACTAGCCGCGGCGCTGGCGCAGCCATCCTGCGAGCCCGAGTACGCCTGTACCCAGCAGCGCCATGCTCGAGGGCTCCGGTACGGCCAGCACGGCGACGCCGTCGATGCCGCTGTCCGCGCCTTCTTCGTGAAACCAGAGCGTGTTCCAGTTGGCCGGGTTGGTGGAATCGAGCGCGGTGCGCGAGGCATCGAGGCCGAGATCGATCCCGACCATGCCATCAATCGGGGTCCATTCCAAGCCGCTGCCAGTGGCGCGGGCGTAGACGGTGGCCGAACCTGAACCACCATTGGCGCCGATATCCACATCGAGGCGGAAATCGGTCCACATCGGTCCCGAGAAGTCAAAGGTCTGGCTGGCCAACTGGGTGCCGCCGAGGGAGAGTCTCACCATGGAGTCGGAGATGCTGGATGCCAGCGAAATGCCCTGCGAGGCGGAGGAGCCAAGGCCCACCGTGGTGCCCCAGTAATTGCCGTGATAGTAGCTGTACAGCAGTGAGGTCGCAGTCGACTCGTCCAGCGAGCCAAAGGTATTTGAAATCGACGCGGTTGCGCCAACCCCGGCGCCGGAATCCGAAAAGCGCACATAGTTCGTTCCATCCGAGCTATTGTCGTTTGAGATATAAAAGTATCCTCCGCTTTCCGCGGTGGTCCATCCGTCTGCGTTGGTCCAGTGCCCGTCGACATCGTTGGTGTAGGAGTCGAAGGTGTACCACACCGGGTTAATGGCAGCCTGGGCGCCGCCTGTCATGAGGGCTGCGCAGAGAAGAGAGAGGTAGGATGTCTTCATAAAAAAGGGCACTGAAATCAGGAATTTGAGTGCGGCTTTTTAGGGGAAATTCCGGTTCAGGCAATCAAAAGTTGAGATTTTATAAGGAATTATCAATCAGCGTATTGAAAATAGTTTGAGAACCCGAAGTCTTTCGGGATTCCTCGCGAAATTGCGCGATCTCGCCGACGATTTTAGCGGTGGATTTTTTTCAGCGAGGCCTGCAGCTTGGCGGCCTGCAGTGGCTTGCTGAGGTAGCCGTCGAAGCCTTCGGCAACGAGGCGGGCTTCATCACCCTCCAGTGCCTCCGCGGTGAGCGCATAGATCACCGGGCTTTGCGCGCCGAGGCGCTCGCGGATGCGTTTCATGGCGATGATGCCGTTCATTTCCGGCATCTGCACATCCATGAGAATGAGATCGTACCGCTTTCGCTCCGCCGCTTCCACGGCCCGATAGCCGTCGGTGGCGAGGTCGGCATTGTAACCCATGCGTGAGAGCATGAGCAGGACCACCTTTTGGTTGGTCGAGTTGTCTTCCGCCAGCAGGATGGTGAGCGGGTTCCTGGCCGAGAGGTCGCGGTCAAATTGCTGGCTGGCTGGCGCCTGCGTTGGCTTGCCCGTTACGCCGATGACCCGCAGGAGCGCGTTGAACAATTGGGAGTGACGGATGGGCTTGGGAATCTGGTACTGAAAGAGATTGGCGTCCGCGCCCGTGGCCAGCTCTCCCGAGGAAGAGAGGAGCATGATCGGCATGGCGTAGAGTTCCCGCATCTGGCGCGCGAGTGCGATGCCATCCATGGTGGGCATCTGGTAGTCGAGCAGGCCCACGTCGTAGCGTTGGCCGGCTAATTTTTGCAGAGCCTCTTCACCGCTGGCGGCGGTGGTGGGAATCATTCCCCAAATTTTCATCTGAGCCTCGAGGATGCGGCGGTTGGTTTCATTGTCGTCCACCACCAGCACAGAGTGGTTTTTCAGCACGGCTCCGTCCTTGGTATCTTCCTGCGCCAGGGCCTCGAGCGAGACCCTGAGCCGGACGGTGAAGTAAAAGGTGGAGCCTTTGCCTGGTTCGCTTTGCACCCACATCTCGCCTCCCATGAACTCGGCGAGCCGCTTGCTGATGACGAGGCCCAGTCCGGTTCCGCCATAGCGGCGGGTGGTGGAGGAATCGACCTGCTGGAAGGCTTGAAAGAGCTTCTCCTGCCCTTGCGGTGAGATGCCGATGCCGGTATCCGCCACGGAAAAGAGCAGGCGGCATTCCTCCGCATCGTCATTCATCCTGGTCACGTTGATAATGATTTCGCCTTCGGAGGTGAACTTGATGGCGTTGCCGATAAGGTTGGTAAGGATCTGCCGCAGACGCAGGGCGTCTCCCACGAGCTGCCGCGGAATTTCTGGCGCCACCAGGTAGGCGCATTCGAGTTGCTTGATGCGAATCTGCGCCGCGAAGAGATCCATGGCCTCCTCGACGCAACGCTCGAGGTTGAAGGCCTTGCTCTCGATCTGGAAACGCCCGGCCTCGATCTTGGAATAGTCCAGAATGTCGTTGATCACGGCCAGCAGCGACTCGCCGCTGGTCTGGATCGTGCTCAGGTAGTCGCGCTGCACGTCGTCGAGCGGCGTCTCGGCCAGGATGCTGGTCATGCCGATCACGCCATTCATCGGGGTGCGAATTTCGTGGCTCATGATGGCGAGGAACTCGCTCTTGGCCCGCTCCGCGGCCTGGGCCTTTTGGGTGAGTTCTTCCTGCCGGAGCAGCGCGTGCT